>JAABUQ010005307.1_pt1 | contig 20725 bp, 11 predicted proteins | sample 5560001 | NCBI WGS metagenome assembly JAABUQ01 (sample SAMN10711888, study PRJNA513371) | rock metagenome | isolation source: Antarctica rocks | place: Antarctica: Victoria Land, Finger Mt nord | collected 2015-12-18
TCAGGTCGAACACCGCGTGCCCGCTATGCCTGTATTCCGTCATCCTCCCTATTCTCGGAGGAAACGGGCGGCTGAAAGCCGACCGCCTAAAAGGCGGTGGGATTAGACCGGGCGGACGGAGCTAAAATATCCGTGTTCTAAAAACCCAGTACTAATATCGCAGCGTACTGATGTCCGAGCAAACACTGCGTGGCTCGGCACCTGGATGTAACACGAAGCCGAGTACTGCGGCCGTTTGGCGCGTCCGCGATGCTCTCTAGCCTTAGCCTTAAGTAATAAAAGCGTTACCTTCCTAGTCTAAATCGCATATACTATACCCAGATGGTGTGAGTTGGATCCTTGCGCCCAGTCGTTGGGGTCCCTGTTAGACAGTATTGCTTCCAAGGAGAAGATATGATCAGCTTCCGCAGGGGATGGTCTTGCCCCCTCATTTTGGCGTTCGCGTTAGTAGTGGGGACTACTTCCACGAATGCACAACAGATCTTCGGCCGGATCTACGGCACTGTAACGGACTCATCAGGCGGTGCGGTTCCAAACGCCAAAGTTACAGTGACAGATCAGTCCAAGAACACGGAGTTCAACACAACGACGAACGAGTCCGGGAACTATGAAAAGAATCAATTGATCCCCGGTTCGTACACGGTCCAAGTAGAAGCAGCTGGATTTGCCAAGCAACAATTCAAGGACATCGTGGTGCAAGTAGATAATGCTGCCCGCGTGGACTCGAGCTTGGCGCCCGGCAACGTTTCGGAAACGGTGGAAGTAACGACGGCCGCACCGACTCTACAGACTGATCGTGCGGACGTTCAAACGACCTTCACGGCGAAAGAGCTGGTTGATCTGCCGCTTTTGGGCCGCAACTCGCAAGCGCTCGAGTTGCTGTCGCCCGGCACTTCCAGAGCGAGTTTTGCCCATGCGTCGAGCGAAGATCCACAAGGCAGCGCGCAGGTGGAAGTGAACGGACAGCATTTCAGCGGCACTGGGTATCAACTGGATGGAACCGAAAATCAGGATCCAATCCTGGGCATCATCGTTATAAATCCCAACATCGATTCGCTGCAGGAACAGAAGATCTCCTCTCAGGACTACGATGCGGAGTTCGGTTATGCCGGCGCCGGAATCCAGAATGCTTCGACTAAGTCGGGAACGAATCAATTTCACTTTACGGCGTTTGAATACTTCCGGAACAATTCGCCGGGATTCCAAGACTTCGGGCGTGACCCCTTCGCCGAGCCTAATGGCGCACCGGGGTTGAAATACAATCAGTTCGGCGGTTCCTTTGGTGGCGCCGTCATCAAGAACAAGCTCTTTTACTTCGGTGACGCCGAGTTGCTCCGGCAGCGGTTCGGTGGTTCGGTTCTGACTACGGTTCCCACGGCGGCAGCGCGGAACGGCGATTTTAGTGGTTATCTGTCGCCGATTGCGAATGCTCCCCTGGTTCAAGACACGGCGGGAAATACCATTCCGCTGCAGCAGAACATGATCTTTGACCCGACGACCGGCGACCAGACAACGGGGGTTGGACGGCGGGCATTTGCAGGCAATATAATTCCTCGCTCTCGGCTCAACCAACCAGCCCTCAATTTGCTTCAATACTTTCCCTTACCAAACACCCCAGGTACTCCGGGGGCGCCCTATCAAAGCAATTACGCAGCTTCCGGCGGCGGAGCTTTTGACGCCAATAAATGGGATACGCGCGCAGACTACTTCTTGAATGAAAAGACGTCCATTTTCGGACGTTACAGCAACCAACAATTCGCGAGAGGCGCCGTGGGCGCCTTCGGCTCTGAAGGTGGTGGCCCGGCCTTCAATAACGTGTCCTTCGCGGGGAATTCCTACGTTCGGAATCAAAGCATTGCCCTGGGCCTGACTCATACCTTCAATCCCACCCTTGTGAACGAGTTTCGCTTCGGGTATGTGAAATACAACGTCACGACAACGCCTAACGGCGTGGGGACTTCGCCTGCGAGCGCGGCGGGTGCACAAGGACTCAATACCGATGCTTTCTACACGTCTGGTTTACCCTACTTCTCTTTCCGCAACACTCCCGGTGATGCAAACGACACAACCAGCCTTGGCTACTCGCTGGGCGCGAATCAATGTAATTGCCCTCTGACGGAAGATGAAGGTCAATATCAGTTCACCGACAACGTTTCGAAAATAGCCGGCAACCATACGTTTAAGTTTGGCGCCGATATCCGCTATGCGAAGAACCTCCGTGTCCCGAGCGACTCTCATCGGGCTGGGGAGCTCTACTTTACGAATAATCAGACCGGCTACGTGACCGCTGCGGGCGCGGGCGCTCAATCGGGCTTATATTTTGGAAGCTTCCTGCTTGGTCAGGTGGACCACTTCCAGCGATTCGTCAGCACCAGCACCAATGCCGCGGAGCATCAAAGACGCCAGTTCTTTTATGGACAGGATTCATGGCGTCTTACCCCCAAGCTGACGGTCAATTACGGGCTACGATGGGAGCTTGTGTTCCCTGAAGAAGTGAATCTGAGTGGGAACGGCGCGGCCCTGGATCTCAATACGGGGCAGATAAATGTCTATGGGCTTGGCAATGTTTCGTCGCATGGGATCCAGAACATGAACTATCTGAATTTCGCGCCGCGGCTTGGAATTGCTTACCAACTCAATGCCAAGACCGTCATACGCACGGGTTACGGCTGGTCTTATGAGCTCGGGACGTTCGGCGCAACGTTCGGACATAACGTGACGCAGAACCCGCCTGTTCTATCGAACCAACAGGTAAACCCCACCAGCGCTTTCCAATCGGTGTTTAATCTTGCCGGGGGCCCGCCCACGCTGGCGCCGACCGTAGTTAACCCAGCCACCGGGCAGTTCCCGCTACCGGACGGCATCGCCGCCAAGGCAAGACCCGCAGACGTTCGCTTACCAAGAGTGGAAGCTTACAATTTGACCATTGAACGGCAAATCTTCAGTAACACATCACTGTCGGTCGGCTATGTTGGGAACACAGGCCGCCACGTGGGCCGAGGTTCTGGGGACGGATTCGACGAAAATATCAATACGCCGTCGTTCGTCCCGGGCTTGGTGAATCAGAATCTGGCCAGACCATTCTATGCGAAGTATGGCTGGACGCAGGGAATCACCTACTATTGCAACTGCGCCAACAACCAATACAACTCACTACAGGTGCAATTGAAGAGAACTTTCAGCACCGGGTATGGAGTTCAGCTCAGTTACACCTATCAGGATGCGCAAGGAAACCAGGCGGACGATTACACCTTTAACTACAACCGGCCGCTTGGATACGGACGTGAAAACTCCATCCCGGACCATGAGTTGGTAATTGCTCAAAATTATACGATTCCTTTTGGCCGGGGACGTAAGTACGGAGCAAACATGAACAAGATGGTCGATGCGGTGGTCGGCGGGTGGAATGTAAGCGGCGTCACCACCTTCTATAGCGGCCTTCCGTTTACACCAAACATCGCCAACTTTCCGAACGGGGCAGTACGGCCGTACGTCGGGCCTAGCGGCAGACCTAATTTAGGGACATGCAGTCCTTACGCCACAAACCAGAGCCGAGCTGCTTTCCTGAATCTGTCTCCGTGCGCCTTCGGCACTCCGGCAGATAATACCTTCGGCAACTTCGGATTCAATACGCTTCGGGGACCGATCTTCATCAACCAGGATGCTGTTCTCTCGAAGAGCTTCAAGCTGACGGAGCGGTTGGCATTGCAATTGCGCGGCGAAGGGTACAACCTGTTTAATCACGCGAATCTCGCGTTGCCAAGCGGTAACTTCAACGGAAGCGGTGCGGGCCAGATCACCGGCATTGCATTTGGTTCCACCATGCGTCGTCTTCAGTTCGCAACCCGCCTGGACTTCTAGGCACACCACATACCAAGCAAGGCAATGAGAGGGCGCGGATACTCCGCTCCCTCTCATTTTTTTTGGCGTAGGCTTTGGCTGGCTAACGCGCCATCTAAGCCATGGCGATGCGTTGCCGGACTATTACTGAGAAGCGCCACGGCGAACAGCAAGCTGTGCCTTTGCCTTATCGAGATTTGAGCGCGCCGCTTGATGCCCAGGATTGATCCGGAGCGCTTGTTCAAACGCTTGAATAGCCGAAGGAAGGTCGCCGGTAATCGCAAACACCGCGCCTAAGTTCGCCTGCACGTCGGCATCTTCGGGGTCAAGGCGCGCAGCTTCGCGGAAGCGCGGTAATGCCTCTCGATAACGATGCTGGATAAAGTAGATGGACGCCAAACCGGCCTGCGCCCCAGCATCGTCCTGCTTCTGCTTCAAGAGCAATCCAAATTCTCGCTCAGCGCCATTCAGATCGTTGGAGGCGGCGAGCGCGCGCGCCAGGTTGTAGCGCGCGTTCAAATAGGACGAGTCTAAGCGGAGTGCGTCACGTAACTCTTGAATGGCTTCTGGAATTCGATCGGCGTTCATCAGGGCGCTTGCCAGACTATTTCTGGCTGTGGCGTTATCAGGCTCTACGCTCACGGCATCCCGATAGCTGGCTATGGCTTCGGCAAACTTGCCGCGCATCTGCAGCACGGCGCCCAAGTTGTAGTGCGCCAAGAAATCGGCCGGATACTTCTCCAGCCGCCGGCGCATCACAGCTTCCTGGATACTGGCGCGCGCGTCATTTCCCGGCTGTCCACCAGACGCCGGCAAAAGTTGCAACCAGACGTGACCCATCTCATCCTGGGTGCGATTTCCCGCGGTCACACGCGTCGGCGGATTGTTGGGATTGCGTGGATTGGCGGCGGAGTTGTCGTAAGCGATTCGCATCTCCACCACCGTGCCTCTTCGAAGCGATACGGGACGCTTATATTCATAGACTGCCTGCCAATTCAGGTCCCAATCGGGGATGCGGATGAGCCATTGCCGATGGCCGTCCGGCAGCGTGGCCCAGGCTTCGATCACTTTTCCCAGGTAATGCGCATGCGGATAGATCGCCAGCAGCTCGACATCCACCGGCAGAGTCAGCTTGTCAGTCACTATAAAACTGCGCTCACCAGGCGGGATATTAATAGACCCATCGCGCTCCAGTTGCACCAGCATGGGGTAGCGGGACGGTGGTTTGGCGGCGAAGTAGATGCCCACCTCCGCCTCAATGGTCTCTTGCCTACCGGTAGGTTGAAGATGCAGGTTCACCACTAGATCCGTGCCCGGGTCGAGCCGCCAGCTCATATCGTCAGGCTCGGGATGTAAGACGCTACCGGGCTTCCAGAAGAGAAAATGGGAATCGGGATCAAAGTCGTTGGCAGCGGCTTCGGTAATCACATCCATGCCAGGAAAGCCGGGCTGTCCATCCTGCCCATCACGCTTGCGAAGCGACTCCGTTCGATCGAGCACTATATTGGCGTGATGGACCAGGCGAGGGTTGTCCAGGCGCAACTCGAGTGCGCGAACGTATCTGGTTTCCTTGAGGCCCGTCGAGATGATGAAGTTACGAAAGAGATCGGTTCCACTCGCTCCCATGGCGAACGGCTTAGACATGCGCAGAATCAAATCGGGCGGACCCAATTGCCATCCGCTGGTGAACTGGGGAGGTGGGGCGAGGTCAGCGGCGCTGCCTTCCTGTTTACCGTCGGTGACCCAGTCCGCGATGAGCCGGATTTGCTGGTCGCTCAATCTGCGGTTATCGGCAAAATCGCCACGGCCCGGCTCGGGAGGCCATGGCGGCATGTAACGACGCCCAGTGACCGCGACTATTTGCGAGGCGTGTTTGCGGACGTCCTGAAAGGTAAGCAGCGGAAAAGGTCCGATTCCGCCCGGGTGATGACAGGATGCGCAGTGTGCAAAAACGATGGGAGCAACGTCCCGGTTGAAAGTCACTGGAGCGGCAGCCAGAGGCGCAGCGGATAGCAACAACCAAGACCAGAGAACGCTTCGATGGCGCATGTTGAGGCTTATCTGACAAGATACAAGGTCGGGGTAATAAGTGATGAAGAAGCGGAACATCGAGTGCAGGCTATTTATCGTACTGTTTGCAAGCAGCGCCGTGGGGGCCGAGCTGGCGCCGCTTCCAATCTTTTCGACTGCAAGCAGCGCGCTCGAGATAGTAGCGCCCTGCGTGCCGCGGCTGCCGTTTACGGTCGCAGGAGAAGAGGGCGCCATATTCGGGCGCCAGAACGGCAGGTTCGAGGCTTGGCTGTGGCCTGTGAAGGTGCTGAGTAACTTCCGCATTAAGGCTGAGCTGGCGGACTACTCGGTTCCCATTGACGTGAACGACCTGGCCGCCGAGATTCAGGTAACTCCGGCCGAGACCACTATCACTTACTCACATGCGGCCTTTACCATCCGTCAGCACATGTTTGCGTCGAAAGGGGAGCAAAGGCCGGGAGAGCAACGACCGGCCGCGGGCGTAGTGGCGTTCTTTGAAATCGACTCTATCCGGCCGGTGAACCTGACGTTTTCGTTCACGCCCGAGATGCTGCGCATGTGGCCCGCGGCAAACTTCGGCCGTCCCAGCGCCGAGTGGATTCAGCAAGGCGACGGCGGCGTATACATGTTAAGGACCGACAATCCGCAGTTCTCGGCAATGGTAGGGATGCCGGGCGCCAAGCCAGGCATTCTGGTCCCCTATCAAGAGCACCCGCAAACTTATCCACTGGAACTGAAGCTCTCCTACAACCCCAAGCGCGATCGAGGTTTGGTCTATCCACTGCTGATGGCTATGGCAAGCGGGAACGCACCTTATGAGCAGGCCGCCAAGCTCAATACGCTGGTTCCTCAACTGTACAGCGCAACGAAGAACTATTATGCGCATTTCTTCGACACTCGCCTGACTATTGAAACGCCGGACCGTCATTTGGATGAAGCACTCAAGTGGGCCGAAATTGCCATTGATCAAACGCAGGTGCGGTACCACGACGAAGTTGGTTTGGTGGCCGGTTACTATGAATCCGCCGATTCCGCGCGGCCTGGCTATGCTTGGTTCTTTGGCCGCGATACGCTTTGGACGAGCTATGCCACCAACAGCTACGGCGATTTCGCAGTGACACGCAAGGCGCTCGATTTCCTGTTTCGGCGGCAACGAGCGGATGGCAAGATCATGCACGAGTTCTCACAATCCGCCGATAGCATCGAGTGGACATCGACACCATACTTCTATGCTTCAGCGGACTCGACGCCGCTGTTTGTCATGGCTATGCGAGATTACGTCAGGGCGAGTGGCGATAGTCAGTACTTGAAGGAGCGTTGGGAAGCAGTGCGGAAAGCATATGCGTTTACGCGCTCACATGAGGCGAACAACGGGATATATAGCAACGCGCAAGGTACAGGTTGGGTGGAATCGTGGCCACAGGGAATGCCACAGCAAGAGATTTATTTGGCCGCGCTCGATCAGCAGTCGGCATCATCAATGTCCGAATTGGCATTGATGATGGGAGACACGGCGGGAGCGGCGGCAGCGCAGAAGAAAGCGGCAGACATCAGAGACAAGATGGAATCGGAGTATTACGACGGTTCGAGAAAGTTCTATGCCTTCAGCCGGAATGCGGACAATTCGTTAGATAACACGGCAAGCATTTATCCTTCGGTCGCATGGTGGGATGGAACGCTGCGCTTACGGCAGGGCGGCCCCATGCTGAGCCGCTGGGCATCAAGCGAGTTTTCGACCGATTGGGGAACGCGCGACATCAGCGAGAAGACGTCTTTTTACGATCCCATCAGTTATCACCAGGGCACGGTGTGGCCATTGTTTACCGGTTGGGTGTCACTGGCGGAGTATCGGGCGGGGCGGCCCCTATCCGCGTACATGCATCTGATGCAGAACGCCGGGTTGACTTGGACACAAGATCTTGGCTCTGTGACAGAATTGCTCTCGGGAGATTTCTTTCAAGCGCTGGGGCGCAGCAGTTCTCACCAGCTGTGGTCCTCCGCGATGGTGATCTCTCCGCTGATTCGCGGATTGCTGGGTGTTAGTTGGGATGCCCCGAATCATACGTTACGAGTGGCGCCGCAATTACCGGCGACGTGGGAGCGTGCGCGGCTAAGGAACGTGCCTCTTGGTTCAGGTATGTTAGACCTGGAATTCGAGCGACGCGGAGCGCAACTTACAGTCCGGTCGCTCCCGCACGGGTCGGCGGCTTATTGTTTACAAAGCCAGGCAGCGCAAACTCCCTGCGACCGCGCGACAACGGGTGTACACACGCTGGCGATACCGCTGAACCCTGTAGAGATCGAAATTCCAGCGGCGTTACCACAGCAAGGTTCGGCAACAGAGCAGCTAAAAGTTGTTGACGAGCAGCTTGCGGGGCACCGAGCGGTGTTTACATTCGAGGCGCGCGGTGGATCAAGCAAGGAGTTGCCGCTGCGTCTGAATCGTCCCGGGATTAAAGTAAGCGGAGCAGAGATGACAGAAAGAAAACTGCACATCCACTTCCCGGATGGAACAGGTTATCAGACTAGAACAGTTACTTTCGAATGGTAGGGATAGTGCATGTTGAACCTTAATGGGAAGCGGGGAAGCCGAAGACCGCGCGCGGGCTTTGCATCTTCTGCCGCCATTCTGTCGGTGCTGGCGGTTGTTGGAGTACTGCAGGCGCAAAACCCACAAAGCGCGACCCCCCAAGCACCTTCAGCGCCGCCGCTTGTTGAATCACCTTCCATTCTCGATTACATCCACCAAACATGGAAGGTGCTGACGCGGTCAAACAGAGACGTGGCGAAAGCCGCGGTAGATCCGAAATTCAAGCCAGCACCGGATGGCCGCTGGCCAGTGTATATTCCACGAGGCGAGAACGCTAAATCGATTGAACAAACGCTGCGAGAGGAAATGCCCGCGGATGCATTTAAGACGATCGAGATACGCACTTTACCTGCCAACTTGAACACGCTCAGCGCGCAAGGCCTGCTGTATTTGCCGCTGCCCTACGTTGTTCCGGGTGGGCGATTTAACGAGATGTATGGCTGGGACAGCTATTTCATTCAGGTGGGATTGCTTGAAGACAAAAACTTGGACCGGGCGAAAGACATGGCGGACAACTTCCTGTACCAAGTGAAGAATTACGGAAAAGTTCTAAATGCGAACCGGACGTATTACCTTACTCGTTCCCAGCCGCCATTTCTTACTGAAATGGTTCTTGGTGTTTACAACAAGACACATGACCGCAAGTGGTTAGAAGACGCGCTGGTGCAGATAGAGGAATACTACACATTCTGGAATCGCGAACCACACTTGACACCCGAAAGCGGGTTGTCACGCTACTTTGACATGGGCGAAGGCCCGGCGCCGGAGGTAGTCTCCGCTGAGCACGACGGGCACGGTAACACGCATTACGACTTAGTTAAGCAATACTTCAAGACTCACCAAGTTACCGATTACGATCTGAGCCAATACTACGACGCCAAGACAGATAAACTCACGATGTTGTTCTATAAGGGCGACCGCTCCATGCGGGAATCGGGGTTCGATCCATCCAATCGTTTCGGCCCGTTCAACATTGACATCATTCATTACAATCCCGTCTGCCTCAACAGCCTGCTCTATCTGACCGAAGTGCAAACCGGGGAGATACTCACGATTCTCGGCCGTAACGGGGAAGCTGAGACCTGGCGAAAAAGAGCAGCGGATCGCGCCGAACGCGTGAATCGCCTGATGTGGGATGAGCCCGATGGACTCTATTACGACTACGATTTCGTGAGAAAGCAACGGAGGCATTATCCGTTCCTCACGACGTTTTACCCGCTTTGGGCAGGGTTTGCGACCAAAGAACAAGCAGCGCGAGTAGTGAAGAACCTGGCTATGTTTGAGCGCGCCGGCGGCCTTGAGACCAGCACGTATGTGAGCGGCAATCAATGGGACGCGCCGTTCGGATGGGCGCCGCTGCAGATGATTGCGGTAGAAGGCTTGCGGCGTTATGGCTACAACGCTGACGCCGAGCGAATCTCCATCAAGTTCCTTTCGCTGGTGCGGCGCGAGTTTTTGAAGCAGGGGTATATCGTCGAGAAGTATGATGTGGTCAATCGGGGCTCGGATGTGGCGTCTCAGATTCACTTTGGCTACAGTGCGAACCAGGCTGGGTTTGGCTGGACGAATGCCGTTTTCGAAAGACTCTACAATCAGCTGACGCCACAATCCAAGCGCGCGCTGTTAGGTAAATAACTCGCCGAACGTTCCGGTGCTGATAGTGATACTAGTTACCGCATTCAGTTTGTACTCGCGTCGGCTGATTTTCAGTCCAATATCTCACAGGAGTTAAAACATGAAGTTATGCATTTGGGTATCTACCCTGACACTTCCGCTGGTTCTTTGCAGCCAATTGTTCGCGGGTTCCTATTCGCAGACTAATTTGGTCTCCGACATTCCGGGAATGGCGGCTGTTACCGATCCGAATTTGAAAGATCCATGGGGCGTGGCATTCAGCCCGACCAGCCCAATTTGGGTCGCGGATCGTACGACCGGCTTGTCTACGCTTTACAACGGAGTGGGAGCGATAACCCCGTTGGTTGTTACTGTGCCTCCGGGTACGGCAGCAACGGGTCCCACGGGCATGGTGTTTGCCGGCGGTACTAGCTTCCGCCTTAACGCAAATCCAGTCAATTTCATTTTCGATACGCTTGGCGGCACCATCGATGCTTGGAACGGCGGAAGCACGGCAACCGTTGTCTCAACTACAGCGGGCGCGAGCTACACTGGTCTTGCCTTGGCGAGTAACACGCTGTTTGCCGCGAATTTCACTAGTGGAGGTCAGGTCAGCGTCTTCGACTCGAGCTTCGGGAAGACTACGGTATCGGGTAATTTCAATGATCCAAATCTTCCTTCCGGGTATGCTCCTTTCAATGTTCAAACCCTGAACGGAAAGTTGTATGTAGAGTACGCGAAGCTTACGCCCGGCGTACCTGTTGCGCTGCCTGGCGGTGGTGGTTTCGTGGATGTATTTGATACAAGCGGTAATCTGCTGCAGCGGCTTATTTCCAATGGATCACTCGATGCGCCTTGGGGTGTGACGGTGGCCCCGGCGGCCTTTGGGGCGTTCGGAGGAGACGTTCTGGTTGGTAATTTCGGCAATGGCAAGATCAATGCGTTCGACCCGCTGACCGGCGCATTTATAGGCACGCTGAGTGACAGTAACGGCAATCCGATTGTGAATAGCGGGCTTTGGGCGATAGCTTTCGACTCGCCCAACGGTGCGCCGGGTGCGCTGAACCCAAATGAGCTATTTTTCACGGTCGGTCCCAATCGCGGAGAGGATGGTCTGTTCGGAGCAATAACCGCTGTTCCGGAACCGGCGGCGTGGACTTTGATAGCGATGAGCGTTCTGGGTTTAGGCGCTCTCCAAGTTCGGCGGTTGCGCATCAACTAACATGCCGTTGAAGGTGATTAGCGGACTGGCGGTGGGGCGGTCGACTGCCGGATAACGAGTCTGGTACCGAGACGAAACTGCTGTCCGGCAAGATGTGGGTCGGGCATCATTGCCCAGAGAGCTTCGAAGGCCACCTTGCCGATTTCGGTGCGCGGTACTGCCACGGTCGTCAGCGCGGGCTGAGTGTACTCCGCAAAAAGAATGTCGTCAAACCCGACGACCGAAAGATCAGCGGGTACCCGGAGGTCCGCGTCGAACGCTCGATGGAGTATGCCGATGGCGGTCAAATCGTTGCCGGCGACAATCGCGCTAGGCGCGAAGGCATCAAGAATGCGGGCGCATGCGGCATAGCCACCTGCCACGGTGAAGTCGCTATCGATGGTCCAGTCCGGCTCACAGCCTAAGCGAGCCGCAGCGTCTGAGAAGCCCTTCTTACGGCGTTGAGCTGAGTTCAGGTGCGGCGGGCCGCCAATGTAGGCGATGCGCCGGTGACCCAGGTTTGTAAGATGCTCCACCGCCTCCTCAATGCCATGCTCGTAACCGATCACAATGTTACCGATGGCTTGACCTACCCTGCCCAGGTCCAGATAGACGGCGGCAATGTGGCGTTCAGCTAGCATGTTTATCACAGCGGGATCAATTTGCGAGGTGAGAATCGCAACGCCGGGAACCTGAAGACCGATCAATCTGCGAACGGCATTGAGCGTCCTTTCCGGGTCATAGTTGGTGTTGAGGACCACTGCGTCCATATCGTGAGTGAGCGCTTGTTGTTGAAACGCGGCGGTAATTTCCGGGAAAAATGGATTTCGAACATCGGAGATAATGAGCCCCACAAGCGTACTTCTGCCGCGCACCAAGTTGCGGGCGGTTTGATTTTGCGAATAGCCTAGCTCTTGAATCGCGCTCATGACGCGCCGCCTGGTTTCCAGGCGGATAGGCCGCGTGTCATTCAACACGTGGGAGACTGTTGCGATGGAGACGCCCGCCTTCGCCGCGACATCTTTAATGCTTGCTCTCCGCTGGTGCGTATTCAATGCCGATCCGTTCCTTCTCAGTATCAGCCCGGTAAGGCAGTTCGCTGCGCTTGGCAAGAACGGAGGAGTTACTCTCCTCGTGTCGACCAAGCGCAGTTTGGCGGCCGGTAACTAAGGGGACTTAGGCGCCGTGAGCCGTCGATGAAGTTCTCGCTCTGCCGTGGCGCGGTCCGGCTGGCCGAGCCGGTCGTACACGCGCGCCAGATGATAGTGCGGCATTGGCTCATTGGGGTTCAGTTCCAGGCTATGCATCAGCTCGGCTGACGCTTCCTGGTACTGGTGCAGATTTTCGAGCAGCGCGCCCAGTTCATAGTGCGCCTCCCAGTCTTTGTCATTGAGTGTGAGGGAATGCCGCAACAACGACTCGGCTCGCCGGCTGCTGTGATCCTGCACCAGCAGTACTTTGGCGAGCAAGAGTTGTGCCTTGGCATCTTCGGGATTGCGCGCAGCCCAATTCTCATACGCATTGGTTATCTCGGCCAGATGCGGGCCGGCCTGTTTGAGCATGCGGCCGATAAATATGTAAGGCTGTGCAACGGCGGGATCTAGTTTGATGACCTTAAGAAAAGCTGTCAAGGCTTCATCAAATCGCCGCTGACCGTATCTGGCCACACCCAGTCCCAAAACCAGTTGAGCATTTTCAGGATGAGCAGTTAGAGCGGCGCCGATCACGTCCGCTGCTTGAGTGAAGTCTTGGCGACGCAGCAGCGCCTGTGCGAAATCGAAACTGATATGTGGATCGGTTTTCGATTGCAGCCAAGCAGACGCGAGATGCTTTTCGGCCTCAGCCGACTGCCCGTCGGCGAACAAGGCACGCCCCAGCAAATCTTCGGATTCAGGTGAGGAACGCTGCGAAATTGCCTCTTGAGCGAATGTCACGGCGCGCTTGGCGTCTCCGGCATCAAGGTAAAGACTTGCGGTCCGAGTGAGCGCGTCGCGATCCGCTCGAGGGCTTTCAGCAAACCGTTGCTCCCATTCCGCTGCGGTGCCGGGCTGCCCGGACTCGGAGTAAAACATTGCCAGGGCGTGGCACACAATGGGATTCTCGGCGCCTGTTTTTTCAGCGGTCTTTGCGGCGGCCGACGCCTGCGCGGGCAGTTTCAGGCGCCAATACGTCTCCGCCAGCGAACTCCATACGTAGGGGTTACGAGGCTCGACTTGGGAGGCCAGTTCGAAATCTTTCCGGGCGTCCGTAAGTTGTCCATGCTGCAAGGCAACCAGGCCGCGCTCCAGGAGCGAATCGCCCCCGCCCGGACCCCAGGCGATGATCGCGAGCAGAAACAGCGGCAGCAAGTACTAACCGTACATCAAGCTTTGAAGGCGGCGAGAGAGAGAGGTTCGCCGCCGAACCGTGAACGCCGAACGTCTGTTTGCATGTGCGCTTAAAACTGTAGCCGTAGCGAGAACTGAATGTGCCGCTCAGACCCTGTTTGTGAGCTTGTGATCTGGCCGAATTTTACATCGCTCAAGTTGTTGTCCGGCGTTAGATACTGCGGCGTGTTGCCGATGTTGAAGCTCTCGGCACGGAATTGCAGTCTCCAACGTTCGGTAAACGGAAAGTCCTTGAATAGCGAGAGATCGACCGTGCGCGTGGGGGGTCCGTAGTTTGTATTCAAACCGAGATTGCCTTCGGATAACTCACCCGGCTTGGTCGGCGCCGTGAGGTTGGCTGTGTTGAACCACTGGCTCGGGGTTCGACCACCGGCTGGCGCCGCGTTGGGGTCGGCTCCGTTCACCAGATCGGGCGAGCATCCATTCCATACACCGACGCAGCCGTTAGCTCTCAACGTGTAAGGCTGCCCGGTGTGAAAGGTGACTATGCCGTTCGTCTGCCAATTGCCAAGCAACGCGTCGACCGCCCGGTTCAGATTGGCGCCGTACTGCTTTCCTCTGCCGAACGGAATCGTATAGTTGAACCCTGTCGTAAAGTTGTGTCGAATGTCCCAAGATGCATTTGTGTAGGAGCTGTTGTAATTCCTGGGATCCTTGGTATACAACCCAGGCGAACCGCTAAGTGTGGTACCGCTGTTAGCGAGGGCATGGCCGTAGGTATATGCACTAACGAACTGCAGGCCCTGTGAAAATCTCTTCTCGAGTTTGGCCGTCAACGCTTCATAGTTTCCGAATCCGAAGGTGGCGGTTCCCGAGATTCCGCCTATGTAGGGAATGGGGCGGATAGAGTTGCAGTTGGTCGCGGAATTAGACGTTCCCAGGTTTGGGCAGGCATTGAAATCCGGCTGCAGGAGCTGGTGCGAGGAATGGTTTCCGAGATAACCAACCTCAAGAGCCATTTGCCCCGGCAACTCGTGTTGAATGGCCAAGTTCCACTTTTGAACGATTGGATTGGCAAAGTCATTGGCTATTTCGCGGAACTGCAGTGAAGAGACAGGAAACCCATTGAAGACATTTAGCGGGAATCCCGCTGATACCTGGTTCGTTGCGGTACCGTTATTGAAGAAAGGATCGGGCTGGAACAAGCTTACCCCTGACGGCCGATTGAGTTGCGGAGACAAATTAAAAGGCGCCGATTCTCCCCGGTTTGGATTGCCTCCCTGGTTTTCTTCACCCCCATAGAAGACGCCATACGCGCCGCGGATCACGGTCTTGGGCTGGATGTTGTAAGCAAAGCCGAGGCGTGGGCCGATGTCCAGTTTGTCCCACGGAATCAGGTAGGGGCTGACTTGCCCGCGTGAAACTTTCACGTTGGGGAACAATGCCGGAAAGGTGAACCCATTGATGGTCGCCGGCGTGTTGAAGTTGGGCGGAAGGGGCGCGTTTTGGTTGGGGCCTCTCGGGATATACAACGTAAGATTGTCGATGTTGAAGTTTGACTGCCTTGCGAACTGCTCTCCGATGGGCGAAAACAGTTCATATCTTACGCCGATATTCACCGTCAGCTTGCGACTTACTTTCCAATCGTCCTGGGCGTAAAAGGCATAGGCTTGCTTGGTGGAAGAGACAAAGTTTGTGGTGGAGATCTGCCCGCCATCGATTGCGCCCAACAGGAAAGAAGCAAAGGGATCGCCGGTTGAGGAGTTTATGCCGCCCGCGGTGGAAGGAAACGCAGTCTCATTTGTGTTGAAATTCATTTCGCCATGCGGGTAGGGAAATTGGAAGAAGGGGAGATGAATGGGGCGGAACTCGGCGCCGAACTTCATGGAATGAGTGCCCTTAGTAAGTGAGACGTTTTGGATGAAATCCCAAACGTTGCTGTACTCTTTGGTCGGCAGCCAGTCGTTGGCGCCAATCTGGCTGTAATGTCCGCCTTGCCCCTGGGTGGAGCTATTGGGTGTGTAGAAGTTGATTTGAGGCAAGCCGCCGTTCAGGGTTGTCGTCGGATCATAACCCGCAATGCCGAAGGACTTGAACTCGTCGGTATTCGCGTTCGCCTGAGTACGGGCCGTTACCAGACGGCTGAAACCGATACGGCTCTCAGTGATCAGAGTGGGCGACCATATGTGGGTGTAGCCTAATTGCGCGTTGCGCCCCTGATCTATCTCTGAGCTGCCATTGAAGATACCGCCGTCTAAGGCGCCTGGCAGTGGCGGACCGCTAATTTTGGAAGTCTCCGACCAGCTGATGCTACCGAATAGGCTGCTTTTGTCGTTGAGTTTGTAATCTACTCGGCCGTCGCCTTGATCCGTGACCAGCGCACCCGTCGTGGTGGTGTAGTAGTCATTCTGCGGGTAAGTGCCTTGCCGGATTGGTTGGTTTGGAGCGGGATACAGACTGGCAATTTTGAGTGAGGCCGGATCCATTTGCGTGACCGGGATCTGGTTGCGGAGATAGGGCGTGCGCGTATAGGCCGGAGTTGCGCCAGGCGCGGCGGTCAGCGTTCCCGGTAGGCATCCGCTGGTGCATGCTGTAGTGGTTGGGTCATAAAGCTGGATGCCGCCGGACGGGCCGCCGAGTAGGCTGGAGAAGTCCCCTCGGATCATGGCCGGGGTAGGAATCGTGTAGAAACCTCCATAGCCGAGGTTCTGAATACTGCCACCCGCGGTGGCGATCCGCGTTCCCTGATAATCACCAAAGATGAACAACTTATTTTTGATGATGGGGCCGCCAACGTCCGCCCCAAATTGATTCTGCTTGAATGGGTTGCGCGATTTACCGGCCAGGTTGTTCTCCCAACGATTCGCGTCAAGCACGGTATTCTGCAGAATCTCAAATAGAACGCCATGTACTCCGTTAGTTCCCGACTTTAGATTCACATCGACCACGCCACCGGCAGCGCGCCCATATTCGGCGTTATAGCCGTTCGTGAGAATCTGCATCTGCCCGATAGCTTCGACAGATGGACCAATCACGTAAGAGGTCTGATTGAGGAAGTCGATGACGTTCACGTTGTTGTCGACACCGTTCAGGAGAAAGTTATTTTCGCCGGTAGAACGAACGCCGTTGGCTGAGAATCCGCCGCCCAGCGCATCACGAGATCCGTTTTCGGCTGGAAGAACACCAGGAGACAAACGCGCCAGGAACGTAAAGGTGCGTTGCCCGCCTAGTGGCAGCTCGGTCACCTGCGTTGAATTCAAATTAGCGCCAATGGTAGGGGATTCGGTCTGTAACAGAGGCGCGGAAGCGGTCACTTCAATTGTTTGATTGACGTTTCCCACGGTCAGCGTGATATTCACTGCCACCGGTTCGCTTGGATTGACGATGACGTTCCTCTGTTGCGATTTCTGGAACCCTGAAGCTTCTACCGTCACGCTGTAGGTGCTTGCTTTCAGGGCGGGCCGAGTGTATCCGCCGTCCCGATTCGTCACAGTGACATAACTCAGACCGGTGGCATCTTCGAGGATGGTGATCTTGGCGTTGGGAACTGCCGCTCCCTGCGCGTCAGTAACAATCCCAGTAATAGTTCCGAGATCGCGCTGCCCGAAGGCGACGCTAGTAAGCAACAAGAAAAAGGCGATAAACGAGACGCCGGTAAGCCAACGTGGCATGCTTCCTCCAAAGGAGCTAAGTGAAGCTGAAGCGAAACTTCAGCTGGAGTAGACGCTATCACAGGTAAACGTTTACTTCAAGAGCTTTTAGCATATTCGCGTTAGCGTCGAGCTAACCAGGTCAGCGATATAATTACGGACCATGCGGCCTAGCGCGCTTCTTGCATGCCTCGCTTTGCCGGTGTTGGCGGCTGGAACTGTAGCAGTCTTTCATGCCGAGTTTCACGACATGGCGGAAGCTTCAGGGCTGACGGAAAAGAACGTCTATGGCGGTGTGACGCGCAAGGATTACATTCTGGAGACCACCGGCAACGGGGCGGCCATCTTCGACTACGATGGCGACGGGAGCAACGATATTTTTATTGCGAACGGGACCCGCTTCGATCATGCGGGGAATAGCAGCAATCTGCCGCAGCTTTATCACAACGAAGGGAACGGCCACTTCAAAAACGTTGGGGCGCAAGCCGGCTTCAGCCGGGAAGGTTGGGCGCAGGGTGTTTGCATCGGCGATTACGATAATGACGGTTGGCCGGATCTGCTGGTGACTTACTACGGCCATAACGTTCTCTACCGCAATCGCGGCAATGGGACTTTTGAAGATGTTACGGAAAAAGCCAAGCTACCCGTCACCGGAACGCGCTTCGGCTCTGGCTGCTCGTTTCTGGACTACGACCGCGATGGGTACCTGGACTTCTTTGTCGCTAATTACGTGGACCTCAACGTAGAGAAGACGCCGCGCCCTGGTCACGGTGACTTCTGCGAATGGAAAGGCATTCCGGTTATGTGCGGACCGCGCGGTCTTCCGCTGGCGCACAATGTTCTGTATCACAACAATCGCGATGGGACGTTCACGGATGTATCGGAATCGGCAGGAATTATGAAGCCGGGCGGGCGCTACGGCCTGGGTGTGGTTTCAGCCGATTTTGACAACGACGGCTGGCCGGACATCTACGTGGCCTGCGATATGACACGCAGCTTGCTATTCCACAACTTGCATAACGGCAGCTTCGAAGAGCGCGGAGTGGAAGCGGGCGTCGCCTTGAATTTCGATGGTGAGTTACAGGCGGGCATGGGCGTTGCCGTTGCGGATTACGACGGCGACGGGTTCCTGGACATTGCGAAGACCAATTTCTCCGGCGACCTGACGTCGCTGTATCACAATGACGATGGCAAGTTCTTCACCGATGTCTCGCGCGAAGCCGGCCTGCGATCCCGCCAGTTGCTGGGTTGGGGCATAGCGTTTACCGATGTGGATGACGACGGATGGCGCGACTTAGTGATTGCGAACGGGCATGTCTATCCCGAAGTAGAAGGGAAACAACTAGGCGACACTTACCTGCAGCCCACCGTTTTGTTCCGCAATTCAGGGTTGGGCAAGTTCAACGACGTCACCGAAGAAGCCGGTCCGGCGTTTCAGTCACTAAGGTCCGCTCGCGGCCTGGCGGTGGGCGATGTAGACGGCGATGGGCGGCCCGAGATTGTGCTGGTCAACATGAACGCGGCTCCAAGCTTGCTCAAGAACAGCGGCCCGCACGGGCATTACCTCAATGTAACGCTCGCGGGCACTAAGTCAAATCGCAGTGCGATCGGTGCGCGCGTAACGGTTACTGCGGAAGGCCGCAAGAGGATTGACGAAGTAATGAGCGGCGGCAGTTACTATTCGCAGAACTCGCTGACGTTGCATTTTGGATTGGGACAAGCCAGCGAGGTAGATAGTATTGAAGTTCGCTGGCCCAGCGGTATCTCTCAAAGCACCGGCAAAGTGCGGGCCGATCAGACCTTGAAGATCACGGAGGAAGGTTCGTCAAAACAGTGACTGGACGCGCTTTCTGGCTTTGCTCGCGGCGCGGCACTTGAAGTTACAACAATCAGGACGCGTATGTTACCGCTTCATCTCTTAACGGCTCACCTGGCGGATATTCAAAATTGATGCGCTCCTTCTCGATCACGTAAGGCCGGTTCTGTACATGCGTATGGATGGCGCCGATATACTCACCGATGATTCCCATTGAGACCATTTGAACGGAACCTAGAAAGAAAAGGCCGATAATCAGTGGAGGAAGACCAATTGTGAAGGAATTCCAAAACAGAAGCTTGTACATGAAGTACACGATGGCGGCAATGATCGATAGGACTGCTGTGACAAACCCGGTGAACGTCACGATACGCAAGGGGACCTTTGACATGTTCGTGATGCCAACCATGGCAAGATCGTACAGCGAGTAGAAATTGTTGCTGGTGATTCCTCGAGCACGGCGTGGTTGATCGAAGAGGAGCTCATAATAGGGGAGGCCGATCTCCGCCATCAGCCCGCGAAAGTACGGATAGGGATCTTTGAGCGCCGTAACGATGTCGACGACTTTGCGGTCATACAAGCCGAACCCGGTGAAGTGCTGGAACGTGCGCATATCCGACATCTTCTGAACAGTTTCGTAGTAAAGGGTACGCAACCAGAACATCAGGCGATGCTCCCGGCTGGTTTTCTTGATACAGAGAACCATGGAGTACCCTTCTTCCCACTTCTGAATCAACTGGGGAATGAGTTCCGGGGGATCTTGGAAGTCGGCCGCCATGCCGAGAACTGCGTCGCCCCGGGCCTGGGTGAGGGCATGCATAGGGGAGCGGACCTGGCCAAAATTACGCGCGTTGACAATAACTTTCACATTAGGATCTTGCGCAGCTAGACGCTTCAATATTGCGACCGTGTTGTCGGTTGAGCTGTTGTCGATAAAAAGATGCTCATATCGATAGCGGCCGATTTGGAGCATGATCTTGCGGACGCGATGATAAAGTTCCTCTACGTTCTGTTCTTCGTTGTAGCAAGGCGTGGCGATTGTGATAGTTTTCATGGTCGTATGCGCTAGTGGGAAATTGCGGAACGAGGAGACCCTAGTGTGGTGGTTCTGAAGTTTGTTCACCACTCCTGCATACGCGTTGCAGCGAGAAGAGTGGCAGTTTGGAGCGCTCCATGACTGTCGCGCCTCGGCCAGCAGCACTTGTACGTAAACGCATTATGGAAACACGACATTAGCAGCTTCGCTAAACCGGTATGTGAACGGTCCCGGTTCGTCTTTGCACATAGGTTTATTTTAGACTGCGGAAGCGATCCAGCGTGGCGTGGTCCATGAAGATGCCGGACGGCGAGCGCTAAACTTCCAGCGCTCAGTTCTGTGTCAGGACGGCCATTCCGACCGAGTTCGTGATGCCCTTATCGCGAAGAATCTCAAGGATGCGCGTGGGGTAGGAGATGCTGTGCTCGAATGTCTTCGAGCATATCTGCACGGTGCTTATCATGGCATTGAGATCGAAGGCGGTCCGGAGATGACCTGACGTGGCTCGATTTTGTCAGCCAGTCATAACTGAGGATTTCAGTACTTCGGCAAACTCGTTAGGCGTGCGGTAACCCAGGCTGCTGTGAGGCCGCTCGCAATTGTATTCGTTTTGCCACTGT
>JAABUQ010005308.1_pt1 | contig 20725 bp, 16 predicted proteins | sample 5560001 | NCBI WGS metagenome assembly JAABUQ01 (sample SAMN10711888, study PRJNA513371) | rock metagenome | isolation source: Antarctica rocks | place: Antarctica: Victoria Land, Finger Mt nord | collected 2015-12-18
CGCAACGCGGACCGCCAATTCATCAACACGCGCCAGCAGCGTCGCGATCAGCGCGTCCTTCTCGGCAGCAGACAACGGTGGAACATCGGGCACCAAACGCATCAAGCCGTAGAATCACGACCCCGTCCTCAGGTCAACACAACGTCGCAACCCGCTCCCGCAATACCTCGTCGGCGGTGTTCAGCCATCCTGCCCATCGCTCATCCGAACAGGGGAGTGAGCAAATACCCGTCATCAGCACCGCGGGCTGGTCGCCGGCCGTGCCGGAGCGGTGGCCGCGCCTCCCGTCCTGTTCCGTGCAGTTCTGATCCTCGCCGAGCGAGAACTCGCCCGGCCCCTGCTCGATGCGGAAGCCGTCCATGCTCTCGATCCACCAGCGCCCAGACAGCACGACGATCCATTGCGGCGCCGGGTTCTCGTGCCACTCGCCGACCCAGCCGACCGGCTGCACGGTGACGACGACCGTGGCCTCCGACCGCTCGTGCTTGTTGTTCCATTGCGGGGCGGCGCCGCCGACTTGGGTCAGCTCGAACTCGGTCAGCGCGCATTGCCGCTGGTGGCTGACCCCATCCTGGTCGGTCCACAGGTGCCAATAGGGGATGGAGGGCTTCGGGCCGGATTGGTCGGACCCGGATTGGTCAGGCCCGGATTGGTCTGGCATGGGGATGTCTCCGTCTTGGGGCTGGGTTCGGCGTCACTGTCTGAACTTTCCGCCGCGCCCACTGTTCCATCGGGCGTGGCGGGCCTGTCTCATCTTCCGGGGAACTTATTCCATGACGCTGCTGAACGACTACGCCCCGCTGCTGCTGCGGATTTGCTTGGTGGTGCTGTTCCCGTTCAGCGGCTTGGACAAGATCGTGAACTGGGGCACGGCGATGAAGCAGGCGGGGAAGGGCGCGTTGGCGCCCGCCATGCTGGTCGCGGCCGCCGTGGTGGAGATCGTGACGCCCGTCTGCATCGTGCTGGGCTGGCACGACCGGCTGGCGGCGTTCGTGCTCGCAGGCTTCTGCGCGGTGACGGCGGTGCTGTATCACCAGTTCTGGCGCTACCCGGACTTCTGGCGCCTCCGCCCGGGCGAAGGGTTGGAGCACTTCTGGGAGTTCCTCAAGAACTTCGGCCTGGTCGGCGGCCTCGGCCTGGTCGTGCTCGCCCCGCGCACCCTGCCGGCGACCGATTTCCTGGCGCACCCGCTGTCGTCCACCTATGTCAGCGGCCCGCAGGCCGGCGATGTCGCGCCAACGCCTTAACGCCTGCCCGCCAACAGCATGAGATGCCCGTCCGGGTCGCGGCGCAGCCCGGCGGGGTTGGCAGACAGCGTCACCCAGTCCGTCAGCAGCGCGTTGGCCGGCATGGACGGCGCCGGGCGGCCCGGCGGCATGTAGCGCAGCAGCTCCAGCCCGGGACCCGCGGGGGAGGGGAAGCGCAGCCCGGTGACGCGGACCCGCGCGCCATGCAGGCCATCGAGCCGGGATTGCGCCGGGCTGTCGTTCCAGGACCGCGCCGCCGCCCGGAAGCCGAGCCGCCGGTAGAAGCGCAGGCTGCGCGCCGTGGAGGCGACCGCCATCGCGCTGTGGTCGATGCCGAGGAACGGCCCCGATCCCGCGCCGGCCGCGCGCTGCCATACCGGACGTCCGCCGCCGGGCGGGAACTGGATCAGTTCCAGCGGATGCCCGTCGGGGTCGCGGAACTTGACGGCGACAACACCGCCGTTACGCGGCGGCAGGCGCTCCGGCCCGTTCGTCGAGATCGGGCGGGGCGACTGCGCCGCGAGTTGCCGCCAGGCCGCCGCCATGTCGTCCACCACGATGGCGAGGTGCTGGAACCAAAGGTCGTTGCTCCGGCTGTCCACCGGGTAGGGTGCGCCCGGCGGGTCGAAGCGCACGAGCGCGATCTCCTCGTCGCCAAGGCGCAGCACGACTTCCTCGGTGTTGACGCCGGGCAGGCCAAGCAACGCGGGCAACGCCGGATCGCCCGGACCACGCGATGCGAGCCGGAACCCCAGGCCGTCGCGATAGAACGCCACCGCCCGGTCGAGGTCCGCCACCACCCGGCTGATCCGCACGATGCGGGCGCCGTTGCCGCGCCGTCCATGCAGCGCCAGGGAGCCGAGGCCGGTCAGCAGGGCCAGCGCGCCCCGGACCGCCACCCGCACGCTCAGGCGACCAGCCGTTCCCGAATGTGGTCCGCCACCCGGAGCGCGTTGGCGATGATGGTGAGCGTCGGGTTCACCGCGCCGATGGAGGGAAAGAAGCTGGCATCGGTCACGTACAAGTTGTCCAGCTCATGCGCCTTGCAGTCGAGGTCGAGCACGGAGGCGGCAGGGTCGGTGCCGAAGCGCAGGGTGCCGGCCTGGTGAGCCGTGCCGTTGATCGGGATGTTCTTGCCGAGGTAAAGCCGTCGCTCGATCAAGTGCGGCCAGGCGCCCATCGGCAGCACCATGGCCTCCGTCTTGGCACGCAGGCGCTTCGCTGCCTCCTCCCCGCTTTCCTGGATGTCCAGCACCACGCGGTCGCCGTCGTAGTAGATGCGGTTCTCCGGGCGCGGCAGGTCCTCGCTTTGCAGCCAGAAGTCGATGGAATGCCGGGCCATCTTCTCAAACGGCCATTCCGGCAGGAACGGCATCAAGGCCTGCCCCGGCGCTTCCCCCCGGATCTGCTCGCCGTGCGAGGTCGCGCACATCTGGATCAAGCCCAGCGGATACTCCCAGTCCGGCGCGCCGAAGTAGTAGTCGCTGACCGCCAGCGTCTTCTGGAACACCGTGTCGTTCGGTTCCTTGAGCAGCGCCATCACCACCGACATGGTGTGCCGGACATAGTTACGCCCCACCTGGTCGGAGCCGTTGGCCAGCCCCCTCGGATGCGCGTCGCCGGCAGAGCGCAGCAGCAGCAGGGCGGAGCTGAGCGCGCCGCAGGCGACCACGACGACATCGGCGGAGTACTCCTCCGGCTGGTTGTCGCGCACCACATGCACCCGGCGGATGCTGCGGCCGGCGGCGTCGGTTTCCAGCCGGGTCACGTAGGCGCCGGTCAGCAGGGTGAAGTTCGGATGGGCGGCCCGGGTGGGATCGACGCTGATCACCTGCGAATCCGCCTTGGCGTTGATCGCGCAGGGGAAACCGTCGAAGGCGTCGCAGCGGATGCAGGGGCTGTAGGTGGTGGCGCTGCCGTCCGGGTTCTGATCGAGCTTGATGCCGAGCGGCAAATGGAACGGGCGCAGCCCCTGGTCCTTCAGCACCTGCTCCAGTTGCTGGATGCGCGGCTCGTGCTGGACAGGCGGGTAAGCGTAGGGGGTGCTGGACCACGGCTCGTTCGGGTCCTCCCCGCGCTGGCCGTGGACGTGGTACAATTCCTCCGCCTGGCCGTAGTACGGCTCGAACACGTCGTAGCCGAGCGGCCAGGCGGGCGAGATGCCGTCCTTGTGCCGCATTTCGCCGAAGTCCTGCTCGCGCAGGCGCAGCAGCGCCGAGCCGTACACCTTGGAATTGCCGCCGACGAAATAGTGCAGCCCCGGGTGGAACTCCCGGCCGTCGCGGCCGTGCCAGGTCTCCTTCGCCTGATAGGCGGCGTCCACGAACACGGTCTTAGAGTCCCAGTTGGCGCGGGAGCGGGGCAGGTAGCCGCCGCGCTCCAGCATCAGGATGCGCTTGCCGGTGGGCGCCAGCCGCTGCGCCAGCGCCGCGCCGCCGGGTCCGCTGCCGATGACGATCAGGTCGTAGTGGCCGTTGGGCATGGCGCATGGCTCCTGGGTTGGCCGTGGGGGCGGCGCAAGGGGTTTATCGTGCTGGCGGACCGGACCCCATGTCGCTGAAATCGCTTAACGCATTGCGGGCGCGAAGTTTCGCAAAACCAGACAGCGTTCCCGCCAAATGCCATGCTGGCCCGAGGACAACCCGGCGGCGCGTCGCGTGTTGCAGGAATGGAACTGTGCAAGGATGGACCTCATGACCCGCACCCACACCCGGTCGCAATCCCTCGCCCTGGCGGGAGGGGCTGCGACGATGCTGTTTCTGGCGGGACTGGCAATTCAGCGTGCATCACGGCCAGACGGAAGCAACCGGCGGCGGGCACGCCATGCTGTGACGCCGCGCTGCAAGGTGGTGGTGGTCGGCGCCGGGTTCGGCGGCTTGCAGGCGGCGCTTGGGCTGGCGCACCGGCCGGACGTCGACCTCACGCTGATCGACCTTCATAACCACCATTTGTTCCAGCCCTTGCTGTACCAGGTCGCAACCGCGGCGCTGTCGCCGGCGGACATCGCGGCGCCCGTCCGCGGCGTCATCCCAGCGTCGAAGCACACCCGCGTGCTGATGGCGGAGGTCACGGGCGTGGACACGCGGGCGCAGCGGGTGCTGACCGGCGGCGGCGCCGTGCCTTACGACGAGCTGATCATCGCCACCGGGTCAAAGCCCAGCTATTTCGGGCACGGCGAATGGGCGCAGGCCGCGCCGGGGCTGAAAACCCTCGACGACGCGCTGGCGCTCCGCCACAAGATCCTGGAAGCGTTCGAAGGGGCCGCCGCCGTCGGCAACCTGGAGGAGCAGGCGCGGTTGCTGACCTTCGTGCTGATCGGCGGCGGCCCGACCGGGGTGGAGATGGCCGGCTCCATCGCCGAACTGTCGCGGGACGTGCTGGCGCATGACTACGACCTCCTGCACAAGCGTGCCCGCGTCGTGCTGGTCGAGGCGGGTCCGCGGGTCCTGGCGGAGTTCACGCCCGACCTGTCGGACAACGCGGCGGAGGCGCTGAAAGAACTGGGGGTCGAGATCCGCACCGGCACGCCCGTGACCGGGATCGAGGACGGCCTGGTGCACCTGAAAGACGGGAGCATCCCGTGCGGCACGGTGATCTGGACCGCCGGCAACGAGGCGACGCCGGCCGCCGAATGGCTGGGGGTCAAGCCGGGCCGCGGCGGCCGCGTCGAGGTCGGCCCCGACCTACGCGTCCCCGGCCAGCCCAGCGTGTCCGTGATCGGCGACGCTGCCCTGGCGCTGGACGCCCACGGCAAGCCGCTGCCCGGGCTCGCACCCGTCGCCAAGCAGCAGGGGAACTACGTCGCCCACTCCATCCTGGGACGGCTGCGCGGGCGGCGCCAGCGTCCGTTCGCTTACCGCGACTACGGCACGCTCGCCACCATCGGGCGCAACAAGGCGGTGGCGGAGTTCGGCCCCGTGCACCTCGCCGGCCGTCCGGCTTGGCTGATGTGGGCGGCGGCGCACATTTTCTTCCTGATCAGCTTCCGCAGCCGGGTGATGGTCAGCGCGCAATGGGTGTTCGCCTACCTGACGCATCAGCGCGGCATCCGCCTGATCATCGGCCGCGCGACGCCTCGCGTCGGAGCGGCCGGCCCGATGCTGCCCGGCGCTCAGCCGCCGGTGGCGAAGCCGGGGTAGAGCGTCATGCCGCCATCGACGAACAGCGTGGCGCCGGTCACGTAGTCCGACGCATCGGAGGCGAGCCAGACCGCGGCCTGCGCGATGTCGTCCGGCTCGCCGATGCGCTTGTAGGGCACAAGCGTCATCAGGTCGGCGTAGGCGTCCGGCGTGTTCCAAGCGGCGGTGTTGATCGGCGTGCGAATGGCGCCGGGCGCGATGCCGTTGACCCGGATGAAGTGCGGCGCCAGCTCCTGCGCGATGCTCTTCATCAGCATCATGATGCCGCCCTTGGATGCGGCATAGTTCGCGTGGCCGGCCCAGGGAATCTGCTGGTGCACCGAACTCATGCAGATCATCTTGCCGGCCGCGCAGGACACGGCGGGCACGACGCCGCGCCGCTTGAACTCGCGCGTGGCGGCGCGGGCGCAGAGGAACTGGCCGGTCAGGTTCACGCCGATCACGGTGTTCCACTGCTCAAGCGTCATCTCGTCGAACGCCGAGTCCCGCTGCAGCCCGGCGTTGCTGACCGAGATGTGCAGCGTGCCGAACTGCGCGACCGCGGCGGCGAACATCCGCTCGACCTCGTCTTCCTTGCTCACGTCGGCCTGCAGCGTGATGGCGCGGCGGCCCATGGCCTCGATCTCATGCGCCACGGCGTCGGCGGTCTCCGGGTGGGTGACGTAGTTCACCGCCACGTCCGCGCCGGCGCGGGCCAGGCCCAGGGCGACCGCCCGGCCGATGCCGGAATTGGCGCCCGTCACCAGCGCCGGCTGCCCGGCGAGCACCGGGTAATACGGCACCGGCGGCTGGCTGCGGTCGGGCGTGGCGTTCGAGGCGGGGTCCTTGTCATCAGTGCTGTCGCTCACGGCGGCCCGCTCCATATCGTCCAGACGCCATCCTGGCACGTCCGGCCGGCCGCGGCTATTGCTCGGAGGCCGTCAGCCGCGGTCCTCGTGCTGCTCATGCGCCGGACTGCGGGAGAACAGGCGGTACGTGCCCCGACCGCCGGTCTTCGCCTGATACAGAGCGCGGTCGGCGTTGTCGAGCAAGGCCGCTGCCGGCAAGCCCGGCGTTGACAGCGCGATGCCGACGCTGACGCGGACCTCCACCTTGTGCCCTTCCAGGAACACGGGGTGGCTGACGCCTTCGAGCACCCGCTGCGCCAGGAGCGCCGCGGCCTGCTCCGTCGCGCCCTGCATCAGGATCGCGAACTCGTCCCCGCCCAACCGGACCGCCAGGTCGCCCTCCCGCACGCAGTTGCGGATGCGCTGGGCCACCGCGAACAGCAGGGCGTCGCCGGTCGCGTGGCCCAAGGTGTCGTTCACCTGCTTGAAGCCGTCGAGGTCGAGGTAGAGCACGGCGGACCGGCTTTCCAGGGCATCTGCGCAAGCCTCCTCCAGGGCGCGCTGGAACACGATGCGGTTGGCCAATCCGGTCAGGCTGTCGTAGGACGCGAGATACGCGGTGCGCCGTGCGTCCTGGGTCGCCTCCGTCACGTCCGCGCCGACTCCGCGGAAGCCGACGAAGGCGTTGAACCGGTCGAAGGTCGGACGGCCCGTGAGCGACCACCAGCGCGGCTGCCCCGCCACATCGACCGGCACGACGATGTTGGCGAAGGCCGAGCGCGCCTGAAGCTGCTGGATCACCGGTTCCGGGATGGCCGCCCCGGCCAGCAGGGTCTGCACCCGCAGAAGCTCGAAGATGGATCGGTTGGTCAGCAGCTCGGCCGGGGTCTGCGCGATGTCGGCGAATCGGGGCGAGACGTTCTTGAGCCGCATCTCGCTGTCGGTTTCCCACAGCCAATGGCTGCTGTTCGCCTCGAAGTCCCGCAGCAGGAGGCCGATCACGTCGGCCTGGTCCTGCAGCTTGGCCTCGTGCGTCACGCGCCTGACCAGGGTGCGGTTGATGAACAACGAGGTGAACAGGATCAGCGGCGAGTAGCCCAGCAGGAGGCCGAAGATCTGCAGGTCGATGGCACGTCCGCTTTGCGCGAGCATGAAGACGCTGCCAAGCGTCACCGGGGTCCAGAAGGCGACCGCGACGGGCATCGGCAGGAACACCGCCGCAGTCGAGATGACGCCGATGGTCGTCGCATACAGCACGCTACGCTGTTCGTTGTCGGCGACGGCATTCAGTCCTATCAGCAAAGCCGTCCATATAACGCCCAACACCAATTCCAAACCGATGTGGTAGCGCACGAATCTGACCGACGCTTCCGCCGTTCCATCATCTGAGCGACGCATGCGCCGCCAAGCATAGCCTACGTAGAGAACAACCGCATAGATGAATGGCAGGATGCTTAACGGCAACAGCCAGCCAATCGTAAAATCTTTTTGCGAAAAAACCCAGTATAGAAATGCCAAAGTATTGAGACCACAAAAGGCCATTACCTGTGTCAGCCGGCTGAGTATATCGAGCTGCGCAACGCGTATGCGCTCTGATACGTTGTCAAGGCTGAGCCTGTCCGATCTCTTCTCCATATTAAGCTTCGAGATCCCCTGGTCGGATGTTCAACATTTCTTGCTTAAGTCGCGGCAGAAACGTGCCTGTCCGAGATGCGCAGCAAGCGTACTCGGCTGTGAGTCGACCGCAGGACATGATCCATTCCTCCTCGCGAGCAGCCACAGCACGACATACTAATAATACAATCGAGTCGATCCAGCATAGGCTACTTGTGGTTGCAGTGCAGGTCTTGAACCAAAAAAATCAAGCAGGACGCGTAGGTCGGATACCGTACATAACGGAATGGTCCACTCATCAGCACAGTCGGAGGCCGCCCGCCGGAGACGGTGCCGCCCGCGTCGCGCGTTTTGCGCACCGTTCCGATGAACAAAGCCGATGAAGCAGGCCAGAACCATGAAAGGCCTCTCGCGAGGACAAGCCAGGCGAACAGGATCATCATGACGATGCCAACCGCCTCGACGGGCCGGATGCCGCGCGGCGCCGGCCCGACCAAGCGGAGCTGCCTGGCAGTTTCCTAACGAGACTCCACGCAGCGCACTGCGCTCGGCAGCAGCACGAGCAGCCTCAGCTCCACATCATGGCATCACCGCAACGGTTTCGCCTTCGCAGAGCCGGTCATACTGCGCCCGAGCCGTGCCGGCGACATCGAGGAGCGGCACCATCCGACGCACCGTGTCGTACTGCGGACGTAGGCAACTGAGGAGGTGGGTGGAAAACTTCACTCCATGATAGACCCGCGGGCCTGCGACCTCGCTGAATCGCAGCCGGGTATAGAAGGGGATGTGGTTGCGGCGGACGCAAGACACCACGGCGCCGGCGTCGTTCTTGAGGATAAAATAGCCAGCCAAGCGAAACAGCAAGAATACCAGGCTTTTGTCGTCGGCGAAATCGGGATGCCGGACGAGGCGGTTGATTTCAACGACCCGTTCAACGGGCGAGGCCACGTCGCGCCGGAGCAAAGCCTCGGTCTCCTCGGGAAACACATGCTGGGCCGGGATCGAGCCGGAGTCGCTGCCGTCGGGTTCGCGGGTGAGCATGCAGATGCGGGTCGAGGCAACAGCCCGGTTGCCTTTATAAATGACAACGGTCTGGACAGTGGGCTGGTCGTCGTATTCGTCGCTGAACGTGCCGCTGCGCCGGAACTCGATGTGCCCTTCGGCGAAGTAGCTCAGGTAACGCAGCTTGTAACAGTCCTGCTGGGTTTTCCGATCAACGGCAAGCCGCGCGGTGAGCTGGGCTGGGTCGCTCCGGCGCTGGGCCCGGCCATGCCGGGCGATTGGAGCAATAACCGGCGTCTTCGTTTGTAGAAGTGTCAAAATAAAATACCTTTCAAGTATTAAATTAAAGACGAAGTAATGCAACGCCAATCACAGGATGGGAACCTGTAACTGGTCGTTACATATTAGCAAGATAATGGCGATTGCGACGGCCTTTAGGCTTGCAAGGCGAATCTAGCGTGCCTCGCCCAATCTGGCGACGATAAAGAGCAACTACTCGCAGCCTAAAATGGTCTATGCTGGACTTATTCAGCCCAATATTTCACTTTTTCAAATTGAAAAAACATATGCTATACGGATCGGGTCGCAACGAAAGGCGGCCGCCGCCGAGCCAACTTTGGCAAGTGGTTGAGAACCCGCCTAAGTTCCTCAACTGCGTCTTGCCCCGACAAGCGGCGAGCCGTGAGAAGGCCGGTTCTATGATAGCGGCCCAGCTCCAGGCAAAACCCGTGCCCTATGGCCCGGGTTCCGCGTCATGCAAACGCCCAAAACCGCGCCGGCCCTATCGGGTCGCGCGGCGTTCGGCTCTGGGACTGCCGCTCTCGAAGCGGCCGGCATGGGCTTGGGTGCTTGCGCCCGGCGCCAAGCGCGCCGGCGATCAGTTCGTGGTGACGACTTGGATGTCGCCGCGGCGCTCGATCACGCTCACCGACACCTCGCCGGGCGTGCGGCTGACCAGCACGCTCACCCGCGCGTCGCCCAGCGACAGGTCGCGCAAGGTCAGGTTGTCCAGGAAAGCCGGCAGGTCCGGGCGGTCGAAGCGCACGGCTCGGGCAGCCGGGTCGAAGCTGAGGCCCAGGCTGGCCTGCACGAACGCCGGAAGCGTCGCGGCCGCCCAGGCCTGCGGCGAGCACGCGACCGGGTAGGACGTGGGTCCCTGGCCCGGCCGCCGCGGGAACCCGCAGAACAACTCCGGCAGGCGCTTCAGGTCCATGGCGTCGGCGCTCGCTTGGATGCCCTCGAACAGCCGCGCGGTCTCGGCCCGCAGGCCGAGTCGGGCCATGCCGAGCGCGATCAGCGCGTTGTCATGCGGCCAGATCGAGCCGTTGTGGTAAGACATCGGGTTGTAGCGCGCCTCATCGGCCGCCAACGTGCGAATGCCCCAGCCGTTGAACAGGCGGGCGTCCAGCAAGCCGCGCGCCACCTGGCACGCCCGCTCGGGCGCGGCGATTCCGGTCATCAGGAGGTGCCCGGCGTTGGAGGACCGCACCTGGCACTGCCGCCCGTCGCCATCCAATGCCAGCGCGTAGGTGCCAAGCCCTTCGCACCAGAACCGGGCCTCGAACGCCTGGCGCAGATGCTCGGCCCGCGCCTCCAGCGCCGCCGCCTGGGCGTCCAGCCCCAGCCGCCGGGCGATGGCCGTCCCGGCCCGGCGCGCCGCATAAACGTAGCCCTGCACCTCGCACAGCGCGATGGCCCCGCGCGCCAGGCTGCCGTCGGCGTGGGAGATCGAGTCGTAGCTGTCCTTCCAGCCCTGGTTGGCCAGGCCGTCCTCCGTGCTGCGCTGGTAACGGACGAAACCTTGCGAGTCGGCCCGGCGGTCCATCCAGCCGAGCGCCCGGTCGATCTGCGGCCACAGCGCCTGGAGGCTGGCGAGGTCGCCGGTGCGGTCCAGGTAGGCACCGGCGAGCATGACGAACAGCGGCGTGGAATCGACGCTGCCGTAGTAGCGGCGGAACGGCACTTCCCGCAGCGCCGCCATCTCGCCGCCCCGCATCTCGTGCAGGATCTTGCCCGGCTCGGCCTCGGACGCCGGGTCAAATGTGGTCGCCTGCTCCTGGGCGAGGAAGCGAAGCACGCCCAGGGCCAGCGCCGGGTCGGGCGCCAGCGTGAGCAGGGCGGTGATCAGCGCGTCCCGCCCGAAAGCGGTGCTGAACCAGGGAATGCCGGCATAAGGGTAGGGGCCGGTCGGCTTGTCGGTCACGAGCATGCGCAGGTCGGTGGCCGAGCGGCACATGGCCTGCTCGAACGCCTCATGCGGCGAGGACACGGCGGCGGCACGCACGGCGCTGGCGCGCAGGCGGCGCTTCGCGTGCACGTAGGCGGCGAGGAACGCCGCGCGCGGGCGGCGGGCCGACGCCTCGGACCCGAAGGCGACCTCCAGGAAGACCGTGGCCCGCCCGCCCGGCTCCAGGTCGAGGTCGAACGCCGCCCCGCTGTTCGTGACAGCCTGCGGCGCGGGTTCGAAGGCGAGGCGCGTCGTCCGCACCAGCGAGTCCAGCCCGCGGTATGACAGGGCGACGCCGCCCTGCGTCAGCGCCGCCGGCAGCCGGTCGCCCCGGCGCTCGCGATGCATGCCACGCACCTCGAACAAATCGGAGAAATCCGCCTCGAAGCGCAATTCGAGGCGCACCCGGTGGCGCGTGAAGCCGAAGTTGCTCACGGCGATGCGCCCATGGCAGGCGGCGTCGCCCAGGAACAGCGACCGCTGCACATGGATCACGCCTTGCTCCAGTGCCGCAGCACCCAGATCGGACATGGAAGCGTTGGACAGGTCGGAGGTGAGCATCACGTTGTCGGCGCCCAGCGTGGAGCTGAGCAGCAAGGGCTGCACTCCGCCCAGCGTGAGTTCGAAGCGTGAAAGGTGCCTTGTGTCCCGATGATATAGCCCGTCGGCGCCGCCCGGCACGGACAGGATGTCGCCGCCATGGTCGAACACGCCAAACGTGTCGCCGCTCTTGATGGTGCGGTAGCGCCGCTCCTGCAGCGAGACCACGGCTGAAACGGAGAAGGGTTCGGGGGTCTCGGCGCCGGACTCGGCGGCGTGGCTTGCGACGACGTTCATGGGCGGAGCCTCGGGTGCGGATAATGGGTCAGGGCTGGGCAAGCAATGCGGTCAGGCGGGGCAAGGAACGCGGCAAAGCTTGCTTTCGGGGCGGGTCGTAAGACGGCGAGAGGACACGTGGGCGTCAGCGGACGCTTGCATAGGCTGCGGGCAAGCTGAGGATGCGGGCAGGCTGGGCATGGCGGAAGAAGGCATCAGCCCGGACCGGCCGATCCCGCCGGGACCGTGCGGCCCGCGGCGCCCCGGATGGGCCTGGCTTTCTCAAGGCATGCTGCCCTTGGTCCAGGAGCGCGGCTTGAGGGCTTTGGTCCTGCATGCCGGATCAGGCTCGTCCAGATTGCTTCAAGATGTTCACTCATCGAGTATCGCACAGCCTATGTCGTGACGTTAAGAGAATGTTATCGACGAGGCCACGTCTGCCTTTTGCCGAAGCGGCCGGGCGCAGGATTGACTTTGCACGGGCTTGTCCTCAACCGTTTTCTGCAACGGCAACGGTCGGAAAACAGGGTCTTCACGCGGCGCCCCATCCCGTGCGCCGGGGCCGCAATCGTTAAGCTTGCAATGTGTAGGATGCTTCACCGGTCGACATTTTTGACGATACGAAATGGTAGGAATCGTAAAGGCGGGGTTGAGGCTGCTTGCAGCCTTGCCAACCGTTGGAAGGTTGCCTGTGTGGGCGAGGACAGCGGGAGGCTTACAGGCCATCCTCAATCGCGGCATCCATCCGGGTCGGGAGCCAGGCGCTGCGAAACGACCAGCCGGCGTTTCGCGCGGGAATTGCTTCACGAAGCAGTGTGGACACTCTGGACGCCTTGTGAGCCAATGACGTCCCCGACATTTTCAGGCTCAAGGAGCCGTGGCAATGGTGTGCAACCGCCGAGAACTTTTCCGTCCTTGGCGGTTTGATCCCCAGGACATGGCCGTGATGGCGGGTTGGCTCGCCGTCGCGGTGCGCCGCGGCTACGATGCCGTGCTGGGGGTCTGCGACGACGGCACGGAGTGGGTCGGCGTGGCGGCGCCCCAGCTTCGGCCCGGCGACCTGTGGCAGATCATCCCCAGTCCGAGCGAAGGCGGATTCGTGGTGCTGGACCGGCATGGCCAGCCTTGTTTCCAGGCTTCAGGCATCCGGGCCGTCCTCCACTTCGTAGCACCGCTGCCGCCGGGCGCTCCCGAGCCTCGGCTGATCCCTGGCGAGCGGGTCCCATCAATCATGTCCGGCAATGATCCCGACCAGGACTTGGGCGAAGAGCCTCCCGCGCCATCCGAGCCGACGGTGCACTGACCGGGCCGGGACCGTCCCGCCGTGAGCAGGCATTCGTGGATGGTGCCACGAACGCCTGCTGCGCGTGGAGCAAAGCTCCACTTTCTCCGAGGACATGCTCCGCAGAGTGATGCTCAGCCTCGCGAAACGGTCAGCCCTGGGTTGAGCGCCTGGTGCCGAGCCACGCTGCGGTGCAGGGTGCGGGGGGCGCTGCTCAGCTCGGGCCGCCGGGCGGCGGGGTCCGGCTTGGCCTCCGCCCGGTCCGACGCCTCGCGCATCTTCTGCCGGTAGCACGCCGCGGCCTCGCCCCGGCTTCGCACATCCCACTTGTCGAGGATGCTGTGCACGTGGTTCTTGACGGTCGGCACCGCGACCCGCAATCGGCGTGCGATCAGCTTGTTGGGCAGGCCGTCCGCCAGGAGCTTGACGACCTCGCGCTCCCGCAAGGTCAGCGCATGGATGCCAGCCCGGCTGACGCGGCCGGTCGAGCGGTCGGCAAGGCGGTTGAGCAGGAGGGCGGTGAGCCGCGGCGGGCAGACGACCTCCCCCGCCGCGGCGCGCCGCACGGTGGCGACGAGGTCACGGATGGAGCTTTCCGGTCCCAGGTATCCGCAGATCCCGGTGTCGGCCCAAGCCAGGAAGTCCTCGTCCTCCTCCCGCATCGCCAGAACGATCACGCCGATATTGGCAGCGCGTTCCCTGACGGCAGCGACGACCGCCATCGCCTCGGGATGCGAGGAGTCGATGACAATCAGCCCGGGGCTGGCCTCCCTGACAACGGCTGCGGCGGTCTCCTCAGAGCACGCGCTGGCCATCTGAATATCGTCGCAACCGCGTAGAAGCTCCACCATCGCTTCCCGCAGGAAATGAACATGGCTTATGAAAAGAATGACCATGTTGCCTCCTCATTGTTCGCCATATTACGGGCGGAAGACCTTTGTAGATGCAGATGCTTAGCAAAAGTTTGTAACAAAGCATTTACAACTGTGTATTGTATCACTCGAGACATACACAACCTAAGTTGAGACTTCACCCGTCAGAGCTTTGGTGCAGTATAGTACAATCAGCATTGCGGACGTCAGGCAGGGTGTTCCTGTCCAACGTTCCCATGCGATTGCCAGGCCCGTAGCGTCCGCGAGTGGCACATTATGGCAGTACCCGCCGCCCATGGCACCGGCCCAGCGTGATCAGATCGGCAACGAACGTGAATTCTTCGTCATGGTGTTGCCACTTCCACACAATCACTGACATGCAACCCTTCAATCGGCGAGAGAGGGCCGCCGAACAGGGAAAATAAACGTATAGCCAGGTCTCCTTGTCCGCGTGAAAGCCTCGTCAAACGGTAAGGCGAAAACATGGCCGCAATGCGGGCGTGGGATGATTTGGCCATCATGGCTGCGGCATCTTCGTCGAAGCAGGACACTGCACGGTATGCAACGCTTCACCGTTGCGGGCAGGGCTATTCCTCTGCGGCGAAACCGGTGCAGGATCGCGGAGCCAGCAAGGAGGGTCCGGTGGACGACACCCGTGTTCCAGCCCGGCGAGCCTCACGCGCCGAGCGCCTGATCGAGCGGACGATCTTCGGCAGCCGCTGGCTGCTCGCGCCGTTTTACCTGGGCCTGATCCTCGGCCTCGCGGCGCTGCTGGCGAAGTTCGCGCTGCGCGTCGTCGATCTCGGCGGCCACGTGCTGTCCGGCGGCGGCAACGAGATCACCATCGGCATCCTGTCGCTGATTGATCTCTCGCTGATGGCCAACCTGGTGCTCATGGTCATCTTCGCCGGGTACGAGAGCTTCATCTCGCGGCTTGACGTGGGCGAAGGCGGGGTCCGGCTCGATTGGATGGGCCAGGTCGGCTTCGGCGACCTGAAGTTGAAGCTGTTGGCGTCCATCGTCGCCATCTCGGCGATCCACCTGCTGGAAGGCTTCCTGGATGCGGAGCACGAGAGCGACCGTGCCCTGGCCTGGCTCGTGGGCATCCACATGGCATTTGTCGCCTCCGCCGTGCTGCTCGCGCTGATGGACCGGATCTCGGGCCAGGACCATTAGCCTCGTTCGCGGCCGTACGGGCAGGGCGGCGCAAGACGGCGATTGAGGACGCGCCGTTCCTCATGCACAGTTCGCACAGGCCCTAAGCAGGCATTCGTGGCTTGCGCCACGAATGCCTGCTTAGGAGTCTTTGAAGAGGCATCATTTTTCTTGCTGCGCGTGTACACGCTCCGCAGAATGATGCTCAGGCGGCCAAAACCGGATCAACCGGGGCAGGAGGGAGCGTTGCCGAACGTCGCGCAAGCGGGGCTGACCCGGACATGAGGACCATCAAAGGCCCGGCCATCTTCCTGGCGCAGTTCGCCGGCGACGCCGCGCCTTATGACAACCTGCCAGGCATCGCGCGCTGGGCGGCGGGCCATGGCTACCAGGGCGTGCAGATCCCAAGCTGGGACAAGCGGCTGTTCGACCTGGCGCTGGCAGCCGAGAGCCAAGGCTACTGCGACGAGGTGCGCGGCGTCTTGCGGGAGGCCGGGCTGACGCTCACGGAGCTTTCGACCCACCTGCAAGGCCAGCTCGTCGCGGTGCACCCGGCCTATGACCTCGCCTTCGACGGTTTCGCCGCCCCAGAGGTGCGGGGCAACCCGGCGGCGCGTCAGGCCTGGGCGGTCGAGCAGATGCACCTGGCCGCGCGGGCGTCGGCCAATCTGGGCCTCCTCGCGCACGCCACGTTCTCCGGCGCGCTCGCCTGGCCGTATCTTTACCCGTGGCCGCAGCGCCCGGCCGGGCTGATCGAGGCGGCGTTCGACGAGCTGGCGAAACGCTGGACGCCCATCCTCGACGCCTTCGACGCGGCGGGCGTCGATGTCGCCTTTGAGATCCACCCCGGCGAGGACCTGCACGACGGCGCCACCTTCGAGATGTTCCTCGGCCGCGTGCGCCACCATCCGCGCTGCAACATCCTGTACGACCCGAGCCACCTCCTGCTGCAGCAGCTCGACTACCTCGCCTTCATCGACCTTTACCACGAGCGCATCCGCATGTTCCACGCCAAGGACGCCGAGTTCCGGCCGAGCGGGCGGCAAGGGGTGTACTCTGGCTACCAGCCCTGGGCGGAGCGCGCCGGGCGGTTCCGCTCGCTCGGCGACGGCCAGGTGGATTTCGGCGCGATCTTCAGCAAGCTGTCGCAACACGGCTTCGACGGCTGGGCGGTGCTGGAGTGGGAGTGCTGCATCAAGGACAGCGAGCAGGGTGCAGCGGAGGGGGCCGCGTTCATCCGGCGCCATATCATCAACGTGGCCGCCCGCGCCTTCGACGACTTCGCGGCGAGCGGGGTGGACATGGCCACCAACCGCAAGCTGCTGGGGCTGGCGTAGCGTGCCCGGGGCGCCGCGCCGCATCCGCCTCGGCATGGTGGGCGGCGGGGAGGGCGCGTTCATCGGCGCCGTGCACCGCATCGCCGCGCGTCTGGATGACCGGTACGAGCTGGTCGCCGGCGCGCTCTCATCGGACCTGGCGCGGGCGCATAGCAGCGCCGCCGCCCTGCACCTCGACCCGGCGCGGAGCTACGCCGATTACGCCGCTATGGCGGAGGCCGAAGCGGCGCGCCCGGACGGGATCGAGGCCGTCGCCATCGTCACCCCGAACCACCGGCACCACGGCCCGGCCCGTGCGTTCCTGGCGCACGGCATCCACGTCCTTTGTGAAAAGCCGATGACGCACCGGCTGGAGGACGCGCTGGACCTGGAAGCTGCGGTGCGGGACAGCGGCGCGCTGTTCGCCGTCGCCCACACCTACACCGGCTACCCGCTGGTGCGGCAGGCGCGCGCCATGGTGGCGGAAGGGGCGCTGGGCGAGATCCGGGTCGTGCAGGTCGAGTACCCGCAGGATTGGCTCACAACTGCGCTGGAAACGGCAGGGCCGGGGCAGGGTGGGCAGAAGCAGGCGGCGTGGCGCACCGACCCGGACCGCAGCGGCGCTGCCGGGTCGGTGGGGGACATCGGCACGCATGCCTTCAACCTGGCGGAGTTCGTGACCGGCCTTTCGGTGGAGAGCCTGGCGGCGGAGCTGACCTGCTTCGTGCCGGGGCGGAGGCTCGATGACAACGCGCATATGCTGCTGCGCTTTGCCGGCGGGGCGCGCGGGGCGCTGTGGTCGTCGCAGGTGGCGGTTGGGCAGGAGAACGCGCTGCGGCTGCGGGTTTATGGCAGCGAGGGCAGTCTGGAGTGGGCGCAGGAGCAGCCGAACGGGCTGGTGTTTACCCCTTTCGGCGAGCCGCCGCGGCTGATCCGCCGGGCGGGCGCCGGGTCAGGGCCGGCGGCGGCGCATGCGAGCCGGGTGCCGTCCGGGCATCCGGAGGGGTATTTGGAGGCGTTTGCGCAGTTGTACCGGGATTTCGCCGAGCAGGTAGCGGCGCGGGCGGAGGGGCGGGCGCCGGACCCGGCCTGTCTGTTGGTGCCCGGGATCGAGGCGGGGGTGCGGGGGATGCGGTTCATTGCTGCGGCCGTGGCGTCGAGCTGGGCGGATGCGGCGTGGGCAGCGATTGAGGGGGTAAAGCTGGTATAGGATTGGCCCGAGCCGCAGTAGATCAGTTTTTCGGCACTGTGGGATAGTCAGCGCGCTTGCCAAGCCTTAGATCATCGTACATTACCGCCCAGTATTGGAAAGGTCAGGGGGAGGATGTACGAGAAGTTCAAATATGAGCGGCTGGCGCTATCGCTCATCAAGCTTGATAGTCATAATCCGCGTATCGTCACACAGGATAAACTCGCCTCGCAACACGAAATCATTGCGTACTTTTTTGAGCATGAAAGCTTAGCTGACTTCCTCGAACTTATCGCTCGTGAGGGACGAAATCCTGGAGCAGAACGACCCTACGTTGTCAAGCTGGACAAGGAATATATGGTAGTTGAAGGCAACACGCGCATTGCTGCTTATAAGTTATTGACTGGACAACTGATAGCTCCAGCCGATTACGCCCACCTCGTTCCTCATATCCCAGAACCTATGCGGGACGAACTTGTGAGTGTGGACTGCGCCATTGCGCCAAGCCGCGACTCTCTGCGTCCCATCATTGGCGAGAGCACATTTTGGGCGCGGCGACAAAGCACAATGGGGGTATCTTGGTAGTAGAAAAGCTGTTTACGACGAGTGGAAGGAGGGACGCAGCTTCGGGCAGCTAGCGTCCATATTCGACCGCCCACAAGGGGCCATTCGCGACCTTGTCTTAGAGTATGAAGTCTATCTTGAAGCTTTGAAGCTTACTTGGACTGCCGCGGAAAAGGTCAAACTTCTCGAACCTTCTGTCGAGTTCAATCCACCTGTTCGCTTCCTTCAAACATCAGGCCATAAACAGCTTGTCGGCCTAGATCTCGACCGCATCAATATGCCCATTAAGTTCATCGCACCAGACTCGAAAGCCAAATTTCAACATCTGATCAGAAGTATGATCATTGTGCAGAAAGGGCCATCAGCGACGGCAAGCTATGCGGAAGTCTTTGCCGACTATGTTGTGCCGGCGGCGTCTGGCGAAGGTTGCGGTCAACAGGTTAGCCCGCAGGGGTGCGGATCGGCGAGAAACGCCGGAACTGGCGCAGCGAATACCGGAACGAGTGGCGGAAATGCCGCAATTAATCAGGCGAGTGTCGGTGGGAGCACGAAGCTTAAGCTCGGGGCGCTCTTCGACTACCCAGTTCTTGTAAATGACCTCACACTCAAGCAACTTATGAAGGAAGCAAATGATCTTAATACGAAACGTTTTCCGGCTGCTGGCACCTCTCTGTTACGTAATATTATAGAATTAGTATTAAAACTGATTATCGAGAACCAAGGCGCAAATTCACAGAACAGATTTTTGAGTTTGGAAACGGCGCTTGACTTATCGTTAAGCAATGTTGTTAATCTTGGACCGAATGACAAGAAAATTCTTAAAGAATTCAAAAATACTCATATTAACTACGTAAATCTTGGAACGCACGCTACAGTAGTTCCTAACTACCATCGGTTAATAGGCGCACGCGACTGCATTGATCAGTTCATCAAGAGAAATATTTAGGTGCTGGTCTCTCCACTCCGATATCCTGGCGGCAAAGCCAAGCTCTTTGAGTTCTTCGCACTCCTAATCCAACAAAATAAACTCTTTGGTTGCACTTATTGCGAGCCGTATGCCGGGGGTGCTGGTTTGGCCTTGCGGCTGTTATCGGGAGGCTTCGTAGAACGCATCGAACTTAACGATGTGGACGAGGCGATTTGGGCGTTTTGGACGAGTGTTCTGGACTACAATCGTGAGTTCCGCCGCCTAATCGAAACCTCTACCCTAACAATTGAAGAATGGCACCGTCAACGTCAAATTTGGGAATGCAAGGATCTGAGCGATCCCCTGTCGCTCGGATTCGCCACATTTTTTCTTAATCGAACAAATCGATCTGGAATCATCGAAGGTGCCGGGCCGGTGGGCGGTTATGCCCAGGCGGGTCGATGGCGACTAGATGCCCGCTTCGACAAGGTAAAGCAGGCAGCTTCAATCCAGGCCCTTGTGCCATATCGCAACCGCATGCTCATCAGCAGGTTTGATGCTCTCGAGTTTCTAAAAAGTTCACTGCCCAATCAACGAGCCCTGACGTACCTTGACCCCCCTTACTACGTAAAAGGTAGCAAGCTGTATCGGAATTCATACGTTCACATAGATCATGAGCGCGTCCGCGACGCGGTCAGCGAGAACCGGGCCGGGTGTTGGGTCGTCTCCTACGACGCAGTCTCCGAGATTCGGGCGATCTACTCGGACTATGAGCCGATTTCATACTCGCTTAGCTACAGCGCGGGGCAGAGTGGTGCTGGTCGCGAAATTATCTTCTTAAGCGACGCTCTCGTTGCGCCCGTCCTCAAAGGCTTTTTGCGGGAGGCCGCTTGAGGTGTTGCCGTCTTATGCTGACCGCTGCCCATCGCGGAACAGCATAATACGTTCAGTCGGGCATTCGACGTAGACAGCACTGCCCGACTCTATATCCCCGCCTGGCGGCACCTTTGCCTTCAACTCCGCGCCGTCCACGCTCAACGTCAGCAGATGTTGCCCGCCAATAGTAATGTAGTCGCCCATGACCCGCCCCGCCACCCGTCCATACCCAGCCTGCGAAAACACCCGCACATACTCCGGCCGAATCCCCGCCCGTAGCCCAGCCACACCCCCCGCCGGCACCGCAACCGCATCCGCAATCCCCGCAAACCGCACCCGTCCCCCATCCTCGCCCACAGGATCAAGAAAGTTCATCCCCGGACTCCCAAGAAACCACCCCCCAAACTCACTATCCGGCTGGTCATACAGCGTCCGCGGCGCAGCGCATTGCGACAGCACGCCCGCCTGCATCAGCGCGATCTGGTCGGCCAGCGTCATCGCCTCCGTCTGGTCGTGCGTCACATAGACGACCGTCTGCCGCATCCGCCGGCGGAACTCCTTGAACGCGCGGATGAGCTGCAGCTTCGCGTGCACCTCGACGTTGGTGGTCGGCTCGTCGAACAGCACCACGTCGCAGCGCCGGGCGATGGCGCGGCCGACCGCAACCTTCTGCCGCGCGCCCATGTCGAGGC
>JAABUQ010005309.1_pt1 | contig 20719 bp, 20 predicted proteins | sample 5560001 | NCBI WGS metagenome assembly JAABUQ01 (sample SAMN10711888, study PRJNA513371) | rock metagenome | isolation source: Antarctica rocks | place: Antarctica: Victoria Land, Finger Mt nord | collected 2015-12-18
GCTGTGGGGGTGGGGGATGTGAGGGGGTGCGTTGAGCTGGCTGGGAAGAGGAGGGAGGAGTGCTTGCAGATTTTGGGGGGTGTGGAATGAGAGTGTCAATGCGAGCTCGGTTGGAAAAGCAAAAAAGGAGTGGTATATGCTTGCTACGGAGGAGGTGACTAAGGGTTCTGTTTGCTACAGCAACGGTGGGGTTCTCAAAGGCAGCCTCTCAACATTGACTTGGCCTGAAAGAGTTTGGCATATGGGATTTTGCTATAGCCCGAATTTGGCTTGTTCAAAGGCAGAACTGAGGGGGAGTATTGCTTCAAGCAAAGCACCGCCAGGTGACATTGGAAACCAGAACGCACGGCCTAGGCGCCACCAGAGTGCAAAGATCTCACCCCGCTCCCCAAAGTCACGGTCGTTCTTTGAATAGTCCAAGGCGAATCGAGATCAAGGATTCATCTATGCAAAGCCTAGGTATCTCAACTCCACTACCCCAATGTACAGTCAAAGATGAGAAAGATAGCAACGGGGATGCACGTCAAGACCGAAGCAAGCGCAAGACCGCCCGTCTCTTGTCTCATCAGGACACCGCCGCTATGCAACTCCCCCAGTGAATCCATTCAAACTCCACCCATCAGCGACCTTCACCGTCTTTGGATCCACCTTCCCCCGTCCCATCCAACCCCTCCGATGACGACTTCAGCTCCTGCAACGAAGCAGCCGGAAGACTGACGGAGAAATAGAGAAGCTCCTTCCTCCCCTGGGAACACGTATGTTGAGCGGATTTGTCCTTTCCCTGTGTTTTGTCGGAACCCCTCTCTCTATCATCTCCACTGCCGGTGTTAACCCTCTTGTTCCGTTTATGCTCAGCGCTGCCATTACTTCCGTCCTCGGGATGTTTTCTTTTCTTCCCATCTGAAGTTTTTGCGTCTTGGTTCTTTTCCGCGTCGTTAGATTGTGGTTGATGCTCCTCTTTTGTTCCTACAAATAAGAAGCTAATCAGAGAACCAAAGCTCCAGCGGCCGTCGTTGTGAATCACGCCCTCTTGCGAGTGTCCCCTTTCCTCTTCCTTTCCCTCTTCCTCTTCGGCCTCAGAGTAGCTCCACAGTAGGCCCAGATCTCCTTTGATGAGAGCAAGACCCCATAAAGGGCCCAGAACGCCTGGCACGAGATACAGAAGGGCAGGCTGTGCGTGGCCGTAGACTTGCATGACGAGTAGAGTGACACACATCCCAACGACGTAGCCGGTGAGGGTTGCGAGGAAGTATGGCTTCGAGAATACGGCACCTCGGGTTCTGGGGTTGCTGTGAGAGATGGCACCGGACAGCCAGAATCTCTCACCCCAGCTTGACGTTGCGGTGTAAAATTTGGGTTTCACAAATTCGGATTCGGATTTTGGGGTGGATGTGTCTGCGAACTTGCTGTCTTGGGTTTTGGCTGACGTCCCTCGGGCGACACGGCGTCCGTCATTCGCTTGCTTCCGTGTCTGTTTTCGCAAATAGAAGAGATACAAATCGAATCTCAGCGCAAATCCGATCATCATACCTGGAAGCACCAGATCCCCAAGCCCGAGCATTGAAAGCGCTTGTTTGGTCGGATCGTCGCCCCGGCCACTGGGTCTGGGGAAGAGTAGCTTTGCGGGGATATCTAGCTGTGTGGCTACTGCGACCATGATAGGCGTGTAGAACACGAAGTAGATGTCGTAGATGAAGAGGGCGGCTAAGATCAACGACCCAGTAACAGCGGTGGTCGGGGACAGAATTTGGAGGGTTGCGTAGACAAAGCTGAAACCAAGAATGTTGGTCAGCCACCATGGCTTGGCGATGAAGTTGAAGTAGAATTGCGATCCAAGGGCTATAAGGAAGCATGTAAGACCTTGAGGGCCGAGCTTGAAGTCCACTTTGAGGATGTTGTGGATGTATGCCTTGAATCGAAGTTTGCGGCATGGCAGTTCTCGCAATTTCCATAGAAATCCGTAGACATACGATGGAAGCGGCATCAGACCCAGATAGCCTGGAAGCGGTGAGGCCTTTGTTATCGAAGGATTCGACGACAGCTGCATCTTCCTCTCGGTTGCATTTGCCTCCCAGACGTCGCCTTTTGAACTATAGATAGAGGGAAAGACAAAACTCGTGACAACGCCCGCAGAGTCTGTCAGAAGTCTCGCCAGAGCCACAGTGCCAAAGATTGAGAAATACCAGTTCAGTAGTTTGTTCAGCATGGTCGGATCTTCGAGCCATTTGATCAGGTAGTACATCCCTGTTAGACTGCATGCAGCGAGTAATGGGAAAATGAGTGCATCCATAGGCCCTAAGCCCTCCATCTTTTGCTCATCTTCGGAGTCTGTGTCGTCATCTTCCTCATTCCTCGTGCCTTTTGGGGCTCTCTTTTTTCTGGGCGGTTTTGCTGCTGAAGCAGGACGCGTTAGAGATGCATGCGCGCTTATGTAGATGGGAAAGACTGCTGAGAGGATGAGAAGCATGTAAGTGGGTAAGAAGGGCTCGAGCATGACTGCATGGTAGCCAACTGATTGTAAGACCTGAGCAAGCTGGTCCATATTGAATGCTTTCGTCTGCAGTTGAGCAGTGTAAACCCTGGATGGTGTAAAGAGTGTCTACCGAACACGTAAGTGAAGAGAATGAATGTCTTTAGAACATGATTTGTTCCATGGAGCGTACAATAAGTATCCAGTTCCTTAATGCACTTTCATGAGTGAATTAGAATCTACTGTGAGTTGCGTGTTGTTTCGCAAATAGTTGTGGAAAAGAAGCCTTTGCTTATAGCACTAGACTGAATATGGTCAAGACCTTTGGGTTCGCAGCCCTAGTAGTCCGTACGAATATAGGATACAGAGCATCAAATTCACCCTCAGGAGAAAGTCGATGAAAGGGTTGTCAAAATGGCAGCCACTTCATGTCAGAATGACCACCAATGAGGTCAATATTGTGAGGAGAAATATAGTCATTCAAAGTTTCTATTCATCTATATCGTAGTCTATCGATACACTTTTAGGTAATGTGTATAATTCGATTGCCCTCGAATGACAAAAGCAGAAGGCCACACGATAGAGGACATGATCTTATCGCCTCTGAGCAATATGGATACAGTCTAGCCACCCAGAATAGGCATTGAAAGAACGCAGGGCAACGCAGTTCATACTCCCGATTTTCAAAGCCACATACAAGCCAGGGTCATTTGGACGATCAGGACACTATACATCACTTTCTGTACTTTCTATTTTCTGATTTCGTTGTGGACCGTGTGTAAACATCATCTGCATCCAATCAGTACAACATTACCCCATAGATGGAAGAGGGTTCTCACCACTGGTATGCTGCCGGAGAGGGATATCAACGCCAGAGCACCGCCCGTGATTGCCCAGTTTGTATTGTGGTATAAGACTCCTGCCACGATCGGACCAAAAACAGTGCCCAAACCCATGGCACAAGCAAAAATGGCATACGTATCAGCGCAAGCACCTGCCGAGCCGAAGACATCCCAATACTCTGTGTCGATTTTTTCGACGGTGATGGACATGTCGGTAGCTAGGGGTGAGAGAAAGAAATTGATGCCGGTTCCTATGGCAAGAGTCAGCAAACTAACCATATCAGCGTGTGAATATACCATACCGATGAGAACAAGAAGAATGCAAAGCCCAATAACATCAACGATAGCGTTGTGGCGAATGATGCCTAAAAACGCCAGGGCAGGAATACAGAGACCGAACCCAAATAATGCGATAATTCGAGGACCGAATCGATCAGAGAGGGCACCAATACCGGGACCGAGCAGGGAGGGTATCGTCAAAGTCAGAAAGATGCCACCCACAGCAGCAGCATCCCAGTGAAAAGTTCGTTGGACAAAGAGTGGTAAGACGGCATCGAATGAAGTGACGAGAACGGAATTGATGAAGGCACCGTACATTGCGGCCGCAATCTGAGGTGAGCTTAGAAGAATGGAATCTTTGGGGAAACGTCTAGCGAAAACACTATTTTTTCTGAGACCACGATTGCCAATCAGTGGTGTGTCTTCGCCGACAAAAGGTGTGAAGGTCCCGTATATTTCGACGTCTGTCGCGGCAAGGGTGATATCGCTCTCTGCGTCTGTTATGCTGTCGGAGTGTTTTGAGGAGTTGTTTTGGGAAGTCTCTGGCTCAACTTCGACTTTCGCACTGCAATCTGTCGATCGCCCTTCCGAGGTGGATCTGTGACTCTGCGGATCCCACTTTCCAAGCCACTTTGTGGCCGTCTTCTTATCAATCATTGTGATGACTAAAAAGCAGTTGAAAAAGATGACGCTCAGGCCCATAGCAAAGACTGCGTAGTATCCAGCCTTTTCGTAGACAATGCCAGCCAAGAGAGGGGAAAGAAGAACGCCAAAGTTCATCCCAGAGAGGGCGAAGCCCATCCAAGCCCCAAGCTCTTCACGACGTACCGTCTCCGCCATGAGCGACAGACCAGCTGTGTAGACAAGTCCAGCTGCAAGACCTTGCAAGCACCGGCCAGCGACCAACATCCACGCTGCAGTACCGACCATCAGGAAGAACGTAGCAGCGAATTGCATCCCCAGGCCGATCACGAGAGGGACTTGGCGCGCGGAGGAGTGATTTGTGATCCATCCAGCGATCGGAGCAGCGAAGACCATGGAAATGCCAAAGATGACAAGAAGCATGGACGTCCAAAACTGGATAGAGTCTTGTGCCATACCAGATCGTTGTACAAGAGAGAAAGGAAGAACAGGGACAATCTGTGAGGAGTCAGCCCGGTCGCCGATGCGATTGCGGCGATTGGCAGCAACAGCACTCACGATACCGTACATGAATCCATCAGTGAAAGTGGAAGCAAAGACAGCAGAGCCTATAAGAATCTTGGACGATCTGAACCTGAGCATGGAAGGCTCCTTGGGCGACGTTTCATCGTGGCTGTTGTGGAGCATTATGCTGCTCCCAGCTTCTCTGAGAGCAATTAATCCTCCACGGGAATTCTCTTCTGACAATGCCCAAGTAGAAAAACAGGCAGAGGTGAGCGACTATATTTGAAGTCGGAAAGACGAGCGAGGTTAGAAGGTGAATGCGCAGAGACGTCACAGCACATAATGCCCCGAAATGGAATAGTGAGATCGCAAGCGAGAGCTGGGGTAAAAGGGAAAAGAATGACTGGATCGGGCCAATACAGTCTGGAGTTAATGAGGGTACGGTAGGAGTAGTAGTTGGTTTCTTGAGAAGGAATTGGGCTAAGATGATTCATGAAGAGAGCGAGATAATGTATCGTAGGTTGGAGGCAAGATTTCTCAGGCGAACATGACCGAATATCACCGAGCATTCGAGCCTGCGCGAGGTTTGCGAGAGTGGGGGGCCACGATTACACCTCAGATTTTTTCGTTGGAGATCAATTGTCTGCGATTGCGCAGCCTATCGTGCCTTCGATGTGACTGTTCTCGGTTGTTGACTTAAAGTCCTCCGTGGGCAAATTGATGGGGTGAAATCATCGCGGAGTGAAATAGCCACTTACCAACAGCTTGTCTTAAGCCTAGTTGAAGAGCGAGCACGTTCTTGGCGGTGGCATCATCACTGGCATAGAGTAAGCGACGAGTAGGAAGACGACTTTCGGTCGAGTTCGGCTGACTGTAAGAGATACGTATCGCGCCACGGCTGGCTGCTGAAGCCCCAAACAAAGCATGCGGGTTCCCTAGCCCGTATGCTACCGATGCAGCACCACAAGCAGAGATGCATCAACATGCGTCTTGCCGCGTACCAGATCTGCCCTGCCCCACCGGAAGTAGGTCGAATTAAATCATATAGGGAGTACTTAACGTATCATGCGGTAAATTGGATTCCAGTCGTTACTAATTCCACATACCCACATTCTCAGTAGATTGGTTGTTTACCTTTGCTTCGCGCCTTGTTAACTGCCGTCCATCTCACTATACCCCCGTATCGTGATATATTTCACAACTTAACGCTCTTGGTATATACCGTAGCCACTCTTCACTGCAGAAAAGCCACTTTCCCAACGTCAAGCCGAGACATTCACAATTTTTTCCTGTGAGGAATACGGTGCGATACAAAAGAGTATCAAATGATGAAGAGCGGCTCTGCCGCTCTGTGTGAACATTGACCGTCTATCTTTGCCCAGCTCTCTACCATTATCCACGAGGTGAGTCTCTCTTAGGAGATATCTTGACTGCAAGAATCTGCAAAAGACAGTACGCTGCAGGAGTATACCGAACTGTAAAGCCATCATTGAACTTGTAGGAACGAGCCAGGCGATGTCAACGAAGTTGACGAAAATTGCGAGAGAGAGACTGAATAAACCCGATCCATTATTTGACCGCTTTTGCCAATGGTAGCAAGGATATTGAGGAGGGCGTAATGGTGAGTCATCTCTTTCCTTATTTAAACTCTTGTGTGCGCCGTCCCCTCGTTTAGGTCTACCAAATGATCCAATCTGCACTCGACCAAGCGTGAAGCCATTTGAGTCTCACGACAGAAGCGCTACTAGTAAGGACTTGGATATGGCGACGCTTAACATTATCAGATACAGCAAAGTCTCGGATGCCATTGCGCAAGGCAAAGCTTCTCTCAAAGAACAACGCGAGTACAACACAAACCACCATGGTCGTGCGGAGATACTTGACGTCTTGCCAACCCTCCAACACTTCGAACAGCAGGAGCAGTCGTGGATTCTGCTTGAGCCATGGCTAGATCTCATCATGTCTTCGCAAGGGCTCATGAAAACAAACGTTCATCGAATTCGGCTGCCGGGGGCTTTCCTTGTGCAATTGCTCCATGCAAGTCGGTTGGGGTTGCAAATGGGCCACTTGTCACTGGATGATATGGAGGATCTGGCCAAAGATTTTCCGAAACAGACAACTGGAGGCGACTCTCTGGAAGAATCGATCAACAGCGCCATATTCTTCGTACGCCTCGATACCTGCAGCCTCAAGGATGCCCTCATTGGCTCTGGGCATATCAAAAGCGTGACGGACATTTGGACGCGTCTAGCGACTTCGGCGCGGGGAATGCAAGGGATAACAGATCTGAGGAAAGAAGATCCATCTACGCCTATTCTCATATACCTTTTACCCTGGAAAGACGATATACGGACAGAGTTGGAATATCGAGTGTACTGCTCGCCAGGAGGAAAACTCGCGGCGGTTTCTCAATACCATTGGCATTCTCCTTGGTATCACGCGGCAGCAGCAAGACAGGAACAGGAGACAATCTGCCAGCGATTGCTAGCCAATTGTGAGGTAGTTCACAAGAAAATCATGGCGCATCCGGAAATGACGGACGTTCTTCGCAGTCGGGGTTTTGTGTTTGATGTGGTGGAAGATCCTGGTACTCAAACTGTCAAATTGATCGAATTGAACGATTTCGGGGCATTGAGTGGATGTGGTAGCTGTCTTTTTCACTGGGTAAAAGATGCGATGTTGCTGTATGGCTTCGAGAAACAAGTAGAGGTGAGAGTTACTGCATGAGAGGAATCGAGAGGTTTATGGTGAACGAAGAGACCGGTAAGAAACATGCGCAGCAGAGTAGACGCCAAGAGTCGAGGGACATACCAGGATATCTTGGATGCTAGGGAAGTGAGCATCAGCCACATGGACACCCAGTCGATATTTATTAGGCGCTATGATGGTTGCGCTCTTTCAAGACCCTCGTCTTGACTAGCTCATGCCTTCGAGTCTAGCCACTTCTTCCAAACAAAGCATTTGCAACAACGCTTCTCATACCACCTGCCACCTCCGATGGGTCCGCATCTTTCTTGGTTGCCCACACACCAACCAAATATTCATCCGGGTTGACTCTGACCGTATCCCCTACACTTTTGACAACGAGGTTCCGCTGGATAAGCTTCTTGTGTACGAGTAGGTCCTGCTGAACGCTGGCTGGCTTTTCCGGGTATCAATGCAAATCTGACAACTGGCCGCCTCTGTGACCTCAAGGCCGGTCTCCTCCAGATCTCTCTTGCTAGGGTATGCGCTAGTAATAGAAGGTACAAATGCACAGGGAATGGAATTAGGTATATTGCCTTAATAATAGATGATGGGGCATAATTAACTTAATTCTATGACTGGGAGCTCCCGAATGGGGGATTATGAATAGGACTGGCTCAAATAAATATGTATTGCACTAGTTCGAAAAAAGGCTCCAAATGAGCCCTAGAGAAAGCGAAATAATGATTTTGTCCCCAATCTGTTAGAATAATCAAAAACCTCCGTCAGTGCATCTTCTGACAGAATGCTTCACAGTAATCAAGGCTATCGCGACTAGGGAAATCCTCGACGGATCCATCGATTCAACAGTGGGTCGTAGCGATATGCCCTACAAAGAGCGCGTCAGCTGGCGCGACACAACAGTACCAACAGACGAGACACACGATATGCAGTGTGTGAACATCGAGTCTAGGTTCTGTAGCCTTCGTAAAATGCGCGAGTATCTTAGGGACCCTGTCCATCTTCGCATGCACGGCCGGGAGGATCAAGCTCTGCCTGAGCTGAACGGACACCATGGCCGCTTTGCGGATGGCTGCATCATTGCTGATGAGCCAAACGTTCCATTGCCGACGGACATGCCCATTAGAGCTAAAACGGCTTGATAGCAATCCTACGTCCCGCCGTGATGATGTAAACTTGGATGTCAGAAAGATAATCGAAATGTAACAGGCGAGGTGATGGGAGGGTACACAAGGTGGAGAGAACACTGTGTGTGCAACGAACCAAGTTCCGTAAATTAAGAGAGCAGGCTTTTGGAGAAGAGTACGATTCTCAACGTCACCTCTACAGGCTCGAAGAGGTGGTACGGAGGAGGTGCAGAGACAAAGACACGCCCGTGAAAGCTGGGTAGACCATTTTTATTTTAACCTAGTTGATATATAATATTATATTATCCAAAGATATTGTCCGTTATTATATTTGCATCCATGCCTTGAGAAGTACCTTAGAGAGGGTGAGAGGCGACAAAAGGTGGCATAACATAGGAGCGTGCGCATGTCAGGGAAGACGCGTCTCGATTAGGTCATGCGTTCCGAGCCCTTCCAATCTGGTGAATATCCTACTTGCTGACTCAGCACACGCATTTCCCCCTCCAACAATCTCTCCAACCCACCAACCACAGACACAAACATGCCGCGCATTCAAAAACCGCGCGCAAGTGCTTTCTCTGCGTCTTCATCGATGTGCAGAGTCTAGATTGTGGGAGACCGATCCAAGCCTTCCTGTATCTGCTGCTCCGGACCTTTACGTGAAGGAAGCGGTTCGTTTTGTGAAGGTACAAAAGCTTTAGGTGGGGGGTGGTAGTGGAGGGGCAGCTGGTCGGAGGAGAAGGGTATACGTGTTGAGAGATTGGGCAGCTTTGTACTACCGAAGTCGGCTGGGCCCGAGACAAGCCGTGCTGGGTACCACGGTCGAATCTCCTCTTGCTCTGAGGTTTGGACCTCAATGACCAGTCGGCCACCTCTGCACTAGAAAAGAGGTGCTGGCCAATGTGGCCACCTTCGTCTCTTCCAAGAGGATCGGGTCCTCTATGGATCCTTCAAATGCGTGTCCCGTCCGTTCATGCCGTCGCTTATTCTCGTTCTTGATCCCGCCGAATTGCGCGGGTCATTCTCGTTCGCTCTCATCCTCCCACTCGAAGAGCTCCTTCCACTCGAACAGCCCATCCCTTCAAACCTCCTCACCACCCTCCTCAACAACCCTCGCACTTCGAATCTTAGGAGGATCCACCGGCCGATCCTCATCCCCCGTCTTCACAAGCCCCATTCTCTGCACGACTCCTAATCCACTCGTGACCCGCCCAAAGATCGTATGTTTCCCATCCAGCCACGGCGTAGGTGCAAGCGTAATACTGTGGTTATCATCAGCCTCCCAAACATTCCAACGGAGACGGGGCGCACCGACAAGAATTGACTGCCGTTCGTATTCGGCCCACTATTGGCCATACTCAGCACCCCCGCCCCGGTATGTTTCAGCGAAGGGTGTATCTCGTCCTCGAATTTCTCGCCGTAGACGGAACTACCTCCTCTGCCAGTGCCTGTAGGGTCGCCGGTTTGTAGCATGAAGTTGGGGATGATGCGGTGGAAGATGACTTCATTGTAGTAGCCTCTTTGGGCGAGGGAGGTAAAGTTCTTGCAGGTCTGAGACCGTGTAAGCGTCTGAGGAAGGACAGGAGGTGTGCGGAAGGAGTGGAGGGTACTTTTGGTGCATGATCATTGTACAATTCGACTGTGATAGATCCCTGTCACTGGTCAGCTGAGCCTGCAGTGGCAGAAGATCGAGGACTACCATTGTGGTGTCGAAAACGACATTGGTCGCCATTCGCGCCTCGTTCGTCTCGTCGCCGAGACACTGTACAAGTTTAGGCGGCTCTTACCCTTCGTTGGCGCATTTTGGCTTGTGTTCAGAGGTCTCATTGAAGTTAATCCAGAGGCAGGACGGCCAGAGGGTTGGTTGGTAAACTCCCTATCAGCCCTATCAAAATCTTTCTAAAGTCGACAAAGGCGACGTTCCGATCGCCTTTCTGCCTTCTACCAGACGATCCTACTCGAGCCTACAGTAGTCTCAACCCTAGATTTGTGACGCGAGCAACACCCCTCTGCGTTATGACTATACTTGAGTAGCGCCCTAGTTCAGCAGCATAGCTTCTAGTTTCTTGAACAATTGCGACCATTAGATAGCGGTCCGACTGCGCAACACTTTCATTTAGCGACAGACATTATCTTTCACATCCCATTCCAATGATCAGTCTCACAGAACTTCAGGTATATTCCCAAGGTCTTTGACTGTAAGAAAAATATCAACAAGGCTAATCGACCGAGGGGGTTATCCACAGGTACAGAGATTATATCTCTGGAGAACCTGAACATTCCCTCTCACAAAAAGGAGTCCATTAAATGAGGCTCTATCTACGTCGACGGTGGATTTCTGCAGCATTTCTCTCTCCGATTTTAAGGCTCTTCAAATGATACCATACCCAGCGTCTGCGAAGTTGCTTGAACATAGAAAATCGATGCAATTGCTTTCTGAGTTCAGTGTTGGATTTACTATATCAAGTAGGAAACTCGCGGGTTTATGAAGTGGTGATGGCCTTCCTAGAACGCGTACCGCGTCCTTTGACTGTATCAGAGAGTCTTAAAAAGGCTAAAGGAGCAGAAGACTCCCATGAAGTTTCAATTTTTCTCGAAGGAGAGCTACAAAGTGTCTATCGCCGAATTGAAGCCCAGCCTGATCGATATATTATGTCGAAGGAAGAATATTCGGTGCTCAATTATTTCAAAGACCGCTGGGGGAACAATCATCTATGTCAACAGGCTGTGTTCAGGTTTTGGAAAGAATACGAAGCGCCTACTAAGGCAGCGACCTCATCAACAACATTATCCGAAGTGACGAAGAGAGATGGGCCTTATGTGCCTCCGCCAGGCTACTTAGGACCTGATTCTAGGTCCAAAGTCTTGCAAACCAGCCTTCAAGGTTTGTTACTTTGTTCTCGCTTCTCCTTGACTCGACCTGGGCGATGCTAAAAATTACTCAGACTTCTGTGATAGCCAAGGTATTGCTACTCCAACATACAATCTGATTTCTGATCGGCGAGGTGGCCGTACTGCCTGGTCTTGTCAGGTTACTGTTGGGGACCAAAAGTTTGCCGCTCGTTATTGGTATGAGAGAGGATACTCTACCACTGCGAAGGAAGATGCTGCAGATGAAGCGTTAAGACAACTTAGACGCTATCTGACGGCGAATGCTCTGCATCAGCATACTCTTCGAACCAACGAGGAGGATCTGTCGACGCAAAACCCTAGAGAGGGTATTGGTCGAGTCACAAGGCAGAATGAAAAGATGAAAGGAACCGCAGACACAGCTGGCAGTGTTTCTGAAGAAGATTCTTTGGAGGACAATACCTTTGAGTTTGGATCGCCTGACCAATTGCAAACATTCTTTGATCCCAAGACTGGAGCTAAATTCACACTAACACCTGGGACTAGTATCTACAGTGATGGTAGAGACACGGAAAGCGAGAACATGCATTCAAGTGATGAACAAGTGGTTGAAAAGGTCGGAGATGTGAGTCAAGGACGTCGAGACGCATTCCAGAAGACGTACATACTGAAACAATCGACTAGGAAGGAGAAAATCACTTACCGAATTCCCAGCAAAACAAAACGCCAAACATGGCGGTCGAGGATGTACACCCAAGAGCTCAACGCGAATTCTATTTCCGCGTATCAAATGAAAAGGGTCAAGTCGTGGGAGCGAGGACGCCGGAAGAGGAGTTTTGGATTCTCACTACTACTGAACGTCGGGCATGGATTGACTCGTCAAACAGACGGGGACAAGATTTGGGTCACTACGTTGATCAATTAATTGATCCATGGCCACTTTATTGGGAGATGATAACTCTACTGCTTACCACTGTCGCATGGCTTGCCATGACTGGTATCGACAAATACACTGGGAAGCACCTGTGTACGGCTTTTGAACAGAGCGGTCTCATTAATACAACGGAGCTTTTCGTTGAAGATTTCACAGGGGCATGTTGGGATTGGTGGCCACTTCTGCCAAGTCGTTAACCTCTTGAAACTTCTGAATTTCTGATCGAATGGTATTGCGTAAGCTATTTGAGAATGTCTTGGGATCGAACGAAGGCTGAGGTGACTTAGAAAATGGAGCATCAGCATTGGTCTCATATATCCCGAAAAGACGTGAGTGTCTTAGAAGAGGAGATCAAGTGCGGGTGGTACGACAAACACACTCAAAAGATTCCTGGTAATTCCGTACCTTTCAGTACGGGGTCTGAAACGAATGCCAGCAATGTATACAGCTCAGCCTCTAGCAACAATCCTCAAGCCGGACCATCTGGGAACCCAGCGTCATCTACAACCCCAGGAAATTCCTCCCAAGGTCAATCTTGCCCGCCCAATAGACAGGACAGGCGTGATAGCTTCGAAGAGACTGGGCCGTTAGGCACGGGAATCGCCCTGGACATAATAGGTCCAAATCAGTTGAAAGGCTTTGTTATCTTTGCAGTACAAGGGGCCGCGCGATTGCAGGACGTAAGGACACGTCTGGCTCAAATTGACGTGGAATTGCACAACGATGATGACAGTTTCTTTAACGAAATGAAGACTCAATATCAGATTCTTCGAGGACCCTTCCGACGTGTACTTTCAATTTGGACATTCATGACATGTGAGTTCGTCGAGGTACGTATCAGAACCACACACTTCTCTACAATCTTTTCTGCAGTTTTAAAGTGGAACCCAGAGGACTAAAAAGCACTTACTTTAGTTCCGCAAAGAGAATCCAGGTGAAGTCTTCATCGGGCCGAATGGAATGCCACCCTCGAACGACGGAGAATATCGTTACAAGTCTGATCAAGATCCTCCCGTCCTACCCAAGGTCTTCAACAAGCATTTCATGGCTGTAGAAAAGGCTGCATTCGATCGCAGTTGGATATTCTCCGCCTATTCCATGAATGTCAAGGCCACAGCCACTGCGGAAGGTTCAAATCCTCAATCGGCTCCCCAAGCGACTGAGGAAATGGAACTTGGATCTAGATCAGGAGGAAGACCACGCTTGGGGCCTCCATGCAGCCTTTGGAGTATCCTTTCTGAGAGTAATGCTGTACCATACTTTAATACTAACCGGGCCCACGGTCTTCTGGGGACTGTGGCTAAGAAGTTGGCCTAGGGACTGGCAGAATGCTTCGATACCCCTCTTTGGTGTGGTGATGCTGTTATCCTTATTCTGGCTGCCATTTTCCCAGACATCTAGCTCAAATTTCGAAGTGAAGAAGGTGAAGACTGAATGAATATTCGATGCATGGACTTGTTGTGTGTTACTATTGCTTCATCATCCTAGAGCTTGTAATGTTGCGCGCATCATCCTAAGCTCCGCGTTGTCACACAAAGATTTAAAGATTATTCTACGTATGACAATGCCAAGGAGTGTTTTGATACGCTTGACCTAGCAGATGGTACACAGGATGAAGCCCGTTGGTGGCCTTCACAGGGAATGTCAGTCAACAGAAGCTAGCTCCCTCTAGAGCGGCCATTCCCTTCGAAAAAGAAAAAAGGTGACCGAAAATCCTTGATTCATCGGGCATATAATATATGACGGAAAACCAGGTTTGGGGTGTTTGAAATACAAGTGAATCTATGATTTGAGCTACCATTTCTTCTCTCTCAGAAGAAGCCATAGCCGATTTCGAAATGAGCACAAGCGACCAGAAAGAGAGCAGAAAAACGAGAAAAGAGAACGAGGAAAGCTCTAGGAGCTGGAAACCACCGCACTTTGGTCAACCAGCACAACATCTTTAAACACAGCAATCTTACAGCGCAAACCCGCATCGACTAAACACTGACACCAGTACTAATGCATCGCCAAGAGCGCAAAGGTCCCACCGACAGTACCCCGCGCATGGGCCCCGTCGAATTTACCGCTCACCACACCAATCGAATCTGGAAACGGCACATCGTTGATACCGCTCACCATCCCTTTCCACGTGGTATCCACCACCAGTTTCACGACCTCCGGCCCACTAGTCGCCGCGGCCCAGAACGCAAACGGTATGTTCATGTTGTCGAAGCCGGTGGCGTATTGCAAGCCGTATGGCTTGAATTGGCCCGCAATCCAGGAAGATTGGAGAGTGTAAGCCGCCGGGGGGAAGGTGTTGAGGTGCAGAAGGGCGTCCGGGTAGAGGGAGAAGACCAGACCCCATTTGGAAGAAGAGGGGGCGAGGTTGAAGGCGAAGAACTGCTGTTTCTGATTCCCCTTGGTGTTGGTGGAACCAACGCCGAGTCCTTGCTTGTATATCACGTCGGCGAAGTGCTCCCCCTGCCGGGTATAATTCCCCATATTCGCATACATGGCGCCAAAAGCCTTCAGCGCGACAGCAGAGGAGGCGGCAAGTTCGGTCTGATTTGCGCTCGGGGTGATTGCGTCGACGGTGCTCAGCTGCGAGGCGGTGTAGAGGCCATTGTGGTAGATATAGTCTGCGTAGCCCTGGAGGAGTGGACGGTGCCGTAAAGCGAGTTGGTTGTCGTTGGAGATACGTTGCCAAGTGTAGATGAAGGTGATGAGGGTGCCGGAGGTGAGGACGGGCATTTGCTCTGCCTGGCCATCGTTGTGACCTGTGGCGTTTGGGTAATCTAAAGAAAGGACTATCAGTACGACAGAGCAGTGATGAATGCGATTTTATCGCCGGCCTGGACAGAGTGGGTTGGGTCGTGCACTTACGTGAGCCGATATCATGCACAGCCCAGGGATGGCGCCAGCCTCCGGTCTCGAGATACGCAAGGAAAGGTTTGAGAACACGTTCGATGTACTTCGGCGCGATAGCTTTCAAGAGTGGCAGCAAGTGATACATAGAGTCGATGCTACAGACGTTTCCATCACTCGATATTTCTTTGTAGAATGTCCATGGGTCGGAGATGTTCATGGTATCGCTAGCGATGGTCAATTCCATGGCGCCGAACCTGCTACGTAGTCAGTAATGTTCGTCATGGAAATAAAGGTATCATCTACGCTTGACGAGTCGCGGCTTCAACGATGGAGGCATAAGTTTTGGAGGTCCGCATGGCTGCTGAACGAATCTTCTGGTCAAGCGTGTATGAGGCTGCCAAAGCGGCTGGGTAGTCCGCCAAGAATTGTGAGACGGATGAGTTGACATCTGGGTATTTGTAGCGGAAGAAGCCAGTACGATGTCCCTTATCAAGCCAATTGATGGCCTTTTCGCGGTGATGGCCAACGGCAAAAGTTGCGGTAGCGTTCTTAACCTTCGAGAAGCTTTGGGCCAAGGCAACAAGATCCCTTGGCTTATAGGGTTTAAATGACTCCGTCAATGACCCAGTCGTGGTAAACGTGGAAAGGGTATCCTTTCTGCTGGCCACAGATCCTGTGACTCGCTTGCTGGTACTGTTGGTCATGGCAAATACGGTCTGACCCCAGGCGGCCATCTGATCTTCTTCAGCAAAAGTAATTGGGTTCTCGTAGTGCATCTCGAATATCGAGCTGGTCCCATTCCAACTGTGATTCGACAGAACTCTCTTCTGGTCCGAGCCAACCCAAGAGCCATCGATGGCACTAAATATGGAGACATCGTGCGCACGGTCTGAAGTCGCAGACACTGTCAAATAACTATATGGGAGGGACTGTCGAATATCGTTTTCCGGATCCACCGGCGAGAAGAAGTCCAAGGTGAAAACAGTATCCTCTGCAGCAAGTTTCACGACTGTGTGGCTGGCTGTATACGTGATGGAATCTTGCTTAGCCTTTTTAACTCCTGATACACCTGTTGGTGCCCCAAAAAGTATGTATGGAACGGCGTCGACCCTCGCGAGGATAATCCAGGTGAGGCTCTGGCCCTCCCAAAAGGTGACCTTGGCCGATGTAACATCATCAGCGGAGCTACCTGTCATCCAAGCTTTGAACATATTGAGTCAGCCCATTCTAAGAGCCCGGACGAGGCAAATGAATGCTTACTCGACAGATAAGGCGATCGGACAGCCTACACTCAAGTCAATTTCTAACTCCATTTCATTCAACTCGACCCAGTAACTTACTAGGGGATAAGATGGTAGGTACTGCGACAGAGCGAGTGGCAGCAGGAACGCTTGAAGCAAAAGCATTGATAGAGACATTCCCTCGAGAGCGACAATTTTCATCGTGGACAGGAGCGAAAAGGAGATACAGACTGCACAACAGCGAATCGAAGCTCACATAAGTAGGAGACGTTTCTCACAGGAAATTGGATCTTAATCTCACCATTGCACTGCTTGTCAGCCTTTCATCCACTTGATAATTTATCTGATTGCGGTCCTTACAACATCAAGTATCACCTTTTTTTGGTATAGTTGCGGGTTTCAATTTTTCGCCATACCTTACACAGCCCATCCAACGTTTCGAAGTCGTCATCCAAAACGGTAACCCTGAATCAGTCTCATTCTCAACTTGCAAAACCAGCTCGGCTATTTTTTTTGGGAAATATGATTGTTCCAACTTGCGAAACCAGCTCGGCTATTTTTCCGGGAAACATAATGGTTCCAAACCGCAACATGTCGCAGGACTCAGCCCTCTTCCCCCTCTCACTCACGCTTAGCCATAAAATACTCTCGCCTCGCTTTCTGTTTCCATAGATCGTGGTCCCCCAAGTTTCCCTCGGCCATCCTTGCAGAACGATGGAAAAGATACACCGCCTCTTCTAGCGCACCTCCACAGAATCATGCCCATCTGCAGCGCCTCGCCGCACGCCTTCCCCTGCGCAGCACCATACAAATTCCCAAAGATCTCTTCGAAATCCAGGGCATACCTCTCCTCCTCCGCTCTTGATCTCCACTTGCCATCCCTCGCGTAAAAGCTAACAGCAAAAAAACCGCATGCGAAGCTAATAGACTTGTCCTCCCAAAGACGTTCGTCGCAACCTCTAGCGTCTCACACAGCACCGCATATTCCTCCACCCGTCCTTGCAAGCCAAGCGCACACGCCAAGGTCTTTCAATTCCACAAATATGCTTCCTTCTTCTCCTCGGCGTGCACCTTACCTTCCGGCTCTAAGCTATTAAAGTGGTTTTTGATCACGTTTTCCGCTTCCGTATGCCTCCCTGCCTTGCACAGAAGGATTTCCCCCATGTTCGCCATCGGGCTGCCGCGGTGTGAAATTCCCAGAAACACTGTGTGTTTAGTACATCCATGCAGTTCCTGATACCTGGCTGTGATGTTTGACTTTGACCAGTGAAAGCTTTCTTTCATGAGGATACCGCCCAAGCTGTGCTCAACCAAAATGATGGGCTCGCCGCCAACTTCACGCTCTAAATGTAGCATCAAGTCATGTCCATGCGGGGCAATTTTGTTCTTGCTCGAATCCTGAGACAAACCTCCGACAACGTCAGCATCTAGCCGTACGTCAGGATTCTTGCACTGGGAGCTCTCGGTAAGAGCAAGTCTCTGGGCCAGTGATAGACCCTAGCATCATCATTGATCAAGTCTTTCTCTGTGATGACTGGCGACTTGGACCGCACACGGCTGCGCCAGCTGAAAAGGCTCTTCGAGCTGGACATTCCTTCTGATTCCCGGTGGCCTGGCTGGGACCTCACCCGCTCCCAGGTTCTCCTTGGATGGCCGCGAAGACCGTGGACGAAGACAATGCTGTGGATGCGAACATATCAGTATCGAGCAAAAGTGCTCTTATGTATGAAGAGTCCATATAGCGGTGGGTGCCAGGCGACGTTGTTACCAATCACGAGAACTAAATAGCGCATCTACTTAGCAACAGGTCTCCCGTCATCATCCTTTGAGCTGGATGCAAGCACCGTGAACTCCAACCGTTCCACAGGAGGGCTGCTCATCGCTGGCCATACAAGGATGAGTATACGGGTGCTGAATACTCGAAATCGCAAGCGTAGATATCCATACTGCTGAATTATAGTGTTCGAAGGAGGAGCATTTTAATGAGTATAGTAAGCCAAGCCCCCGTGTCTTGCACTGATCCCTAATCGGTCATGAGCGAACGGCCGGAAAAGCTCCACATCGATAAGGCCGTAGTCTGGGCCCTCATCCAAAAATCAGAACATGTAGGGTGGGTAGGAATACGTTCCATTCTTCTTGTATAATGATTTATATCCCTGCGTCCTCCTCACCCATCCCGGTTTCCCGATCCTCGAAAATCAGAAACCCTTTGCCACTCTCCTTTATCCCATTCTCTTCACCTTCTTGCATGGGCCTATCCGCCCTATCCCGCCTGACGATCTTTTCCCAAACCGAATTGACACCCTTCAATATTTCGTCCTCCAGCACGAAGCTAGGTTTTACCTCGGGCATGCCAACAGTCTGTTCCGCGAATCCCTGCTTCGCTGTGTGGGTGTCTCTTGATGAGTGGTGGTAGTGCATACTCCATAGAATTTCTGGCTTAGGTGTTTCGTGAACGTCATCGAGAAGTGTTCGCACCGCTCTTCTCAGTAGCACCGTTTCACTGGCGGATGAAGAGGGTGGGGAGGTGATAGTGGACCGTATCGTTGTTTGGGCGTAGATGACACCTAGACAAGCCATCAGCTGCTTGTCTACCCACAAAAATGACGACACTTGCGAAATTTGGCATGCGAAGGTTCAGACTGTCAGAGGGAGGTTATCTTCAATAGAGTTGCAGACAATGTAGATAAGTATTTATTTGTAGGGTCATCATCTCATGCTTGGTGAACGGAAAGATCTGCGCAGGATTCTGACTCACACTGTCCTTCGGGGCATTCTCCTGTATCGCTCGAGTGGATCATTAGATAAACTGGAGAGCTTCCATTAGACGAGTCTGAAGCCTCAGTGCGGAGAGAGCCAGTTGGGAAGACGACCACTACAACCGCTGGCGTCGGACCTCCTTCGCCCGTTGATAGGAAAAGCTGGGATGGCAGAGGTGAGACAATTGTAATACTTCGGCATGCCGTCATCCCCTCTATGTCCTTCTCACAATCCAACGAGGGCAAGTCATTCCCTGAGGCAACAAGCCAGCGCGTTTTGACGGGTTCATCGGTGTTCAGGTGTAGTAATATTCTCGTCCCTTCTTCTTTTGTATCATTCGATCGGTTCTCGGCTTCTTGGACCTTTTCTACGCCCCTGTTAAGGACGTACACCGCACCCCCAACGGCACCAGCCCTGCAGGCCAATTGCGCGACCTCAGCCAGTCCACCCCATTTTGGTATCACTGCTCCAAAGCCTGGACCGAACATGCCAATGGATGCGAGATGTCTATGTATCCGTGGCAGAGCATAGGCTGTTCTCGTCATTGACGGGACATCCGGAGTCAAAGTGAGAGCGAGAAGGCCTGACTGAAGCTTCAACGGAATCTTGAAATGGGACGTCAGGAATTCAGGGAAGGGTTTCTCGCCCCATTCCTCAAGAATTGATGTGTGTAGGTCCAAGTTCACAGCAAGTTTGAGAAAGTTCATGAGAGCGCGTGTCGACTGAAGGTCGAGGCCCTTGTCTCTAAAGACGTCTTCCCGGCTTCCTGGTATGCGCCGAAGGCATCCATTTGATCCCAGATTCTCCGCTTCATCCGAGCTTCGTTCTTTGCCATCATAGATCCACCAGCTTCCTACCGCGAGGAACTCAAGTTGGCGGTGCACCTTGGAAGATACGAGAGCAGGAAGGAGGTTCGAGCGCGTGTAGATTATTTGTGGCGACAAGGAAAGGCTGTAAGCTCGTGGGAAGCCCAGCTTTGATGGAGTAGATCCATGTGGCTCAGGCTGTTGGATTTCTGCATTTCGAAAGCAATTTGATGGAGATTCTGCAGCTGGGTGAGCTTGATCATGACACGTACTCGAGATTGTAAACGGACCTTGGTTGACACTTTTTGCCCATACTTCCGCCTCCTGAAGACTCAAGGCAGCTTCTGCGCCGCCATAGTAGTCGTTACGGTCAAGGTGCAAGACCTTTTTTCCAGATGGGGACAACGCTCTTCACGATGCTGTGTCAGACAGAAACAGTAGTTTCATGCCTCGGATGGCGAGCTTACAGTGCCAGTAGTGACTGTGATAGTCCAGTATCTGAGAGGACGACATCCCAGTCTGTGTCGCTGAGAGACTCCATGCTTGGATAAGACCTTTGGGGTTTCGTTTGCCTCAGTTACTCTGTTGGCTATAGGAGATTTCAATTGCTCTATCTACCTAGGAATACAGGCTCATCTATATACTCGGCTGATCAATCTAGGCCCTATAGATAATGAGGCATTTAGTGGAGCTGATATGCCCTGAGCA
>JAABUQ010005310.1_pt1 | contig 20719 bp, 5 predicted proteins | sample 5560001 | NCBI WGS metagenome assembly JAABUQ01 (sample SAMN10711888, study PRJNA513371) | rock metagenome | isolation source: Antarctica rocks | place: Antarctica: Victoria Land, Finger Mt nord | collected 2015-12-18
ATATAAGAGCTTAGTAAGCAATATAAATTATCAAAAATACAATAGTATTATATAAATGTAATTTATATTGCTTACTAAGCTCTTATATTGTCTTTTTTAGACTAGTAGATTTGCACTAAACAAAAGTCTTCAAAAAATGTTTGCTAGATTTACTAGAGTAACAATTTCGAAATGCGAATGTTTACTAATAATTATCTTTATAGTTTTAGCAAAAGACTCGTAAAATTGACGAACAAAAGGCTCAATCTACTTGTCTAGATAGTTGTTATACTTAAGTAAGCAACATTTATTGTCGATATGCTTCAAAATATATTAGATAAGAGCTTAATCTTGCAAGCAAATAGAAAGATTATTGCGTATTAGCTTGTTATCTTTAGTTGAAGCAATATCTTTGACACAATTTACGAAGACATATATATACGTTGCAAAAGATAATATCTTTCTTAGCGTACTTAATAGCGAAATTGCTTAAGACAAATTTGTTATTATAGTAAGAGTTAAAGAAATTGATGTTTCTTGTGTGTTATTTAGATAAATTCTAAGATAGTATTGTATTGTTGAACATGTTTTGCATGCAAGCTAGAACACAATTTATTTCGACGTTGATTGCAATATTAATGGCAACTTAAATAGTTAAGTTTACAAAGATAATAATGTTGCTACTTGATTTTATAGATGTATTGTAAATTGTTTTCTTAACAAATATTTTATTAATTTTGATAGATAGTAATAGACTCTAAAATTTAAATTTATCGCTATTAATATTTGTTTTAGTAGATTCGAAAATATTCGAATTACGACTAACTTGCTTATTGTGTTCGAATATCGAGATATTGTTAAAATTGTTAAGATATTTGTTTTTAGTTTATAAAGCGAATAATTTTGATTAAGATAAAGTGTTATTAATAGAAGATAAACTATTTATATTATCTTTGTTGAAATTATACAATTGTAAAAAGCTTTTATATAATATAGATTAACAATACAATATAATAACATTGTAGAATTGTTGAGTCGCAATACAAAAACAAGTAATATTTATAACTTACTCAACAAAATAAACTAAAGATTTTGCTAAAATAGAGTTCTAAATATTTCGACTAAATCTTGAAGATGTAGACGAACAAAAATAGATTGCTACTACAGTATCGATTGTGCTAGTAATAGCGATAGATAGCTTCTTGATATATTACCAAAATAATTAAATAAAAGTATTAAGAACAAATGCAATAAAAATAGTGTTTTTTTCGAGTTGCGAGAAAGTTAGTTTACATTATTGTTCTTAATAATTTAATTAAAACTCTTGATAATAAGATAGATATAATTGTTGTTATATTGCGATGCTTAACAAAAATAATTCTACAATAATATCTAAATGTAGACTTCAACTATCTAGATAGAACAAACATCGAGATAATAATTAATAATTCTAAAAATTAATTGTTAGAGCAATATATAATGTTACAAACAATCGATTAAGATTATTTGTATAAAACAATATTGATTTGTAAGATTAAAATTATTATTTATTAAGATATAAAAGAGTTGCAATCTATAGAAGCTATAGAGAACAACTATATACACTACTAATGTGTTTGTCGATCTAGATTAATCAAGATTTAATCGTAGTTATCTAATTAAGAATCTTGCTATTATCTAGTAGATGTTATTCGAAATGCAATTATTTGATTTACTATCTAGATTATAATACAATATCGTAACATATATAAACTTAGCATATAAATCTAAATATCTATTTAATGTTAATATTTCTATTTTTAAAATATATACTTTGTATATATATATAGACTAATCGCGAAAACTCGAATTTATCACGTGATTCGATTTCATAACGTTAGATTTGAATTCTTGACAATTAAGGAAAAGAATTCGTTCTAAGCGAGTTAATCAAGTAGCTTGATTTATCAATTTTGACAATTCAATTTCACGCTAAAAATTTGAGTCGAATTTCGATTTCAACTTTTGAAATCGAAACTCGACTCGACGATCAATCTATATATATAGTATAAAATTATATATTACATAACAATTGCAAAAATTATTTTAGTTAAACTATATTTACAATCGATATATATATCTAGTATATATTTAATATAGATTTTTTTTTATTATATTTTGCTTTTAGAGTTTTCTAGAGTCTATAATACAAATCTAGATAAAAATAAAAATAAAAATTGTATTGCAAGATTTTTGCTTTTTTATAGTGTTAATCTTTTTTATACTTGATATAAGCTAGATATTGTTTCTTGATTGTAATATTTAGTAGTATAATTGTATATATATTTTATTAAAGCTTAATTAATATTTAATATAAATTTTAATAGTATTATATCTTTCAATAATAAAAGCTACTTGTTTTTTTTTTCGAAATTGTCTATGTATTTTTTGAAAAAAAAAATCTTGTCTAAAGATTTTGCGTTTTGAAAAAATCAACAAACAATTTTGCAATCAATAAATAAATAAAAGATAAAGATATATTTAATATATATTGAATTTAAGCTAAATTTTATAGAATTTTGCAAATTATAATAGCAAAAATGTTAATTTCTTTAATTTAGATACAATACTAAGTTCTCTTAATATCTATAATAATACTTCTAGTAGCAATTAAAATAAAAAATTGTTAATAAACAATTTTGACAATCTCGACAAATTATTGTTTATAAGTAGAATTTAGAAAAATAGAATTTATTTTTATATTCTATATTATTTTTATATTCTATATTATTTTTATATTCTATATTATTTGTATGCTAAATTTAAACTTGTTATATATAGAGTTTTATTAATACAAATAGAATTATTATTATTTTTAAAAAACATAATTAAGCTATTGTATTAGAAATGCAAAATTATCACAATATATTAATATATTTATATTATATATACTAATAAAATTCCTTGAAACAATATATAGAAAAAATACAATACTAGAAGTAATTTTTAATTAATATATTAATCAAAATATTAATCGATCGATATATATTTAATATATACTATATTTGAGCTTAAAATAATTTTTGCTAATACTAAGCTTTAGATTTAATTCTCTATAGCAACAATTAATTTTAAAATTACTTGAATTGCTTTATTATTATTAGAAATTAAAAATAAAAATAAAAATAAAGCAAAAAAAACTTAATATTAAAGCTTTAAATATCTCAAAATTAAATATTGCAAATATATATATTTAAATATTTTGTATATATATCTAACGTACAATAGAGTTAAGCTCGAGAATATTAATAGTTTTTATTAATACTTTATTTAATTGATTTATACAATAGATATTAATGCGCAATTGAAATATTGGATAAAAACTTAATATTGTAGTTTTTTTAAATAATAACAATATTAATATATATATTATATTTATTTCGAATCTATAATTTGCGTATGCAAGAAATAAAAACTAATAATATAAATAGTTTGTAAAGTAAATCTATACTTAACTTATTATGTATATATTTTAACTTTCTAATTTTATCGAATTTAATACTTTTTACTCTTTAAAACAAAATTATAGTGTACAAATTAAATAATTAACGTAAACTTAATACGCATTAATATAAAATATCTTTGCATTTTAATAGATTACAATTTGTAACAATATATACAAAATTACATTTGTATTAAACATTTAATATCTAGAAGTCGAATCTACAATTAGTTATAGCTTGAATTTAAAATTAATATATATTAAATATATACAAAATTCAATTATTTATAAGAAAGCAACGAAATTGAGACAAATATATACAATAAGCAATTAAATATCTATATTTCTATTCATTAAAAACAATTTCTATTTTTTATATTAATTGTATGCAAAAATTATATCTATTGTTTGCTATATTTAACTAAAATTTATTAAGAAATTGTTAATAATATAATCGAAACAATTAAACAACAAGATTTGTTCTATTCTACAATATATAAGTTGTTTTTATATCTAGTCTATACTTTGTTTATATACTTTGTTTATACTAAAGTTTCTATTTATAGACTATTTTGCTATCTTTTTTGTTATATTTAATCTACGTTTCAAATATAGCAATATTGTTTAACGCTATATATATAACAATCTTAATATAAAAAATTATATTATAATATTAATTTGCAAGCAAAAATTGAAAGAGTTTCTAATTGAAACAATATTAAAAAATAAGTTTATATATAGTTTAAATTATATATAGACACAACTTATACTTAGTAAAAACAAGATAAAAGTTTGCTTTTAATAAATTATATTTTTTAGAGAAAAAATAAATTATAAATTATGAATATTATCTATTTAAGAAAAATCTTTAGCAGTATATTACTATATATATACTTAAATTAAGATCGTTATAAATTAATTTTGTTTTAAAATAAATCTTGCGTTTAAACAAGTTTAAAACAAAATAAACTTATACAATATATTAAATTAATAACAAGAATCTTGATTGTAGATCTAATATATATATAATATATATTGAAGATATACTAAAACCAAAATAGAAATTAACATGAAGATTATTAAAAGTTATTATATTTTATTTACAAAGACATTTAAAGTATTGCAAAAAATTGCTTATTAAATAATTCAAATTTCTTATATAGATTGTAAAAATAAAAATTTGAAAACTTTTACAATAAATATAAACAAAAAACAAATAAAATATATATTTAATATAAACTAAATTTAAATATATATTGCTAAAACTTAATTTTATAATTTAAGAAATATTTATACAATTCTAATGTTTTTTAAAGTAACATAAGTATTTTAAGTATATATTAGTTCTCTATCGAATATATTTTAAATATAAAATTAAAAACATTTTTTTAATTATTTAGCAATTTATTTGATTAAACAACTTTGAAAGATAAAAGTTTTTAGCAAGTCTCTTAAGTATATAAATAGTATAAATTTATTATGTTTTAAGCTTAAAATATAAATTAAATATTAGAAAACAAAATAAATTCTTGCTAGACCATATAAAGAGAAATCGATTTTTTTTTGTATTAATAGATATTAACTTACAATTATACAAATATAGAAAAACGTAATTATTTTTAAAATAATAAAGTTGCAAAATAGAAACTATTGCTATTTGCTTTTATATTTAGATATAACTTATATTGTACAAAAACTAGAACTATACGTCTAGAGCTTTCTATTAATAAAAACAATAGTTGTACACTAGTTGTACACTAGTTGAACGATAGAAATCTAGATTTTTTATAGTTGAACAACGACTAGATAACGATTTGAGACTAGAAAATTAATTTTTCTATAATTGAACAACGATTGAACAACGATTGTTCAATCTATAGATGCCTATAGATGCTAATTTTGATTTAGAAAATTTTGAAAATTTTGAAAATTTATTCTAAGTCCTGAAGCTAGTTCGATCGAGATTTTAACTCTTGACGTATCGAATAATAAAATATCTAAATTGTTGATTCGTCAATGCGTGAAGTTGTTAAGACGTTTTTCTATTAATTCTATTAACAGTTTAGAGTTTAAACTTAAATTTAAAGTTTTAATTTATTTTGGGAAGTCTCTATTTCGATTACTATCAACGCTATCAAGCTATAAATAGAAAAATCACGTGATTTCAAAAAACATATACGCGTAAGTGACTTTCTTATCTATATTTCTCTTATATATCTTTCTACTAGTCTAGTACTTAGGGAGTCTAATTAATTATAATTTTTTTTTTATTTAATAAATTTTTTAATCAATTGTTGAACAATTATATTTTAATCTATTTATAATTTAATTGCGATTAATAGTTTTTGGGGCAATCAACAATTAAACAATCGAAATTTAGAATTTTTCTAGTTGTTAATCGATTGAAAAACGATTAAGAAACGATTTTTGATCGATTTTTCGACGATTTTTCGACAATTGTACAACGATTGTACAACGATTAAATTTTTCACTAGTCTAACTATATTGTAGTTCTATTATTTCTATTGTTTTTAGAGAGATCTAGTTATTGTTATATATTTTGTACATTTTTTCTAAATATTCTTGATTTGTTGCTACTATATTTGCAAGATACTTTATTTTTGCAATTAGTTTTTCTAGCTTTTTATAGTAAGTAATAGCTATAATCGATTCTTTAAATTTTTTCTCTATTTTCTAGTTAACTTTAATTGTTGCTATTATATTATTGCTCTCGCTATTGTTGCTATCTAAATAAATTCTTTATATTAATGCAAAGTTGTTGTTGTTGTTAGACTAATCGCGTCGATTCGAGAAATCGAGTTCGATTCAAGAAATCGAATCGAATCTTGACGATTCAATTTCTAAAGTTGAAATCGACAATTCGATTCGATTTTTGAAATCGAATCGAATCGCCAAGACTATTATTTTTAGTAAATTTAATTATTTTTAGTAACAATTAATTAATAATTTAATAGAAATAGTTAATCTATTTAAATTGATTAATATATATATTAGAAATTTCTTTTTATAAATGCATTACTATTAAGCATCATCTAGTAATTAATAAAAAATCTAAATTTAAACTTAATTTATACTATTTTTAGTATTCTTGACATTCTTGGCGATTCAATTCGATTTCTAATATTGAAATCGAAAATCGACTCGATTCTGCTAGGCAAAGAATGACAACTAGGTAGACAAGGCAACTAGGCAAGGTGAAAAGACACGCAAGTGAACAAGGTAAACATCTATAATGATTGTAAAGATAATTCTCTAAAAACTAAGTTAACAATCAAGTTATACTTGATTGTCTAAGAGCAAACGTTATCGACAAACGCCAAACGTCCTCTTGCCATTTAACAAGAGCATTAGACACAAATCTCATAACACATGCTCTTCTTAAAAGAAAAAACATTGACGTTCTTGTCATGCTACAAACTTAAACATATTCAATTATCATTCTATTTAGACTCTAATAGTTTAATCAATCGTGATAAATTCGTCGTTCTTGTTCATTTGCGCGTCATGTTGTCGAATGACCTTAGTCTAATTCTTTTTGATGCTCAATTCGTCGTAGAACTTCTCGTCGCACTAGCGATAAACGCTCTTTCTCGCATTTAAGTATATCTTGTTTAGCTCAATTTTTGCAAAGTCGTTCTAAAAACTATCTTCGAACAATTTTACGATCTTGATAATTTGAGTTGACTTGCCAACGAATTCGACAATGTTCTTGAGAAGAGCATAGACATCGATCACGACAATGAAGTGAACATCAAGAATAGCGTTGCAATTATCTTGTATAGCTTAAAAGCGCGTCGTTGTCTCGTTCGAGCTATTTGTCATCTTGTCTAGCATTTGTTTAGCAATTATTGCAAATCAAGTTGTTTAACAATTAGTAACTAAGACATCTATAAGTCTAGAAATTGTTTTTTAGCGAATTAATTCATCTTTTAAAAACGATGTTCAACGCACAATTGAGTTCGCTTTGATTGTTTTGAACTTCTTTGCGTAACGTTCTAGCAACTTTGAATCTCGCAAAGCGAAAAATAGAGCAAGATCAAAGAAGACATTTTTGTTAATTAAGATTTTTAAAGTCGATTTGTTTGCTTTTATTGTCAAAACTAGACGTTCGCAAAACAACATCATTGTCTCGAATAAGATTTGATCAACGTTCGTCTTTTGCGCCTTTCGCGCTTCAATTAAAGTTGCGCCTTGACGTTTGATTATTTGACGAACTTCGATTGACATAATCTTTTTATTAATGTTAATCGTCTTAAGATCTTTATTGTAGTATAAATTTAAAGATTGATCGTCAAACATAACGAAATTTAAGGCAAACTTGTAAGTCTTGTAGTTTGCGAAAATCTAATCTTTCTTTAAAAGCAACGACTTATTGAAGCGTATTAATGTGTCGTAAAACATAATGCTATATACGAGATCGTCTTTTTTAGTCGTCTTGTACTTCTTTTGCGAGTTAATAATTTAAGTAAATTAGACGTTAATATTATTTTGCAAGATGTATCTCTTTTTGAAAACATTAACAATACTTATAAACACAAAGATAAATTCTAGAAATGCGCATAATATGCGAATATTGTCGTTTTTGTTAAAAGTTGTGAGTTATAGAGCGAAGCGATCTTGTGTTGTGATGTTGACGCGAACGATACAATTCACATCGTAATCGATAAGACATGTGTAACTTGTCAAATAAATAAAATAATTGTCGATCTTTATCTTTTCTTTAGATCAAAATAGAACAATATCGTTCTTAATTGTCTTCGCGTTTAAGATCTCGAAGTCAAAAATTAAATAAACAAGAAATACGTCATTGTCTTTGCGAAGCATAAATATAATAAAATAATTGTTAAGCATAAACATCTCGCGAATAAGTTATTCGACGTTTGCCATAATGTGTTTCTAGAAAGAATTGCTCTTAATCTTGACATCTATTTGATTAAGTTTGTTGTCGTCTAATGTAGTCTAATTATTATTATCTTGTTAACTTAGCGATTTCGCGAGATCGTTTTTGATTATCTAATTTGCGACTTTGCGTTCGCGAACTTTTGCGACATTTTAATTAAAATAAGAGTTTTTATTCTTTTTGTCGAAAATTATGTTAATTGCTTGCTAGACAATAACAATAAATAGACGATCTTGCAATGCGATAGCAATAATGAAGATGTTATTATCAATAATATAAAGATAATAATTAACAATAGTAAACAAGAATACGTGTTAACAAGATCAAAGATAATGAGCTTTAATAATGTTGTTAATATCAATGTTAATTGTGCTAGTGTTCTAGTGAATCGCGTCTCGTAACTAAAACTTGTAAAACGTTTATTATAAGTAAACAATAAATCATAATCGTTTAACGTCACGTCTAGACAAGTAGTTTATCGTTATTAATTCTTGGACGTTGGCAATAATAACATTAAGATGATGTTTTAACGTCGTTGTCTTCTTTGCTATTTGTAGTAGTTTTAATCTTAGATAATCTATCTCTTTTCTTAGACATGAGCGCGTTTTTTGTTGTCTTAGATAATTGATCGCGCTTCTTTAACGATAATACAAGAATAATGATGTCTACTAGAAGCTTCAAAACAATTAATTCAAGTATTGTGATAATTGTTTCAAAACGTCTTATAATAAAGAGAATAAACATTTTGTACTTTGCTTTATAATTGTTAACAAAATTCGCAAAATTATCTAGCAAATTCTTGTTATATTATCGATTTCATTTAGCATCGTAATTCTTTTATCGAACAAAATACTTTAAGATAAAACGATCTCGTTTATATTAACGAATGTGATGTTTGATAAGAGCTTCGATTTTGTAAAAATGTTATTCGACATTTAATTTAATAACAATCTTCGACTAATTTGACTTTAAACGATTATATAAGTCTTTATCGCCTAACCTTAACTTAAAATGAGCAATAAATATAATTGAATAAATTTTTCAATTTGTCGAAAGATCTAATTTGTACGTTAGATTGCTTTTTTGTTCGAGAATTTTAAAAGACTTGATGCGTTAAATTGACAACTTAAACGATTTAACGAACGACAAGAAGTAGTTCTTGTGAAGACGAAAATAAATTATGTTGTTTATCGAAAACTTAATAGATTTGTGATGTTTATTGTATATTGTTTTGACTATTATGTTAGCTTATGCAATTGTCGCTTTTGCTTTAAAGACGTTAATGATTTTCTTTTGTAATTAATTTATTTAAATATTGTTAAATCTAAGAAGAAACAAGAGATTACGCATTTTAAAGCTTATAATCATTTTATTTGATAACAATTCGATAGACGCATTAAGCAAATTATTAAGACGAACGCAAAGTGCGAACAAGAATGACACTCAATCTAGATTAGAATTGCTAATTGCGACATATCGCAAAACTATCTTAATTATTTAATTTATTCGTTCACTTTGTTCATTTGTTTATGAATAATATGTTGTCGAAATCAAAAACTAAACTTCTAGCTTTTAAAACATAATTGTTTAGAATTTAGACATAAACTTGCGATTTCTATCGTATACAAATGTCTTTAAGACTTCTTAATTAACAAAATTATTAAAAAGAATACTTGTTTACTTCGTTGCAATGTGAGTCGTTTTATCGATTAAAATTATTACTTTTTTGAAAAATTTGCATGTTGTCGTTAAGGCAACATCGAAGTCTTAGCATAACGACAATTTTAAAACGAAATCGATGCACATCGTATAAAAAGACACAAAAGAACTCAAAATTAAATTAAGACTCTTATACGATTAATATTGCTTAATTTGACAAAAATTGCATTTTTAACAATGAGCAATGTATCGATGCAATCAAGAGACAAGTTTATGAAGTTAAAAGTTAACAATTGTTATCTCGTAAATGCGAGTAAAGTTAGCATAACTATTTATGTCGTACGTCTAGTAAAAGATTTTAATTTTAAATTTCTTAAGTAAACAAAATTTTTTGCGATTTGCATAGTCTATAAAGTAGAGTAAGTCGTCTTTTTCAAAAAATTAAATGCTAAAAAACATAAATAACTTTCGAATCGTCGTTAGAATTTTTGTTCATTTAATAAATTTAACGTATATCTTAAAAAGTCTTTTCTTAAAGATTTTACTTATCTAGACAAAACTTAAGTGAAATAAGATCGCTTCGTCGATCGTATTTTGATCGACTAAATTTGACTTTTTCTTAAAAGTTTATTGCATTAATTTAGTTATAGTCTTTACATTCGTTGCAAAGTTGTCTACTTCGTCTAAGATTAATAACTTGTTCTTGTTATGTTTATTTTTAAATGCGAGAAGTTTAAACAATGCATTCGAAATTATATGTAATCTTCTTGTACGATGACGTACATTTAGCGAAAACTATAAAAGATATTGCGAGACACGTACAAGACAAAAATTGAGCTTGTCAATTAATAAGAAAAACAACGTTCTTTGTTTAATAATGCTTGTTGTGATCAAATAATTAATATAAACTATAATGAATCTCTTAATCGCTTCTACTAGATGTTTGAATTTCGTATTGTTTATACAAAACAAATCACTTTTATTTTAATTAATCAATAATTTATTTTGGCGAAGCTTAGAATCTTAAATAGAAACAAGACATGCTAAATATTGTCTCGTATAAAGTTGTCGCTAATTGAATTGTCTTTAACATAATATATTTCGACATTAAATTCGCGTTTCTTAAAGACGTTTAAGTCTATGTACAATTAACGATTGTTGTCAAAATAAATTAAGAAGTTCGAAGCTATCAAGAATCGCTATAGTTGATAGAAAGATTAAAGAAGAATAGACGAATGTTTAATACACGTATTTCTTAAATACGTCTTTCGCTTTTGTTCGTTAACAATAGAGAAGCTTTTAAGAAAACAAGTCTTTTTTTGTTATAAAACGTTAATTCGTTGAGCGTATTAGACGATCTTGTTTCTTTAATAATTGACGAGATCAAGATAGATCTTAAGCGCCTTTAAATTCTTAAAAAATTTGATTATCTTAATGACGACAATACGCTCTTAAGTGATAAATAAGTCAAAGGCGTTCACTTTTTGTTCTAGCAAGATAATGCTAGAATAGTTAAGATAATTTTTTTTGAAATTAAGCGTAACGTTTAGCAAAACTAATTTGTCAAATAGCTAAGTAAGATGAGCTAAATGTGTGTCGAACGATTGCGAGAAAACGACAATATTGTTAATATAAATACGATAGAAATCTCTAAATTGACGAAGTTCTTTATTCATTATTCGTTGAACGTAGACGAGCAAATTTTTGAATTTTATGACAACGACATTGAGTTGTTTCTTGTCTTAATAAATAATAAAGAAAAACTTATGTTTGTCTTTAAACGAAATTAAGAATTGCAAGAAAAAAGTCAACTCGTTTATTAAACTTATGTGCCCACGTTTACGAATTTGAGCTATGATGTTTGTTTAAACAAGTATTGAATGTTTATTCGTAATGATTAGTCTATTTAGTTCGCGAATATTAGTTACTACTCGATGCTTTCGAGTTTTATCTAGCAAGATTCGTTAAATTACGAAGACAAGAAATTCGAATGACGAAAACTTAATTAATCACATTATCTTGCTTTGAGCATGCAATTTGTCGAATTCTTTATCAACTATCTTGCGATCGCATTTTCTTAAGAGATAAACTTTGTGTTTTATTTTCGACGTTAATGTAAAGTTCTAATCGCTATTTAATAAGATTGACATCTAGTTTTTCTTGACAAGATTAATAGTTTTACTAGTATTTTTTCACAAGATATGCAATCGTTTGACGAGACGTTAAAGCGCAATGATTTTGTCTAAATTGTCGTAGACATAAACGCCATTAATTAGATTCGTCTAATAGTTATCATTAGATATATTAATCTTAATATCTTCTTTAGTTGCTTAACTCTCTTCGTCAAAGCTAATTTAATAACAATCTTGCTTCTTAAACTTTAATAGACGTTTTAACGTCGCATGTTGCAAGATGCGAAGAGACACAAAACGATCGTTACGAACGTATACAAAAGACATTCTTCTATTTGCGACATAAAAGTAAGCGTCGAACAAGATCAATTCAAAGAGATAGTCTCTATTAGACAAGATCTCGTCTTGTACAATTACTAGAATTTCGAAAATAACATGAACGACAATTACGAGACTTCTTTCGATTTTAGCGACTCGTTTTATTCGAATGTCGTTCTTTGACTTTATCTTTAATTTTGTCTTTAAACTTCGACAACTCTTGATAATTAGTTTTCGTTTATTCGCGTCAACAATTATACGTTCGAAATCAATAATATTCATTTCAAGTAGCAACTTTGTCTTTAGATTTTTCACGACGTAAACTTCTTAATAGAAGTGAACGACAACTATTTTGTCGTCTATTTTGTCTTAAAAATACATTGAAAATCGAAAATAGTCGTTGATTAAATGTTTGTTATTCTTAATATCGCGCACGAATACGACGACGCTAGATTGCCTCGTAAGATGCTTTAGTCTTAAATTACTAAAAAAGTTATCGTCAATTAATGACATAGTGCATTCGCTATTGACGCAAATAGTATACAAGATGTCTTTTCATAAGAATGTTATTTAATATGTCGCATAATGTTAACGTTTAAAAGTCAATTTATTCTAATGTAATGATAAAGCGTCTAATTTGATCAACTCTAAGTCTATAAGATTTGTCTTAATAAAGACAAAATTAACATAAAATGTCTTAATGAATTTTCGACGATATGTCTTGTTATGTTTGTCTTCAATGTGCTAAAAAAACTTGTTTTTCGATAGAAAGATCAAGACACAACTTTTGTACTTAAAGAATTAAGAAAAAGACATTAATGTCAACTTGACATGCATTGCATTCGTTTAATAAGTCGTTTTTTGTAACGAGTTAATTATATAAATAACTACTAATGCTTTTTTTTCGACATAATATGTCTCTTTTAATTGATCGTTAGCGACGTAATATACTATCGTATTTGCACAAGAGTCGCTATAATAATTCGTAAAGTCTTCGAAGAACATAAAATAATAAACGAACTCTACATATTTTGTAGAATTCGCATAATATGTTGTTATGACAAGAACTTAATAAATTGTTATTTGCTCGTAATCGTTCTAATAGTTATCGCGATAATCTTCGCAATATTGATCTTAATAGTCGCTTCGATCTCGTTGTGCGTTGTTCTATTTATCTCTCGCTTTCTAATTCTAATAGTAAGAATTCTTGCTTTAACTATTCGCGAAAAAATTTGTCGTCGCTATAATTGTAAGTCTTGAAAAAGACTTTAATGCCTAGAATTGTGTCGACGTCTATTGTATTAATTGACAAAATTGTTCGTTAAAATCTTGCAAGTTCTACATAAACTATTTGAAATATTTGTAGTCTACAAATTGTTGTCGAAAGAAATACGCGTAGTCGAATTGCTAATAGAAGAGCATGCGAGAGAAATAAATTGAGCGAGACACATATAATGTAGACTAACGAATAGTTCGTTCTTTTAATTGTTTATTTGATCGATTCGAATTTTGCTAACTAGAGCGATAGACAAACATTGTCTTTTATATCTCGCGCTTTGCGTCAAGTTTCTTAATAAAGTTCTAAGATAATGTGTGAGCAATAAGTATACTAACAATAGAACACAATTTTATCTCGAGCTAATTTCATGCCTAGATTAATTGCTTCTAAATTTCTTCGATGTTCGTTAATTGCGCATAAAGAATAATGTTTTGCAAATATTCTATAGTCTTTCGTTCGTCTTTAGCATCTTTGACGATAAAGATCTTTAACGTCAACTTGTTAAACGCCTTGCTAATTTTTATTTTAAAGCGATTTTGCAATTTATCGATAAAGTTCAAAAGAAACAAACTTCGAAACGTTCGACGTTTAAAGTCGTTTATCTCTTTAAGATATTATGTTATAACAAAGTTGCAAAGACAGAGAAAGAGATTGTCTTAAATGACGACTTCGTCAACAACGTGTGCGTAATCATTTACGCGTTTAACAAAGATAAAGACTTCTTTATATATCGTTTTCTTGTGAGCGAAAATAATATTGTTTGATTCATAGTTATCTAAAGCGTCTAGATGAAAGAAACCTAAATTAGACGTCTTAAATTGACTAGAAAGCACATTTGTGTCTTTTTGTGAAGACTTATTAAAGTGTCTAGAAACGCGACAAAAATTAATCGATTTATCTCGAGACAAACGTCATGTCTACTTTATTGAAGAGCGTTAACGTTCTTTACGCAACATAATTCGCAATTAATTTAAATCAAAGATTGCAAAAAGTAAAACTTGTTCAAAAGTCGCGAAGTTAAGTTACGTGATCGTAGAATTAAGTTGCGAAGACAAAGTCTATTTAAAAGTTGCAAGATTAACTTAAGCGCTAAGAGATTGTCGAATGAGCTTTTGCTATTATTGCGAGTCTATATTATTAAACGTAGTTGTATTCGATTAAGTTAGCGAAGAATAAATAGAGTAGACATTTGATTGTGAGACACTAGATTTGACATCTCGTTGCTAACTATATTGAGCATGTTGTTCAACGTCAAATGAGTTGAATGTCTATGAATTGTACGATTGCGCGACAAAGTTAAGTTGATCAAATTGTTGTTAATTACTTTGTAGAGAATGATCAAAGCGTAAATCTATCATTTTAAATCTATTGTTTATCTTGAAATTCGCCTAATTAATTTCAAATTGACGACGACAATTTATACTATCTTTCTTAAGAGAGAAAGCTCGCTTTCGACGATGTAGATTGTCAACGTTCGCTAATGTGTTCTTGCGCGATTTATCGTCGTTTAATTTGCCAATCTTGTCGTTTCTTAATTTGTCGAAAGAGTTAATCATTGATTGTTTAATTGGGAAAAAAGATAAAATAGAAGATGCGAATAAGAAGACAAGTCTAAAGATGCTTGAAGACGCAAGCCTATTTCGTTGAACGACGAAAACTTCGTCAAGATACTTTAAAACGACGATCGAATTAAAAGATTTTAGATCTAGAATGTTATCAAAATAGACGTTCAAATCCTTTTGCTTAAGTCGTTCGTTTTGATGTTCAAATAGTTGTTTTGCTAACGATTCTAACAATGTCTTCGAGATGATGTCGTTTAATGTAAAAGACAATGATGTCTTTAAAGTGACGACGTCAACTATAGCAAATTGTGATGTCTTAGAAATCAAATAATTAAAAACGATAGACAATAATGTTTTTATTAAAGATTTGTTGTAAGTTGTAACAAGTAATAATTTCTTTGTTAAAACTTCGTTGTTAATTGTATTAAGTGAAGTTATCTATTGCGATTTTTCGAACTTATTAATTGTTCGTTTGAGTAAAGTCTTGTCGATTGCTTATTCAACTAGTCAAATTCGTTTATTTTTACTAGATTAAGCAAATTAAGCAAAACGACGAGTTCTACCTATCGATTCGAGTGAAGACGAATGAGACAAAAGTTTAAAAAGCTTCTTGATTCTTAGTCTAGTTAACTTACTAATGCAAGAGATATATTGATGCCCAATAGTGCAAAATTGCAAAATTTAATAAGTAAGAACGAAAAGAACAAGATTAGCTAGTTTGACTAAGAAAGGCATCTCAATACGATTAGATAGACACTTGCGAAAGACAAGCGAATGCTAGCTTTGATGCAATAACTTAATGTTTGATAATTGCGAAAGGTAGACGAATGCTAGCTCTAGTGCAATGACTTAATGCTTGATAACTATTGAAGACAAGCGAATGCTAACTTTGATACAATGATTTAGTGCCTAGTAATTGCAAAACGCAAACGAATGTTAACTCTAATACAATGACCCAATGTCTAGTGATGAATGCGAGACTAGATAGAAGGACTAGCGATCAATGTCGTTCGTCTAAATTAGACGAGCGATTGACTCGAATCGTTAATTGAAGCTATCATTTGTTAGACAAAGAATGGCAACTAGGCAGGCAAGGCAACTAGGCAAGGTGAAAAGGCACGCAAGTGAACAAGGCAAACATCTATGATAATTGTAAAGATGATTCTCTAAGAACTAAATTGACAATCAAGTTATACTTGATTGTTTAAGAGCAGGCGTTATCGATAGGCGTCAAACGCCCTCTTGCCATTTGGCAAAAGCATTAGACACAAATCTTGTAATAGATTCGATTCGATTCGATTTCTAAAGTTGAATCGTCAATTTCATTCGATTTCAAAGTTGAAATCAAATATCGAATCGACGATCAATCTAGTTGTTGTGCTATTTTATAGATATTTTCTAATCTACAATTATAAATATTTTTAATAGTTTTATCTAGAAGATTGTAATATATAATTATTATTATTTTATCTTTGTCTTTTTAAATGTCTTCTTTATTTATTTTTGCTTTAACTAAAGAGATGTTTTGCGCAATTTCGAATTTTTAATCTTTCTTTAAAATTAAATTGTTGCAAATTTATTGTATTATTGTTTCGATAGCTTCGCTTAATCTTTATAAATCTATATTTGTTATTAATTTTTGTATTAGTCTATATAGATAGATATTTATTAATACTATATTAATTTTTGATTATAAAGTCTTTATTGCTATAGCTTTATAAATATTAATATTAAGCGTAGAAATAATATTATTGCATTAATTATTATAGTATATAAAATCTATAACAAGAACTAGATATTAACATAGATACAAGCTTAATAAAATCTTGATACAACTCTATAATAAGACTAATTTTCAATATATCTCTATTAGCTAAATATAAGAGTAAAATTTGCATAATCTCTATTCTAATATATATATAAAATTTATCTATTTTCTATCTTCTAGTTACTTTCTAATCTATCTTTTCTTTTTGTTTTGTCTATTTCTAGCACTTTCTAATCTTTGATTAGTTTACTAGTAATTATCTTTAAGAATTGCTCGAATTTGATTCTATCTAGTAGTTTAATAAGATTGTTAATAACTATCTAGTCGATAGACAAATATATAAGATTTATAGTTTTTAATTCGACTTGCTTGCAAACAAAGTATTATTAAATAACAATATATTTTGTTTGTAAGTAAAACTTAAGATTTTTGCTAAAATTTATAGTCTTCTAATTGTTTGCATTAATAAGAACAAACTAATTGTACGCAACAAATAGTAATCTATCTATATTTAGCTTCTTAATTAGACATTTAATTCAAATATTCTTCTTAGTAGCTTGTATTTGCGCTATATACTTTGCTTTGTAGAAGAACAAAGTGACAATAAATTGTTGCTTAAATTGCTAGCTAATAGTTTTGTCGAAAAGAATAAATAGATAATATTCTATAGAATAGCAAATATCTTACTTAATTGTTAGTTTAATCGATGTCAATATAGTCGATAAATTAATTGTTTTCTCTATAAGTTATTTCAATATAAAGAGTGCTCTTTAAGTAACAAAGAATATATTTTGCTACAATTTTATAAGTTTTGTTCAAATTGCTATAGAATTTATTTAGAACTAATATTGCGTATACCATATTTAATTGTATTTCGACTATAATATATATTAGTAATCTAATTACTAATTCATAGTGCTTAATAGTTTTCTCAGAGATTTGTCGATTAATATCTAGCACTAAATAAGTCAATATTAATATAGAGATCGAATCTATCTTGCAACTAAGTATATTAAATTGTTTTAATATCTTTTCGATATAAATGCGCTACAATAGATATAGCGTGCAATTACTACAATTATAAGTAATTTCTATATTTAAATACTAATAACATAGTTCTAAATTAATTATTTTAAAGCAATTGACAAATTTCTTTTTAAGTTTTAATATTTTTGCAATACTCTTAGAATCTACAATTAGTAGATTGTTAATATAGATTATAATAACAACTTTCTTCTTGCAATTAATAAAAACAAAATAGTTAATATTTATATGATAGAATTTTATTAACTCTAGAAATTGCTTTAGAGTATTATACTATTTACGCAATAATTGCTTTAATCTATAAAGAACTCTCTTTAATAATTAAATATATCTATTTTTGCAATAGTTTTTAAAAGACTTTATGTATATAGATAGATTCTTGCAATTTTAAGTTTAGAAAAGCAATAACTATATTAATTTGCTTGCAATCGAGATTTTGCTTAACAATAATAGCAAAGAGAGTTTCAAAGAATATAGTTTTAACAATAGCAATATAAGTTTTTTAGAAATTTATTTCTTTTTTTTGTATAAAGTCGCAAACTATATAGCAAATCTTATAACAAAGAACTTTGTTATATAGATTTTTTTTTAATCTTATAAATTATGCAAATAGTTAAAGTTTTTATTTCTTTAGATATTTCTAAGCACTTAATGCAAATATAGATATCTATCGACTTTAAATTTGTTATTTTCTAATTGTTGACAATTTGCTATTGCTTTTATTCGCCTTTCGAGAGATAGATCGAGCTTGATAAATCAAGATTCTCTCAAGATCTTGCAAGTCTTATAGATTCAACTATTTTGCGTACTCAAATTAGTATTGTCGAAATAGAATCTACTTAGAAAGCTCGTTTTGTTTTTTTTATGTTCGACAAAATTGCGAAATCTTAATCGAATTAAACTACGTCTTAACGCGTAAAGTTTTGATATTCGCGATACGTATAGACGTTTGCAATTGCTTGCTAGTTGCACAATTAACTCAAACTATTATATTTTTCGATTTAAACGTTAGATTTAATCGATTCGAACAAAGTTCACTTTAAAAACAAATCTAATAAATTATAAGAACAAATGCGCATCTTATGTAGATAGGTTATAATTGCTATATAGAACAAACGCATTTACGAACGCAATATTAAAGAATATCAAGATCGTCTCTCGTAAAGCTTGACTTAAATCTCTAGATTCTCGCAAGTAATGCAAAATCTATTAGATTAAATCTTGATTTCGCACGAAGTTCAAATATTAGTAACACAAAATTGCAACTTTTGTTATAATAGATCTATATATATCTAGAACTAAAGTTAGTGTTTATCAAATGCGAATGTTTGAAAAGAGCTAATTATAATTTATTTGTAAATAAATAACTCTTTGTTAAGTAATCTACGAGATAGTTCTTTGATAACAATATAAGAAAAAATTGCATCAAGAAGTCGATTTAGATTTTTTATTAATTACTAGATAATGCACAGTAGTAACATATTTATAGAAAGAAATTTCTAATATGTTTATTAATTAATTTGCATAAATTAACTATTTCTATTAAATTATCAATTAATTGTTACTAAAAATAATAAAATTTACTAAAAATAGTAGTCTTAACAATTCGAATTAGTTTTTCGATTCGATTTTCGATTTTAATTTTGAAATCGAATTGTTAATATTTGATTCGATTAATCGAATTAATGCAATTAGTCTACTATATATCTTTGTTTATCTATCTATCGCTTTATTTTTAACTTTAGTACTATAATTAGTAACGCTTAATTCTATAGGCTAATTGCGTTTCGACTAAGAATTTGAGTTTTTTAGTAAAAAATATCAAAAATATTGTTTTTTAAAATTAGAAGACACTGTATTGTCAACTTACATAGTTATTTATCCGAAATTTGCCCGAAATTTATTCGGAATTTACTAGCAATTTTCCGATTGACTAACTTCTAGTCAACTAGTAGAAATCTGCTTTTCAACTGGCAAAAATCTATTAAATTCTGGTTAAATTTCGAGTTTGCTTCAAATAAATTACACGCGAGTTAATAATTAAAATAGCAATATTTCGAGTAAATTTCGAGTAAATTTCAGGTATAAATATTACTAGTAATAATTCTTTAAAAAATTTCAATTTTTTTTAGTTAAGTAGATTAACTAATATTAGCAATATAAGTAATATAGTACGTACACGCTAGTAGGGGGATCTAACGCGCGTATAGAAATTTCGTAAATTATGTGATTTCGTAATTAGAAATTTGATAGCGTCGATAGTTGCGAAGCTAGACACTTCCCGAATATTTATAAATTATAAATTAAGATTAAAACTTTAAACTATAAATAGAAAAATAATTTAACAACTTTACGTATTGACGAACTAGCAATATACATACTTTACTATTTCATATTTCGAAAATCGAAATCTCGATCGAGCTAGCGTCGAGACTTAGTCAAATTTATTGAAATTAAGAAATTAAGAAATTAAGAAATTAAGAAATTAAGAAATTAAGAAAAATCGCATTTATAAGATCTATAATTGGTAGATAACTGCTATATAACGGTTGACTACCAGTTAGTCAACCGATAGA
>JAABUQ010005311.1_pt1 | contig 20716 bp, 21 predicted proteins | sample 5560001 | NCBI WGS metagenome assembly JAABUQ01 (sample SAMN10711888, study PRJNA513371) | rock metagenome | isolation source: Antarctica rocks | place: Antarctica: Victoria Land, Finger Mt nord | collected 2015-12-18
TGATTCCTTTTTCTTTTGGGGGAAAGGGGGGCGGGGGGGAATCGGGGGTTTTTGGGGGCGGAGGGTACGTCCGGGGGCAAAGGGAAGGGGGAATGGAGGGAGGGAGGGAAGGGGAGCATACATGATCGACCATCTGATGTGCGATCCGGCCGTTGTTCTGCAGGATGTTGTAGTCTTGCGCGCCAACGGCTTTTGCGAGAGATTTGGCTACGGGCTGAGCTGGTGGATCAGCGTCTGTAATCGGCGCCCGCTTCCCTTGCCGCTTCTTTTGCTTTTTCGCTGACGGTATGGGAGGGCGGTGAGGAGGGGGGGGAGGGTACCATGAGTTCTCTCAAGCTCTCGTCGGGGATGTCTGTCAGCTTTGCGCCGTGGAATTTGGGGACGACTAGCTGTATATGCGGGTTTGGTCAATTTCTTTTTCCGTTTTCTTGGGAGATGCATTCTGCTTGGGCTTTTGTTGGGACTGATTGAACTGCTGGAGGTGAAATTCGGTGATGGGTGGGGCATTGGGGCGTACAGTGTGGCCTTGGCTCAACGGCTGGATATCCAGGAAGGCAAAGACTTTTTCGGATTCGAAGAGTTTGAAAGAGGGGATATCGCCTGGTGGGGTGGAGTTAGTCTGGGGGTCGGTTGGATGTAGAGGACAGGAGAGGAGGACGGGGAGAAGGGTTTCTATCAGGGCGGGATTACCTTTGATGATCTTGCAGAAGATGCAGGCTGCCATGTTGAACGTTGTGGATCGAGTGCAAAGTGAAGTTGTCGACGAAGTAACCCAAGTCCAAGGTCCAACCAATCAGCCAATCAGCTCAATGGGCGGGTCCAATTCAGCTCTGTAGACCGCTAGGCTTTGATTGGATTAGCGTAAGATGGAAACGCGAAAGCAACGCGACTTATCACGTCCAATTTCCACGCTGCTCTGAAGGGCCATAGATTGAGATAAGCTGCATACACTTTGATAAAGTGTTTTTTTAAGTGAACATAAGAAATGACCGTGTGAGCGTGTAAGCCTGCAACATAATCATGCTAAAACCCGTGGTATCCATTCGCCGACATTCAATCAATCAATAATTCGTCCACCTGAGCTAATCCATTAATCCTGAGCTAGCACCTCTTCACATACAGGTATGCCATCCCGCCTTCAAGAGACCAGCTCCCCACCCAATTCCATACCGAGGCCCGAATCTTTACTCATAGCTGCTCGTCCAATATTGTTGAGAGTCGGGCTTCCGCCCGGGGGCGCCAAACCGTCAAAGTTGAGTCTCCTCCGTGCTTCTCTAGCTGCCAGTGGGGTTTTGGCCAACCCAGGAGTTCGATTGCCAAAGGCGCCTTGAGCTGGACTCGGGGTGATGTTGACAAAGTCGGCAAAGTTGAATTGCTGATTGGGAGTATTGAACCCTGCCATCCCCGGGGTGTTCAGCAACGATGGCGGGAGGTTCTGATTGTTCGATGGCGGTGTCGAAGGGGCGAATATTCGCGAAGATTTCGGGCCAGGGTTGGCTGGTGATGGTGAGGTTGCAAGATAGAGAAGTAGATCTGCGCCTTCCTCGCCGCCATTGTTCTTGGGTTGACGGCTTCGGGTGGGAGGCGGAGTGCGTGGAGGCGAGGTTCGGCTTATTGGGAAGGATTGTGTAGGCAGTTTATCCCCTTCTTCTTCAGACACGTGCCCGAACGGAGGAGAGTCGGGTATCGTAGAGACTTCTGAAGCAAAGGAGATGTTGTGGCGTTGTGTACTTTCGTACCGGGATTCGTGCCGGTAGTAGACTGGTGAGGATTGTGGAAGATTGTGTGAGGTCTTCCAGGAATTTCGAGAAGCTTCGGCCAGAGGCGGTGCCATGGAGAAAGACCGTGGTCGTTTGCTCCTTGAGGATTCGGCTTCCCCTTGTGTAGACTGGTAGACATTCCTCTTCCGAGAGATCTTTGTGTTCGAGGATCTACGAATGCTGTCGGAGAAGCGAACGTCATTCGAGAAGACTGGCGCTGTGAGAGGCGACGATGCGAGACCACCTGAGAAGAACGGCTGTTCGAAGGAAGTTGATGAGCAGGTAGAAGATGTCTCAACACCAGATTTGGGTCTCTTTTGGCTCATGGTGGTCTCAAGGCGGGCTTCGACGTCTTTGAAGCTGAGATTTTCCTGGCCATGTTGGGCTTTGTAGCTGGCCAGAGCGAGACGATCTTGCAGTTTCCTAGCCATCTAAGGTAGAAGTGCGTTAGTACCTTTACTCGGTGGATGTGGGAGTAGGATGTAGATCTACCCTGGCAACCTCAGCCCGCTTGAGAACCTTCTCGACGACTTCATCAGGGGTGTTTTGTCGATACAGAACTGACATGGTGTTGATCTGGGATTTGCGAGTGCAGAGGCAAGGGGAGGAGGGCGGCAAGGTGGAGTGGAGTCGAGGTGGGAGTGAACGTGGGATGAGTGCAGCACAAGAAGTGTCCTTGCGTCGACAATGTGGCACAGTCAGACGGTGGAGTTTGACTGCGAGCACATGGCAGAGGAGGGTAGAGGCGTTGGAAAGAGGAGTGGGTGTTGGAGTGACGGCCAGTGAGAAGAGTCTTAGGCGATAGGATTGGGGGAATGGGGGAAATGTGGGAGCGTGTGGTAGAGGGCGTTTGGGGAGCACTCTACCTTAATTTTCCATCTCACAGCCATTTGACAGGCAAGGGACCCACTCCGCTGTACGTTTCCTTATGAGCTTGGGTACCTTAGTTACAGATACACCATTCAAGAGCTTACCGATCGTTTATATTTGAGCTACATGAAGAAGTAGGTATTTAATGATACATGGTCACCCATCGCACCTCCCATCTTCCATTGTATCTAACTATTCAAGCCTCCATATACGGTATCTGTAGAAAAGACCGATGTATCTGCACCCAATCAGCGCCTCTGATTAAAAGAGAGGCCGTGCACTATCGGTGGTATCGTATCGTATCTTTAAACTTGTCCACGCCATCTCTTTCGGGCTGTCTCAACCCCCATCAATCGTATTTCATCTTTTCTTCCAATCTGCTGTCTTTGTGCCTTAATTGATCTTTTCTTCCATCTTTTGGTCTTGATCATCGTCTCTCGTTCAGTTCTCTCTGCGCACTTACGTGCACACCACTCGTTTGTCTTGGCGCCACCCCTCTGTTGACCGCCCTGCCTGCCTTCCACTTTGAGATTTGTAGCTACGCCGTCAATGCCCTTTCTGTTCTTGCGGAACGCTCTAGAAGAAGACGGATGAACCAAACCTTGTCAAGTGGAACACATCCAAAAGTCACCATGCCTTTCTTCAAAGACCTGCGACGGAAGAAGACCAGCTCCAAAGCGGACAAATGGCCCAAAGACTCGAACGATTCAGATCGTTCCAACGACACTTCCAATGGTACAATGCCGAGGAACAAATCCAATTCCACCTTGAACTCGGTCTATGGCTCTTCCACACCTCCATCCTCCATACAACCACACCAGTCCACCCCAAACCTCACCCACAGCAAATCCACGGGCACTATGACCCCACTTCCCCAGAGACCCATGCCTTTGAGCTCGGTGAGCAACAGGAGTAGCTTCATGGTATGCCCTAAGCAAGATTCCTTCACGCCTCGATATGTATGACATCTGACGGGTCTTCTGCCAGGGCCTCAACACTCCCTCTATCAATGGGACCACGACACCAAAGGTGCCCACTTCCACATTTGCTCCTCGCATTATATCCGTTTCTGACAACTCTTGGGTATGTACTTCCTTGCTAAAGGTGCCCCAGCCCCGCCGAGCCTGGTAATGACCATCCAAAAGGTCCATCAAAAAGTTCTTCTCGTCTACGGCCACGTTGGCGACCCTGACGTGAAAGCAATTGACGGAGCTGTGATCGTATGCCACCATCAAGACACCTTTCCCGCAACTTCATGGCCTGTCAGCGACTCCCATTTCAAAGCACTCATCCACCTCAGCCCGGGCCCAAATCGCCTGCGCTTCGATTTTACATCACCAAAGGTGGCATCGGCACACTCCTCCCTCCCCGTTCATTCTTCTTGGATTAACATCAACTTCCTTCCACTCATCAACTCGCCGCCCTTGCAACTCGTCATACTTCTGGGGAAAGACTCCACTGGTACATTCGATGCCGTGCCAGAGCGAAAGCAAAAAGAAGGCAACGATTTGGAAGTGGCCATACGGAAATTCCGAATGGCAGCATATCTTTGGCAGGCGTTCACTGGCGAACAGATGTACCGTCATTGCTTCGGCAGGAGATGCTTTCGATTTGAAGAAGAATGGCAGACCGGCTCATTGACCTACAAAGACAAGGAGATGGGAATCATGAGGAACGAGGCAAAGGTGCATGTTGTCAGATCAGAAAAAACGGTCAAAGAGCTTCGAGATCTTGATCTCGCACAGCAATACGACAAGGGTGCTCGCAGAGGAGACCTGTTCACTATTGCCATGGACGCAGTGGGGAAGCATTTCAAACACGACCCGGGCCAAAAGCAGTACATTTCTGTACTACTTCTTGATGCTCACTGGAACACTCACGCAAAGACAATCACAGGCCACGCAGCCTTGGGAGGAGGCTCTGGTGACGCGCATCTAGCAATCTTTGGCTCCCAGGCTTTGCAAAGCTATCCTACGAGCATCGAAGAAGTCGTTCCCGCGTTCTCGGATTGCACTAGAACTGATACCAACTTCGTCGCAAACGACTGTGGTGAGTCTGGAAGCAATTGGGAAGCAGCCAATATTGGCATCGGAGCCCATCTCCACGAAAATGGTCATCTGTTCGGTTGCCCACACCAAGAGTCTGGCATTATGATGCGAGATTATACTCGGTTTAATCGCACTTTCCTCTGCCGCGAACCGTACTCAACCCGAACCAAATCACCGGGTGTTCGACTTTGCCTGCCCAAGGACGAGTGTGCTTGGCATCGACTGGACGCTCTACGCTTCAAATGCCATCCCTGCTTCAGACTGCCGACTGACGCACCTTTAAATCCGGACGACAGCATTCAAATTTGGCCCGCAGACGGCGGGAAGGTCATTGTGACTGCGCCCACAGGAATAGCCTTTGTCGAGATATACGCTGACAACGACGACATCTGCCGCGCCTGGATTGAATACGGGAACGGTGACGTCCATTCAGGGGGGCCACCGCGCCAGATCACTCTCAACGAAGACGATTTAAGAGGCCGGTTACCAAATGACAAAAAGACCAAGAAGATGAAAATCAAAGTGTTCTCTGCAGGGTTGGGAGAAGCAGAGGTAGACGACATTGGAAGATACATGAAGTCAAAAGAGAACATTGTGAAGCTACCCAACGGGCAACCTGGCTTCAAGGGCTGCAAGTTGGGAGTGTCGCAGCAAGAAGGCAGTCTGCCTCAGCAAGTGATTCTAGAGACCTCGTATGATCGAAAAAAACTCTTGAGATCGATCAAAATCTACCATGGTTTTGCTCTTGATGGCCTCGAGTTCTTGTATGAGGATTCAACAAGTCAATTATTTGGAAAGAGAGTAGGTCGTGCTGATGAATTTCTTTTTGGTAAGTCTACGGTATTCTGTACCAGAAGTGGCTTGCTAATGTAGCCAGAAACCCCTCGTGGTGAAATCCTGCTAGGCTTCTATCTACGGGCTGGGCTCTGGATTGACGGGCTGGAAATTCTCACCAGCTTAGGAAGGCGATCTGGGATATATGGCAATCCACGGGGTGGAGGAGGGTAAGCTTCTCAATGCGTGTCAATTGAAGGGCGAGATCGCTGACGATAGTGACAGGCATACCTTGATCCCTCCTCGAGGATACAGCATTGCAGGTGTTTCGGGATCTTGCGGCCAGTGGGTAGACGGTTTCTCGCTCATCATCAAACGGTGATCTTTCACCCTGCATCAGCGATTGTACGTTCACACGTCTCCTGCCAGCATAGTCTGAATTGCAAGGGCATGGAGAGGCAAGTATTGCGCACAGTTGGCGCATCTGCATCTGGGGAGCATTGCATCTGCCAATGACACATCAGTATTTGGGGAGATTGGATCCTCAACACTAATACCAGCATTCTCGCCAGTCCGGGACTTTCTTCATGGGGTCCTAGACGCCATCACATATATAAGGCATGAAACGTACATAGCTTGTGAGGGCAGCGTCCGCGTTGTTTCAGAGATGTAGACAGCATGGCGCTCTGAGAAAGATACATTATTGACTCCGGATGATCAAGGCAGGAATAGAGCCGTCGGGAAACTCCTGTGTGTGCTATTTTTTCGGTTCTGTTCCCTCGCTGTCTACTCCAAGCTCTTTCCTCATGCGCGAATGAAACGTGCGGTGGTCCCGAAGCAGAAGGTACGACCTTTCACGTATGGATGCAGGTATTCGCCGTTCTCTCTCCATTCTCTCTGCTCTGAGCGCTTGCACTGTCAATGTACCAAGCACCCACGATCCTTCATAAGATGTCAGCCTAGACCACAACATTTGGATAGCAAATACAAGGATCACTGACCTTCTCCCCTTACTCTCCCAAAGATCATCCACTACCAATTCTCTTACAAGCAGAAAGATTACCATTCTTTCTTCCTCCGTCGCAGGGGCCTACTTCCTTGCGTTCATCACTAAAGACGTATTAGCCGGACATTCTCGGAATTATCAATGAGATCGCAGGTATGACTATGAACAGCGCCATAGCCTGAGCGTGAGAAGGGTCCTTGTATTAACCTGAGAGATGGAAGAATACAGACCGCACAAGCTGTCAGCCACTACCAGAAGGTGAAGGGCAGCACGGAATGCCCAGTTTCTGTGACCAAGGCAATGATAACATCACCCTACTTCGTTGCTCCACGCTGTATTCGTCATCTATCAGCGATCGGTCGGTACACTCATAGCAATCCATGGCATGCGAGGACCGAGGTCTAGATGGGAGGGGGAGAGCTGTGGAGTACGTTGATACAGTGTATTCCCAGGCGGCAATAATCAAGATCTTTTGCCAGCTACAGCGTGGTATCATAGCACGATTATCCTGCAATTACCTATCTCTATACCCTTTCAGCTGGAAGGCAACCTGAAAACTTGGGCATCGACCCTGACATACATGCTGCAACCGAAGTCCTCTTCAGCTCACTTCGAGCTGCACCTCAAGGACTGGGGGCTGGTACCCTGGAAATTAACCTGCATATTTCCTCCGAGATGCCGTCTCCCAAAGTCTCTCGACATTCAACCACTCATACACTTGAGAATTCTGCTGCCTGGAGGCTCTACAGCAAGTTCAGACGAAACCCGGTCAGAGATCTCCCATTGTTGCCCAATAAGTTCTATTATTGGAGTTGTCCCTGCATACGAATATCACTTCTTATTTCAACATTGGCGCCGACACCATTCATTTCTCAGAACGCTTCACGTGCTTCTCAGTCCTTCTAAATTCATATCTCGGCCGAGAATCACTACAAAGCCGCGTCACCCTCAGCTTCGATCTGCACCATCAGCTGTGAATGCTGGCCCAGACACACCTCCAGGGAAACAAAAAAGGCGGGACAGTAGGGTTCTGGGTCTGTGGCGCAGTACCGCGGTCAGCCACCGCCAAGATCGATTGGGTCTAAGCTAATGTGGCTGATGCGCTCGGGTAGGTTGTTCCACTTGTTCTGGAAGAAGATGAGACCGTTGGTTTTGGCGCCTCAATAAATTCCACGAGCAGGGATGATGGCCGTTAGCCGTTGGGCACGACCTCCGTATGGCAGAATCGCAACGGTTCGATGCGTCACAATCCATCCCACACAAAGGCTTCTACAAACGTTATTGGCTCTCGGCAAGCGACAACGAGTGTCCTATTGAAATGTGCAATTTCACAAGCATGGATTCACCATGAAAGATGATCAAGAAGGTAGCCGATGGTGGGCTCAACTTCCGAGTCATGATGTAAGATGGTAATTTCAACATTCCCATATTACAGGACCACATTCACGCTAAAAGCGCCAACACACACTGTCTCCTTGGGGGAAGATGTCGATTTCGAGACCGGCGACATCCCAAATTAGCTAAAGAGCAATTTAAAAGGAGTGACAAGTTACTTAGAAGTCATGGCCGGACCAGAGCGAATTGGATGCGCTACTGTCCCGCGAAACCGAATGGTGGCACATGATGTGACGAGAATAAAAGTATTGGCCGCGCAGGAGGTTCCTCCGGTTTCTGCTGTGGCTTGTCCATAGGCGGATCAGCGTGACTCGCAAGGAACGAGGGGCCGGCACAAAGTGGCTGCCTAGCAAGATGTGCGCTGATCATGCGGTCGAGCCACATATGAAAGCCTCAGTGGAGTTTGATGTTGCGCCGCTAGTTGGAACCAAAGTGGAGAAGATCGGGGGGAAGGCAGTAGGGTTGAGTTAGGTAAGGGGGGGCGGATAGGGTGGAACGCCTCAGTCGCACCGGATTGGGCAAATGATCTGCCTCGCTGGCAAGCTCTAAGCGGAGAAGTAATTCTGCACAAGGATCGAGGAAAGGCAGTGATCGGCCAGAAAGGAACTGCTTTCATTCAAGCGCCCCGACCAGCCAGACCTTGCACCGCCAGAAGCCCAGCTAGAAGTGTGGCGCGCAAAGCGGAATAAGCAATGGGCCAACCCATCCAAGCTCTAGAGCACCAACTCTCAAGGTCACTTTGAACTTTGACACACGCTCTTCACAATTCCCAGTCCAAGGGGTATGTCCCAGGTACCAAAGTCCAAGTCCCCATCCAACGTGCCAAAATAGGCCCGCTTGCAAGGGACATGGATTCGCCATCTGCTCTACTTTCTCTGACGCTACTCCCTCATATCCTCACCCCCCCCCCCCCTTCCATGCACTAACACCCTATCATCCCCAATTCGCGTTCGCGCCTGTTCCTAAATATTACCTCCCTCCTTCACCACTGCACGAAACATCATTCTCGAATTGTCCACGCAACGCTCTTCCAAGCTCGAACATCAAAAACACAGCCACACTCACCTTTCCTTCCACTTGCAGATGCCATCCTTCATTGATATAAGAGCCTCTGCCTGACACCAAAGGTCGCCTCATGCAATGTTTCAAAATCGGTACGTGCCCTTCCAGTCTGCCCCATCACTCACTGCCAGCAATACCTCACCGTCTTCATCCGTCTGCCGGGGAATAGAATCACGTCGACTGACTTCAACTTCACCCAACAGCAAGAGCAAACAAAAACCCCCGGGCGAGCTCTATGCCGCTTTCAAACAGAGCTTCCCCCACGTAGGGCCCGGCACCAAGAGCACTCCTGCTTCTGCAACATCAACTCAGAGCACGTCTTCTCTAATTCGAACATCATTGGACCAAGCCATGAATCAGAGGTGCGGTGCATAGTTTCATTGGAACTGCTTCTCTACGAGATTCGGCGCTTTGGTTTTCCTTCTTGGCCTTCCACTTTGTGATTCTTGATTCTGGGAGCCTGTGCAGCATCGTTGTCTCGAACACCATGACCACATCGACTAACAATCCTTCAATCGTTTGCAGACAATTCGCCGATCAAGACAATACCAAAGATCAGGTGCCTGGCTTCGGTGACACCGACCACTGGAGGTTTACGCCCTCGATGTTGGATTCAAACTCCTTCGCCTTCTCTTCCTTTGCCAATCAACAATCTGGAGACTTCACACCCACCTCGAGCAGTATGAGCGCCTTCCTGCACAATCAAGCGGGCGACCTACACACGCCCGGAATGGCATTCCAACTGGGCACACCACTCTCCTCCGACGATAGCCACCCAATGTCTGCTGTTGACATAAACGCCTACCATCCTCACCTGCTCCATAATCACACGTTCCCCGATACCGACGACTATCAGCAGCAATCCTTCGCACCCAGCTCCTTTATACACCAAGATTCTGGCTACGATACATTGGAGCAGGTGAATGATTTGCCAGGTCACAAGAATGATCGGAGAGACGAACTGCACGAGCAGACCAACTTTATGGGGGCGACTGCATATGAGAGTATGCCAGCACCTCAAATGCCGTCCATGGACAAGTATGCTCTCCCCAGCACTGTTCTGCGTCGAAATATTACTGAGCCTGTCTTGCCCAGGTTCCGGTATCATGTAACCTTGAATGCACCAACCGCAATGGTCAAACATGCCGCCGAAATACCCATCACATACCTCAATAAGGGGCAAGCGTACGCAGTAAATATCACTGACAAGATGGCTTCCGGCCCTGCAGCCGGACCTGTCAGGTATCGAACCGTCATTCGAATCTCATTCGAAGACGAAGAACAAAGGCAGAAGCCCTCGGCATGCTGGCAACTCTGGAAGGAAGGTCGAGGCTTGGCTGAGTCTCATCAGAGAGGCGGCAAACTCCAGGCCGTTGAATACGTCGATCCGAACCAAGGTGGAGACATAGAGACCAGGAGATCTAGGGTTGAACTGGAGATGGCTTCGTTTGACTGCTTTTCTGTAACGTGGAGTCCCACATCAGGCTCAGCGTCGGCCGACTGCTCCGTAGCTGTTCGATTCAATTTCCTTTCCACCGACTTTAGCCATTCGAAAGGGGTCAAGGGCATACCTGTTCGGTTGTGCGCCAAAACCGAGATAATCTCTTCAGGGACTCCCGACTCCCCGCCAGGTTCTACTGCAGAAGTTTGCTTTTGCAAAGTGAAGCTGTTCCGGGATCATGGTGCGGAGCGCAAACTGTCAAACGATGTGGCACACATCAAGAAGACCATCGACAAGCTCCAGCAACAAATTACTCAGGTCGAGAATGGAGCCAAAGACGTCGGCAAACGCAAGAGAACTGGATCAAGTCCAACCAAAGGAGGCAGCCATCGACCAGGGAAAGTGCAGAAGCACAAGAGGACGTGGTCCGTGTCATCGCAAGGATCTGGTGACAGGCCTGCAGTTGATGATGACCTTCATATGAAACTTGCAACCATGCAAGACATGTTCAGCTCTACCAGACCCGTCAGCGTTCTCCACCTCAGAGGCTACGAGCAAGATGATCCAGATGTATTCCCTGTCGCCTTGCCTGGAGAGACCAGAGAGCTATCCCGCATCTCGAGCCTCGACCGAAGGGTATCTTGGGATCGAAAACAGAGTGGTGAGACAACACCCACGAATTCAATCATTTCACCAGCACCAAGTTCCCGATCTGTCTCGGGAACAAAACCGCAGGAGCAAAGTACGTTTGAAAATCCTACGGCGTACACCGCTCCTCATCAAACGCCTGACGACTGGGATCATCTTACTCATTTCTCAGACCCGAATTTCTCGGGTCTATCTGACGCTGCTATCAAGGTTACAAAGAACCATGCCGACAGCACAATGCCGACTTGGATCGAAGCCTTGGGAGTTGATCCATCCTACCAAGCTCCTCCGGAAAGGCCGATCAAGCCTATCGCTTGCTTCTACATCTTGATCAAAGTACCCGGGGACAAGCCTGAGAATGACTATTACAAGGCTGTCTATCTAATGGAGAGGACCGTCAAAGACCTCATCACCAGCATCGCCACCAAATGTGGAGTTGAGCCCAAGCAAGTGATTCGTACCCTGCGGATCAATCCAAAAGGGCTCAAGATAATGGTCGACGATGATGTTGTTCGAGAGCTGCCCGAAGGCCAAGACATGATTGTCGAATTTTCAGAAGTAGAGGCCAGCTCGAATGTCAAACAGGAACTAGGCAGTGGTGACACGACTCCAAACGCCGACACACCCACCGCAAAGCGACTGCAAGACAGAGTTCTGGAGATGAGACTACGCTTTTGAGTGCTATGACATCTCCATTTTTTAGATTCCGATACCCAGAATTGTTCCATTGTGACGACCAAAGACCAATGCCGCTCGCTGCACCCTGACGACATGTTGTATCACCACCGCCCACCGCACCAACTATCAGTCACTCTTTCGACTCCAACTACCATGAAACGGCCAAGATCTGCTCTGTCTGTTTTCACCACCACCCACGAGAGCGGTGTGCATCTAACCGCTCTCCTTGCCCCAAGACTGCATTTGCACAGAAAGTGAATGGAATGGATTTAACAGGACGAACGGATTTCTTTTGATTCGAATATACCCCCCGCCGCTGCTGATCCTCTCAACGGAAGCAAGCATGAGCTTATCCGGTTGACTTTCAATTTACGACATTACGAGAAATACTTGCACATAATCCAAAGATACACAACCATTCACCACACATACACTACCCATGTACCCCGTTATTTACCAAGCCTTGCACTTCGCGAAAACACCAGTCTTCACATGCGAGTGTTACACGTATGCGAATCACGCTGGCTGTTAATCTTTCCGAAGCACACGATTTTGTATCTAAACCTCCTACACTCAGCACCCCGCCTTGTGAGTTCCATTATTAGTGATACCCCAGAGTAGGATGAATTTGAAGTGAAGCTTGGCTCCTAAGGAAGCCGATATGAAAATTTCCGAACTTTTGATTGTTGACCCGTCCGATCATGTCTATCTGTCCTATTCTTTCGCACTCGCACAAGGCGTAGAAAGCAAGTAAGGATCGCAACCCGTCACAACCCAATCACCCACCATTTCCCCCCCCCCACAGATGATACACCCCCTCCCACTCTCCCCACCCCACTCCCTCGCAGGCCCCTCGCATCCCCAATGGAACCCCAACCCTATCCATCCAAAAATACTCCATCGGAAAAGAAGGCAAGCCACAGATCGGCACCGCACATTCCCAACGCAGCGGTCCTCGTCCAGACCCTGCGGAAACGGAACCGCTGGCTCGGCCGAAGGGATCGGCGCGACGGTGTGGGATGGGGTGGCTGTGCACGCTAGATATGCAGGGCATAGGGATCGTGCGCCACCGGGCGAGGGAAAGGAAGGGATGGAAGGGGATATGATGTGGCTAGTGACAGCATAGGCAGGGGAATTAGCCTATTCGGGGACGAGTCAGGCGACGGGCTGTGCAAGCTAGTGCGGGCTAGTGATGCGCTACTTAGGTAGGCAGGTTTGGCGAAGGTTGGGATGGGAGATGAGTGCGGGAGATGGGAGATGGCATGAGATGGGACGTGGGTCGAGACATGGGATGGGAGATAGATGCGTTTGTCACTTGATTCTTACTCCGAAAGGAAGGGGGGGTATTCCGGGCACCGACATCAATATTCACGATCGGCGACATCGTCGTCCCCGGTCATGTGGGATAGGAGTGGGAGAATGATGGAGCTTGAAATAAGGTGGGACGGATTGAGGGGGGTGAGATGACGGTGTTGATGATGTCGGCGGTGGAGAATCTATATCGGGTTCCCGGCCGCGAGTGCATATTCATCCCGCGTGCATGGGCCCCACGCGCGGGAGCGTGGGCCTCGGGGCTGGGTCATAGTGAGGGCGGACGGAGAAGGGATGATTCGTTGCACTACCGCACCATACCATACTAGCCCCTTTGCTCCGAAGGGCGAGGACGCGAGAGGCGAGTGGGTGAAGGCGATGCTGGTTCCGCTGCCTTCCCTCTTTCAGTGATTTTATGCCGAGGGAGGTCTGTGTGTGGGTTTGAAGTGAGTGGATCAGATACGTCCAGGGGTTTGAGATTTGGTTGTGTGGGTTGCTTTTTTTGGTTGTGGGTGCTGTGGGAGAAGGGGGAGAGGAAAATGCTCCTACCTGTGGTTGGAATGCTGATGGGGTTCTAGTTGTTGTGATTGGGGTAGTAGTGTGATGATGACTTGAGGCTGGAGTGGAGAGGGTGGATTCTTGGGGTTGAGGCATAGAAGGCATGGTATAGGGGGGGCTGCTATAGAGGCGTATGCTCGTTCCGCTCCGGGTGCTGGGTGGGAACGTGCCTCGTTTTTCGGTGAAGGATTTGAGAAGTCAAAATGCAAGGGAAGGGTGCGAGAGGAGGAATTCGGGTCTTGATGGACTGTGGAAGCTCGCTTGTGGACGAGGGATTGGATGGTTGTGATGGAATGCCAGATTAGCTTGATAAAGAGGTAAATGGGGCCCGTGGTGGACATTGACAGGTAGAGAGAAACAATTTTGAACTGTAAACTCTTTTGTTAGAATGAACGAGACATGAGCAAATGCGGATAGGCGACAGATCTCAGCCAAGAGTATTATTATCATCGTTATCATTATCATTTGTCAGTATCAGTCATTGTTCGTATCTGGCTGACAAGGTCGCCCTCTATAATGTCTCCGCATGCAGGGATTCCTCTATCCTCCACAAGTTGTCCGACGATGGTGACTTTTGTCTGGATCCTCGATCGGGCTCAGTTTCCTCTTCGTCCTGCAAAGCATGAGTTGTCAGCACGGTCACTTCGACTCGCGGTATATAGACCAAGATTAAATTTAAATATTGCAGCCGGGACCATCTCCCCGCATCTTCTTAGGCTCGTGCCTTCCTAAAGAGACCATTGCCCCAAGACTACGACCGTAACCAGAACGGCCGGCTGGCATTTGTAGGATCCCATCCCACTCAGCAATCCAAAGCCGAAAATATGGTGAGTGACAAGAGGAAGAGAGGCATGAACGTACACATCCAGAGTTCGCGCAAGCATAGCACTGGCCATCGCACGATTTGATGTCCTTGACTTGGTCCGGCCACGTGAACTCGTTGTCTTTGGGGGCTTTGGGGGCTTTAACGACGTGGCAAAACTATCGACATGGAAAAGATCGAGTCAGCACCATACTTTCTGACATCGTTCATCTGTCTCTCCGCGCTTGCGTAAAACATGCGAGGAGGAACCAGAAAAAGAAGCAGAGAGTGCGCACCCAAGACCCGCTGTCTGTACATAGCGATGTGAGACAATACGGAGCGTCCGCCAAGTTTACCATGTCTCTACAATCACATTCCCTCCAAGACGTTCCAAGTAGGCACTTCCCACCATGTTCGATCGTTCTTATAGATTGCCCCGTGGAGGGGAAAGACAGAAACATGCAAATGCCGTCGTTGTTGCCATACGAACTAGCACGGAATACGACCTCGTTACAAGCAGTGTTACTCCTTCCGTGGTCGCGATCCAATGGGGAAGAGGAAATGTGGCTAAGAGCGGCGTTGAGGAGGAGAAGTGAAGGAATAAACATATTCGGGTGGCTCGTTGTTGCTGTAAAGCCTTGATTGGCCTCCGAGGATCCCGAGAGCGACGTGAATGTAGACAGGTCAACAACAACAAGTAACTAGGATTTTGATCCTGTTGTAAACAGCTTTCAGTAACTTACAACAGGATATTAAGTGGAGACTATGAGATAGCACTACGAGTGTTTAGAGAGACATGAGTACACTAACGAGGACAATGCGTGAGTTACACCGACACATAGTAGTACCATTTGCCAACATCGTACAGTACAGCCAAGCAATGCCTATGAGTGGCACAGCCAGACCGGAGATTGGGTAGTTGAGTTGAGAACGGCTTTCTTTAGTTGGGGAGTGAACGCCTTAACGCAAGGCCTGAGAACCTCGAGTGGTTCCATAGGTCAAGTATTTTAGGACATGACAAGGTCGTAAAGCTTAGTCAGAGTCGCCTAATTATACTTGATAGATGTTTCAGGCTAGGAAGGTATTCGAAGCCTAAAGTTCAGGCACAATTTTGCAGCACTCAATGTCCATTTCCAAGAAGCCGCAAAAGCTGATCGGAAACCTATGAAAAAGACGAATCTTTCTCAAGAAACCGGAGTCACAAATGTCACTTACTGCCACGTTGTAAGAGTGGCCGAGGGCACTCAAGGGAAAAAAACAATGAAACAAGCAGAGTAAGCAGTAGTTGTCATCGCGCTTCTTGGCAGGAGCTGATGGGGGGCCTGATTTTACTCTGAAGACCGGCGTGAGAGAAGACAAATTGATGAGGGAAGAAAAATTCAAAATCTTACTGCTGCGGAGCGTTTCCTCCAAATTGGTTCATCCCAGTTTTATATTCGAATCCAACATCAAATAGATCGAAGATGTCACTTCATACGCTCGTTTTGGATCGACAATTTGCTGGCCGTAGACAGCCTAGGTGTTCTGCGTTTCCAGAGGTGAATACCTTGCAGTACAAGTTCAGCTTGGGCCGTAACAAGCAGATGGTTTTTGTCATCCTGTGGTGCTCGGCAAAGAATGATATTCTTCGATGACTAAGAAAACGAGATGACTGATCGCTGCCAAGATGGATAACGGGAGCCTCCATGCTGCGGAGGATAACACCAAATGTCCTGATTTGTGCTAGCAAGACCTGGGGCTAGGGCTCGAAAGTGTAACCTAGAGCATCGCCCCAAAAACCCTGCCTAATTGCTTGGTCGGGGAGGGTTTATGGGGCCAGTTCTGGGTAGTAGTCCTTAAAGATTTTAACTTGGATGTTGTTCTAAGCTCAAGTCCTTAAGTAGTTTAGGGGCTTTGGCCCAGGCAGCCAATTTTCGGGGCTAAAGTACCCCCAACCTGTTGGCTATAGGAGATTTCAATTGTTCTATCTATCTAGGAATACAGGCTCATCTATATACACTGTAGATCCTATCTAGGGCCTATAGGTAATGAGGCATTTAGTGGAGCTGGTTTGCCCTGAGCATAGCCCTTGTTGTTCGGCATGCAGCCTGGCTGACAGTGATCTAGGATTGCAATGCGCTAGACCTGATTTGGGTTACTCGTATTGACCCCCCAACGGCCATGACCCCCCAACGGCCAGGCACTAAGCCTATTTAGGGAAGCTAATACCAGTATACCGCGCGTACTACGCCTGCACATCATGTTAAATATCTGAAGAGGACCGGGAACTAAATCTTTATTTTTAAAACGGCCATATCTTTACGGTTAGTCAGCATTTTTTAAAAAAAATTGAAAAATTGAAAATTTCGCTAAAAATAGTCCTGGACGAAGTTATATTACCTGTGTAAGTCTAGCGTATAGGCCCCACTTAAACGGGGACTGGAAACAAAAAAAATTTTTTTTTTTTTTTTGGTAGTGCTACATGGCTGCTGATTGCGTTCTGATTTGGTACGTTTTATACTGAGAAATTTGGACATAAGCAGATCCGCTGATCCGGATTTTAGTTGCTAAATACACCAAAATGAAGTTTCCGGATTTGCTGATGAGGGTATCAAAACGTTTACAATCCTCGTTTATATAGTTTGTATACTCTATATAGGCTTTATGCGGTAAGTATTGATAAAGATTAAAAATAATATTAAGAAATATTGTATTGTTTAATAGGTAGAAAAAGTAGGATTTACTACTAGTTAACTAAAATAGGCCTAATGCCTGGCCGTTGGGGGGTCACGGCCGTTGGGGGGTCAATACGAGTAGTGCTGCTGGAGAGACTGCCCCAGCCATTCTCCAACACAACCTTAATCGGTACTAGCGCAAATCAGGACATTTGGTGTTATCCTCCGTACTTGTAGCACCTTCACTTACGTATTCAGTATCGGGATCTCTTTTGTAGGCCAGCTGTTGGTCTCATCTGGGTTCTCCAGGTACCGTCGTAGCCCACTTAAGGGGAAACTTGGTTCTGAATGTCGTGTTTGGAAAGGCCGAATGATGCAACGACTGTCTTCCTAGGTAGAGATGTTTCAGACAGCAGACCAAGCAGATCTTTGGTATATATGAACATAGCACCCACGAGTAAGTGGGACACCATAGGGGGCCAGTGGTTTCTATAAACACAGTGCGGGATGGATCACGCGGAGTTGGCCAGAGGGTAAAGGAAAGCATTGCAATGGAGCTCCTTACTCAGAGCACTGCGGGAGCACCTGCAAAGGATCATGCATCGATAGAGAGTGCTTGCAGGCTGAAGAAATTCGGCCAATACTTTTAGGGAAGGTATTTAGGCAGCTCTTTTGAAGGCAGCAAGGGACAGAAGGAGCAGTGTGTTAGACGACGACAGCAACGACCGAGCCAGTCCGCGGAGTGCATGGAACAAACAGCTACCGAACCTTGGTGTCTCCTTGCCTAGATGCCGAGACGTAGGCCAAATCAAATACCTAACGGTGTGGTTAATAGGCGTCAAGCCCGCCAGAATGCACGAGCTAGGGCGTCGAAGCTAGCAGAGGAGAGAGGCCGACAGCTGAAAGAGACCTCATCCTTCCCCGATTCCGCCGACCTTTATGCACCAGCCTTTAGTTTTGTTTGTTTATTTCTGCTGCTCATCGTCCTCATTATCATTCGCCGCTTATTCCCGTGGCTAATCTAACAAGAATGAACACACCCTCTTCTCGCGAGTCTTCTTCAAACAGAACCAAAGCCTCTCCAGCCCCTTCCACCCCAGCTTCCACAGCTTCCGCCACTGAACCAATCGAATCAATCCCAACCGCCTACCTGTCTGATCAAGCTCCCTCCGACAGCTCAAGACTGAGAACTCTTCTTGGTATTCTGCGCAAGTAAGCCAGTGCAGCCGCTCTCGTTCGGCGTACGCACGACGCAAGGCACACACTATTCTGGACCCGGCCTCCTTCTTGCTGAAAGGCCTTCTACTTACGAGGCCTCGCAGATTCATCGGTGTCTCAGATATCGCCTCGGTCCGATTCTCGCTCCCTGCTCAATTGCTCGAACCCATACCCAACCTTGGTACGACGTTTCCATCATCGCCGCACCGCAGCACTTCGGCTGACACTAGAATAGAATACTGGAACTACTTGGATAGGCCGGAGACTTTCATTGGGTTCGTGCGAACGTGCGTTATGGCTAGCATACATGCTGAAGTCCTCCAGCATTGGCGACTCGGATGATCCTCTTGGGCGCATGCTGGGTGTCCTACGTTTCTGGTTCACAAAAGACCTGGTGCGTTGCGCCTATCTTCCACACCAAGCCCTACACGCTAAGATTTTCTGCAGAAATATGTGAAGGGGAAGCCATGCAAGCCGTACAACTCCACACTGGGAGAGTTCTTCCGAGTAAGGCGAAAGACTTACCCCCAGCTGATCCTGGTATTGACGTCGACATGCGCAGTGCAATTGGGAAGTCGAGGACAGCACACCCCCGATACTCGGCGAGACTCACAAAGAATCACTCAGCCACGTAGACACGACGGGCAAGCCAATCAGAATATCATATCTCACCGAACAAACCTCCCATCATCCACCCGTCTCGGCCTTCTGGGTTGAGTGCCCCGCAAAAGGCATCAGCGCTTACGGCTTTGACCAATTGAGCGTCAAGTTCACAGGGACAAGCCTACGAGTCATACCGGGCATATACAACCTCGGCATTTTCGTAAAGCTGCACGCCCGAGACAATGAAGAATATCAGATGACCCACCCCGTCGCAAGTCTTGGCGGCATAATACGGGGATCCTTATCGATCACAGTCGCAGATACATGTTTCATCACATGTCCGAAGACAAGAACGAAGACTATTCTGACCTATCAAGAGGAGAGCTGGTTGGGCAAAGCCCAGAACAGAGTGCATGGCGTGATATTCCGATACGACCCGGACAATGACAATAGAACAAGATTGAAAGACGTACTGGAGAAAGATGTCTTAGCCCGGCTCGAAGGCTGCTGGCACGACCAGATTTACTACACCCTCCCTGAGTCAAAAGTACGTCCCCCATCTCCCCCTCCTTTCCCCACACCCCCAAGCTCCACCTTCATCAGATCAACCCAACACTAACACCCCTCGCAGGACCAAACCCTCCTCATCGATCTCACCCCCCTCTTCCCCCTCCCCAAAACCATCCCCCCACTCGACTCCCAACTCCCCAACGAGTCCCCCCGCTTCTGGGCCGCCGTCACCGCCTCCATAAAAGAGAAGCGCTTCTCCGACGCCACGCGCCTGAAACAAGAACTCGAAGAGCGGCAGCGCGAGAAGGCGGCGCAGCGGAAGGAGAAGGGGGAGGAGTGGCGGCCAAGGTTCTTCAAGGAGGCGACTACAAGGGATGGTAGGCCGGAGTTGAGTGAGGATGGGGTTGGGGCGTTGGAGGGATTGCAGGGGGCGAGGTGGGGGTTGAGGGAGAGTGAGGTTACTGGTGCTTAGAGTAGGAGGGAGATGGGTGGGGGGGGAGATTGGTTTGTGGTGGGGGGAGGATGGAGTACGCGTATGCTTTTAGGTAGGGGCATCTTTACTACTCTTCAGGGACAGGAGTCGGAGTTGTAACCACGAGGGTGCATGCATAGATTGGGTGGTCGAATGATAGATTTTACACAATCCTACGACCTCGTCCCATCATTTCGTCCCCGCTCCCACACAGCCATCATCACGACTTCCGTCCAGCTCGATCTGCTAATTACGACCACATTATCCGCACTGGCAAGGCGGAATGCTTCATTTGAGAATGAGGCAAGTCCAAGAAGTCTGCGTCTCATCTGCGGGCGCCATGGCCAAGGCTGTCTCGTAGAGATGATATTCCTCAGCCCCTGCAATTTCCCTCCAACCCCCTCTCGATCTCCCACCACCACTTTTCCTTCCCCCAGCACTTCTCCTTTCCCTGACCCTTCCTCTTCCCCACAGCCAAACAGTACACGCGCAGGCGCAGGTGCAGTCTCAGTAGCTATTGCTCCCCCTGGTGCAACCCCTGGAGGCCGACATCGCGAGTCGTATGGGATGAAGCTGGAGACCGCGTCGCATAGACCGGCGTGGCGAGATCGTTGGGTTCCGATGTAGACTTCAGGGGATCGATCGGACGGCCCGACTTCCCTGGGCGTGCGTTGGGAACAGCCCACGTGCGCGGATTGCAGCCCAGGGGGGTGGAAAATGAGGCCGACCCCCCGTCGCTATCATAACAAGTAGAGCCTTTCTTCACCATTCGTATCTCGTGCGACAAACCCATCAACCTCCCAGCATCCCAATCACAGCATCCCGCTCCCACCAACCCCCCACCACCTCCCCCCTTCCCCCCTAACCCTCCCCTCCCCCTCCAACTTCCTCAAAACCTGCTCCACC
>JAABUQ010005312.1_pt1 | contig 20712 bp, 22 predicted proteins | sample 5560001 | NCBI WGS metagenome assembly JAABUQ01 (sample SAMN10711888, study PRJNA513371) | rock metagenome | isolation source: Antarctica rocks | place: Antarctica: Victoria Land, Finger Mt nord | collected 2015-12-18
GGACTACTACGAAGGCTCCGCCCCATCCCGATGCCATCAGCCGACGACGGGCCTGCCCACCCGCGCAAGCGGGATCGGGCAGCACCGGATGGTTCCCACGTTCACTGTCGATCGGTCGGCAGGGTCGGCGACCAGCTTTTCCCCTGACAGCCTCGCCACGAGTACGCCGCAGGCTTCCTCGTGGCCTCCCGGACGGCCCAGTTGACCGACCGTCGGAGTCGCGTGCTCCCCATCAGGAGCGTGCGCGCGCTGCCTGCTCGGCCCATATCCGCCAGGTTGGAGCCGAGAACTGGACTTGAGGGGGTTCCACCACTGGTTCACTGCGCGTTACGCCTTTCTGCCTTGCTTGCCGAGCCCGGACCGTCTGGCAGTGCCGATCCGTCTCGTCGTTGTCGGGGCTGCTCTCGCCCTCACCCGCGTCTCCGGGGTCAGGCTGCCCCCAGCTTCACGCAGCCCGCTGCGACGGGCCGCCCGGTGGGTCCTTTCATCCCACCCGATCAGACAGCGCCTCGTGGCGCACGATGGCCCGCCAGTAGACGCCGGTGGACTCCATCCCGACGACCGTCACCGCCCAGCTGCCCAGCCAGTCCGCGAGGGTGATCAGCCCCGCGGTCGTGGTGCGAAACTCGCGAGTCTCCTGCCGACGGCCGCCCTCGCCGTCAGGGACGCGCACGCACGCGGTCACCTGCGCCTTGTGCACGTCGAGCATCGCGCAGCGCTCGATCAAACGATTCACGACAACCCTCCCGGGGTTCGGATGACAGAACGGCCGCCCGGGAGAGCCTCATGCTGAGGAGTCTGAATCGCGTGCTCAAAGCAACAGTTCGGGGTGCCCGAGACTCTCGCGTCTCACTGATTTCCGGGCTCAGCGGCACCAAGCAGAGCCGACGTCGACCGAGTGGCCGACACCATTTTCATCCCTTCCGGGTACGCCCCGCAAGGGGCGCATGAATCACTGATATGGACGTCCGTTTGTCAAGTGCCCAGCACCGGGTGCCCGCGGCTTGGCGGGCATCGGGGTCGGTCAAGGAGGCGTGGGGCCGGGCTGGTGCGCGACGCGCGGTCAGACTGATATGCGCGGATCCTTTCGGCCGCAGGACCGGTTTTCGTCGTGAGAGCCCGCTGTCTAGGATCGGCGTGGCCGCCGGGGCGGTTGCTCATAGTGGGACCGCGGATGCTCTGGCGCGTTGGTGCCGGATGGTTCCCGCCGCCTCCTTGAGCGACGTGGTGCAGGCTCGTTCAGTCGGCGTTGGCCGCTGCCCAGCAGAAGCCGGCGAGCTCGCGGGCGACGGCGATGGCGACGATCGTGCGGCGCTTGGCGCGCCCGCGGTCGAGGCGCTGCCAGGTGCGGTGCAGGCCTGTTGGGCTTGCCAGGAGATCGCGAGGACGTGGGGGGCTGGCCGGCTTGGCGGCGCTTGAGCACGGCACTGGTGCGCGGCGGGCCGCGGTAGTGCCAGGCCGCCTCGACCAGCAGCCGGCGGCCGTGGCCGGAGCCGGTCTTCGGATCGAGCCCTGGCGGCGAGACCGCCCGCTGCTGTGCTCGCTGGGGACCAACCCGAGGTAGCTCATCAGGTGTCCCGGCCGGGGGAAGGGACCCCAGTCGCCGATCTCGGCGCACAGCCCGACCGCGCTGAGCGGGTCGATGCCGCGCAGGCAGCCCAGCCGCGCGACGCTCAGCGCCCACGGCGAGTCGAACACGAGCTCGCCGATCGTGGCCTCAAGCGCCTCGTGGCGGACGATCAGCGCGTCGATCGCGCCGAGATAGTCGAGCAGCGTGGCCTGCGCGCCGCGCAGCGATCACCTTCCCCGTGTGAACGTCCAGCCCGGCCCAACTGCGAACCTGTGCCATGTCGGCACCCCCATGATTGCGGTCGGAGCCCAGGCCAACCCTGGACCCTCAACCCGCGCACCTCATGCGCGGGTGCCGACCCTCACATCACAACCGGACACCCGGGCGGCCGTCCATAGGGTCTAGACCGCCTGGGCCCGGGGCTCGTCGAGCACCTCGAGAGCCGTGAGCAGAGCCCGGTGAAAGCGCCGCGGCGCGCTGACCGGCGCCATGTGGTCGGCCTCCAGCTCGATGGTGGGAGCACCGAGGCGGCGCGCGAGGTCGCGCTGGCGGTCCGGGGGGACCAGCAGGTCGGCGGTGGTCACGACCACGGCACTGGGAACGGATACCTCGGCCAGCCACGGGCGCGAGTCAAAGCGGCCGATCTCGCGACCAGCTTCGGCGATGTCCCATGGCGCGCCCCGCGTCAGCTCTCCCACCAGCCAGTCGGCCGTGGCTGGGTCGGTGTAGCCCAGCAGCCGGGCCAGCGCGGCCCAGAAACCGACCGGGGCTAGCCGCCAGCCGAGCTGCAGAGCGCTCATGCTCGACCACACGGTCCGCATGAAGAGGCTTGTCCGGAACTCACAGCCGGTCGCGCACAGCACGGCCTGGCGCACGAGCTCGGGCGCCTGGTACATCAGCATCTGGGCGATGATCCCGCCCATGGAGTAGCCGACCACAGTCACGGGAGCGCAGTCCAGGTGACTGATGAGCGCCGCGCAGTCGCGCGCGCAGTCGCTGACGCGAAAGCGTTGGATGCTGCGCAAGCCCCGCCCGTGACCCCTGGCGTCCGTGGCCAGCACGCGCCATCCCTCCCGGGCGAGGGTGGGGAACGTGCGAAACCAGTGCGGATCGGACGGGACCATCCAACCGTGCAAGAGCAGCACTGTCCCGCGCTGCTCGCGGCGTCGAGGCCGGCCCGTATCGCGGTAGAACATCTCGCCCACCCCCGGCACGAAGTCCACGCGCCCGGGCGGCAGCCGCACCCGGGGGCCGTCGACGGTGTTGCCCCGGCGCAGGGGTACAAGCAGCCGCGGAGATGCGGCCAGGCGCCCCAGGGGCTCTGCGAATTCGCCCATGGTGCGCAGCGGTGCGATCACGTTCGGGCATTCTGTCGAAGCAACAGGACGGCCACGTGGGCGCTAGTGGGTGTTGTCGCTGAGCAGCCCGTTCAGCTCCTGCACCGAGCGCTGCACGTCGGTGTAGACCACGTTGCGCAGCTTCACCGTCGTGGTGCCCGGCGTCGACGCGGCGACGACCGCCGCCACCGCGGCGCCGATGAGCAGTAGGACGATCAGTGCGGCCACCAGGCGTCCCAGCCCGCCGCGGCGTGCGGGGGGGGCCGCGCGCTCGGGGGTGGGGCGCCGCGGCGGTGGGCCCGGACGCGGCCGTCTTGGGGCGCGCTCGACCGCCGCCGGCGCGCGCCCGTGCTGGCGCGTGGCCCCGCGGTCAGCGGCGAGGACGCTCGTCGCGCCCGTGCCGCGCACGGTGGTGGCATCGGTCACGTAGGGCGGCGCGACGCCTCGCGTTCCGGAGGCCATGGCCTGGCCCATCTGCAGAGCACTCTGATAGCGGTCACGGGGATCGAGCGAGAGCGCGATGGCCACCGCGTCGGCGAGCTCGGGGGCGACTGCCGCGACCAGGGTGTCGAGCGTCGGTGGGACCTCGTTCTGCTGCTTGAGGGCCAGCTCCGTGAGCGAGTTGGCCTCGTAGGGCAGACGTCCGGACATCAGCTGATAGGTGACGACCCCGAGCGCATAGATGTCCGCCGGCGGCCCGGCCTCCTCGCCGTGCGCCTGCTCGGGGGCGAGGTAGGCGGCGGTGCCCAGCACCGAGCCGACCTGGGTGATGCTGGACTGCTCGGTCGCCTTGGCGATACCGAAGTCGGCGAGCTTGACCACGCCCTCCCCGGAGCGCATGAGGTTGCCGGGCTTGACGTCGCGGTGCACGACACCGTGGCGATGGGCGTAGTCGAGGCCGTTGCACGCCTGCTCGACCATGGCCAGGGCATCTGGTACCTCCATCCAGCCATCGTGATGAAGGATCTCGGCGCCCGAGAGACCCTCGATGTACTCCATGACGATGTAGTGCTGGCCGGTGTCCTCGTCGAGGCCCGAGTCGAACACCTGCACGATGTTGGGATGCACCAGGCGGGCGGCGGCCTGGGCCTCGCGCTGGAAGCGAGACACGAAGGTGGGGTCGTCGGCCAGGTGCTCAGCCAGTAGCTTCACTGCCACGAGGCGCTCAAGTCGCGTGTCCAGCGCCCGGTGCACGGTGGACATGCCACCGGAGCCCAGGCGGCCTTCCAGGCGGTAGCGTCCCGCGACCTCGAGCTGGCTCACTGGCCGAGGCCTCCGTTGCCGTTGTCGCCTGCGTTGCCGTTGGCGCCTCCGTTGCCCTTGTGCTTGCCCCCATCGCCCGGGCCGTGCGTGCCTCCGGTGGGGGGATTGGGCGGGGTGGGCGTTCCCCCGGAGGGCGAGGAGCTGCCGGGAGACGGCTGGGTCTGCGACGAGGTGTTCGTGGACGACGTCGTGGGCGGCGCCGTGGTGGTGTCCGTGGTGGACGGCGTGGACTGCGTCGTCGGGGGCGGGGTGGTCTGCGTCGCCGAGGACGACGTGCTCGAGGTGCTGCTCTGTCCGCACTGACGGGGCACGGTGTGGTCGAGGTTGGTCAGCCCGTCGCTCAGCCGCCGGCGCAGGCCCGCATCGACGGTTGGCGGCAGTGCGGCGAAGTCACGGCGGGCGCGGTGCAGGGCGCTTTCGGCGCCATGGCAGTCACCGCTGGATACAGCCTGCCCCACGTCGTTGAAATCGGTCTGCAGGGGCCCGGCGTCAGCCGCCGGGATGAGTCCGGTGCCGCCGCCTCCACAGGAGACGAGGACTGCCGCCGCGGCGCCCAGTGCGCCGGCGGGCAGCAGACGTGTGAGAAGATTCGACGGCGCCATCTACTGACCGTACTGGAGGCGCTCCGCGAGGGAGTCGGGCAGCTGCGCCGCGCGAATGGCCGCCGCAGCGCCCGCGATGTCGTAGTCGGTGCGCCGGAACGTCGCCGTCGCCGCCTGCAGGTCGAGCATCAGCCACGCTGCACGCGCATCGCCGTCACGGGGCTGACCGACGCTGCCCGGATTGATGAGCCACTCCCCGCTCTCGAGGCCGAGATACTCGTCGGCCCCCCGGGCCTCGCCCGTGGTCGGCTCGCCCTCGTGGCGCTCGAAGGACAGCGCGATGTGTGAGTGCCCCACCAGGCACACGCGCTCGGCCTGGGAGTCCAGGCACAGGTCCGCCAGCAGAACGGAGAGCACGTACTCCCACACCGGATCGCGGGGACTGGCGTGGTACAGGCCGAAACCCGATCGCTCGCCCGCAGGTCGCAGACCCGACAGGAACGCGAGATTGTCTGCGTCGATCACCTCCCGCGTCCACCGCGCGGCCACGCTGGCGCCGGGAGAGAACTCGTCGAGCGCCAGCTCCCCGGTCACTGCCAGGTCATGATTGCCGGCCAGGCAGAGCACCGAGCGTTCACGCGTCAGCTCCACGCAGGCATCGGGGTCGGCGCCGTAGCCCACCAGGTCTCCGAGGCACCACACCTCCGCGGCGCCGCTGTGGGCGATCGCCTCGAGCACGGCCTCGAGGGCGTGCCGGTTGCCGTGGATGTCGGAGATCACCGCGACCTTCATGGCTGACGAGCATGGCCGAAGCCGAACACGAGGGCCCGGCTACACACGTGCGGCGCGACCTCCGCCGATGGAACGCCCCCGACGGGGCGTGTCCTCCCGGCCGGCTGCGACGCTCAGGCCCTCGAATTATGCCCTCTCTGGGCCCGCCGCTGCCTTCTGGCATCCCGGGGAGGTCGACCTACGCCGGCCGACCTCACCCGGATCAGCCGCGATCGGGGGGCGGGGGAGGCGGGGTTCCGGGCGTGGGTGGGGGAGGCGGAGCATCCGGCTCGCCGCCGGCGGCGCCGAACTCGGGCAGGTTCTTGATCCCCTCGCGCGTCTGCCACTTGGAGTAGTTGTCCTCCATGGCGTCGATCAGCTCGCGCATGAACCGCGCGGACAGATTGACCCGCGAGACCACGACGCCGGGTACCTCCTCGGCGTCGACCTCGTGGTCCACTCGGGCAAAGGTGACCGTGAACTCGTAGTCGGAGTGGCTGACGTTGGCGAAGTTGGCGTATACGCCGGCCATGATCTCCGGCGAGAAGTGGATGTTGATGTGGCGCTCGGCGCCGGGGTCGTCTTGGCTCACGCGCCTAGTATCGCAAGGCGTGGCCGCGCCTGGGTTCACGAGGGCAGCCAGCTGAAGCTGAGCGTCATTGCGGTGGGGCGGCTACGCCCCCCCTACGTCGACGACGTCGCCCACTACGCGCGGCTGCTCTCGCGTCACGCCCGCCTAGACCTCGTCGAGGTGCGCGAGGGCGAGGGCGCCGTTCGCCGAGTTCCCGGCGACGCCTTCGTGTCCCTGCTGGACCCCGGGGGCAGCACTTACACCAGCGACGCCTTCGCGCGCTGGCTGGAGCAGCGACGCCAGGCGGGACGCGACCTCGCGTTCGTGGTGGGCGGCCCCTTTGGCGCGCCCGTTCTGGATCGAGTGGATCACCGGCTGGCGTTGGGCACCATGACCATGGCTCATCAGCTGGCCCGCGTCGTACTGCTCGAGCAGCTCTATCGGGCGCACAAGATCCTGGCTGGCGAGCCCTACCACCACTGACGTCAGCGGGGTAGCGCAGCGCGCACCAAGCGCGCCGAACGGCTATACCGGGCGGGTGCCCGACCGCAGCCGCCTCGGCTCCCCCGACTCCGCGGTTCTGCGCCGCCGCGAGCTGCTCGCCCTCGGCCGCCGCCTGGGCGTGCTCGGGGTGGCCATCATGGCGCTGCTGGCCGTGGGGACGGCCGGCCTGGCCCTGAGTGAAGGTGTGGGTCCGTGGTACGCGTTTCGCTGGACGCTCGACACGCTGGCCACGGTGGGCGGGTTCGCCCAACCGCACAGCGTGCCCGGTCAGGTGCTGCAGGTAGTGCTCATCGTGCTCGGCGTCGGTACCCTCTTCTACGCCCTGGCCACGGTGACCGAGTTCGTCGTCGCCGGCCACCTGGGCGATCTGCTGGGGGACCGGCGCATGCAGAAGATGATCGACTCCCTGTCCGACCACCACATCATCTGCGGCTACGGACGGGTGGGCCGACAGGTGGCCCGCGACCTGCGCGCCGCACGGGTCAAGTACGTGGTCGTGGACTCCAACCCCGCCAACCGCGAGCTGGCCACGGGAATCGGCCTGCGCTTCATCGAGGGTGATGCGGCCGACGACGCGGTCCTGCGCGCGGCGGGGATCGGACGTGCGCGCTCGATCCTGGCCTGCGCCGACTCCGACGCGGAGAACATCTTCATCACCCTGACGGCCCGCGAGCTGCGAACAGACATCGCGATCGTGGCCCGTGCGGCGGTGGAGGACTCAGAGAAGAAGCTCAAGCGGGCGGGGGCCGACCGGGTGATCTCTCCCTACAAGTCCTCGGGTACCGAGATGGCCCGGCTGGCCCTGCATCCGCAGGTGGCCGGCGTGGTCGACGTCGACCCGGAGTACCGCATGGAGGAGATCGTGGTGTCCGATGGCTGCCCCGGCGCGCACCAACCGATCGGCGACATCAGGGGCGGCTCGATCATCGTAGGTGTGCGCCGTCAGGACGGCTTCCAGCCCCAGCCATCCGCCGACCTGGTGCTCATGCCCGGTGACGTGCTCATGGCCATGGGCACTGCGACGACCCTTGATCGCCTGGAGGGCCTGTTCGAAACCGTCACGGACGCCACGACGACGCCCCCGTGACCCCACTCGAGGAGCTCCGCCAAGCGGTCACCGACGCCTCGGGCGAAGTCGTGCGCGGCCACGGGCCGCGGACCGCGCCCACGCTCGAGCGACCCCGGCGCCCGGACTTCGGTGACTACTCGACCAACGCCGCGCTGCTGCTCGCTCCGGTGGTCGGTGAGCCGCCTCGAGCGGTGGCCGAGCGCCTGTGCGCGGCGCTCGCGACGCGCCTGGCCGGGCGTCTGGCCCGTGTGGAGGTGGCTGGACCGGGCTTTCTCAACCTGTTCCTGGACGACAGCTGGTTCTGCGACGCGTTGGGGCGGGTGCTCGCCGCCGGCGATCGCTTCGGCGCCGGGGCCGCCGCGACGTCGGAGCGCATCAACGTCGAGTTCGTCAGTGCCAACCCCACCGGGCCCCTGACTGTCGCGCACGGTCGGCATGCGGCCTACGGCGATGCCCTGGCGCGCATCCTGAGCTTCCATGGGCACGAGGTGCAGCGGGAGTTCTACGTCAACGACTACGGCACCCAGGTGGTGCGCCTGGCCGAGTCGATCCGGGCCCGGGCCCTCGGGCAGCCACTGCCCGCGGACGGCTACCAGGGCGACTACGTGACCACCCTGGTGGCGGCCCAGCCCGCCCGCGAGCTCGACCTGGACGCCCTGGGGCGCGAGGCGGTGAGCGCGTGCCTGGACATGATCCGCGCCACGCTGAAGCGCTTCGGGGTCGTCTTCGACGAGTGGTTCTCGGAGCGCAGCCTGCACGAGGGCGACCCCGACCGCGTGAGCATGGCCATCGCCGAGCTGGAGCGTCAGGGTGAGCTCTATCGCCACGAGGGCGCGCTCTGGCTGCGTACCTCTGCGCATGGCGACGACAAGGACCGCGTGCTCTTGCGCTCGACAGGCGAGCACACGTACTTCGCCTCCGACGTCGCCTATAACCTGGAAAAGCTCGCGCGCGGATTTGATCGGCTCATCGACGTCTGGGGCGCCGACCATCACGGCTATGTGGCGCGTGTGCGCGCCGCCTTCGAGGCCCTGGGCGGATCGCCGCAGGCGCTGGAGCTGATCATCCTGCAGTTTGTGCACCTCATCGAGGGTGGCGGCCGAGCATCGATGTCCAAGCGTCGTGGCGAGTACGTCAGCCTGGACGAGCTGATCGACGAGATCGGGGCCGACGCGGCCCGCTACTTCTTGCTGGCCCGGTCTCAGGACACCACCGTGGACTTAGACCTCGACCTGGCCCGCGCGCAGGGCGCCGATAACCCGGTGTACTACGTTCAGTACGCCCACGCGCGTATCGCGTCAGTGCTCGACCGCGCCGGTGAGCAGCGGGTTCTGCAGGCGTTGGCCCGCTTTGAGCGGGGCGGGGAACAGAGCTCGGCTGACGGGGTCGGCGCGCCCGCCCTCGAGGCGCCCGAGCGGTCTTTGCTAAAGCGCATCGTGGCCCTGCCCGGCGAGGTGGGTGAGGCGTCGGACCGGCGCGCGCCTCACCGCATCGCGACCTATGCCCTCGAGGTCGCCCAGGAGTTCACGGCCTTCTATCGCGACTGTCGCATCGTGGGGGCGGAGCCCGCGGCGCTGGAGAGCCGGCGCATCGCCATCGCGGTCGCGGCCCAACGCACCGTCGCCCGGTCGCTGGACCTGCTTGGCGTCAGCGCCCCGATGCGCATGTAGGGCCCGGGACTGCGCTCTCTGCCCGAGATGAGCTGTCAGCCCTCGAAGCGAGCCAGGTCGGCGTCGAGGCGAGCGGTCTCGGGGCCACTCAAGGCGGGGGCCGAGACTCCGGCGCCAGGGCTCGCGCCGGCACGCCGGCGCCAGCGCGGCAACAGCAGAGCCAGCGCGAGCAGTAACGCGAGCCCGAGGACGACCGGTACCAGGTAGGCCACCAGCCCGAAACCGCGGTGCGACGGAGTGGCCAGCACAGCAGGGCCGTATTGGCCGACCAGCTCACGCTTGATCTGGCGCTCGTCGTCGCCCTGGGCGATGAGGTCGCTGATGAAGGCCCGCTCGCGGTCGGCCTGCTGGGATCCGGCGATGTTCAGAGGTACGCCGCAGACCACGCACATCACCTCGCGCTCGATCTGGGGCAGCGACGCGCGTGCCGTGGCGCCCGCAGGGGCCGGGATGGCTGTCGCTGCGAGCAGTGCGGCGAAGGCCAGCAGTCGGCCTCGCGCCCTCACGCGCTAGCTGCCAGCATCTCGGCCCGGCGCAGGAAAGGCGCCGCGATCGGGCCGCGCGAGATCAGCGCCACACGGCCCTGCCGATCGATCAAGAAGGACTCGGGCAACGCGTCGGTGCCGTACAGATGAGCGAAGGATCCGTCGACGTCGCGTAGCTGCGGATAGGTGAGGCCGTGCCGGGCGACGAAGCCGCGCGCGTCCGGTACCGCATCCTCGTAGGTGACGCCCAGCACCGTGCCCCGGTGGCGGCTCAGGGTCCGTTGGGCCGCCTCCAGCATGGGAACCTCGGCCTTGCAGGCCGGACACCACGAAGCCCAGAAGTTGAGCAGGACGACCTGGCCCCGGTAGGCGCTCAGGGATCTGCGCGTGCCCGCGCCCAGTACCGGCAGCCCGCGCGTGGGGGCCATGGGGCGACCGCCCGCGGCGAGCGCGCGGTCCAGCGACTGACTCGTGGCCCTGGCGCTCAGGCCGTAGACCAACAGCGCGACCAGGGCCGCACCGAGGGCGACAGAGACCGCGGGGACGAACGTGCGCCTCACCCCTCAAGCGTAGACGCGCGTCGGCGCGGAGGCTGAGAGCCTAAGATGAGACCAGGGTGCGGCGGTAGCTCAGCTGGTAGAGCACGAGCTTCCCAAGCTCGGGGTCGCGGGTTCGATCCCCGTCCGCCGCTTTCACAGCGCGGCGATGTGCGGCTTGCCGCACGGCCCGCCGCGGGGACTGCCTTTAGCCTGCTGCGCGGGTGGGCATCTCGTTGGCGTCGGACACGCCCACGGAGGCCATGGCGTCGGCAATGCACGCATCCTGCACTCGGCGCGGGTCGATGGGGAAGGTCTCAGGCAGGCCCGAGGCGGTGCGCCGCACGCCGACGCCAAGGCGCGCGAGGTGCATGGTGCCCAGGGTCTGGGTGTACAGGCGGTTGGCCGTGAAGTCCGGATCCTGCACGCTGAAGGCACCGCGATCGGCACCTTCGGCCAGGATGCGTGCCAGCTTGCCCAGGCACTGCGCCATGCCCCGTCCCAGGCGCAGCCACACCGCTTCGGAGACGCTGTCGCGCAGCTCGGACGCCGGAGCGCGCATCAGCGACAGGCTGCAGTCCAGGAAGGCGGGATGCTCCAGGCAGTAGTCGGTGTAGCCGCGCCAGCCGGCGCGCAGCTGGGCCTCGGGTTCCTGCGCACGGTCGACCTCGTCGAGCCGCTGGGCCAGGTCGGAGAGGTAGCTGACCAGCGTGAGGACGAACAGCTCCTCCTTGGAGGAGAAGTGCCGGTAGATCAGCGCCTTGTTGATGCCCACGGCTCGGGCAATGTTCTCGATGCGCGCGTCCTGGAGCCCGCGCTCGTCGAACAGGGCACGGGTGGCGCTGACGATCTCGCGTTCGCGCGCGCGTCGGCGAGCCAGTCGCGAGGGAGGCGTGAGTGACCCTGGCACGGAACCATCATATACGTCCGCCGGCCGGTTGAACTGTTGGGTTGACGATCGTTTACACCAGCGGTAGGCTGGGAACCTGAGTGGATGGGACCGCCGGGTCCGCGCGGGTGCGAGCCGTCGCTGCCCCACCCGCCGCTGCCTCGCCCGCCATCACGCCGCCAGCCGACAAGGAGACACGACCTGATGTCAGCCCAGCCCGTCGTCGAGCCCGAGGCCGACGCGCAGTCGGCCATCGATGCCGCCACCGATACCGGCAGCGAGGCTCCGCCGTTCACGCTTGAGCTGTCCGAGGACCAGAGCGACATTCGCGACTGGGTCCACGGCTTCGCCGAGGGCGTCGTGCGTCCCGCGGCGTCCGAGTGGGACGAGCGGGAGGAGACTCCCTGGCCGATCATCCAGGAGGCCACCAAGATCGGGCTCTACGGCTTTGAGTCCATCGCCCAGTTCTGGGGGGACCCGAGCGGCCTCACGCTGCCCATCGTCAACGAGGAGCTCTTCTGGGGAGACGCCGGGATCGGCATGGCGATCATGGGTACCGGCCTCGCCGTGGCGGGCATCTTCGCCAACGGCACACCCGAGCAGATGGGCGAGTGGATTCCGCAGTGCTTCGGCACCGCCGATGAGCCTCGGGTCGCGGCCTTCTGCGTGTCCGAGCCCGACGCCGGCTCGGACGTCTCCTCGCTGCGCACGCGGGCTCGCTATGACGAGGCGACCGACGAATGGGTCCTCAACGGCCAAAAGGCCTGGGCCACCAACGGGGGTATCGCCAACGTGCACGTCGTGGTCGCCTCGGTCGATCCGGAGCTGAAGGCACGCGGTCAGGCCTCCTTCGTCATCGGGCCCGACACTCCGGGCCTGCAGATGGGAACCAAGGTCAAGAAGCACGGTCTGCGTGCGTCGCACACCGCCGACGTGTTCCTCGATGACTGCCGTATCCCGGGATCGTGCCTGCTCGGAGGAAAGGAGAAGCTCGATGAGCGGCTGGCTCGCGCCCGCGAGGGACAGCGCGGCCGCTCGCAGGCGGCTATGGCCACCTTCGAATCTTCACGCCCGACCGTCGGGGCTCAGGCCATTGGGATCGCCCGCGCCGCTTATGAGTATGCCCTCGACTACGCTCGTCAGCGCTCACAGTTCGGTCGCGCGATCATCGAGAATCAGGCCATCGCGTTCAACCTGGCCGACATGAAGATGGAGATCGACGCCGCGCGGCTGCTGGTGTGGCGCGCGTCGTGGATGGGGCGCACCGGCAAGCCGTTTCACAACGCCGAAGGCTCCATGAGCAAGCTCAAGGCCGGCGAGGTCGCCGTGTGGGCCACGGAGCGGGCCATCCAGATCCTGGGCGGCAACGGCTACGCGCGCGAGTACCCCGTCGAGCGCTGGCACCGCGACGCCAAGATCTACACAATCTTCGAGGGCACCTCGGAGATCCAGCGCCTGGTCATCGCGCGGGCGATTTCGGGAGTGCAGGTCAAGTGACGCCCGGGGCGGGCGCTCCTGCGGCCAGCGGCTCGGAGTCGTCGACGCGCGCCAAGCGTTCGGCGGCGACAGCTCGGCGTGGCGCTTCGGCCACTTCGGCCAAGCTGACGCGCGCGCCCAAAGCGGTCCGTCCGTCCGGGCCGGGTGATCAGACCGGGGAGCTGCGCTACGTGACGCTGCACGGCCACCGCGTGGCCTATCGCGCCGCGGGGGAGTCGGGGCCGGTGATCGTGCTGGTGCACGGCATCACGTCGAACTCGCTCACCTGGGCTGCCGTTCTCCGACTGCTGGGTCGCCATCACCAGGTCGTCGCTCCAGACCTGTTCGGCCACGGGAGCTCGGCCAAGCCCCGCGGGGACTACTCGCTCGGCGCCTACGCCAGCGGCATTCGCGACCTGCTGGGGGCGCTCGGCCATGAGCGGGCCACGGTGGTCGGACATTCCCTGGGCGGTGGAGTCGCCATGCAGCTGTCCTACCAGTTTCCCGACCTCGCCGAGCGCCTGGTGCTGGTCGGCAGCGGCGGCCTGGGTCGTGAGGTCAGCCCGCTGCTGCGAGCCGCTTCGCTTCCAGGCTCCGAGCTCGTGCTGGGTCTGCTCACCGCGCCACGCCTGCTCGGTCTCGGCGTGGCGACCGGCCGGCTGCTCGGCCGGGTGGGACTGAGCGTCGGCACCGACGTGCGCGAGGTTGCCCAGGGGCACGCGTCGCTGGCGGACGCGCAGGCGCGACAGGCCTTTCTGAGCACCCTGCGCGCGATCGTCGACGTGGGTGGCCAGCGCGTGGACGCCCGAGATCGGCTCTACCTCGCGTCGGCCCTGCCGTCGCTGATCGTCTGGGGCCAGCGCGACCCGATCATCCCGGTCGCCCACGGGCGCGGCGCGCATGAGCTCATCCAGGGCAGTCGCCTCGAGGTCTTCGCCGACGCCGGTCACTATCCGCACATGGACGAGCCTCACCGCTTCGCCGAGCTGCTGACGGACTTCATCGCCGAGACCCGACCGGCCGAGATCAGTCAAGAGCGCTGGCGCACGCTGCTGCGCGGTGGCGCCGAGGAGGCGCGTCGCACTGCCGTCCGCTCGGGCGGTGCTTGAGAAAGCGCTCTACCAGGCCTGTGTGACGCCGCAATGCGGGCAGGCGACGGAGGTGGACACCGCGGCGTCGAAGATCAACCCGCAGGAGCACGAGTAGCACGCGTGATCCTTCGGTCCACCGGCCTCGCGAACCCGGCGCGCGGCGCGGTCGGGCCGGTAGAGCTCCTCGCGCAACGCGACGGCCCCGGCCCGTGGGGTCCGCTCGAAGGCGCGCAGGCTGTCGCCCGGCCGTGATCGCGAGGGAGCCTGGTTGCCCCGACGGCGGTCGCTGCGGTGGCGACGGTGCTCGGTGAGGATGTGCATGTTGGGTCTCATCGGTGAGCTGAGGTTCGACCACAGAGAACACGCGTCAGCTGGACAAAGGTTTCGCGCGGGCCTCACTTTTTCCCTCCTGATGGAATCTCGGAGGGCTGCGCAGAGACCCAACGGGTCCGTCGTGGCGCAGCGGGCCGCCGCCGTGAGGAGGGTCGCCGTTTGGAATACTGGAGGGGTATGGATCCCGCCCGCAAGCGAACCGTACGGTTGGTCGCGGCCCTCAGCGCCGCCGTGATCCTGGCCAGTGCGCTCGTGTACACGAGCTTCAGCGCGGCCAGTCCCGCGGTGACACCGAGCCAGCTGCTGCGCGAGGCTCCGTCGCAGCGCAACTACCAGCTCACGGGCATCGTCGCAGCGGGAAGCATCCGCCGCGTGGGTGACCGCACCGACTTCGCCGTGCGCAATCGGACCGGGGCGCCGTCTGGCGTAGCGGTGCATTACACGGGCGCCGTGCCCGATCCCTTCCGCGAGGGTCGCGAGGTGATCGTCACCGTGCAGCGGCAGGGAGCTGGCTATGTGGGCGCCCGCGACTCCCTGGTCACCAAGTGCCCGTCGAAGTTTGCGGCTGCCCCCGCGGGCAAGTCCTACTGAGGGCCAGGGACTGATGGCGGTCCTCGGACGCGGGTGCCTACTCCTGGCTCTGGGAGTGTGCGTGTACGGCATCGGGGCCTCGCTGTACGGAGCGCGCAGCGCGCGCACGGAGTGGGCCGAGTCCGGCCGACGGGCGGTCTACGCCCTCGCGCTCGTGCTCACGGTGGCCTTCGCCGTGCTGGAGATCGCCTTCCTGCGCTCGGACTTCAGCTTTGACACCGTCGCGGGACACTCGAGCACGACCACGCCCACGTTCTACAGGGCGGCGGCCGCGTGGTCCTCGCAGGAGGGCTCGCTGCTCTTGTGGGCCTGGCTGCTGTCGCTGTGGTCGACCCTGGTGCTGTTTCTCACCCGCCGGCGCCTGCGCGACGTGGCTCCCTACGCCACCGCGGTGCTGCTCGGCTTCGGTGCCTTCTTCGTCTCGCTGATGGTCTTCTATGCGACCCCGTTCGCGACCAGCAATCCGGCGCCGGCCGAGGGGCTGGGACTGAACCCGCTGCTACGCCACCCAAGCATGATGATCCACCCCCCGATGCTCTACTCGGGGTACACGCTGTCGACCATCCCCTTTGCCTTCGCGGTCGGGGCGCTGATCGTGCGCCGCGTGGACGCCGACTGGATCAGGGCCACCCGTCGGTTCGCCCTGGCCGCCTGGTTCTTCTTGGGGATCGGGATCCTGCTCGGCGCACGCTGGTCCTACGCCGAGCTCGGCTGGGGGGGCTACTGGGGCTGGGATCCGGTGGAGAACGCCTCGCTGATGCCCTGGCTCACCGCCACCGCCTTCTTGCACTCGATCATGATCCAGGAGAAGCGGGGCATGCTCAAGGTCTGGAACGTGTCGCTGGTGCTGGCCACCGGCACGCTGGCCATCATGGGCACGTTCCTGGTGCGCTCGGGCACCCTGAACTCCATCCACGCCTTCGGCGCCAACACCCTGGGCGTGCCCTTCGTCGCCCTGATTGCGGTCCTGGTGGCGGGCTCGATCGGCCTGGTGGTCTCGCGTCGCGCGCTCCTGCGCTCCGAGCATCGGCTCGACTCGCTGCTGTCGCGCGAGTCGGTCTTCGTGGGCAACAACCTCGTCCTGGTCGGCCTGTGCTTCGTGATCTTCTGGGGTACCTACTTCCCGCTCATCTCCAAGGCGGTGGGGACCGAGTCCTCCGTGGGGCCACCGTGGTTTGACCGCTATACCGTGCCCCTGGCGCTGCTGCTCGTGCTGCTCTCCGGCGTGGGGCCGGTCATCGCCTGGCGACGGGCGACCTGGGCCAACGCTCGGCGCAACTTCGCGGTGCCACTCGCCGCCACCACCGTGACTCTCATCGTTGCGCTGGCCATGGGTCTGGGAGCCCACCCGGCTGCCGTGGCCATGTTCAGCTGCGCCGCGTTCGTCGTGGGCAGCGTGGGGCAGGAGTTCTGGCGGGGAGTGGGGGTGCGCCGGGCCACCCACCGGGAGACGGGTCCCGCGGCGCTGCTGGCGCTGGTGCGCCGCAACCGGCGCCGCTACGGCGGCTACCTGGTGCACATCGGCATGGCCGTCCTGTTTGTCGGGGTGGCCGCCTCGTCGTCCTTTCGCCACGAGTCCGAGCTGAGCCTCAGCCCCGGGCAGAGCACGCAGGTGGGGGCCTACACGGTGCGCTACGTACGCCCGACGGCCAGCGTGCTGCCCGGTGCCGACCGGGCCCACACTGGCTCCATCCTGGACCTGGGGGCGGTGCTCGACGTCACTCGCAAGGGCCGGCGCGTGGCCGTGCTCACCCCCAGCCGCGGCTTCTATGACAGCCCCGATCCCACGCAGGGCTCGGTGGGGCGCCTGATCGCCGGTGAGCCGGTGAGCCACGTGGGCCTGCAGGCGGGTCCGCTGCGCGACTTCTGGAGTGCGGTGGAGCCCAACATCGATACGCCGCCGCTGCAGCGGTTCATCACCGCGGGCAACACCAAGGTCCCCATGGTGCGTCCCGACCAGGGCATCCTGGTCATCGCCCTGATGGCACGGTACTACCTGCAGCATCCGACGCCGGCCCAGTTTCACTTCCTCGCCTCCCCGCTGGTCACCTGGATCTGGCTGGGAGGGCTGATCGTGTTCGGGGGCGCGCTCGTGGCCATCTGGCCTGCTCCCGGCGGCGTGCGCCGGCGCGTGCGCGCGCGTGCGCCCGCCCGGGTGGCCCGCAGGCTGGCCCGCGCCTGACCCGGGGGGCCCCTTCGTGAACACGCTGGCCGCGCTGCTGACGATCGTCGTCCTCGGAGCAGTGGTGCTCCTGATCAGCGCCCCGCTGCGCCGAAGCGGTCGTGCGTCGGATGCTCAGCACACCGACCGTGCGACGCTTGAGGCCGCGCGCGAGGCGAAGTACCGCGAGATCCGCGACTGCGAGCTTGACTACCGCACGGGCAAGCTCTCCGACGAGGATTTCGCAGCGGTCGATCGGGGCCTGCGCGCCGAGGCGATGGGCATCCTGCTCCGCATCGAGGAGCTCGACCGGTGACCGCTAGGCTTCGTGGCGATGGAGACCATTTTCTCACTGGTGCAGGTCATCGTCGCAGTAGTGCTGATCTTCCTGGTGCTCATGCACTCGGGCAAGGACTCCGGTCTGTCGGGAGCCTTCGGCGTGGGCAGCGGTGCCGGTCCGCTTGGAGGCGGATCGATGGTGGAACGCAACCTCAACCGCTGGACGGTCTTCTTTTCCGTGCTGTTCGTGCTGAACACCGTGCTCCTGCTCAAGAAGCCCTGGGCCTAGGCTCCACCACACCGGCCAAAGTCCAGGGTGCTCTGGCCGCGCGGCGCCCCGGCTTGACAGCCCGCAGGACGTCGCATACCTTGGAGTATGTGAATAGGCAGACCGCTGCGGCCCCCGCCCTTCCCCCTGGCCCGCGGTCCCCCCGCACGGTCCAGACCCTGGGCTGGATGCTGCGTCCGGGGCCGTTCATGTCTCGCTGCCGAGAGCGCTTCGGCGACACGTTCACCGTGCGCATCCGCAACGAGGGAACCTGGGTCTTCCTGTGTGATCCCGAGGACGTCAAGGGCGTGTTCACCGGTGACCCCGAGCAGCTGCGCGCGGGGGAGGCAAACGTCATTCTGCGGCCCGTGGTGGGCGCGCGCTCGGTGCTGCTGCTCGACGAGCCCGGCCACATGACTCAGCGGCGACTCATGCTGCCACCCTTTCACGGCGAGCGCATGCAGCGCTACGGGGAGCTGATGGCCGCGGTGACCCGCAGTGAGGTGGAGCGCTGGCCGGTGGGTGAGCCTTTCGCGCTGTGGCCGCGCATGCAGGCGATCACCCTCGAGGTGATCATGCGAGCGGTGTTCGGCCTCACCGAAGCCGACCACCTCGGTCACGTGCGCGAGCTTCTGCGCCACATGCTCGACTGGACCACCAGCCCCCGTCAGCTCGCCTTCCTCGCCCTCAGGGGTCCTGCGCCCGTCGAGGCCAACCGCGCGTTTCGCGCGGTCATGAACCCCGTTGACGCCGCCGTATTCGAGCTCATCGCCCGTCGGCGCCAGGGCACCGACACAGACGGGCGCGAGGACATCCTCTCGATGCTCCTGCAGGCCCGCTATGAGGACGGGACGGCCATGAGCGACCAGGAGTTGCGCGACGAGCTGATGACGCTGCTGGTCGCCGGGCACGAGACCACCGCCACGTCGCTGGCGTGGACGCTCGAGCGCCTGCTGCGCCACCCCGACCAGCTCGGGCGCCTGCGCGAAGAGATCGCGGCCGGCGAGCAGGAGTACCTGGACGCGGTGATCAAGGAGACCCTGCGGCTGCGTCCCGTGCTGCCGATCGTGGTACGCCGCCTCGGCCAGCCGATGCGCTTCGGCGGACATCTGCTGCCTGCCGGTGTGTCGGTGGCGCCCTGCATCTACCTGATGCACCGCCGGCCCGACGTGTATCCCGAACCGGCGCGCTTCCGTCCCGAGCGCTTCCTGGAGCGACCGGCGGGCACCTACACGTGGATCCCCTTCGGCGGCGGAGTGCGCCGGTGCCTGGGAGCGAGCTTCGCCCAGTTCGAGATGGCCAAGGTGCTCGAAACGGTGCTGGCCACGGCCGACCTGCGGGCCGACCGGCCTGAGTCCGAGCAGGTGGTCAGACGGGCCATCACCCTGACCCCGTCGCGCCGCGCGGGCGCGGTCATGGTCGACCGTCGGCCATCGCGCTCGGTGCACCCGGCGCCGCGCACCGAGGCCGTCGCGTCGGCCCGATGACGGCGGCTCGCCGCGGCGCTCAGCGGCTGACGCGCAAGGAGCGCCAGCAGCAGACGCGCACCTGCCTGATGCGCTCGGCGGTGCGCGTGTTCGCCCGCCGCGGCATGGTGCACGGGTCGATCGACGAGGTGGCCGCCGAAGCGGGCTACACCAAGGGCGCCTTCTACGCCAACTTCGCCAGCAAGGAGGAGCTGTTCCTGGCCATGCTCGATGAGCGCTTCTCCGAGCGCCTGTCCCAGCTCGAGCGCCTGACGGCCACCGGGGCGGACATCGAAGACCAGGCACGCGAGGCGGGGGACGATTTCTCGAGCTACCTCGCCGCCGACGTGGATTGGCAGCGGCTGTTCTTCGAGTTCGTCATGCACGCTAGTCGTGACGAGGGCTTTCGGGCCCAGTTGGTCAGTCGCAACCGGACGTTGCGCCAGGGTATGGCCGCCCTTTTTGCCAAGCGCATCGAGACCCTGGAGCTGCCCTCGCCGGTGCCGGTGGAGGAGCTGGCGGTGATGACCTTCGCCATGGCCAACGGCTTTGCCCTGGAGCGCCTGCTCGAGGGCGACGCCGCCTCCGATGACCTCTACGGCAGGATGCTGGCCATCTTCTTCGCCGGACTGAGGGCGACGGCCGAGCTCCAGCACGAGCAGGCGGTCCAGCAGGACGTGGGCCCCTCGGAGGCGGACCACCCGCGGTAGGCGCCTGGCTTGACGCTCTTTGGCGATCCTTCGTCTCGTCATAGAGTGCGCTTAGCGGGACCGACGTCAATGACGCAGTGCCCCTCGTTCGCTCCCGGTCTGGCCAGATGCGCCTCGCGCGCCGGCTGCTCGCAAGCTGCTCGCCGCTGGGATTCTCATCGCCTGCGGTCTGCAGGCCATCGCTCTGGCTGCCGCGGGTGCGCCGGCGAGGCCATCGAGCGCGCTCTCCCGGTCCCCGCGCGCGAACGGCCCGGGACACGTGCAGGTGCTGCGTCTACGCGACCCGAGCGGCGGGCGCGCACACGCCGTGTGGGTGTACCGACCGGCGGTGGCCGATTCGTCCGTGCTACCCGTGCTCCACTTCCTGCACGGGGTCCCGGGTGGGCCCAGCGCCGTGTTCGCGGCCGGCTTGGCCGGCTCGCTGGACCGCCTCTTTGCCCGGGGCGCCCACGCCCTTCGTGGTGGTCGCGCCCGACGGGAACACCAGCCGCGCCGACAGTGAATGCCGACTCAGCCGACGGCCGCGACCTGCTCGAGAGCTTTGTGACCAGGACGGTGGTGGCGGCCGTGGAGGGCCACCACCGACGCGATCGTGCCCACCGGGCCATCGCGGGCTTTTCCATGGGCGCCTACGGTGCGGTGAACATGGCCGAGCATCACCCCGCGCTGTTCGGTCAGGTGGTGTCGATCGCGGGCTACTTTGACGTCGACGACCCCGACGGGGCGTTCGGAGGCGCCCCGTCCCTCCTGGCGCGCAACCGTCCTGACCGCCACGTGGGCCAGCTCAGGGCCACGCGGGTCATGCTGCTCGACGCCAAGGGCGAGCGACTGCGCGTCATCCGCGGCCAATCGGAACGCATGTATCAGCTTCTGCGCCGTGCCGGCGTCCCCGCCACCCTGTCGCTCGCGCCCGGGGTCCACGACTGGCGCTACGTCGCCTCCCAGTTTCCCGTGCTCGAGCGCTTCGTGGAAACCGGCTGGGGTGCGTCGGGCGTCGCGGCCTCCTAGAGGGTTGATTCCAAATTGCTGCGGCGGGTGGGGTTGCGGCGAGGGGACATAAGAAGGGCGCCGAAGGAAGGCGTTGCAATCGCAACGTCGACCACGGAGGTGGCCTCGTGCTCGCCGACCTT
>JAABUQ010005313.1_pt1 | contig 20709 bp, 14 predicted proteins | sample 5560001 | NCBI WGS metagenome assembly JAABUQ01 (sample SAMN10711888, study PRJNA513371) | rock metagenome | isolation source: Antarctica rocks | place: Antarctica: Victoria Land, Finger Mt nord | collected 2015-12-18
TCCGTCCTTTGATCGTCGGCTTTGCTTTCGCCAGAATACTAAGCGCAGGCGAAGGTTTCAGATCGGTGCGAGCCTTCACCGAAGTAGGCGCATTATGGATCGGATCTTGATGGCCTAGGCCATCCGCCACGCGCTGCGCCACCTTCATATCCACATTGGCTAATTGACTCAACATGCGGGCACGGATGGCTTTGGTGTCCACCTTACTCAGTTCAAAGGTGAACGCGGCGATGACGTGATTTTGCTCCGGCTCGGAGAGGCTGTAAAAAAATTGTCGAGCTTGGCTGAAATGGTCTGCGAAAGAGGTCGGCCGCATACGCAGCTTGTCCCCTTCTTCGCGAGCGGCGAAACTCGTGTACCCGCGTTTTGGATCCTCGCGCGGACCCTGACCTGCCAGTGAGTTGGGCGAGTAATTCACTCGGCCCTGCGGTACCCCCATTTGCATATGCCCGTCCCGTTGGAAGTTCATCACCGGGCACTTGGGCCGGTTGATCGGAATCTCAGCGAAATTCGGACCACCCAGGCGTGTCATTTGCGTATCCAGGTAGGAAAAGAGGCGACCCTGCAGGAGAGGATCGTTCGTGAAATCAATTCCCGGCACAACATGCGTCGGGCAAAAGGCGACTTGCTCCGTCTCAGCGAAAAAGTTGCCAGGGTTGCGGTCCAGAACCATCCGACCGATTACCTTCAGCGGGATTTCCTCTTCCGGGATGATCTTGCTTGCGTCTAAAACGTCAAAGTCGAATTTTTTCGCAAAATCTTCATCGAAGAGCTGCACCGCCAACTCCCATTCCGGGAAGTCGCCGCTGTCGATAGCAGTCCAGAGATCGCGCCGATGGTAGTCGGGATCGGCGCCGTTGATCTTCAGCGCTTCATCCCAGATAAGCGACTGCATTCCTTGCTTTGGTCGCCAGTGGAACTTAACGTAGGTGGATTTACCGGCTTGATCGATCAGGCGGAAGCTGTGGATACCGAAGCCTTCCATCATGCGGAAGGAGCGTGGAATCGCCCGGTCCGACATGATCCACATCAGCATATGTGTGCTCTCGGGCGTCAGCGAGGCGTAATCCCAAAAAGTGTCGTGTGCGGTCTGGGCCTGGGGAAACTCACGATCCGGCTCAGCCTTTGCAGCGTGAATGAGATCGGGGAACTTGATGGCATCCTGGATAAAAAAGATCGGGATGTTATTGCCGACCAGGTCCCAGTTGCCTTCCTGGGTGTAGAACTTAACCGCAAACCCGCGAACGTCCCGAGCCGTGTCGAACGAACCTTTATTACCCGCTACCGTCGAAAAGCGGACAAAAAGAGGAGTGCGCTCTCCCACGCGATTGAAGATGCCTGCCTTCGAAACGCTAGCGAGAGACGCAGTCAACTCGAAATATCCATGCGCCGCCGAGCCGCGCGCATGCACCACACGCTCCGGTATGCGTTCGTGATCGAAATGGTTGATCTTCTCCCGCAGGATGAAGTCTTCCAGCAGCACAGGCCCGCGTGGCGCAACCTTCAGCGAGTTCTCATCATCTGCAATCGGGAGGCCTTGATTCGTGCTCATGGAGGAGTACTCTCCCCCGGCATTCCGATGCAGCTCCCCGCCGCTGCCGACTGTATCGGGAGTTGCCGGACCGTTGTTTACCGGTGTGTGTGCCGGTGCGCTCTCCGTCGACGCGGACATCTGAGCTGCCTCAGCCGCCGCCCCGGAAGCGGCCAGAGTTCCAGCAAGAGTGCCGCCCAAGGCGAGAGCACTCCGGCGGCTGATAGGATCTTCAAGCATTGACATGTTTTGTTTAGCCTTTCGAGTCGAACTGCCACGCCTCACAATCACCAATGGTGTGGAGGATTTCTGAACGCAGCAACTTTATGATGCAACCATTCGATCTTAGTATTCTTTTAACGGTTACATGGCAGTTGAGAAGAGTAAAAATACTTTACTTTAAGCGCCAACTACCTCAATTGCTTCGGTATGTTTACTAGCGATTTTCGGTTGCCCCAAGAACCTTTAGTCAGAGAGCAATACGGCGAGCGATTGTAGTCTGGCTCATTCTTCCCGCGTCCTCGGGACGAGCATCGTGGCTTCCGGCGATGAGTGTACTCTAATAAGTTTCAATACGTCGTCGCTATCATCTGAAGACCATGCTGTAGCAGTCTCCACTGCTTGTCTGCGAATCTCTTTAATCTGCTCCTGCGTCAGGATCTTCGCGCTCTTCAAAGCGCTCTCGATCGCGTTGAGTTCAAGCCGCTGGGAAAGCACAAGCCTCAGCAGTAGTCTCCATTCCTCGTTCGTCACCTCATCCATTCTCTCGCGTTACGGCGAACTATAAGCCGCTCTTCCATCACAGTGTTACGGGTGACACGTCACAAACCTCGTCCACGTGTAATACACTGCAACAATGCGGATTTTAAGCAGTGTAATTGTTGTTTCTGCTCTCCTCACCCCACTTCTCTCCCAAACAACCGGCAACCCTTTTCTCGGACAATGGGACTTCAACGTTCAGACTGCCCACGGCCCGGGTGCCAATTGGTTGAGCGTGACGGACAAAGACGGTCACTTGCAGGTCTGGTTCCAGCCCACCGGAGGCCACGTACACGAGGTCACCCATTTCAAAGTGGACGGGTCGCATCTCGTACTGAACCTAAGCGAACCCTCTGCCAACCGTCCTGGGATGACCTGGGAGCTCGAGGCCGCTGGGGACAAGCTGACCGGCATCGGAAAGAGTGGCGAGAAATCCACGTCCTTAACAGGCCTGCGTGCGCCGGAACTGAAGCGCAACGCTCCAAAGGCCTGGAGTAAACCAGAAGCCCTGTTCGACGGCAAGGATCTGGACGGATGGGAGCCCGTCGGCAACGCAGACAACTCTCACTGGACCGTCAAAGGCGGGCTGCTGGTCAACGAAACTCGCGGCGCCAATCTCCGGACAAAGCGCCAGTTCGAGGATTTCAAGGTGCACTTCGAGGTGAATTGTCCCGACGATGCCAACAGCGGTTTCTACCTGCGCGGCCGCTATGAAGTCCAGCTTGAATACGAGCCCCTCAGCAAGAATCCGCCGGAACGCCGCATCGGCTCGGTCTACGGAAGACTCGCCCCCAGCGTGGAACTGCCACGCACGCCGGGCAAATGGGAAGTGTTTGACATCACTCTCGTAGGCCGCACCGTCACGGTAGTCCGGAACGGCGTCACCACCATTGACGGCAAGGAGATCGAAGGCATCACGGGAGGCGCCTTGGACGCCAACGAAGGCGAGCCGGGACCTTTCTACATTCAGGGCGACCACACGGGCGGGCTGCAATTCCGCAACCTTACCGTAGCTGTGCCGAAGAGCTGAAGAAACTACAGAACCGCTCACGCAATCCTATTGCTTCCACAGTCCTAGCTATGTAGAATACTGGATTATGAGCTCTGTCCCAACAAGCGCTTGGCTCGAATCCGCCTTCGACGACTTGCGCCAAGCCGCACGCAGCTTCGGACGTTCGCCGTTGTTCACTACTCTCGTCGTCGCAACCCTGACCATCGGAATCGGCGCCTCCACTGCCGTATTCAGTGTCGTGGATCGGCTCCTGTTCCGCGGCCTACCCTACGCCGGCCCGGATCGTCTCGTGTCCTGGGGCATCACCGGACCCGTTGACGAAAACGAATTCATGTTAGGCAGCAGCTACGCGCGTTGGCGCCCGCATCTGAATCCGTTCGACTCCGTCATCTCACTCTCGCCATGGCTGGAGGGCGATCTCGGGGACCTCAACCCGGTTCGCGTGCGATGCATCCCAGTGGAAGCGAACTTCCTCGCCACCTTCGGCTTGAAAGTGGCGGCGGGCCGTGATTTTACCCGCGACGATGACCGTCCCCACGCGCCGCGCGTCGCTCTCGTCTCGTACGTTCTTTGGACGTCTCGTTTCGGCGCCAACCCCAGCCTGCTTGATCACGCCGTTACGCTCGATGATCAGCCCACTCGCATCGTGGGAGTGCTGCCCAAAGACTTTGAACTTCCGACGTTAGGACACGCCGACATTCTCATTCCCCAGCAGCTCGACGTCAACGCCGAGCTCCGCGGAAACATGCGCTTCCTACGCGCCTTCGGCCGCTTGAAGAATGGCGTGTCCATTCAGCAATCTCGCCAGCAGCTTCAGCCGCTTTTCCAAACCACGCTCCAGACCGAAGTTCCGCCGCCTTTACGCAAAGAAGTGCATCTCACCGTGCGCTCCCTCCGCGACCGGCAATTCTCAAACGTCCGCCTCGCTTCCTGGCTGCTGTTCGGCGCAGTACTCGCACTCCTGCTGATTGCTTGCGCCAACGTGGCCAATCTCCTGCTGGCCCGTTCCGCCGCCAGACAACGCGAATTGGCCATGCGTGCGGCCCTCGGCGCCACTCGCGCCCGGCTTGTGCGTCACGCCCTGACGGAAAGCTTCGTTCTCGCCTCCGCCGGCGCAATCGCCGGCTGCCTCTTCGCACGCGTCCTGCTACGCCTCCTGGTCGCTCGAGCGCCTGAAGGCTTGCTCCACCTCGACAAAGCAGCCATCGACGGTCGCGTCCTTCTCTTCACCGCGGCTCTGTCTTTCCTCGCCGCAATGCTATTCGGTCTCGCCCCTGCCCTAGAACGTCCCCGCGCGGAATCACTCACCGGCTCGCGCGTCATAGGAGGCCGGCGGCCGCTGCTCCGTCATCTCCTCGTCAGCGTTCAAATCGCCATCTCGCTTGTTCTCTTAACCGGCGCTTCTCTCTTCCTCCGCAGCTTTCTCGCGCTCCAAAATCAGCCGCTCGGCCTCCAGCCGGCCCGCACCCTTACCGCCTCGTTCGAACTCAGTCATCACGCCTACCAAACGCCCGAGAAGCTGACCCACTTCTACAATCAACTCGAAACCAACCTCGCCCAGATCCCCGGTGTCGCTGCTTTCGCCCTCAGCGACTCCGTTCCTCCTGGAGGATGGATTCACTCCCGCCCGTTGTCGAACATGAGCGTAATCGGCAGGCCGCCGCTGCCCAGCGCGGGTGGAACGGTGTTCTTTCGCTACGTCTCTTCGGACTACTTCCGTCTCCTTCACATCCCGATTCTTCAAGGCCGCTCACTCAACGAAACCGATCGCGCGAAGTCGCAAAACTCCATCGTCCTCAGCGCCAAGCTGGCCCGGCGCATCTTCGGCAACTCAAATCCGCTGGGGGCACAGCTAGTCCTCAGCCCGCAAACTCCACCGCTCGCGGTAGTGGGAATTGCTGGCGAAGTAAAAAACAATGGACTTGAGAATCCCGCCGCACCCGAGTACTACGTTGCGCGCAAGCTTTCTCTCGACCCCGGAATGGGCTCTCGCGGCGTAGCGCTCATTCAAAGCGCCGTCTCTCCCGAAACACTCGCTAAATGGATTCGCGCGCAAGTCGCCTCGCTGGATCCGCGTCTCACCCTTGTCATCGAGACATTCAAAAATCGTCTGGATCAACAGGCCGATCGTCCACGCTTCGTCACCCTGCTCACAGGATTGTTTGCCGCCTTTGGTCTCGTGCTTGCGTCGGTCGGACTAGGTGGCGTGATGGCCTTTCTCGTCAATCAACAAACACGCGAAATCGGTGTACGAATGGCCGTCGGCGCCACACCCGCAAATATAATCGCTCTCATCATGCGGCATGCAGCCGTGTGGACCGCGGGCGGCATCGTCATCGGTCTAGGCGCCTCGCTCGCGCTCACGCATGTGGCGCAAGCGCTGTTGTTCGAAATCTCGCCCTACGACCCACTCTCACTTCTCGTGGCCGTCGCGATTCTATCCCTTGCGGCGTTACTCGCGGCGCTCTGGCCTTCGCACCGCGCCTCCAGAATCGATCCTGCCATCTCTCTACGAATCGAGTGAAGGCCAAGCTCAATTACGCTGCCCTTACTTCAAGTTCGCTCAGCAGTTCGCGCGAAATCGCGAGAATGCTCGTTAGATCTTGACGTGTTACTGAGACCTGGAACCCATGGGCCGCTTGGTTACAGAGTTTGATGGTCTCTTCCAAAACCTGATACTGCTCTCGTCCTAACAAACCGAGCGTGTAGAGCCGCGTAACCACGTACCCCGGCGCGAGCGATTCCAGCTCCACGTCTTCTCGAATTGCCAACAACCGCAAAGCGCCCTCAGTAGCAGACCACAACAGCAGCAAAGCGGGTACCAAATGATCACGCTGCTGAAGATCCTCCGCCTCTTCGAAAGCCTCGCGGATTTGAGTCGCACCTAGCGTTTGCCGGTTCTCGGGTGCCGGTCCATCGATGATGAGTTCGAAACGCCAGCCCGGTTGATTCCGAAGAGCGTTCTCTAGTGCAGCGATGGCTCGCCCATCTTTTAGGTTGTTTCTGGCCTTCACCTCCACAACGACCGTCTCTCCTTTACCAGTTGCAATCAGGTCAGGCTCAAAGCCAGCCAAAAAATCCGGCAAATCGGCGGAAGGTGGCTGCACCGTAACGTCATACCCCTGGCTTTCGTACTCGGAGGCAACGCTGGCTAAATGCTGGCGTTCCCATTCGTTTACCGTCAAAGGTGTCATAACAGTTCCTCGTGGATTGGAGCCTCTTCTATTCTGATATAAACAAACTCCTTGCCGCTACCAAAAGCGCGGGCGTAGACCGGGGAGAGACCGCGCGGCCGGAATCGTCCGTCAATGTTGGTTTTTCGCGTTTGCGCGTCAGTGATCTGGCAATCGTCTTTATACACCAATCCCGCGAGAGCGTCCTGTATCGGTTTCACCATGTTGTCGTGATCAATCAATACAGATTGCCGTTCGTGATAGTAAACCACCGTTAGCTTTAACGGACCTTCATGAGGTTCTTGGTCCTGCCAAAGCTTTGCGGCTTCGTCCCTAACGTGCTCTTTCCATTCCCGGAGCTTGGCGGGATTGCGAGTTTGCTGGGAGAGTGGAGGACCCTCTACGAAAAACTCAAAGATATCCACGGGAGAAACCCAGCTTAACGTAAGTAGAATTCATGGATTAAGCTCCCGCGCTCCCAAGATCGGCGTATAGAAAGCGTGTTCGCTGTATTTCGTACCGGCACCGCCCGCCGGTCACAAAGCTTCTAAATTCCTCGGTCGCCCCCAAAGCACTGCGTCCTCAAATGCTTACAGCAAGAAACCTGGAATCGCCACACCATGCCGCCGCCACCAAGCGGCAAAGCTTCTTTCAGAAACAGAAAACGCCGGATAGGGCTCCTCCCGATCCGGCGTTCTCATTTTCGATACCAACTGTCAAAGGAGCTACTCTATGTCCACCTCAGCGCAAGTCGCTGCCAACCAACTAAACGCGAAGCAATCTACTGGTCCCAAAACCCAAGCAGGCAAAGCCATCTCGGCTCTCAATAACTTCCGCCACGGCTTCACGGGCGCGTTCTCCATCCTCGAATGGGAAGACGCCGACCAGTACGATCTGCTCTACGGTGGCCTTCTCGATGACCATCGCCCTTCGAACACCACCGAGCACCTGCTGGTCAAGACCATGGCCCAGTCTTATTGGCTCCGCCAGCGCGCCTTGAATCTTCAACAGATGTGTTTCAAACGCGAAGCACCAATGTGCGATGGCGACTCCGAAAAACAGCTCGCTCTCTACCTCCGCTACCAAACCACCCACGACCGCGCCTTCTCGAAAGCTCTCGACCAGCTCCAAAAGCTAACAGCCGAAAAGAGAAAGCAACAAATTGGGTTCGAATCGCAGCAGCGCAAACAAGCGGAACAGCAGCTCGCTGCCGAACGTCGCCAAGCCCAGGAAAAGCGCCGTGAAGCCGCCGAACATCGCGCTGGAGAGATCCATCAAGCCCGCGTTTGGCTCACCGAAGCCCACGCCCGCCGCCATGAGACAGAAACCACCGTCGCCAAAGCGTTCAAAATGCCGCCTGCCGGCACAGACGGCACCGAAGTAAAGGTGAAAACAGCCGCTTAAGCCGGTCAATCCTCACCCGACATGCATCACCGGCGCTACCAGTGTGCCCAATTGAATTATGTAGAAAGCTACTAAACCTTGCGCCATTTACACTCGCGGCGACTTAGCCCGCTGCAGCGAAATCGGCTTAGCGTACACATCCCGAAACGTCTCCGCCGCCTCGTTCGCCGCCCAGATCTCCAAATCCGCGTCCTGCTCCGCCTGTACCCAAACGCTCACGTTTCCATCTCTCGTCACGTTTGCAATGTCGTACACCTTTTGCTCATGCCCGCGGTCCAACGCATCCGCTATCCGCAACAGCGGCGCCAACTGCAGCACCGTACGCCTTGCATCCGGATCGAGCGCCTGAAAATGCGAGTGTCTCGGCTGCGGCATCGACTTGCGGTGAAAGCGGCACAGCGCTGCAATCGTCAACCGCTCCTGGTCCGTAAACCCCGGCAAATCCGAATTCGCCACCAGGTACGCCGAGTGCTTGTGATGCCCCGTCCCGCTAACAAAATGCCCGATATCGTGCAGGTAGGCCGACGCTTCCAGCAACTTTCCCGACGCCGGTGGCAAAAGATGCATCGGCTGCAACACCTCAAACAGCCGATGACTCAACAACGCCACGTGCCGCGCGTGTTTCACCGCCACCCCGTACCGCTTCGCCATCGCCTCCACAATCGACCGCTGCTCGCGCGAAAGCTGCGACAACTCCCGCCCCACGCCCCGCGCCGTCAAGTCCGCGATAATCCCGTCGCGCACGCCTGCCACGCAGTAGTACAGCGACCTGTGTCCAAACAAATCCAGCACCCGCGAAAAAACCGCCGTACCCGCCAGAATGATCTCCGCGCGTCGCGGCCCCACGCCCGGAATCTTGCGCCGCGCCGCCACATCTATCTGCGCCAGCGTCGCGCAAAGCTCCCGTATCTGCCCTGCCGTCGCGCGCATCCGGTCCGCTTCGTCCCGCTTGCTTCGTGGCACTTGGTTGGCTACCGAAACAATCGCCCCCGCCGTCGCCGACGTCGCGATCGCGCGGTCGAACTTCTCACCTCCATGCTGCTTGTGAAACGACGACAACTTCTCTTCTATGTATCTATCCAGGCGATGCACTTCCTCCCGCTGCGGAGGGTCGCTCTTCAAAAAAACCTCCGTCAGACGTACTGCCCCAAGAGGCTTCGAGACCGCATCAATCAGTTGCCCTCCTTGGCTGATGATCAACTCCGCGCTGCCGCCGCCCACATCGATAATCAGCGTGCGCTCCTTCGGCCTCGGCCACCGCGCCTCCACTCCCAGGTGGATCAGCCGCGCCTCTTCCGGACCCGAGATGATCTCCACATTCGTCCCCAGCGCTGCGCTCGTTCGCTCCAAAAAATCCTGCTGGTTGCTGGCATCCCGAACCGCGCTCGTCGCCACCGCCCGCACCCCCACAATCTCCAGCCGGTTATAAATCCCCGCCATACGTTGCAGATTTTGCGTTACCACTCCCAGCGCTTCCTCGCTGATCCGCCCTGACCGGAACACGCTCTCCCCCAGCCTGGTCACCTGCCGGTCCTGCGCCAGGATGCTGGTTTCCCCATGGCTCACCTCCGCAGCCATCATTCGAACTGAGTTGCTTCCGATATCGACCGCCGCGTATCGAGGCATATCAGTTTTATAGCAGCAGCCGCTTTGAAGCCCTAAAACCACAACGGCCCCCGAAGGAGCCGTTTGAACATCGCGTTAATAATGAACTTTTATCAACCTAACTCGGAATTGTCTGGTACCATTCAGATCTTTAGGGTGGCACCAAAGATAAAAAATTTGAAAAGAAAGGCTAGTAACTTATAAATGTATAAATTCTGCTTGTGGATCCTGCTCTCCACAGTCTTCTTCGCCGATCATCTTCCCGCTCAGGGCCTTCAAACTGCCTATGACCAAAGAGGCTTGGCCATGCTCTCCTACAATGGCGTCTCTCTGATTAACCTGAATGCTAATGTAGGCGACGCGTTCTACGTTGGGGGATACAACCTCGGCGGAAACGGCGGCTGGGGCGGTCTCGGCAATACCGCCAATTGGAACGCTGACGCCCAGACCCTCACTTGGTCCTGGAGTTGGGGGAGCGTCGCTTGCCAATTCACCACGCCACCTGGCGCCAGCAACCTCGCCGTCACCTTAACGGTCACGAATACCAGCAACCAAACACTGAACGGGATTGATATCTTCCCCTTCGGTCTTCAGTTCCCCAGCCTCCCATCCCAATTCGGATCGGCCAACTACCCTCAATTCCATAACAATCTCGACGCGCCCATTCTCATCCCAGCCGACTGGGGATCGGGCATGCTGGTGCTCGCTGACGGCGACGCCAAACCGCTGTACCTGGGCTTCAGTCCCTCCGGCGCGCCCAATCATTACGAGATGGAAGTGTCCACCATCAATGAGAGTGCGCAAGGCTTCCTCGCCACCTCCGTCCCCGTCAATCGACCCGTAGCGCCCGGCCAAACCGACGTGTACTCGTTCTCGCTACGCTTTGCGCCGTCCGGCACCGACTACCACGCCATCGCGAACGATGTCCTTACCACTTTCGCTCAAACCTGGCCCCAAACACTCAATTGGACCGATCGCCGTCCCATCGGTGAGCTCTTCCTCAGCAATCCAACTGGGTCCGCCCTCTCCAGCTCCAGTCCGAATCCGCGTAATTACACCGTCGCCCAAAACATCAACATCCAAGCCCCTGGCGGACTCAGCGCCTTTCAGCAAGCAGTCCTCTCCTACGCCGACAACTCCGTTCAGGTCCTGAAGAACATGAATGCCCAGGGCGCCATCGTTTGGGATCTGGAAGGTCAGCAATATCCCCAGCCCAATACCAGCTACGTCGGAGATCCTTCCCAATTACCCAAAATGTCTCCTGAGATGAATGCGGTCGCCGACGCCTTCTTCGCTCGCTTCACCAGTGCCGGCTTGCGATGCGGCATGACCATTCGCCCGCAGCAACTGAATTTCTCCGTCTCGCCGCCCAATCAGGATTCAGTTCCGATCGGGAATGAAGCCCGGATCATGATCAACAAAATTCAATATGCTTACAACCGCTGGGGCTGCACGCTTTTCTACGTCGATTCCGACGACGGCCCGGACGACTCCACCGCGCCCTCTACCTTTCAGCAGGTGCAACAAGCCCTCCCCGAGGTGCTGATCATCCCGGAAAACATTTGGCCCAAAGACTATGCGTACACGGCCCCGTTGGCAAGCTTCTGGGCGCCTTATAAGCCGCTTCACACGCCCGCGGATCAGAAAACTATGTGGCCCAACGCCTTCACCGTTACTTACGTCGGTGACGCGCCCAATCACGATCTCAGCAATAATCCAAGCAACCCCAACCAGTGGAGCCAGCTCAGTCAGGCCGTCAACAATGGAGATATTCTTTCATTCCGCGCCTGGTTTGACGACGAACCGCTGAACAGCCAGGTCATGCAGCTCTATCAGCAGGCCAGCCGTTCAACTTCGCAGCCACCTCCATCCATCGTCGTCAATCCCATCCCAGCCCCGCCTTTTCTGCCGGTCAAACGCTCTGCTCGAAACTGAGCCGCGCGCATGGGACTGAGCCGCGCGCGCCAGCAAGCGGCGTCCTCAGTCTGTGTGTCTCGAAGAGACGAAAGCAGTCCCGTTTACACCGGCCGCTGGTGCGAGAGAAGCCTGTGGTTTCGGTGACGAATAGATCCCCACCAGGTCTCGAACAATGTAAAGTGGGCGCTGCTTCGTCTCTTCATAAATTCGGCCGATATACTCGCCCAGAATGCCCAGGCACACTAACTGCACGCCGCCCAGAAAGAGCACCGAAATCAGAATCGATGTGAATCCGCGAGGAGGCGGATTGGTTTGCAAAAAGTATGCCGCAATGTAGATCAGCACCAACGCAAACGCGATTGCCGATATCATCACGCCCATCCAGGTGGCCAGGCGCAACGGCTTGTTGCTGAAGCTGATCATCGCGTCCAGCGCGTATTTGATCAGCCGGCTCAGCGTCTGCTTCGGCTGTCCGGCCGCGCGGTCCAACCGGTCGTAGAACACGCTCGTTTGCGAGAACCCCAGCCACGTGCGCAGCCCCGGTATAAAACGGTTCCGCTCCGGCAGCTTGTTGAACTCGTCCACCACCACGCGGTCCATCAGGCCAAAGATGCCCGCCTCGCCGCCTTCCGGCAGATCGGTCACCTGCCGCAGCAGCGGGTAGAAGAGCCGGAAGCCCAGCCCGCGCAGGCCGCCTTCCGTGCGGCTATGCCGTTCCGCCCGGACAATTTGATACCCCTCGCGCCACTTGGCAACCATCTGCGTGATGATTTCGGGCGGATCCTGCATGTCTCCGTCAAGCAGCACTACGCAATCGCCGGTCGCGTGATGAATTCCCGCCGTCACCGCCGGCTGGTGTCCGAAGTTACGCGAAAACGAGACCAGCTTAATGCGCGGATCTTGTCGTGCATAGCTGCGAATAAGTTGCTCCGAACCGTCCCGGCTGCCATCGTTGACCAGAATCAATTCCCAGTCGTCGCCAATCAAGTCGAGCGCAGCCGTCAGCCGCCGCCGCAATTCGGGCAGGTTCTCTTCTTCATTGAAGATAGGAATTACGGTGGAAATCATATAAAAAGCCCCTCGGGACACTCCGGGCTCGCCGTCCGAGAACTAACAGCGTCACCATCCGTAGGCGTGTCCTCTCATCCAGCGCCACTTACAACACCTAGTCCTGGGAAGGCAACTGCTGAATATAAATCTTACGTTGAAACGGAGGCAGCCAAGTCTTGTAAGCCACCGGCGGAAAGCTCGACATATCAAGGCAGGACTGCGGAGAAAAGACCACGAAATACCGCGGATCAATGGCCGGCGTCAACCTCGCGAAATCGAAACGGCAAGCATCCGGTAACACTCGAACCCGATTGATTTGCTTGTACGCGCCCGCCGGAACAATCAGCCGTGGATCGTTGATGTATCCCGTGGCCGACAATTGCGTCCAGCCATCGTACTCCCAACCGCCCTGGATCTCGGTGCGCGGAACACCGGAATCGTGAACGGCCGTGGCTGCCGCCAGCCGGGCCCGTCCCGTCGAAAAGTAGTCGTGAGTCGCCGCCACCCCATACGCTGAAAACAGCGCCAGGAGCCCAAAGCACAAACCCGGTGTTTGCCGCCGGACCCCATCCTGGAAGTAGCGTAGGACCACGATCACAAAGATCGCCAGCAACGGAATCAGATAGCGGTCCAGAGCCAGATTGAAAGTGGCGCGCGGCAGCAGCAACACAAAGTACGCCAACGTGAATGGACCCAGCAGCACCCACACCGTCACCCAGGACAAATGCGCCGGCGATTCAGTGGACAAAGCTCGTCTCGATCGAACTCGAGGGATCAGCTTGGCAAGCCAGGCGCACGCAGCCACGATAACCGTGGCGGTGAGAAGAGCTCGCAGCCATGGCGGAAGCACTGCCGGCTTCTGGCCCAGGTTCTCCCAGGAGCCAGCCCCTCCCACGCCGTATTCCGTCACCATGTTTGGCGTCCAGGGCGCCAAGGCGTGTATTCCATGAAGATACACTCGAGCTGCAAACAGCACGGCCGCGAGTCCCAGTAATACGAAGAATACGCGCTTCGAAACGCTTCGAATGGCGAACAGGAAAGCCGCTAATGCCGGAAGGCTCAGCAGTAAGATCGATAGAAGCATGTCTCTCACCTGTTGCAGCAGGTGAGGCAGCAGCGCCACAGTGAATTTACCGGCGATGATCTTTTCTGGTATCGAATAGGGTTGCAGGCTGAACCAGTACAAGCAGCCGAAAACCGCCACGACGCTCCCGGCCCACAGCAACGCCGCCGCCACCAGCACTCCCGGCCGCTTTCGTTCCAGCCAGGCTGCACAGGGAACCATCACCAAGGCGCCCAGCCAGACAATCTGCCGCGCGCTTCCGGCAGTCACATCCGTCAGACTAGCGAACCCGAGCCAAAGGATACAGCCTCGGGTCGTGCTCGCCTGCATCGCGCGCAAGCAACTGTACAGGCCTACCAGTAGCCAGAAGAACGCTGGTACGTCCGTCATGAAGCTGGCCGCCAGCGGCAGAAATAGCGGCGACAGCACAACCGTCATCGTCCCGAGTGCGGCATTCTGTGGATTCAACCCCATCCTCACGCAGATCTGGTATAGAAGGTAGGCCGCGCCCACCGCAAACGGCAGCGTCGAAAGGCGCAGCACCAGAAACGAAAAGCCGAATAGCTTGATCGCCAGCGCGCCCCAAAAAAGCTGCCACCCCAGCATGGCTGTCGCCCAGCCGTTATAAACAATGTGGCCGGTACGGACAAGGTCAAGCGCCGTCCGCGCGTAAGACCAATCATCGGTGGTTCCCATCTCCAGCGCCGGATGAGTCACAAGTATTGCGAGCGCCGTGAGAAAGGCACACAGCAGGCCGGCGCATCGCCCATACGTTAGCCGGCCCGTCGCGCGTGCATCATGGAAGGCGCGGACGGACTCCATAACATCCGGCGTCCGGTCAGGAAGGGTAGGAGGGTAATTCAAACTCAAAATAGATGATTCCCAGAATGGAAAGCGCAGTTGCGCAAAACGACCGATACCGAGCCGCGAACGTGAAAGAGCGGACACTGCTGACCCGACTTATAAGGAAGCGGTTTGAATGCTCACGAATTCACCGCGCCGGTCCTCTACGGTAACTGCTGAACATCAATCTGACGCTCGAACGGTGGCAGCCAAGTGTGATACCAAACCGGGGCAAAGCTCGATCGCGCCAAGCAGGCCTGCGGAGAGAACACAACAAAGTAGCGGGGCACCACGGTTGGCGTAAAACTGCTCCACCAGAAGCGGCACGGCTCCGGGAGTTTCGACAAGGGGATTTTCCGATACGCGTGGGGCGGCTGCTCGATGCGCCAGTCGTTGACGTAACCGGCGGTTTCTAATTGAGTCCAGGAATCGTATTCCCAGCCCCCCTGAATGGAGGTGCGGGGAACGCCGCTGTTCCGAACGTTTTCCGCCGCGCGCAAGCGAGCGCGGTTCGTCGCGAAGTAATCGTGAGTGGACGCCACGCCGTATGCCGTGAAGAGCGCCAGCACGGCAAAGCTGAAATTCGGCGTGCGCTCTTGCACGCGCTCCTGATAGAACCGCAGCAGCGGAATCAGTGCCACGGCAAAGAGGGGAATGAGGTAACGGTCGCAAGTGACAAAAAAAATAGCTCTTGGAGTAAGCAGGGCGATGTACGCCAGCGTGAAAGGAACTAGGAGAACGGCTGTGACATACCAGGAAGGGACAAGCTTCTTTGCCGGCGTGGCGAAAGGGTCCCGCTTGAACAAGCTCGCCGCCGCGATGGAACCCACTATGCATACCGCCAACGTGAGGGCGAGTCTTACCGAAAATCCCATCACGATCGGCTTGGTTCCCAGATTTTCCAGCGCCCCGTTCCCTAGGACTCCATAATCGGTAACCATATTGGGCAGCCAGGGCGCCAATAGCAATGTAGTGCCGTGTACTCGAAGCGCGATCACCAATACCGCGATCGTGAATATCCCGAGCGCCAGTTTCTTCGAGACTGTCCGGAACGCAGTCAAATAAGCCGTCAATACGGGAAGTACAAACAGCAGCATCGTCAGTAGCGCGTCTCTTACCTGTTGCAGCAGAGTGGGCACGAAGCGCCAATTAAATCTCGTGTCTGCGAACTTCTCAGGTACCGCGTACGGCTGCTGTGCGTACCAGTGCATGACCGCAAAAATTGCTATCAGGGTGCCCGCCCACAGGACAGCGGAACCGGCGACCACGCCTTTTGAGCGGCGGAGCAGCCACGCTGTCGAGGGAACCATCACTAAGGCGCCCAACCACACAATTTGCCGGCCGGTCCCGCCCACCACGCTCACGGCAGTAGCAACGGCCAGCCAGGCCAGTTCGGTTTGGCTTTTCTTCGCATTGATCGCTTTAAGGCAAGCGTAAAGCGAAACTAAGATCAGCAGGAATCCGGGAATATCGGTCATGAAGCTAGCCGCCATAGGCAAGAAGACAGGCGAAAGAACCAGCGTCAACGTGCCGAGTACGGCATTGCGGGTGTTAATGCCGAACCAGATGAAAATCTGGTACAGCACATAGGCCGAAGCCGCGGCCAGGGGCAGAGCGGAAAGCCGGACAGTGAGGAACGAGAAGCCAAATAGCTTCGTGAAAAGCGCTCCCCAATAGACTTGCCAGCCGAGCATGGCCGTCGCCCATCCGTTGTAGATGAGGTGACCCGTGCGCGCTATATCGAACGACGTCTTAATGTATGACCAATCGTCGTTCGTCCCCATCTCGAGCACCGGATAGGTGGCGAGAATGCATAGCGTCGCCAGCAAGGCGCACAGGAGGCCAATGCGCTGGCGTGAAGGAAGCGGGGTCCGCGTTTTCGTCGAGGCATCGACCGGATTATCTGTTAGTGTTGGCTGCAATTGGGGACTTAGTGTTGGCTGCAATTGGGGACTCCAAGCAATAAGGAAAACGAGATTTCATGCGAAGGAACGGCTGCTCAAGTAGTTTCCAAGACACGCGCGCGAGCCCATAAGAGACAAGCGAGCAGATGAGCACGCAGCAGAAGGCAAAGAGTGCGTTGTAGTCGCGGTGCAAGGCGTTGCTGACTCGAGTCAGAAGATGACGAACGACGATGTACACCGGCATATGTATGACATAAATTCCGTAACTGTATTTTCCAAAGGTCCTGAGAAATTGAGTGCGCAGGAGAGTGACGAAGGAACCCGCTGCACCGGTGTGAGCCGCCGCTAGAAAGACTAAGGAGGCGTAAAACGCCGCCAAGAGCGTGTATCCCACGGTTCTAATGGCTGCATGCTCCACGCTGATTGCGCCGCAGAAGACCACCAGAACAACCAGTCCGAGGCTTGCCGCGATCAGTATGCGGGTGCTCTGCCGCCGGTACTTAGCCAGCCAGCCCGCGTTCCTGAAGATGAGACAAACAACCGCTCCAAACGCGAGCGTATCGATCCGGAAGGGAGTCAGAAAATTCAGCGCTGACGCCGGAAGCACATGGACCAGCGAAGTGCGCAATAGGAGGCAGCCCGCTATGATGACGCCGCACAGCCTCATCAACTGAAGCTCGGAAAGAACGGAAACGATGAACGGCCAGATGAGGTAGAACTGCTCCTCTATAGCTAACGACCAGAAATGGTTCAGATAATCTTCATGAGTAAGTCCCAGGCCGACTCGCCAGTTAGATAGATAGAGCCAATACCAGGCCTGCGCGGAGTACTTGATCTCGGAGCCATGGCCATAGGCGTGCGCAATGGGGAGCGCAATCCAGAAGAAAGCCAGCACAAACGCCATGTACAACGGAAAGATCCGCAGTACGCGGCGCGCGTAGAACGAGGAGAAATAGTTGAGGCAACCCTTGGTCTCGAGCAGAATCCCAGTGATCAGAAACCCCGAAAGGACAAAGAAAAGATCCACGCCCGACCAGCCCAGGCTCACTCCGGTACCCAGCCGCAGGATCCTCGCCTGCCAGTTAGTGGCATTGAAGGTACCGCAGTGGAACAGCAGCACCAGAATGATTGCGCATCCCCGGAGGCCATCCAGTTCCGGTATCCGGGTGTTGACAATGCCCCGGACGCGGGATGAGATCCCCTGGGTATCGATGCTGAGCGCGGGCGCCATGCAGAGCTAATCCAAGTGCCGAGCTAATTCGCGTGAGCTGGCAAGGCGGCGCGGAGAGGCGAAAGGCGCGGTGGCTTTACATCCGCTTCCAGCAGCCAGACATATCGATCGGAATAGTAGTCGAGGATCTGGCGCTCATCCTCGCCCGTCATCTCATGCGCCCAGACAACCGCCGTCTTATCCAGATCTGCCTTGTTATAAACCCATTCCGCGTCAGGCGTGTGATTCGCCCCGTAGCGCACGATCACAAGATGACTGCGCCCATCTCGTCCAAGCCGCTCAAGCACTTGCTGGCGAGCGAGGGCCCACGGCTCTCTGGTGGCGATATACTTCGGCCGATGAAAAACCGCGAAACCGATGAGAGCAACGTGGAACAACACGACCAGCGCAACCAATCCTTTTCCGACCGCCTGACCGCCCCACTGCCAGGACCAGAGCACGGCCAGGCATTCAGTGAGAATCAGAAACAACAATGGCGCTATCGGCGCTGCATAGTGTGGGAACAGCCAAGTCTCAAAGAACATGACGCCCAAGCCCAGCGCGCAAACGGAAAGTGCAAACCGCATCCAAGGGTTCTTAAAGAGAACAGGCAACGCGAGCAAGGGAATTGTGAGACCTATGCCCACATAAAATCCCCAGATCGCCAGGAACTTAGTCCAGGCTGCATCGGCGAAGCCGCGCAGTGAGTGCTGCTTCTCGAACTCTCCCAGGTCGCGCAGATACTGCACTTTCATGTAATCGTGATCGAACGCGGGAGCTGGCCCGGGGTGTTGGACAACCAGAACGGGAACCGGATAGTAGGCCTTGGAGTGAACACCTTGAGCAAATGTCAACGCACCGCCGGTCGTGCGGTAGTTATAGAAACCGATCCACAACGCGGTGAGCGCCAGCACAGCGGCGAACGGAATACACAACCGGAGCAAGATCGCGGCCTTGATCCGGATGCGATCCCTAATCATCCAAACGGCGAAGGCCAGCGCGGCCGCCGCGCAGGTCACCAAGCCTTCAAATGGCCGGGTATTCGCGAAGATCGCAACGCCAAGACCGATCAGGAAACCGTCGGCGGCGCGGAGACTCGCCGGGAAGCGGCGCAAACCTCCAAAGACCAGCGCGCCGCCCAGCGCCGCCACCGAACCTCCCCAGTACGTGAAGTTCCAGTAATTGACGACCAGATGCGCAACGGCGATAAGCGAGCCAATCAGAGCCCAGGAAGGAGTGAGCCAGCGCCAGAACATCCAGCAGATGGCCGCGCTCGCCAGCGCAGTGCTCAACCAAACGCCGGCAATCGGCTCGCCGAATACCTTCTGACCGAAGGCGAGCATTAGTCCCTGCCCTGGTGGGTATTTGCTGGTGTAAGTTGGCTTTTGGATCACGAACATCGATTCAAAATGCCGCCACATGGGGTGTGTGGGATTAGTAATACGGCCGGAGGCAAACGTATCGGCATTCAGAAGATAGCCGGACTCGTCCTGTGCCACGGGAGGAGGAACTCCCCAGAGAAGACCTTTCGCAACGCCACAGCCCAAGGCCATGGCAGCCATAAGCAACATAGCGAGGGGCAGCGAAGGAAGGAAACGCCGCCATCCGCCCAGGCGAACGGGCACGGCAGCAACGTGCCGAGTTTGCTCGAAAGATTCAACGATGTTTGAGGTCATCTCGAAGGAGGATCTGTATTCAAACACCCTACCTTGTGGGCATAGTGCTTACAACGGTCTCAGTTGGGATGGTGGGAGCGAAAATCGATCGCACCCAGGGGATGTCCACCAAGAACAGCAGCAACATCAAGGCCGCGCAGGCGACAACGGAAGCAACCAGCCCGCGCTCGCGATAGAGACCTTCCGGCCGCTGGACGGCGCTATTCGGCCTGAACGATAAGTCCAAATAGAAGGCCATCACCAGCGCGATCAGAGGGGTGGCGAGAATCAGTTCCAACCGGTACCTCATGATGAACGCGCCGAAGAACAGCATAGCGGCGGAGCTGTAAAAAAGAACGGAAGCGAGCAGGCGTTCTTCCGTGTAAAACGCAAACGATTTCCGGTAGAGCGCCGCGACCTTTACGCTGTCCAGGTCGCGGTATTCCGCGTAGCGTTTCAATGCCATGAAGTAGCAGCCGATCATCCAGTAACTCAACAGCAGGGAGGCAGGAGGAATCAAGGCGGATCCGGTAATAAACCAGCCCGCTAGCATGCGCAGCGGATTGTTGACGGATTCCGATAACACGTCAAGATACGGCACATCTTTCGTTCGAATGGGTGAAATATTGTAAGCACAGCCCATGGCCCAAAGCGCCGCCATGGTAAGCAGGAATGGCACGGAGATGGTTGAGGCCAAGCCCAAGCCCACAAACATCAAAGCCAGCCATTGAACGTAGGCAAGCGGGATAGAGACCTTACCCGACGGTACCGGGCGCGACGATTTGAGGGGGTGAAAACGATCGGAGGGAGCGTCCAGAACCTCGTTGATGACGTAATTGCTCGAAGTAATGAGACAGACGGAGGCTAAGCCGAGAAGTATCCGGAGCGCCAAATAAGGAGGCCAATGCCCCGGGTCGACTACAAGGGGAATAAGAATACCGGGTAAAACGAAAACGTTCTTAACCCAGTGGTCCATCCGCGCGATCGCTAAGTGACCACTAAGTGACGGACGATTGATTTGAGTAACAGGTTGAAGAGCAGGGGCTGACATGCGATAACTCCTGGGCTAATAAAGCTGGGTTGATAAAGCTGGTTGACTAAGCCGGGTAAGTGGGGTTAGGGGCGGCCGGTCTCCGAAAGAGAAGCCGCCACGGAGAGACGTTACGTGGGAACTCGCGGTCGATGGCGATGTTCAATCTCTGGACTTCGCGAAGAACGGATGGTGAGGCGTTTACCACCAGAGCGGCTTCAGATTTGGCCCATATCGGAAAATCGGCGCGGGAGTTTCCCGCATACACAAAGGCGCCGCCATTCAGATGAGCGGCAATAGCGGCGGCTTTTCTCTCGCCGGTAAGGTTGACCTTGCCTTCCGTACAGAGAACCGTGTCGAAGATGGCGAGGTGTGCCGCGACCGCCGCGGCGATCTTCCGGGGCGCCCCGGTGGCAAGGATTAGCCGGCGATGCCGTTGAGACTGCAAGTAAAGCAGAAGGTCGCCGTTGTACGGCAACGTCGCGAGCTCAAGAGGCGCGATTTCGGCGATTCGCTCCTTAAACCGGGCGCGGCCTCTCGGAATGGAAAAGAG
>JAABUQ010005314.1_pt1 | contig 20708 bp, 17 predicted proteins | sample 5560001 | NCBI WGS metagenome assembly JAABUQ01 (sample SAMN10711888, study PRJNA513371) | rock metagenome | isolation source: Antarctica rocks | place: Antarctica: Victoria Land, Finger Mt nord | collected 2015-12-18
CTATGCCACCGCGCTGGGCGCTGGGGAACCAGCAGAGCCGTTATACGTACTATCCGGCGGCGGAAGTGATGAAAGTGGCGGATACCTATCGGGCACATGACTTGCCGTTGGACGCGATCAACCTGGACATCAACTACATGAATGGATATCGGGATTTCACTTGGGATCCAAAGCGCTTTCCCGATCCTCGAAAGATGATGGAGGAGTTGGGGAAAAAGGGCGTGAAAGTGGTGACGATCGTCGATCCGGGGATCAAGTCGCAGCCGGAGGGCGGTTACTCGGCTTACGACGAAGGTAAGGAGAAAGACTACTTTCTCAAGCGAACCAATGGTCAGCTTTATATCGGCAAGGTTTGGCCGGGCGAGGCCGTGTTCGTGGATTACACGCTGGATAAGGCGGCACGATGGTGGGGAGGATTGCTGAAGGCTTACACCGACAATGGCGTGGCCGGGATTTGGACGGACATGAATGAGCCTTCGGATTTCATCGACCAGACCGGGGCGACGCAAATGGATGTTGTCTCCTATGATGGCGACACACGGTCCACTTATGCGGGGAATCGAAATCTATTTGCGCTCGGGATGGCGCGTGCGACTTACGAAGGCCTAGAACGGCTGCGGCCGAATGATCGACCCTTTGTAATTACACGCGCGGGGTTTGCAGGCATTCAGCGTTACGCAACGATGTGGACCGGGGATAACTCGGCGACGTGGGAGTCGCTGGCACTTACAATACCTATGTTTGAGTCGCTGGGGCTTTCGGGTGAATCGTTCGTCGGGGCGGATGTGGGTGGATTTGCAGGGCGCTCTAACGGGCAGTTACTCACACGCTGGTATGAGGCGGGATTTCTGGCGCCATTTCTAAGGAACCATGGGGAAATGGGCACCTACGACCACGAGCCGTGGCGCTTTGGGACTTACTACGAAAATATCATTCGCAAGTATCTGAAGCTGCGTTATCGCCTGCTTCCGTTTCTGTATTCGGCGGTCGAAGAGGCACATCGCACGGGTATGCCGGTGATTCGGCCTTTGCTGCTGAATTACCAGCACGATACGAACGCACTTACTAATGACGACGAGTTCATGGCTGGCAGCGATCTACTAGTGGCGCCAGTGCTGAAGCCCGATGCCGAAAGCCGGTCTGTCTACCTGCCTGCGGGAACGTGGTTCGACTACTGGACCGGTGAGCGTTTGGTAGGAGGCCGCACGATCAGAGTGCAAGCGCCGCTCGAGACGGTGCCTTTGTTTGTGCGCGGCGGCGCGGTTCTTCCGCTGGGTCCGGAGATGAATTGGACGGGAGAAAAGCCGGTGGACCCGCTGACTTTTGATGTCTATCCGGACGATAAAGATGAGGCAAGTGGCTCGCTGTATGAGGACGATGGGACGACGGTGGCTTATAAGTCCGGCGTGTTCCGGCGCACATCGGTCAGGGCACGATCAACGGCTAGCGGGTTGGAGATTGACTTGCAGCGAGCGGGCGGCGACTACCGTGTGTCTCCGCGACAAATTATTCTTGCCATTCGAGGGAAGGTGAGAGCCGCTCACGCGTGTTCAGTGGATGGCGCGTCTGGTGGGTGTGATTTCATCCAAGGTCCTGAGGGTGGTGTGCAAGTTCGAATTCGAGACGACGGGGAGAATCATCGCATTGTCGTTCAGTAACTACGCGAGCGCCGCTTACTGACGTGCGCGGTTCCGTAGAATCGGGCGCAGCGGGTTTTGCCAGGGGCTGCAACGATATGCTGCAAGGATGCGCGCCGGAGTCTTGCTCCTTCTGATTGCCGTTAGTTGCTTCGCGCAAGAAGCCACGGCGGCTGCATTGATTGGCATCGTTCGGAATGAATTGGGAACTGGTGTTGCAGGGGTTCCGGTGGAGTTGCGGTCGGCGATGGTCGACGTTTCTACCGTAACGGGAGCAGACGGCAAATACCAGTTCGCGTCAGTTGCCCCGGGAACTTACCAGCTAGCCGTTCGCTTGAAGAATGGGCCGGTCACCTGGACAGCGCCGCTCACTGTGCCAAGCACGGAATTGGCGGAAATCACATTAAAAGAGAGTGGCCCCGTTTTGTTGAAGCTGGTGGCGGAGTCGACCGTGACCGGCGGCGAAAATTTGTCAGGGCATGCCGCTTCTGAGATTCCGCTCAACAAACGAGACTTTAGCCAACTGCTTCTGCTGGCCGCCGGAACGATGACGGACGCAAACGGCGCCACGAACTTCACCGAGCAGTTCGCAATCAACGGGCAGCGCGGAGTGGAGGCGGTGTTTGCGATGGACGGCGCGGACATTAGCGATCCGGAGATGGGCGGCGCGACATTTTCGAACTTCAACGTGGATGCGGTGCGGGAGATTCAGTCTTCCTCAGGCTGGATGCCGGCGGAAATCGGTCGCGGAGCCGCCGGATTCACGAACATCGTCACGCGCTCGGGAACGAATGTTTTGCATGGATCATTGTTCGAGTTTGTCCGAAACTCGGCTTTCGACGCACGCAACTTTTTCGACCGGCGCTCTATCGCCAATCCGGGCCGCATTCCGCCGTTTCGCAGGAATGAGTTTGGGATAACGCTTGGAGGCCCGGTGTGGTTGCCAGGCGTGTACGACGGCCACAACAAAACGTACTTCTTTGCGCAGTACCAAGGGTTCCGGCAGGTGCTGGGAACGACGCAAGTCCTGGCGGTGCCGGCAGCGAGCGAGCGCGCCGGGCTGGACACGACGGCGTTTGCGGGCGATACGTTGTTCGTGCCGGTGAACCCTCGAACGGCCGCCTTTATGAATCGATATCCATTGCCGAACGACGCGAAAGGTCCATTTGGGGCGCGCACCTATGCGACATCGTCAAAGGTCAACACAGACGCGAATCAATTCTCAGTGCGCGCGGATCATAAGCTGTCTTCGAAGGACAGCCTGTTCGCGCGTTTCACGCGAAACAACCTCTCGGGTCCCACGACGAACCCGAGTCAGACGGCAATCGATCCAAGCTTCGGCGTAGTTTATGTCGACCACCAACGTAATGCGGTCGTGACCTGGACACGGACGCCGAGCGCGACCTTTTCCTCCGAATCATCCATCAGCTTCACGCGCACGACACCTTCGTTCCCCACTCCGAATCGCAGCGACCCCGCTCTGACGTTTGACGATGGGCTGTATGAGCCGTTCAATGCGGCGGGCGGATCTGTCATGGCGGCTTTCGGCAATCTGTTCCAGGCGCGACAGAACTTTTCTTGGACAAGAGGCAAGCACTCGATCAAAGCGGGCGGCGAGTTCCGCGCGAATCGCGACACAACGTATTTCGGTACCGCTCCCAATGGGCAATACACATTTGGGGGAGGTACGGCGTATTCGCCGGTGAGCATTCGTTCGCTGAGCGGCGCGCATGATGTTCGTGCGGGGGACCCGCTTCCCGACACTCTGTCTGCGTTGTTGACGGGCAGCGCATTTATTTATTCGGTAGCGGTGGCTCCGGCAGGCTTGCCACAGGGCGATCAGATCGGCGTGGCTGCGGTGTCACGCTACGGCGTCAACTTATTTCTGCAGGACACCTGGAAAATCTCTGATCGGTTGCTACTGGACTACGGCTTGCGCTACGAATTGTATTGGCCGATCACGGAGAGAGCGCACCGAACGGCTGGCGTGAACTTCGCCGGCGGCGTAAACGGTTTTGGACAGGAGTATCTGATCAACCCACAACCGAGCTATAAGCTGAACGCGAATGGCTGGGGACCGCGAGTGAGGATGAGTTGGCTGGCGGCGCAGCATCTTTGGATCAGAGCCGGCGGGGGCATCACTACGATACCGCCCAATATCTGGCAAGACAATTTGCTGACTGGAGCGGCGCCTTACGTGGATTACCCACGACTGACTGCGTCGCCCGGCTCGCCCCTGCTGTTAGGTACGCGGATAACGCCGCAGGATTTGCCCGGCGTATATACGCCCGCCGGGACGAACATCTTGCCGAGCAATGATTCAAAGGCGGTGCCTCCCAACACCGTTTGGGACATCGGTCGATTCGAACGGGGAATCGCGGCTCTGAATGGGAGCCATCAGATCACACCGCTGAACGTGTCCGCTATCTCGCAGGATTTCCGCAATGCGTATCTGGGAAGCTGGGCCTTCGCGCTGGAGAGACAGTTCAGCAGCCTGAATGCGAGCGCGGCTTACGTGGGAACTGCCGGAGTGAGCCTGCCCGCGATCAACTTTCCGAATGGTTACGCGGGAGCGACTCCGGGCATGGCGCCCTATACGGAATTCGACGCGTCCGGGCAACCAGCCGGCGGTTTCGGGACAGAAATGCTGATGACCAACCGCTCGCATTCGACGTATCACGCGCTTCAAACCTCTTTGCAGGGAACGGTGCCGCATGGGGGACCGGTTATTCAGGCAAGCTATACGTGGTCGAAGTCTCTGGACGACGCCAGCACCGTCAGCGGTGGGCCGGGCGGCGCGCCTCAGAACCCCTTTGACACGCGAGCGGAGAAAGGTTCATCGACGTTCGACATCCAGCACGCTTTTACGCTGAGCGCGATTCAGGATCTGCATGCCGACCGCGTGTCGCTGCTGCGGCCTTTCGGCCAAAAATTTACGCGAGGGTGGCAACTGCTTAGCGTGTCGACGATTGTCGGCGGTTCGCCCTTCACGATTTATTCGGGCGTGCAACAAACGGGAGTGGGGTCGAATGGCGTGGACCGGCCGGATCAGATCGCAAAGCCGGATCTGTCAACGAGCCGCAAGATCCGCGAGGATTACTTTGGCCGTGGGACAGACAACGGGGCGTTCTTTGCGATTCCGATCAACGTGCCGGGCGGCAGCGGACCGAACCGCGGAGTCTTCGGCACGCTAGGCCGCAATACGTTTCGGGGCCCAGGGCTGTTCAATTACGATTTCGCGCTGGTGAAAGATACAGCGCTGGGAAGTGGGCGAGGACGCGAATTGGCTGACGTGGAGTTTCGGGCGGAATTCTTCAACCTTTTCAACATCGTGAACTTCGGGCCGCCGGCGAATACGACCAGAGGCTCGGGGTTTGGCGAGATCAGCCGCACGGCTAACAACTCACGGCAGATTCAATTTTCTTTGAAGCTGATGTTCTAGGAACTGGGACGAGAGTGCGGCCACCGACGGCTTCGGTCATGGCCGTGCTTGACTTGGCGGCAGTTCTCGGCTAATGCCATTTCGCGGGGACAGATTGGAGTCGAGATGGCTACGCTTGCATTATGGGCGAGACTCCGGATATTCCTGGTGCTGACGAGGTTGTTGCATGGTTTGGCTCTTGGCCAACATTCCACGACGCGGAAGTTCTATCTATAACGCTAGACAGATCGAGTGGATCTCAGGTTGTTATACACGCATTTCAAGGCACATCCGAGGTAGACCCTCGCGGTCATGTACTCTTCAAGCACGCGATTGTCACATTTGCTCTGGATGGATTTCCGCTTGACGAAGAGGGCATTACGAACACACGAATCGATTTCTTCAATCACCAGAATGTGCTGAGCAGTGCATGGATTGAGAAGACGTCGCAGGGTCACGTGCTTAGGCTTGACGGAATCTTCGGAGTGGATGGATCAATCTCCTGCAAGCGCTTGAGCGTCAAATTGGAGCCAGCAACCTCGGACGGCAAGCGCGTGTGAGCCTAGCAAATGAGATTGTCGTCGGCCAGGGCCACAGGAATCGCCGAGCATACGATGTATCGTTGCAAGATTTGTTTACAGCGCGGGTCACATTCGGCTAGCAAAGAGGAAGTTTCATTCGGTCCTTAATGCCTGCATCGGATCTACAGATGCTGCGCGGCGAGCGGGCAGGTAGGCAGCGAGAATGGCGGCCGCGAGGAACAACGATAAGACGGCGGCCGTGACCAGGGGATCGGATGGTTTCACTCCGTATAAGAGTGAGCCGATGAGTCGTCCCGCAACCAAGCTCGCCGCCCAGCCTGCGGTTAAACCAATGAGTACCGGGGATGCGGCTTCCATTACGGCTAGCGAGTAGATGCTCTGGCGATTGGCTCCCAGCGCCATTCGAACACCGATTTCCCGTGTACGATTTGCGACAGCATACGATAGGACGCCGTAGATGCCGAGCATGGCTAACAACAGTGCTGAGAAGCCGAAGCTGAGGAGTACGGCGGTCTGGAACCTTTCAGGGGCCAGCGAGTCGTTTACCTGCGAGTCGAGAGTCTTGATACGAGCGATGGTCACCGCCGAATCTTGATTCCAGATAGTCTCGCGGAGGCGGGCGGCGATTTGGCTGGTAGGCAAAGCGCTCCGTGCCAGGAAGAATGAGTGGTACGGCGGGTCGTCTTTGTAATGAAGATAGACCATGTTCGCCGGCGCTTGTTTGAGTGAATTGTTCCGTGCGTCGCCCACTTCCCCGATCACCGTATAGAGTTTTTCCTGATGTTTGATCTGCTTGCCTACAGCGGGTTGTGAGCCAAAGGCGGCGCGAACGGCGGCTTGGGAAAGGATGATGGAGTTGAGGTTTCGATCACGCTCCTCAAAAAAGCGGCCGGCTACAAGCTTTTCACGAATGGTCTCGAAATAGCCGGGGCTTACCCAGCGCCAGTTGGCCAGAGGCGGATTCTTTGCCGTGTTGCCAGGGACGTTGATGCGATCGATCCATGTTTCGCCTTCGAGCGGCATGGCACTAAGAAGAGCGGCAGACTCGACCCCGGCAGGCTTCGCAGCTTGTCTAAGACGGCATCGTCGAACGCCAGGCGATTGGAATCCTTCTGATTGCCGACATTTTGCAGCTCGACTTGCGCCGCAGTGATTTGCGCGGAGGAGAAGCCTTTGTCGCTAGTAAGTAGATGCCACAGGCTGCTGGTGAGTAAGCCGGTAACAAGCAGCAGTGCGGTACAGGCAAACACCTGAACGCCAATCAACCAGTAGCGCGCCTGGCGGCTTCTACGGCTGCCTTGAGTGCGATTATTATTTTGTTGCAGGGCAGCTTGGGAATCGACAGTTAGAAGTTTTAACGTAGGCGCGATTCCGAAGATGATTGTCGAGGCGAGTGTAAGCACAGTGGCAAAGATCAGAACCGGACCATTGATGTGGATCTCGGCGATGCGCGGTAAATCGACGGGGCTCAAGCGTTGAAATAGGTCGAGGATTTGTGTCGCGAACAGGAGGCCGGCGGCGCCTCCGGCTGCGGCTAACAGCAGACTTTCGGCCAACGAACTGCGGAGAAGTTGCGCTCGCGAGGCGCCTAGCGCGCTACGGACAGCCGCTTCGCGCTCACGCGAGATCGCGCGGCCAAGCTGCGCATTGGCGAGATTGACACAGGCTATCAGCATCAGACCGCCAACCGCGGCAAGTAGCAGCCACAGGCCTTTGCGAGATTCTCCCACTACGGCATCCTGCATGGGCTGCACATAAGCGAGCAGGGAATTCGGCGAGTCGTCGCGTTCGGATGGCGGCATTTCACGGACGATTTCCTGCTGCAGGGAGTCTAGTTGCGCCTGGGCTTGGCGAATGGTGACGCCCGGCTTCAAGCGGCCAATTGCAGTCCAATTGCCGTAGTCGCTGTTCCACCCGAAGCTATGATCTCGATCGATAACAGCCGGTGTGAGAACTTGCGTGTCGACCGTGGTGCTACGGCTTAGTGAAGCTCCAAAGTCTGATGGGAAATGGAAAGAAGGCGGTAACACACCGATAACAGTGAGTGGTGTGCCACTCAGCCGGATGGTCTTGCCGATGACGTTCGGATTGGAGCCGAAGGCGCTTCGCCAGAGATCAGAGTTAATCAGGGCGACCTTATCGCGGCCCCTCACGGCATCAGCCGGCTGAAGACCGCGACCGAGAACAGGTTTGATTCCGAGCGTGTCCAGCAAATTAGGGGTGGCGATCAGGACACCGATGAGACGTGGATGCTCGTGGCCCAATGTAAATCCGGTGACGCCGTGGCGCACCAAGGACAAACTGCTGAACGCGGCGGCGCGTTGTTGCCAGATCTCGGCATGCCGGGGACTGGGACCGGTATAAGGAAAGCCGGGACCAAGATATTTGACTCGTTCCCATGCCACCACGAGTTGACCGCTGTTGCGATAGGCGAGCGGTTGTAGGATGACGGAATCGACCAACGTGAATACGGCAGTGGTGACACCGATGCCCAACGCCAAGGTGAGAATGGCGAGTATGGTGAAGCCGGGCGACTTCCGGAGCCGGCGGAGCGCGAATGAGAACTCTTGCAGCACGCGCTTTAATGGAGCACGTTGAGGGCCAGCTTTGATAGCTCAAAATAAGCATTCCAAGCACGCGAGGGGAAGACAAAGCGTTGCAGGAAGGAGAGAATGACGTTCCTAAATCGGACAGCTAGTTTGAAGGCGTCTACCGTGCGATGCTCGCAATACGGAAGTGCGAAGCAATCTGCTCGAAAGCTGCGAGTTGATTCGATTGCCACGTGGAGTCTTGGTTGAGTTCGCGGGCCATGAGTGTAGCGACTTTCGGGGCGGCTTTACTGGCTGCTTTTGAGTTGAGGAAGAGGGCGCGGGTTCGGCGAGCGAGGACATCGTCTATTGTTCGCGCCATTTCGTGGCGGGTGGCCCAGATCACTTCGGCGGCAACGTAGGGCAGTGCCTCCGATAGGGGTTGGGCGAGTTCAGGATGGCTGCGCATCAGATCTTGAATGGCGGGCGCGTCGGCGCCATACACGGACAGATGTCCGAACTGCTTGGATTGCTCAAGGGAGCCGTGGATGCTCAGCTCTTTCGTCGAACATTGGCGGTCGGGTAGTTTGCCTAGAGTGGCGGCATGGTTCACGCAATCTTCAGCCATATGACGGTAGGTAGTCCATTTGCCGCCAGTGATATTTAGCAGGCCCGACTCGTCGATGTGTACCGTGTGATCGCGAGAAAGCGCGGCGGTGTTGCCGGAGCCGGTGGCTTTCACGAGCGGTCGAATACCGGTGAAGACGCTGAGGACATCGCTGCGCGTAGGTGCTTTGTGAAGATACTCACCGGCGGTGTTCAGAATGAACTCGATTTCACTTTCCATCGGAGAAGGATCAAGTGTGGGTTCCGAGATGGGCGTGTCGGTAGTGCCGACCAAGGTGTGCCCGTGCCACGGAATCGCGAAGAGCACGCGGCCGTCGCTGGTGTGCGGGATCATGATGGCGGAGTTCCCCGGCAGAAAGGAGCGGTCGAACACCAGGTGGATTCCCTGGCTGGGTGAAATCATTGGCTTGATGGATGGGCCGGCGAGCTTGCGGAGAGCGTCGGTGAATGGACCGGTCGCGTTGACGACGACCTTCGCCGTTGCAGTGAACTCTTCACCACGCTCAGAGTCTCGAGCGAGCACGCCGTTGAGAAAGCCGTCCTTGTCTTTCGTCAATCCAGTGACGCTGACGTAGTTGAGGAGCGTGGCGCCTTGCTCGGCCGCTGTGGAGACCATGTTGATGAGCAGGCGGGCGTCGTCGAATTGGCCGTCGTAGTAAATAACGCCGCCGCGTAGACCGTTTTGATTGATTGTCGGCAGATGCTGGAGGGTCTCTTCACGCGAGAGAATTTTGGAGGAACCGAAGCCATACTTGCCGGAGAGGAGGTTATAGACTTTCAGTCCCAAGCCGTAGAAGGGCGCTTCCCACCAGTCGTAGTTGGGAACGACAAACGCGAGGTCACTCACCAGGTGGGGGGCATTTCGGCGCAGGATGCCGCGTTCCCGAAGAGCTTCCATGACGAGCGATACGTTTCCTTGCTCGAGGTAGCGGACGCCGCCATGCACTAATTTGGTGCTGCGACTGGACGTGCCTTTGCCGAAATCGCTGCCTTCCAGCAGCAGCGTGTCGTAGCCACGCGAGGCGGCATCAATTGCGACACCAACGCCAGTGGCACCGCCTCCAACGACGATGATGTCCCATTCGGATTGACGCGAATGGAGGCGACGGAGCATTTCGGGGCGAGTCATTCGTTTTGAATAACCAATTGGCAGCTCACTCCCAATTTTCTTGTTTCAGAGTCCCGATTCTCGCGAACTCGCGGCGGTTGTGTGTGACTAAAATTGAATCGCTCGCAAGAGCTATCGCTGGGATCATCAAGTCATTTGGAGGCGCTTGAGCGTGCGCTCTCCTACGCTACTCTTAGCCGCACCGTACAACAACTCAGCCTTTACTACGGAACACAGGTTTATGTCCTCGGGCTTTAGTTGCTCGAATCGCGCTCTAATGGAAGCCGATTGGCCGTTAAGATATCGGATGCAAGCGTTCGTGTCGAGCAGATAGCTCAACGGAGAACCTCGCGGTTGCCCAACTCTCCCTGACTTCCACGTTCAATAGGCCGGTCGGCAAACGACCCGTACGTCTCATCGAAGAAACCTTCGGGCCACGCCTTTATCTGGACAGCGACAGGCTGGACGATTAGTATGACATCAACATCAGCCTCGGGCAGGCCGGTCGGCAGTCGCAAGTTTAGTACCCCATCGGGTTCCAGGCGCGTTTTCACAGGAATTGTGACCACAATTCATCCCTCCGCATCCATGCTAAGCAATTCAGCGTCTCCGCTCCAAATCTTTGAGCGTTCAAGCGCCTGATGCCAGCGAATCCGCAACTTCGCAACTTCATCACGGGAGCGCCGCGGATCGAACTTCCTATCCATTTTCCATTGGGTTTGGATCTCTTCGATACTGTTCCAGAAGCCAACCGCGAGACCGGCCAGGTACGCCGCACCCAACGAAGTTGTCTCAGTAATGGCGGGTCGCACAACTGAAATTCCGAGCAAGTCGGCCTGGAATTGCATGAGCGTGTCGTTGCGCGCTGCGCCGCCGTCCACGCGCAATTCTGTTATGGGGATGCCTGAATCATGCTGCATGGCGCTGAGCAGATCCGCGACTTGATGCGCAATGCTTTCCAAAGCGGCGCGCGCAATGTGGCCTGCCTTGGTTCCACGCGTGATGCCGATGATTGTTCCGCGCGCATGAGGATCCCAATGCGGAGCTCCCAGGCCCGTGAATGCAGGGACAAGGTACACGCCGCCGTTGTCGGGGACGCTCAGGGCAAGCGACTCTACTTCTTCGGAAGAGCGAATGATGCCAAGGCCATCCCGGAGCCATTGGACAACGGCGCCGGCGGTGAAGACACTGCCTTCCATGGCATATTCGAGCTGGCTATCCTTCTGCCAGGCTACAGTAGTCAGCAGGCGATTCTCCGATTGTTTCGCTTCGAGGCCGAGTGTTTGCAAGAGAAAAGCGCCCGTGCCATACGTGCATTTCGCCATGCCGGGACGGAAGCAGGCTTGTCCGAACAAGGCGGCCTGTTGGTCGCCCGCGACACCGGCAATCACGATATCGCCCAGGCCGAGAGTGGTTGAAACGCGAGCATATTCGGCGCTTGATGGGTACACCTCTGGAAGCAGAGAATCTGGAATGCGCATGGCGTTAAGCAGATCTCTATCCCAGGCGCCTTCATGGATGTTGAACAGCATGGTGCGCGAGGCATTGGTTGCGTCGGTGGCGTGGAGCTTGCCGCTGGTGAGATTCCAGATCAACCAAGTGTCGACAGTTCCAAATGCGAGTTCGCCGGCTTCGGCTTTTTCTTTTGCGCCGCTGACATTGTCCAGGATCCACATGATCTTGCTCGCGGAAAAGTAAGCGTCGATGAGCAGGCCGGTCTTCCGCTGGATCGCCTCCTCTAGACCCTTTGCGCGGAGCCGGTCGCAAATGGATGCAGTGCGGCGGTCTTGCCAGACGATGGCGTTGCTCACCGGTTTGCCGGTCTTGCGATCCCAGACGATGGTGGTTTCACGCTGATTCGTGATGCCGAGCGCAGCAATGTCACGCGGGCGCGCGGAAGCCCGGCTGAGCGCTTCTACAGCAACGCTCATCTGCGAGGCCCAGATCTCTTCGGGATCGTGCTCGACCCAGCCGGGGCTGGGGTAGATTTGCTCGAACTCGCGTTGCGCGGCGCCGCGGATGGCGCCGTGTCCATCGTATAGAATCGCTCTGGAACTTGTGGTGCCCTGATCTAACGCCAATACGTATTTCAATTGCTGGCTCCCTCTTCAACGTACATATATGGAATCGACCTTAGCCGCAGCGGTCGGCGAGTTTGTAGGAACCGCGGTATTGATTTTGCTGGGCGATGGAATAGTCGCGGGTGCTCTGCTGGCGCGCTCGAAGGCCGCGAATGCAGGGTGGATGGCGATCACCACTGCCTGGGGACTGGCAGTGTTTTTGGGCATTGTTGTCGCGGCTGCGCTGGGAGACGCAGACAGACATTTGAATCCGGCATTCACCATTGCTTCCGTCTTGATGACGGGACATGCCGAGCGCTTGTGGATCTATATGCCAGCGCAGCTTGCCGGAGCTTTCGTGGGCGCGGTGCTGGTCTGGATCTTTTACTTGCCGCATTGGAAGGTCACCGAAAACCCAGCCGACAAGTTGGGCGCGTTTTGCACGATTCCGGCAATTAGGCATCCGCTCAGCAATTTTGTTTGTGAGGTAATCGGCACCTTCGTTTTGGTGTTGGCGGCCACTGCGTTGACTTCAAGGCGTCTGGCACCGGGAGGAACACCTCCCGGGATCGGACCGGTTCTCGTTGGAGGATTGGTGTGGAGCATTGGCCTGTCGCTGGGTGGGACCACCGGGTATGCCATTAATCCAGTGCGCGACTTGGGACCTCGATTAGCGCATGCGCTGCTACCAATTGCAGGCAAAGGCGGATCGGACTGGGGCTACGCGTGGGTGCCGATCTTGGGGCCGATCTGCGGGGCGGTGCTGGCGGCGCTGTTCGTCAAGTGGTCGGGAATGCAGTAGGCAACCGATAAGCCGATAATAGATTTTCCAGCACAATACAATTTTCCAGCACAACAAAATTATGATTGGGCACCTGCGGGGGACGGTTATCGAGAAGCATCCAAATGAAGTCGTGGTGGAGGCGGCGGGGGTCGGGTACGAAGTGCAGATTCCGATCTCGACTTACACTTCGCTTCCGGAGGCGGGGAAGACGGTGGCGCTGCGTATCTACACGCACGTTCGCGAAGACGCGCTGGCATTATTCGGGTTTGCCACGGCGGAAGAAAAAATGCTGTTCGAGCGGCTGATTTCGGTGAGCGGGATTGGGCCGAAGCTGGCGATTACGGTGCTTTCGGGTGTGCCCACGGCGGATTTGCTGGGCGCGATTCGCAAGGAGGATGTGCAACGGTTGGTGCGCATTCCAGGCGTGGGCAAAAAGACCGCTGAGCGCATTGTGCTGGAGCTGAAAGATAAGGTAGGGGCGGTAGGCGCCGCGGCGGAATCGGGCGCAAGCGTTGGGGACGCGGGACCTTCGCTAAGCGCGCTGGAGCGGGATGTGCTTTCGGCGCTAGGCAATCTCGGTTGTTCGCGCTTGGCGGCGGAGGAAGCGGTACGCAAGGTCAAGGAGCGCGGGGCGCCGGAAGAGTTCGAAGGGTTCTTTCGCGCGGCGATGGCGCTGGTGCGTTAAGGTAAAAATCGAATGCGCGCGCAAGGGATGGTATCGTCGGCAACACAGGAGGAAGAGCGGCAGTTTGAAGCCGCGCTCCGTCCGACGCAGTTGGCGGATTTCGCCGGGCAGCCGCATGCTCGCGAGCAGTTATCGATTGCCATTGAGGCGGCGAAACAGCGTGGCGAAGCGATGGACCATGTTCTGCTGTGCGGGCCGCCGGGACTAGGCAAGACGACGCTGGCCGGAATCATTGCGCATGAGTTGTCGGTGGCAATGGACCAGACGGCGGGGCCCGTCCTGCAGAAGAAGCTGGACCTGACGGGCATTCTCACGAGCGTTATAGAGCGGCAGGTGTTTTTCATTGATGAGATCCATCGCCTGCAGGCAGATATGGAGGAAATTCTGTATGCGGTGCTCGAGGATTTCCGGCTGGACATATTGATCGGGACGGGACCGGGAGCGAGAACGCACACCATTAATCTGCCGCATTTCACGGTTGTAGGCGCGACGACGCGGCAGGGATTGTTGAGCGCACCGCTGCGGGGACGCTTCGGCATCGTGTTGCGGTTGGACCCTTACGATGAAGCGACATTGGCGGGGATTGTGGAGCGATCTGCCGGATTATTGGAGGTCGAGATCACGCACGATGCGGCGCGCGAAATTGCCAGGCGCGGGCGGGGCACACCGCGCATTGCTAATCGCCTGCTACGCAGAGTTCGCGATTATGCGCAGGTGCGGGCGGACGGACACATTGATGGTGGCGTGGCGCGGGCGGCGTTGGATTTACTGAAGGTGGATCGTTACGGGTTGGACGAGGTGGATCAGAAGATCATGACCACGATTGCGGCGAAGTACGGCGGCGGTCCGGTGGGCTTGAGCACAATCGCGGCATCCATTGATGAACAGGCCGACACGATTGAAGAAGTGTATGAGCCGTATCTGATGCAGCTTGGATTTCTGGATCGAACACCGCGCGGGCGGATTGCGACGGACCGGGCCTTCGATTACTTTCAGATTCCGCGGACGCCGCATTTCTTGGGCGGGCAGAATCCATTGTTTTGATGGCAGGTAAGCGGGTGTACGTCTCGCTGGGGTCGAATGTGGGTGAGCGCGAGCAGAATCTCCAGCGCGCGTTGGTGGCGCTCGAACGAGAGCAGATTCACGTTGTCCGGCGTTCCTCCATTTATGAGACCGAGCCCCAGGATGTTGTGGGGCAGCCGTGGTTTTTGAACATGGTTGCGGAATGCGAGACGAGCTGTTTTCCGCTGCAACTGCTCGGGGTGTTGCTAAGAATCGAACGTGAGCTGGGGCGCGTGCGAGGCGGTGGGACGGTTCGAAGAGGGCCACGAACGATAGATATCGACATTCTGCTGTTTGGGAACTTGTTGATGGAAACGCCGGAGTTGACCATCCCTCATCCGCGCATGTGCGAGAGGCGATTTGTGCTGGAACCCTTGATGGAGATCGCGCCGGATCTGCGGGATCCAGGAACGAGGGAGTTGTTGAGCGATCATCTTTGTAAGGTGGATAGGCAGGTGGTGCGTAGAATTAGCTGAGGTCACGGCGCCTCTTCATCCACCTAAAATGGCCTTTGGGCAGAAAAGAGAACAACAAATGTCAGACCTGAACGCAGTTCCGGAAGAGAAGGAAGTCCCAGAAAAGAAAGGCCCGCACAATCCGAACGAGATAAACCCGAAGCTTGCTTCGGACATCCACTACTGGGCCGGGGAGCTTCATGTTACGGGCCAACAGTTGCATGAAGCCATTCGTGTACATGGGACTCATGTGACGAAAATTCGCGAGGCGCTCAAGCACCACAAAAGCTAATCAGCCCTCATACAGCAGGCGGAAGGGCTGCGCAGTCGCTACTGTTCATTTCTTTAACTGAACAACGTCGATCTCCTGGAGCAATCTCAGCGACCGCACCGGCCGTTTCTCACCGGGCACGACGACGCGGAGCGGCCCCTCATTGGTCCCGAGCGGTTGCCCGTTGCGCTTATCGGCAACGATGATGGCCGAATCCACAACCGTTGGATCGAGCTCAGCCAAAGCGTACACGACCTCGTAGCCATCGCTTGCAAGAGCCGCCACATAGCTCGAAAGCTGTTTTCCGTGCAATTCTTTGCCGAAATCGACGCCGCCTTGGGCAAGTACGTCATGCAGCAGCGCGCCTTGGTAGCTGATCTGCTTGCCATGGTCGTTCAACACAGCGGTGTGTCGCGGCAGCTTGGCGAAGTCGGCGGCAGTCATGGTCGCTGGCGCGTCATTGATCCGCAAAATAACCTGCCCCGACGCTTGCAGGCATGCGAAGAGAAGACAAAGTGGAATGGACCGCATAGAGGGTACTTTAACGCGCGCGACGGAGCATAGATGACTGCGCGTGCATTGCAGGCATGCGAGCTGTTGTAGAATCGGCGAGGAGCGCGGAGCCACTCCGTGCCGCTCTACTTCGAAAAAGGAGTAAACGATGTCTGAAAGCTTAAAGAAGTACTCGCCTGTCAGTGTTTACCTTATGGTGAACGATGGCAATGCCGCTTTGGACTTCTACCGGCGCGCCTTTGCCGCCGATGTGACGGAGACCTATCCTTACGAAGGAAAGTTGGGTCACGCAACTCTCACTGTGAACGGCAGCGATATCATGTTATCCGATGAATTCCCAGAAGCGATAACGGGAGTACGCAGCCCGATGTCTTTGGGAGGAACCACGTGTAGCGTATCGCTTTCGGTCGAGGATGCCGACGCATGGTTCGAGCGCGCCCGGGCGGCGGGCGCCGAGGTGATCCGCCCTTTGACGGATGAGTTCTACGGCCGCTCCGGCAAACTGCGTGACCCGTTCGGTCACACCTGGGGGATCATGGGGCCAGTGAAGAACGCCAACGTCTAATAGGCCGCCCGATGTTCTGGAAACCGATTGGGGAATGTCCCCGAGGGGCTTTTTCTGCCTCCCCGGGGATCAGCGAGCTTGGCGGGAACCTAGGCGCGTTTCTTGCCGGAGACTACCGGGCAAATCTCAGCGTGCGCACCATTTCCTGTAAAACGGGCTGTGCGGCACGCGCCTGCGCCTCCGGAGCAATGAACACCATATAGAACAATCCCTGGCTAGTTCGGGCGGTGAGCAGTTCGTCTACTTCTTGGCCGCCAAACGGTGAATCGCTGGCCAGTTGCGTGACCAATCCATTCAAGCCGCCCACGCTGACACTCTGCGCTCCGGAAGAAATGCGGAGATTGGAATTGTCGGCATGCAGATGTGAAATCAGATCGTTTGTGTCCTGCCGGAGATCACCGCTTAGCTGGTCCTCGGGTAAATAACTGAGGATGGCGCCCAGCCCGACTTGCCCTTGCCCGTTGCGGCCCTGCACGATGCCGCCCTGCGGGGCGACCGTCGCCGCATCGGAATCTTTACTTCCGTAGGCCTGCCAATTGCCGGGGACATTCACACTGAAAAGGCGCGCCTGCAAGGTACGATAACCACTCTCCACGCTCCCGGCAGGTGGGACGGCCGCAGCGGAACGAAAAGAGCCTCCCTGCGCCTGTGCAGGAAGCGACGCGACCTGCGCTTTTGCCTGCGCAAATTCGCCGGTCTGGTACCCGTACTGGCGCTGCGGAAGGGTGCGTATTTCGGCGTCAATCGCCTCAATACGATTGCCCGGGTTGGGATGGTCGGACAGGAATTGCGGAGGGCGAGACGTTGAGGCAGAGTCCAGTTTCTGGAACAAGTGAGCCATTTCGATGGGATCATATCCCGCCTCTGACATGAGATGAGTGCCCAGGGCATCCGCTTCGGTTTCTGCTGTTCGGGAAAACTTCAGCAGAACAGAATTGGCGCCCAGCCCGATGCCCATTTGGGCGAGCCGGCCCAGCATGCCGCCCGAGGCGCCCGCGATTCCGCCTGCCAGAGCCGCCGGGAGCGCGATAAATTGCTGCTTCGATGCTTCGTGGGTGCCGTGCCGCAGGATGACGTGAGACATCTCATGCCCCATCACACCGGCCAACTCGCCCTCCGTGCCTACTATTTTCAGCAAGCCGGTGTAGATGAACATCTGTCCCCCGGGAAGCGCGAAGGCGTTGACTTGCGGATCGTTCAGTGCAGTAAATTGAAATTGGAAACCGCTGGCGCGAGCCTCCGGCTGTTGGGCGAGGCGTTGTCCCACCCGATTCACATACTCCTGCAGCAAGGGGTTATTGACGGGCTGGCTCTTCTCCAGAACCTGCTTCGCCGCCTCCTGGCCGAGTTGCACGTCCTGCTGCTGAGAGAACAGGTTAAAGCCGGGCCGAAGCGCCTCTCCGGGTCGCCTGGCAGCCATCAAGCTGGGCAGCGGTGTAGAAATTAATAGGGTCGCAACCAAAAAACGTTTGATCAAAAATAGTTCCTCCGAACAGGCGCAAAAACATCTTTGCAGCCTTCCTATAAGTCTAAACTTTCCCGGCTGCCATCAAGCCGGGTGACCGGCTCCCAGAACGTTTCCATTCGCTTCAGTCGAGGACCCGGCGAGTGCTGAACGGATAGCCCGACGTTAAACCTATCGGCGGACCGCATCTGCGCCTATATGGTGAGCAGAAGCAAAGCTCGACGTCGCGCCATGACAGACGCAACCACAAAGATAATCTTCGGGGATTTGATCTTTCCTCAACCCTTTGTCCGTATCAGGGCTCGAATGCGCAAGAAAATACTCACAAGGATGAAATGGAAAGGTTGGCTTTGTCCCTCCCTACAGGCTGTTCAGATTCAATGTTTGGCGCGAATCTGGATCGGCATTCTAGCTTTCACTCTGAATGCATCCTCTCTCCATTGCGATCCACTGGACGCATTGCAGAAGTACGTCGTCTCTAAATTTCTGGCGTGGGAAACCATGCAAGAGGCTCAGCTTGCCTCTTACCGTTCCACGCGCAAGTACGTGTTGAACGCTACGCAAAGAAAAGAGTTTTTGACAGCGGATGTACTCATGAATTACAGCTCCGCAAGAGGGGAGACGCTCGATATTACGGGGTGGACCGGCTCGAGCGGCGTTTATAGGCTGGCGTTACGGAAAATACTGGAAAGCGAGGCCAGTTTCACGCGCCCTCAAAACAAATCTCAATTGCGCCTTTCGGAAGACAACTATAGCTTCGAGCTGCTAGGAAAGGAGCAGCGTGAAGGCTGGCTCTGTTACGTACTTCGGATCAAGCCGCGGCGCAGGTCGAAATATCTATTGGAAGGACGCATCTGGATCGATGCAGAAAACTACGGGTTGGTCCGGTTGGACGGACAAGTAACCGTCGGCTCTTTCTGGGTAGGACGACCTTACGTTGTGCAAGACCTTCAGTATGTCGACGGCTTTTGGATTCTTCGGAATAGTAAGTGGTCCACCAGAGCGCGATGCGTGGGCGACGTGGCTTTAAGCATTGAGACTTCGTCCTATCAGTTGCCTCAGCCCACTGCCCGTTCTCTCCGCGCTCCGTAATTGCGTATGACTCAAAGCAAACAACAGAAGACGGAGTTTCGGCCGCGAGCAGGAATATTAGTAAATGAACGCGAAAACGGGCACGCTCATTGCAAGTCGATGGTGTTACGCAGTGCGGAAACGATCACTATTGCGGACAGCAGCTTGGATTTGGGCACTTGGCAGCGCCTCTTTCTTGTCGAGCTAGATACGGCATGCAGTCGAACTTAATCTTTGACGCTGATGGGTGTTTCATTGCGAGGAGTCAGCGCACCGGCTCTGGACGGGATGGGTCACCTGCAGTTCGGCTCCAGCTTGTAGTCGACGAGCGATGAGCAATCGTCTTATAGGCATTGACGATTCAGAGCTGGTGCGAGCAGCCCAAAGCGGGCAAGAGGAGGCTTTTGCCGAGTTAGTTCGGCGTTACCAATCCGCATCTCTGAAACTGGCTACCGCCGTGCTCCGTAATCGCGAGGAGGCCGAAGATGAGGTACAGAATGCAATGTGTAAAGCGTTCAGGTATCTGAACCAATTCAAGCAAGAGTCGGAATTTGCTACTTGGTTGAGGCGCATACTGCTGAATCAGTGCTTCATGAGGCTTCGGCAGTTACGTCGTTTTTCTTTGGTCCATTTAGATTCCGCGACCCTGAACGACTCCGTTTTGCACGACCTGGGATTGTTTGCCATTGAGGAAAGCCCCGAGCAGAAAATAGCGCGTGAACAGATGGCTCACATTTTGGATCAGGAAATCGGGCGCATGCCATCACTGCTTCGTTCCGCTATTGTGCTGAGAGACGTTCAACAGCTTTCCATGCCGTCAATGGCGGAACAACTGGGCATCACGGTTGGCGCGGCGAAGAGCCGATTGCGGCGAGCTCGCGCTGAGTTGAGACTGCGTCTTGCGGAGCGCTATGGCCAGAATTGGACGAGCTAAGCGGTAACACGGAAAGTACCCGGTCATAGTAACTTCCTAAAATAAACTTCGCTAGATTTGATCCTTCCTCATCCTTCTATCCGTATCAGCGTTTGAGTAGGCAAGAAGATACTCAAAAGGATTGAAATGAAAAAATTAGCTTTGTCCCTCGCATTAGGCTGTTCAGCGTTAATGTTTGGCGCCCAGGATCCAATGGTGGGCGGCGGTGTCATGTCTCCAAAGAAAGACATCGTTCAAAACGCGCTTAACTCAAACGATCACACGACTCTTGTGGCCGCGGTGAAAGCGGCAGGCTTGGTTGACACTCTTGAAGGTGCCGGTCCGTTTACGGTATTCGCCCCCACCAATGAAGCATTTGCTAAGTTACCCGCCGGGACGGTGGATACTCTCGTTAAACCCGAAAACAAGCAAGAGCTCACCAGCATCTTGACCTATCACGTGTTGGCTGGTAAGTTCGACGCCCGCAAATTGAAGAAAGAGATTGCCGCCGGCGGCGGAACGGCGATGTTGAAGACCGTTAACGGCGAATCGCTGACGGCTACTACCGACGGCGAGGGCATCCTTCTCAAAGATGCAAAGGGTGGAATGGCCCATGTGACAATCGCCAACGTCTACCAATCGAACGGCGTGATTCACGTGATTGATTCGGTTCTCATGCCCTAAGCGTAGTCTCCACGCAAGACGAGTGACCGCTCTAGTCGCTCGTCTCCCGCTGGACTTCTGTCGGCACTTTGATAACACTAGACATAAGCGATTCGATTTAGCTGCATGTCTGTAGAGCCCTCAAAAGAACAAGACCGCCGGTTAGTGCAACGTCTGATTGGTCGCGACCCAAGCGCGATGATGGATCTGTACGAACGTTATGGGCGTTTACTTTATTCCATTATTCTTCGGGCCGTGAAGGATAGTGCAACCGCCGAGGACATCACGCAAGAGACGTTTCTTCGGGTCTGGAGCAGGGTGGGCAGATTTGATCCGGA
>JAABUQ010005315.1_pt1 | contig 20706 bp, 20 predicted proteins | sample 5560001 | NCBI WGS metagenome assembly JAABUQ01 (sample SAMN10711888, study PRJNA513371) | rock metagenome | isolation source: Antarctica rocks | place: Antarctica: Victoria Land, Finger Mt nord | collected 2015-12-18
GGCGGGGAAGGAGGCGGGAAAGGTGGCGGGAAACGGGGAAGGGGGGTTGGAGCATGGGGAATTGTAGCTATCCTTTCCTGTGGTGTATGTCTGATAGGCCGGATGAGGATCAGGCGGCGGGTGAGGCGGTGGGTGGGTGTTGTGTGAATCTTGTATTGATGGGTACTATGCTTCCAACCCCCCTTTTCTCGTTTTGTTGTATATGATCATTGTGATAGAAATTGAACGATTCTTGGGGCATGTGATATGCCCCGTGGAAATGGACGTTTCCAGATAGTAGGTCGCGCCCATACCCGACCGGAAGTCTGCTTCCCTCCTCCAATACGCCCCGTACTCGCCGGTTTGCATAAAAACAAACTACCTTGGATAGTACCACCAGTCATTCCCGATCTTCACTTACGAGATCCTCATATAATAAGAGACCGCATTGGCCGATATGAATGCAATTTTTTGAAGCCGATGTTCTATCGAAATTCGAAGAAAGCCGGAGAGCTCGAGCACGGTTCGGCTGGGTATGTATGTACGGATACCCTCGAGTGGCCTTCCGGTTGGCTGTTGGTGTAGGGTTTTAATTCGAATGGGAATGGGAATGGAAATCCTAGATGGGCAGGCGGTAAGGTAAGGTAAGGACTGATACTGGAAGAGCTATACTTGCCCTATTTTGAATTGCTGTAGGAGCGGTGGTTTACGGCGTCTTTCGAATTGGATGTAACGGATATAAGGTAAGGACTGCTCTACGAGACTAGCTACATAGTTTGCGGCTGGGGAGGCGGCCGAGTTCCCGCTCGTACATAAGGTATAGCGGGATTGTGGAAAAGAGTCTTGTGGACATATTGAGGCTGATAGTATATTGGTCTTTCCTACCTTGTATGGAGAGTATAGTTGCAGCTCTTTACGTACCTATGTTCATGTAATAGTCAGGCTGGAACGCTTATTATTGCTGTACTCTACGTTTCTGGCAACAAACAAGATCATTGATTGCCTCTTTTGCTTCCAACTGTCTCTCCCTTTTTGTGCAAAATTTCAGCACGGGAGTTCAATGAGATTACAGAGATTTGCCTTTTCGTTGAACGCGCCTTTTTCTTAAGTGGTCAGAGCGTTGTCACTTGTACAAAAGTGAGTCATGGCGGTGTCGCAAGCTGTTGCGCTTCAACTATGTATTTGGCTCAGCAAGGTAGTATATATCATTATGCTTAAACAACGTCTGACATGGCAGAAGTGCAGGCGCCTTCAAAGAGAAACAGATAGGAACAAGGTACCTTGCTATTCCATCTCTTCGATCCTGGTTATAACAAGTACCACCGTCGAAAGCCTTACCGTCTGCGATGTTGGCCTCCGACTCTTTCCTCTTTCTGTACTTCATTTCTCGAGTCGCCTTCGCCACTCCCCTTTCCCTCAAGCGATCTCACATATTGAACACAACCCCCGCGCTTCCTCTAAACCTCAACCCAACAGCCTCAAACACAATCGCTCCAGAACCCATAACGCGGACATCCTGGCGCTCCATCTTCAACGCAGGCATCCTCGGCTTCGAAGCCGAGTATCCCGGCGGCTCGCTCCTCGAATTCCTCAACGTCGCCTCCCCCAATCAACGGCACGATCCGGCCCACATGCGCGCCTTCAAGCTCTACTACAACGTCCCAGGCCAGGGCACCTTTCTCGCTGCCACAACACCGCGCCCTGGGACCGGGGAGCCGAAATGGGACTACCCGCCTTTGCCACTTTGGATGCCGATGGTACGGCCCGGCGAACCGCCCTGGCCGCCAATCTTTGATTTATTCCAAGCGTACGACGTGGCCAAGGCGGCGGGATTGGAAGACAAAAGCACTACGGTTGAGTACCCCGTCGCGGATTATGGGGTGGGGATCGGGAAAGTGCCGATATATCTTTTTACTTATTCTACTGTCGTGCCCTTTGTGACGGAGTATTTGGCGGCCGTCAGATCGGATACGGGGGAGTCGATAAGGGTACCGGACCCCGATATTCGTTTTGGAACGGATTCAACATATCGGGCGCTATGACCTTGTCTTCTGTTGAAGAGGAGTTACAAATATATCTTCCAAGTCTTTCCAAACCTTTTTCCCTAATCCGCAGTTTATATTAAGATTAGCAGATCAGTGACCAGCAAAGCGCAAGCAAAATGTAACTACACATGCAAGAGCAGGAATAGCAGGAAGTACATGTTATATCAGTGCAGGAAGTAAGCGGTTACTGCAACCCTAATTCAAATACTCTGATTGGGTATTAAACGCGTCTTCCCCCTACAAAGCCTTTCCTCTTTTCCTCACCGAAGAAGAAGCAATGAATACAATACAACGCACACTTGCCCCCCTCCCTCCGCAGCGGCGCCGAGGCGAGGAGGGGGGAGAAAGCATAGCCCTAATTATGGAGACACGAAATGAACCACCCCCAGCCCCTTCCATTGCGATCCAGCGGCCAGCTAGAAAAGCGCAGAGATTTATCCATGCTCCGGACTCTCCAATACCCCCCGTTTCGATCCAAACGTACACTTCCCCACCCCCCGGGGTCAACCGAGAAAAACAGATATTCCTCTCGCATCGCTCACGCATCATCCAGCACAACGGGCCGATTCCGACTTCCCTCCCCCGGCTCAGGGCTAGGTGGACTAACGACCGTCCGAGGTGGGGGCGGGGTATCCTCGCCATCCCCTCGCTCCTCCTCAAAAATAACCTCCTCGTCGCCAGCTTTCTTCCCACCGCTCATCCCAGCCGGACTAGCTTCCTCAGCCTCGACACTCGCGCTCTCCCTTGCTCTTCTCCGCCTGCGGTTCCTTCTCTCGTCCTCATTAGCGCTCTCCCTCCTTCTCCGTACCCGGAGGCTTCCACTTCCGTCACGGCTGGCGGGCCGTTCGTCACCGTCCCGGCGGAGACCTTGCAGCATACTGGCTGCGCGCTCGGCGACGTCTTCGCCTTCGGAGATTGGTTCCATTTTATCGCTTTGGGAGTCGCCGTTGACGGACTCGGGTGCTAAGAGCGTTCTCTCGGCGTCATCGTCCTCTTCGTCGGCTTTGGTGAGGTCGCCCAGGTAGGGGATGGTTTGCCCGCTGGCGACCCGGATTTGATGTTTGTCTTTTAGACGGGCACGGCGGCGGCGATCGCGTTGGTCGCGGGCTTGAGGGGCGGCGGCGCGGAGTTTCTCCAATAGGGAGTCCATTGCGCCTGTTGAGGAGGGGGAGAGGGGGCCGTCGGAGGTGGGGACGCCCGCGTTGGCAGCGGCGGGATTGAGGGCTTTGACGTTGGTTCGCTTGCGGGCCATGGAGGCTTCGTTGCGGCGGCGGGTTTCTTCCATTGCCATGTTCTTCTCTTTGGAGCGCTGATGGGATCGTTAGTCGATGATCAGGTAGATGAAGAGAAAAAGGTGACTTGCCTTCCATTCGATGACAAAATTGGCCAGCTTGGCGAAGAAGTCTCGTCGTGCGTTCTCGTCTGTGCTGTCCTCGCCGTAGAAGGTCATGATATCGTCATAGCTCCTGCTCATCTCGTCGAGGTACAATTGCATCTGCTCCGCTTTCCGTCTCGCATCCTTCATCGAGCGTTGCACCACTTGGCTGACGCGATCTTGTGGGTGGAATTTCTTCGGGTCGCTCAGGTTCCCAGAATCAAGCGATGCCTGAACGTTCTTGATGTTATCAATATACTTCTTAGCATCGAGGCGCAACTGTTCAACGTTCAGCTTCTGTGCCGAGACAACACCTCCTATGTCGTCAAGGAAACCTTCCCACTCGGAATATTGATTCCGGACAATGCGTTCGACGAGATCTGCAAACGTCGATTCGTTCTTCTCATCTTTGACCATTCCCAGCCGTCCGAGGGAGCTAAGCTTGAAGCCCGTAGCTTGTTTATTGGAATCATTCATGTAGTTTCCAATGTCGAGGATCAGACCCAGGATGTTCATCAAAGCCACAGAGTCACGTAACGATTCGGAAACTGTCACAATTTCTTTGAGATGCTTCGAGATCTCATCATACTCGCCTTCGAAAGTGCGTGTCAAAAGCAACGCCCGCATTCTCGACTTCCAATAATGGCTGAGCTCGAATGCAGTGGCTAAATAGACCTGATCTTCCCGGGTAAGCTCACTAGGATCCATTTCTCGTGGTGTTTTGAGAGCGTCAGGACCGGTCCAGTCCCGACTGTACGGTGCCAAAAGCTTAGCACTGTTGTCAGGGACCACACAAAGATCCTCCTTCTGCAAAAAGTCCATAACCACATTATTATCGAGAATCTCTTTGTCACAATGGATGATCATGCGGATAACCTCGTCCGCATCCAAGGTAGAAAACTTAGCCAAAGAGATAAGGAACTTTTGTCTCAAGTCACTCGAGATGATCTGCTTCTTATCTAATTTCTTGCCACTGGCAGTTCCGATCTTCTTGATTTCTTTGGCCATGAAGAGTTTCTCGACCTCGTCTAAGACACCCTTGCGCGAAAGCTCCTGGTATTTTTCTTCTTTGTCGGCATGAGTGGGAGCATGAGAAGCCCAGACGGTAACTTGAGGAGCGTCGACCTTCTCCCAATGAAGGGCCTTCAACTTCTTCTTGGGACGTATGGAGGGGAGGTTAAGGATCGGGGCTTGGGAGTAATGGACTTGTGGTAGGTAGCTACCCTTCTGTGGACTAGGTAGAGGAGGGGCACCAGGAGTGGGAGGTGGACCCATCAAGGATGTATGAGCAGATGACTGTGCTGTTCGAGGAGTACCTGGCATAGGCGGAGGGGGAGGAGGCGGTGCACCAGAGGCAAATCCAGGCATAGTGAGAGAATTTACAGGAGGAGTCGGAGGAGGAGGAGGTGGTGGTGGTGGTGGTGGAGGTGGTGGCGGTGGGCCCTTTTCAAAACCAGGCATTTTCGTAGGAGATGGTATTGGTGGCGGAGGCATCTCCTTACTCCTTTCGGCCTTTTCTGCCTTCTCAGTCTTAGGCGCAGCTTCATCGACAGGGGTTTTTGGCGAATCTGATTCCAAACTTGGATGAGATGGCCCAGTGGTGATACCATCACCTTCAGCATCTTCGTCATCGCTAGCATCGAAGCGGCGTACTTTGGCAGCTATTTCTCCCAAGAGACCAGTCGCTTGGCGAGCACTCATCTGAGGCCGCTTGAACTCGACTAACCTTGGCTTTTCGTATATGACAGCCTCTTCGCCTTCGCCTTCGATCTGATATGCATCCTCTGCGCTCTCTCGCGCAAGAGTATCAGCAGCAGCACGCCTTGGGCCTTTCAGCATTTTGCTCCTCTTCGTCTGCCCCAAAGGACCGTTGCTGAACTCTCGGGTCACCCGCGCAGAGAAATTTTCTCTCTGCTCTCCTTCATCATCGTCCATTTGCTCGCGCAGCTCTCGGAGTCTGTCGGAAGGACCTGCTTGTTGCCAGACTCTCCCTTCGAGCTTGCATTGCGTCTTTGCTCTCTCTAGCTGCGTCTCAAGTCGAGCCATGAGAGTCTCACGATCCAGAATACCCTGCATCTTCTTGGGATCCGTAGAAGCAATAGCATCTGGTACGCCCTTCTTGGCAACTGAAGCCGCAAAGTCCTGAGCATCCCGAAGCATAAGATATAATTCTCTCGTCTCCAGCTCGTTCCTTTGCAATTCCTGGGCCCGGATCCTTTGTAAGTCGGCAAGCTCGCTCTTGAAAGCCTCGTTCTGGCGTCCCTGAAGCTCAATGATTTGGGCCTGCTCCTCGAGCTGCTTCTGCAACTTTGCTACCAAACCGTTGGCGCCCATATCTATTCTCGCTTGCATCTCATCCCTCTCGGCAATGGCAGAATCGGCAATCTGTCTTGCTTCTGTGGTTTCATCGAGAGCTTGTCGTGCTTCAGAATCCGTATGTAACCTGTCCAAGAGACTTTGAACGGAGAAGTTGAGACTCTGCTTGAGATCCATATCTGGAAGTCTGCGATCCATTGCAACATAGCTGAGCATCGCGTCGACCAATTGGAACATCCGTAATCGATCTTCCTCGTCATTGTCTCGTATCAGTAGCATGTGTTGCATCGCGGAAAGGAAGTAGTCTTGCGCGCGGCTCCCTTGCACTTTCGACATTATGGCATCCACGACTTGAGTCGGATCTTGCATGTCTTTGACCTCTCCCTCGATGCTATCTTTCATGCTGCTGTTTTCCCGTTGAAGCAGGTCCTCGTAGTCGATGGCTTCATTTTCCCTGTACCGTTCAATCTGCTTGTCTATGACCTCGTATTGGAAGTCTTCCATCTTGTGCAATATTCTCTTTATACCACACGAGGTGAATTGGGCCCTGATATGGCATCTCAGCTGTAGATCATGCTCCGGCGCATCAATCATCATGTTCAGTAAGAAGAGCGTGGCCACGGCGTACTCCATGAGAAGGTTCTCCATGCCAATACCTCCGCTGCGGACTTCCTCGCTGGCCCCGACCATACTGCCCATCTTACCACGGCCGTCGACAGTGACTTCGACAATTCGCATCCAGGCATCGAAACGCCCATTTTCCCCTTGTTGGTTCTTGACATGATCCATGGCCTGTAGCACCTTGAGATGACCCTCTCCTTCTGCCCAGTGGCAAAGAAACGTGAGGACTTCGCTGACGAGTTTCCTTGTCGTCAACCGTGGAGAAATAAGGGAGGTAGCCAAAGACACGACCACTTGCTGGTGCAGGAGAGCGTCGTCTGCACCATACATGTTGTTCATCAGCGCCTTGAGACATTTAATGATGTCGTACTCTTTGTCGAGATCCTTGTCGCTCGTAGATCCCGACACTGGAGCTGGACCTTGGCCTTGCCTTCGGTTGATCTTTGCGAGCACATTTGTTAAAGCGACCTGACCTTGAGCTTCGACAAAAGACTTGACCCAGCTGATCGGCTGCGTCCGAAGACTGACGCTGAGACTCCCAAGCTGTTTTGCTGTGATACTGTCATTCATGACCCTCCTCACATACCATTCCGGACTTCCCTCTTCGTCTGCCCTGACAATTATCCCAGTAGTGCCATCGCTGCTCAGGACGGTCTGCCTGGCATGTGTCCTTCTCTTCTGCTCTCCTTGCCATTCCATCATTTTGTCCTGATGTACCAATTGCCATTTTTTACTCGCGGGATAAGCTAACATTTGCCGCCTTGCTTGCTCAGGCATGGCCTGGAAGTTGCGCTTGTTCATCATGTCGACAAATTGTTGCTCGATAATCCGATCGTCGGCGGGCCGTGGAAAGTGGAAGCCGTCTGGGTTGAAAGAAGTAGTGGAATTGAATCCCACGGGTTGCTGTGGCGCCCATCCTGATGTGTAGTGTGATGATCTGCCAGCCGTGCTCGGTCGTTCTTGCACGGCTGTCCGGGAAGAATTATCCGAAGAGAAGATACTGGAGCCGCGAGTGGCTGAGGAAACCGAAGAAAGGACGCTCATTTGGTCGAATGAATTGCGATGATTAGAAGAAGTGTCGCCCGTCGATATGGAATTAAATGTACCATGGGAATCGGTGGGATGTGAAATCGCATCACCTGGTATCGAATACGGTAATGGTTTCCGACTGCTGTCTCGTGTAGGTAACACGGTTGAGACTGGCTTTAAAGAAGAGTGGCCCGAGGAGTGAGGTGGGGGTCTTGGGCCGGTTGGATGTGAAGTCGAAGATCCGTTTGGCACTGGCGCAGTCCCTGGGTCCCACGAGGGATACTGATGAAAGTCACCGCCCCCCTTGTTGAGGTGGTGTGGCAGTGGGTCTTTCCGTCCAGGCGGGTTGTCGTTCTTAGGGAGGTATTCAACCGAGATGGGACTTTTGGGATCTGCGGGCACGCTGTCGTAAGGTATGGATGTGATTACGCCTGCTGTCATTGATAGACCAAGGTTGTCACCGTCCTGACCAAATTCCATGGCAGGTAATTGGGTTTTATTTGAATGTCTCGAGGATCGGGATCCATTGGCGCTGCTAGAGCCGCCGCCCGGGACTTCCAGACCAAAGGCACCATCATCTTGTAGAAATGAGTCCTGGGACCTCTCCTTGTTCTTTCGCCCAAAGAAGGATCTTCCACCTGAGGATTGCCGTGACTTGCTATCGACAGTCGATGTTGATGAAGGCATCTCCTAGAATCCTCCTTTTCGTCTCCCTCGGCCGCAACCGCCTGGGCCGCTTGGGTCGCTCCAGTGCAGAGGCAGGATTCACGATCCTTGTGCAGCGTATCTAGAGCTCGATGGGGTATTACAGCGGTCGAGCAGGTATGATGGTCGCTGGCAAACAATCATGTATTCAGCATGGGGCGCCTTCCTGTAGAGCCCCTTTCATGATTCGTAAGATCGAAGAGAGCGGCAGGACGCTGGACGCCACCACAGCTCGCGATCAAAGGTGGCAGGTAGAGAGAGGGCGGTGAGAGGAGATAAAGTCTTTCAACACAGTTGGAGGTGGACAATATGATGGCCCGTGGGAGAATTGATGGGGGGTTGTTAGACGGGAGACATGCCGCAAACTGATGCAGAACACACCCGGATTTAGCCTGTTTCCTTATATCTTACTAGGGCCAGACAATCGAAATAAACATGGCCTCTCAATTATATGGTGTAGTAGACATTCTTCTCTACTCTCCATATTACTATCGTCCACTTCGTTATGATCTAACTCTTGTTGCTTGTCTTGTCCAGCAGCATGTCTGTTGCTATATGACAAGCTGGTCATCACCATTATACAGTCAGATTGTCGCCGCATAAAGAATTCAGCCTTGCAAGTTGTCCCCAAAGACAATGAAGTGAACCCAACCCATCGCAATCAATCTACAATTCAAAGACTGTCTGAGCTTATGCTGCACGGGTCTGCGTTGATCGCCGTCGACCCTACCAGCTGAGCCAACTGAATCGCCTTGACATCTTCAGCGGACAATAATGAGCTCTTGGGGGGTAAGCCAACGCCCCATCATCTCTATCGCATCCCAACCTCATAACCTCATCTTAACGTTGCTATCTACCTAGACCATCCTCATTCCCCCTCTCCTCGCTCTCCTCCTTTATCTCATAACAACCTACGTCCTCCGACCCCTCGTCACCCGCTACCGAGAGCGAGCCTCTTATTCCTCACTTCCTACTTCCCTCTCCCTACCCAATTCGATCCCAGCTCCCACTAACGTTCTCACGGGCCTGATATCCCGAGTGCAAGGCTTGGTAGGTTGGCCAAGGAGGAATAGCGCAGCCAGCGGCGAAAGTCTGCTTGGGGATGAGGAGTTGGAGGAAGGCCTAGCAGACCAGGGACTAGGAAGAGGGCGGAGAGGAATAGACGGTGGAGCAGGTGCAAATGCTGATAGGAGGCTAAGTCGAGAATTGGAGGGAGGCTTCATGGACGATAGTGATGAGGAGGAGGATGGGAGAAGATGAATAAAAGCAAGATGGATTCTCGAGAAATTCGAATTACTGTTCACCAGCATCAGACCGCGTCCCTGAGCGATAGAAAAGTGGCTTTGCTCGTCCATATCGAGTGGTGACCCTCCTGGATGGTGTCTGTCCTTCTGGCCCTCCACCCTCTGTTGTGTCTGCAAGATGAGATTAATCTAAACACCAACGTGGGGATGCTGCCATTGTCAATCCAGGAGGATCAAACGGCATACATATTACTCAGGATAATCTCAGACACAGCCATGCCCTCAAGACCAACACCACCATCCGCATTCATTTTATCAGAGGATCCTGAGAAATACATTTTCCCAATATCTGAACCGTCCTGTCTCGTCCGCATTACCCAACAAAGAGACGACCCATCCTCCAACAATGGCTTGCCGCCATCACCGTCGCCACAATCCCCCCAATTCCGCTTCCCTCACGAGTGCAAAACTCTCTTTCCCACCTTCGCCTCAAACCACTCTCTACATCCACCCGTCTACCACGTAAGCCCAACCACGCGCCCAAAGATCCGGCTGAGCGACTCCAGCAACCCACATCAACCCCTTCCTCCTCCCGCAATCCGAGCAAGAAACTTCACAACAGCCACCTAGAGATACCCTTTGAAGAACCACCCTCCAAATCATGCTCAAAATCTCATAACCCCCCCAAACATCCGTCGTCCGCAAACCCTGAACCCGCCAAAGCGCGCTACAGCTCCTTCACTCACTAAACCCTCCAGTACCAAACACCAACACAAAACTCCAAACCCTCCGTCCCACCCCTCCAAGTCAACCCCTCCACTCTTGACGCTCACACTCAACCCTCGGCAGCCGAACATAACTTCCGTTCTTCACCACACCCTTCCATAATAGACAATACCCTCGCACAATACTCCCCCAACCATATCAGCAACCCCATCCACAACACCTCAAGCCCATCGATACCCACACCTCAAACCCCAGTGCCATCACCCCCACCCCCACCCCCACCTACCCCTCGCCCAACCACAGAAGCAAACCCATCCTCCACTGCCTCTGAAAAACCCTCTTCTCCCATCAACCCACTTCCCAATCGTTTCAAAAAAGGGCGAAGAAGATGCATACCCTCCCCAACTGCAGGAACCGGAACGGGACCGGGATGGAACCGAAAAAGGTAAAGTGACGCCATCGTCTCCATTCCTCAAAGGGCAGCCCCCGTGTGAGCGATCCCAAGACTTGACCTCCCCACGGCAAGAAGGGGAAGAGTATACTCTGCCGGGAGAAGGGGAGGGAGAGGCAATGGATAAGATTGGGTGAGCAGGGGTAGATACGGAGGGGATTGTGAGTATGAATGACGATGCTCGGATCACCGATTTTTGGTCTAGACGTCTGCCCGTCTTCGCTTTACTCGATTTGGTTGTGTGAGATGAGAGTGGAGGGGAGGAAGGGAAGGGGGGGGGGAATAGTGTGCTTCTGTGAGAGATTAGGGGGTGGTGGGGAGGGGAGGGGAGGAGTCGGAGTCGGAGGATTAAAGGACCATTAGAAGCAAGGGATTGGAAGATGTACTCTGCACGAAATAACGCATGTGGGGGGGGGGTATGGGTTGGACTGAAGTGTCGCTGGAGACAAAAGCGGGAGCGTGAAGGATACCCATGGGCTGCACAAAATGCTCAAACATGTTCAAGGCAAGATTATTCGTCTGACCTAGCAAAGCGGCAGCGCTGAAGCGTTCAAGGGATGTACAGAGAATTCGGTATCGGACGATGGGGATTATTAAGTAGCAGCCTCTCCACCCCTTCTTCTTCAGCATTCTACTTCTCTCATCTTCGCTCAGCCCTCACTCTCTACCAGCCAACCCACCAAACCCTCCCATGAACCCCCAAGCTCTCATTATGGAATCAAAGGGTATCTGATATGTGCGTGACAAAGCGTAAACGACGTGACTAGTACAATGCGAGTGGCATCCTGCGCATCGAGCGAGTGTGAGCTAGACTTCCTAATGACCGGACCCGCCCTGTTGTTGTTGTTGTTGTTGTTGTGAGAGTAGATGTGAAGCGTGTTTACAGCAAAGCCATGGCGGCGAGACCTGCGAACCCGGCAAACCCGGCCATGGCGGTGGCCTGTGCGGCACCGCCCTTGCTGGTTGACGAGCCTCCTGAACCGCCAGCGGTGCTAGAACCACCCGAGCCGCCAGCACTGCTAGAGCCACCTGAGCCACTTGCACTCGCGGTGGACGAGCTGCCGGAGCCGCCTGAGGTTGCGGAGGACCCGCCGGACGACTACGAAGATATTAGTATTTTTATGTCTCAGCCCCAACGAAGGAGATCAACCCACCGAGGCCACTCCTGAGGCACCGGAGCCGCTGGCACCAGCACTGCCCGTCGAGTTGCCAGATGAGCCGCTAGTTGTCGAATTGCCTGATGAGCCACCGGATGTCGAATTACCACTGCCGGCACCGCCGGTCGGGGAAGCTCCGCTGGTGGTGTAGGTTGAGCCTGCGGTATCGGTGGTGGTGATGACACCACCAGCCCCGCCACCAACAGTAGAACCGCCCGCGCCAGTGGTGACGGTGGCAACTCCTGAAAGGGCGGTGTTGGTCACGGTGCTGACAGCACCGCTGGCTCCACTCGCACCCTGAAGGGCAGCTGTCGCGTATTAGCTGTCCAGCCACAACAGCGTGTCAAGCGTGGCGGGTGAACTTACATCCGCAGAATGAGTTGCCAACGGAGATGATTGAACTAGTATCGACATTCTTAGGGCACGACTGGGTAGAGCAATCGCGTACACCATTGCCAAAGTTCATGTTGGCGCAGAGGCAGGTGATGTTGTTCGGTGTGCAGCCCAAGCTCTGGGCTTTTCCCAGCATGTTGTTGATGCATGTTTTCTACACAAGGTCAACAACACTATCCCACGCGGGTGAGGCTTGCATCTGGAGTGGTAGATTTACACCGCAGTCCGGTAGACCTTGGATGGCACTCAAATCTTGGGCGACGGCGGCACCAGCGAGGAGCGCTGCGACGAGGAAGAACTGCATGGTAATGTTCGTTATGAGGTTGATGTGAGGTGAATGTACTTTTATGCTTGTCTGCGTGACGACGCTTGCCAGATGCAGAGGATTGAGCGTAGGAAAGGGATGATGCCGTAGGAAGTATGCAGGAATCAAGATGTAGGACTGAGGAGAGTGTTGTGGAGGAAAGAAATCAAGAGAGAGAAAGCGGACAAGGTCGGTGGTTGCAACGAGATGAGCTGGAAGTAGTAATGGGATTGGCGAAGATGGTTTGGCGCTAAGAGCAATTGCTTTGGTCGCTTGCTTCCTTTTCTTTTTGCTCTTTCCCTCCTTCTATTCTTTTTTCACACACGGCCAACAAATAAGAGATGTGGCTCAATTATCGTGCGGAAGGTATTCCAATCAAATGCTCAATATTCTCTACGGAGCACCAAGCGGATAGTTTAATTGCCTTCTGCCACTGCCTTTCCCTTGGCCTTTGCCTTGGTCATTGGAGTGGGAAATTGCAATCGCTTGGCCAGGGTGGCTGGGAGACGGATTGGATCAATTGGTTGGCGGCGACATCATGCATTTGGAAATTGGGCTGGAGACTAAAGTTATCTAAAGCCTGCAGGGTACGGACTAGAGGGTGGGGAGTAGGGATTAGGGGTATTAGGGCGCAAGCGTGGTGAAAGCCCTGGGGGCAAAACAGGTTTTGGATGAGCGGCAATCTATAGTAGGTAGCCACGACTACTCAGGAATAGGTAAGTGTACCTCTTCTCTATATTTTCCGTACCTGTGGCACAGCCAAGTCCCGCCCGACAATCTGGAACATGAACCACGCAGCTCCATTCAGGTACGTCGCCACCAGGGTCCCTTAGGGCCACGCTTACCGTGGCAGGTAGCTGGCTCGTACCAGACCGGTTTCTCCACTGGAGCTCTCTCTCTCGTTTTGGGTTTGATTTCAGCTGACTTCGTCATGCAGACTGGGAATCCGCAAATCGCCTCACAACTCAATGAGAGAAAAATCCTCCAAACAGGTTGGAACGTTGTCTTGACGCCCACCAATGCAGACCTCCTGAATCCTTCCAAGTCCAAGTAGTGTCTGCAGACACACCCCGTACGTATTTTGGGGACGGCAGACGCCAAGCTGAAACACTTCTCCTCACCGTTCCTCGCCTCGTTGGAAAAGGCGCCTCAATGGAGGAATCCTGTAGTCAATGGCGATTTTCCATTAGTATGTACGTGATGAACTGCGCATTTTGCACAGGTGTGTTCCAACATTCTGAAAATCACTGCGCTTCGAGTCTTTGCGAGCGATGTGAAAAGCTGTTATATTTTGTATAAACCCGCTATAATATATTACAATTCCCCTATATAGATTTCTTATATGTTAGAATATTTATAAAGTTCATAAAGTTTATAATGTGTATATAAAACGTTATATTATTGTATATTTGTAAGAAGTTTATATTATAAAGGAAATATAATATTGAAAAAAAAAGTTTTATAATATATTTATATCGATTTAATATTTTATTAATATATTATTTCTTATTATTAAGTTGATTTTCTTATTTTTTTAAGAAGTTTTTTATTTATATAAAAAACATTATCGGAACTATATAATGTTTTTATATATTATATATAAATTTTATATACAAAACTTTGTTGAATATTTTAATAATATTGAATATTAAAAAGTTTTTTATTTTATTTTTATTGTTATTTTAAATAATGTAAATTTTTTTAAATATAAATTATAATATAATATTTTTAATATTTTTTATTTTTTATTTTATTTAAATATTTGAAAATTTATTTATATATAATATTATTTACGAACTTTTATTACTTATAAAAAAAAGTTGAAAGACTTTATTAATAACAAAATTATTATAATCAAAGGCGTAATATAATTATTAAAAGCAAATTATATAAACAAAATATAAAGTTTTCGTAATAAATAATATAACTTTTTTACTTATTAAGTTAAATCGTATAAGTAAAATCAATGATATAAATATAATAAATACTTTTTAATTATTAATAGAACTGTTGTAATAATACGTAATATAAATTTTATAACTCTTTATAATATTTTTATATACCGCTTTTAATTCATCCGTAATCAAATTTATAAAAGAATTATATTTTAATAATCAAAAAGTCAGAATAGGAATTGAAAGAAAATAAGCTTTTGTTATAGTTCAAAAAAGAATTATTTATATTAATATAATTATAAAATAAAATAAAAATAAATAAAAATATATTTATTCATATATAAAACGGTTATAAAACGTTTATTATATATAACGTTAAATAAGATATATAAAAGTAACTTTATTTTATTTTTTAAATTATAAACGGTTTAATTATTAAAAGTTGAAAAAAAGATATTATATATCTTTTTTTAAATATATATAATAATACATTTTTTAAATATATATAATAATACATTTTTTAAATATATATAATAATACATTTTACAAAATAATATAAAAAAGTATAAAAAAAGTTAAAAATATTAATATTAACTAGAAAAATATAATATAAAAGCGATTTTTTAATATATTATAAATACGAATATATATAATAATAAACGAAATAGAAAATACTTCCCTTTTGGTAATATAGAACCAATATATATTATAACGAAAAGGATAATAAAAAAATAATATAAACATATTAATTAAACATATATAAACAAGAACTTTTATTGAAATTTATATATATAATATTTACAAAAATAAAGATTAAAAAACGATAATTAATAATATATTAATAATATATCGAAAGTATTTTTTAAATATTAGTAATAATTTTATTACAAAGGCAAACGAATATTAAATAAAAAGCGGAAGTAACTATCGATAATATAAAATAAAATAATTATAAAGAGAAATTATAATAAACTAATAATATAATAAAATATTTTTTAAATATATAATATTTATAAAAAGGATATATAATAAGTTTTTATTAATATCTAAATAATTTTTATATAAGTTTATTAAAGGATTTTTTTTGTTTATATTTAATATAAAACCCGTTAAGGTTTATACAATATTTTTATTTTTTATTTAAAAACTTATTATTCTATTACGATTTTCTTAAACTATATTAAATATTGTTTTTTGTATTAGCGAAAATCGATTTCGTATTTTTTAAATTTTTTATTATAAATTTTTTGTTTTTGATACTTAAATTAAGGATAGTAAGATTCGAACTTACAATTTTATAATACGCGTATGTTATATACGCGTTTTATATACAATATTAATTTAATTTTTAACAATGTTGTTATTACGCCGTTATTCCTTTTATAAAAGTATTAAATCGAAAAAAAAAATTAATTTTTATAATTATATTGTTTCCGATTTTAAAATTTTAAATAAAATTTTAATTTTTGAAACAAAATTAACAAAATTAAATATGAATAAAATTATAAAAAGTTTTATATATTTATATAAAGATTCGATATTTATAAATTATTATTATTTTAATTATTTAGAAATTCTTGTTATATTCGGACTTTAAAATATTATTTTATTATTATTAAAATTATTTTATAAAAGAAGAATTTAAATATATATAATATTTTCAATTTAATTAACAGTTTTTAAAATAAAAACTTATAAATCGAGATTTTTAAGAATATTTTAATTAACTATAATAATAAAAGAAAAATTAAAATAAAATTAATTATATAATTGAATATTAATAATTATAATAAAATATATATTAAGTTTATAATATTAAATTTACTTTTATATAAATTTTTGAATAATAATGTCTAAATTCGAAGTTATTAATAAAAATATACTATTTTTTATTTCTTATTTATTTCTATTTTTATTTTTATATATTTGATTTAATTCTTTTACGAGCTTATACGAAAATTTAATATATATATTTCTTTTATAACTTATATAAGACGTTCAAGGCTCGTAATAATATTTTTTTAATCTTTCTTTATATTTAGAATTCTTCCGTTGGTCGAAGTTTTTAAACTTAAATAAAAATTTATATGTCCTTTCTTTATATCTTTTATAATATTTATTATAAGCAAACCTTCCTTAACTACCGTCTTTAATATTTCATTATTAATGTTTTTTCTTTTTTTTCCCTTACTTTTTTTTTATAAAAGAGTTATTTAAACTTTTATAATTGCCTTGTTTAAAATAAGAAAGTATTACTTTATTTCTTCTTTTTTTTATTATTTATATTTTATTATTAAGTTCCCTTCCATTTCCCCTTTTCTTATTTTAAAGGCGTTATTTTTAACTATAATTATTATATCGTTATTGCTTTATCGGTTCCTTAATATATTTTGTATTCTTTATAAAAAAAAATTCGCTTTTTTTTCCTTCCGTTTTTCCTTTTTCCCTTCCCGCGCTTTATAAAAAGGGCGAGGGAGTTAATTTTATAATTAATATATATATATATATATATAATTAAATAACATTTTTTTTTATTTCTATAAGATTGTTATTACTTAATATTGATATTTTTATTTTTATTATTTTATATACGCTATACTTTTAACCTTCTTTCGCGTTTTATATTATTTATTAATTTTTTTAATTCCTTTTTCCTCTCCCCCATCATGTAAAAAAAGTATATAAGATAATAACGCTTCGAAGGAAATATAAAAAGTACAAAAATATAAAGGAAAAACCTTTTTAACTTTATAAAAATTTATAATTAAAATAATATACATTTTATTAATACTAGGCTTCCTTATTATATACTATTTTTATTTATATCTCCTTTTGTTAATATAATACAAATCGGTTATTTATAGTATTAAAATAAAATCATAACAATTTATTAACGTTAATTTTATAATCCTTTTCTTTTATATATATTTTTAATATTATTACTTTTTAATTCGTTATTTCGGATCGTATTAACTTTTTTAATATAACATTCTTCCCTTTTTCTCCTCTTTAATTTTTTTAATTTTTCATATTGATTTTAAATTATTTTATTATTTTATTATTTAAATATTTAAAATTTTTCGTATATATTTCCGTTTTATTCTTATTTTGTTTTACTTCTTATTTATATATTATTAACGTAACTTAAGTTCTTTACTTTACTTTACTTTACCGCTACGTCTAATATAATTTAATATTATATATAATATCGATATTTTAATATTTTTTAATGTTTTATTTTATTTTATTTTATATTAATTTTTTTATCTTTTTCTTTTAATCCTTTAACTTTTAATAATAATAATAATAATAATAATAAATTATTATTATTATTATTATTATTATTATCACCGCCGCCTTTTTATACTTTATTAATACGATTTTAACAAGTATTTTATTATAAAGTTACTTACTTACTTCGTTTTTTCTTTTTATATTTTTTTTATTTATATATATAAAGTTTTCTGGTCCCCCTAACGGCCCTTTTATTAATAATTTTACCTTTTTTATCTGCTTTTATTCTGCTTTTACTTTCCTTTATTCTATTTCTTTATATTATATATAATTTTAAATTTGTTTTTTATAAATTATAAGTATTTTATTTTATATATTATTTATTAATTTTATAATAATTTCCTTTACTTTCCTACTTCCACAGGCTTAACGCGTTATAAATATTATATTTATTTAAATAATATTTATTAACTAATCTTTGACTTTTTCCTTTCTTTTTTCTTTTATTTCTTTTTATTTTCGGATTTTTATTTAATAAAAAGGAACAACGATTTTACCGCCTTTATTAACCTTTAATACTTATTCAATAAAAGGGTCTAGTAAAAGAAAACTTTTATATATCATATTATTATTATGCTTATTAACGGTTCGGGAACTAACCTCTTTAAATTAAAAACTTTCATTTAAAAAATAATTATTTATATTTCAAAGGGTATTTTAAATATTTTCCGTTAATAAATATATATTTCCTTTTATTTTATTCTTATACTTATATATTGTTAATTTTCTTAAAATCGCTTGCTTCCCTTCGTAAAGAATAAAGAGGAAAATAAAGATAAGGTAAAAAAATAAAAGGATAAAAATAAAAATAAGATAAAAATATATTATTATTTCTGAAATTATTATATTCAAAATCGTAAAGAAATCTCGTTATATTATAAAAAATATTTTGAAATAAATATTTAAATAGTTTTGAAATTGTAATTAAAATAATTATAATAATAATTTTCAAAAGAGAAATAATAACGTAAAAGTAAAAGTTTTTATTAAAAAAGACTTAATCTTAATCTTAAGAATATTTATATTTATAATATATATATATATAATTATAATGTTTTTTTATATTTACAACTTTAGCCTTTCTAAATATAACAATATAAATGAATTTGATAAGGAAATTATAAATTAGTTAAATATAATTATTTATTATTTATTTTACACGAATAATTATTTATTTTAAACAAATAATTATTTATTTTAAACAAATAACTATTTATTTTAAATATAAATTTAATTCCGAAAACTTTTAAAACAAAAACTTAATAATTATTTATTGAATTTCAAAAATACAAAATTAATTGTATTTATAAAAAATTATTTATATCAATAAGATAATAGGAATGTTAATAATGATATATTAATATAATAATATTCGAAGATTTTAAAAATAATTTTAATCATCTTTTTAACAATATTAATACATCTTTTAAATTCATATTTATAAAAAATTAAAATAATATGAAAATATAAAATAATAAGAAAAATTCTATTAATATTTATTAATATTAATATTATTCATTATTTTCTGAAAATTTCGGTAATTGAAAAGTAACTTTCAATTAATTGTATTTAAAAATCAATATATATTTTTTCGATTTTGGAGAAGAAGAATTAAAATTTTTATAAAAATTTGAAAAAAAATTTAAATTATACTCAAATTAAATTATAATAAATTTATAGATTTATAATTAAAAAATATTATAAAATTTATAAAAATTTAATAATACAATTCTTTTTAATTCTTTATAAAAATTACAAAAATTGATATTTTCGATAGTTTATTTATATCAATATATTAAATAGGGAGTAAGAACGTAATAACAACGTTACAAAAAGTTAAACATTACGAAAAGTTAAATTAAAAATTATTTAAAATATTCTTAAGATATATAAATTTATAAAATTATGAATTCAAATTTTATTATTCTTAATTTATGTATTAAAAACGGAAGATTCATAATAAAAAAATATAAAAAGACGGAATAAATTTTTAATAATATTAAAAATTTGTAATAATTACAAAGGAATATTATAAATGTTCGAATAAAATATAATTTCTATATATATTTTAATGAATATTATATCGAACATAAACTAAAAATAAATATATATAGATATTAAATATAAATACTATTTAATTATTATTAAATTAATTATATATTTTTATTATTAATTTATAAAAATATAATTTTTAATTTAAAAGGAATATTTATTTATATTAATATATTATTAAGAAAATATGTATTATTTTTCGAAATTATTTTGCTTAAAATATTAATAAAAAAAGCAACTTTATTTTCTTTTAATTATAAAAAACAAAAAATAAAAAAGGTAAATAATAATTTATATTAAAAAACTTTTTTGAATTGACTACTTAGAGATTTTCATATTATTATTACTTAAGAAAGTATTTTAAAGAAAAGAAATAAACTTACTAGTAATATATTTATAAAATATAAAAGCGGTATAAGCGAAACGTTCAAAGGTCTCGTAATTAGCAAAAGCTTAATAAATAAAATAAATATAAAAATAATAAGAAACGGACCGTAAAATAAATTGTAAAAATAATTAAAAGAAATTAAAATTATTTATAAACTTCAGTGAAATAGAAATAAAATGTTTATACTATAAGAGGCTTTTTGAAGATTTTTTATTACTTTCAAAAGCATAATAACATAACATATAAATACTGCGGACCTAAAACATAACTTAATAAAACAATTAAAAAAGTTATAAATAAATTAGAAAAGATTATAATAAATTTAAATTTAAAAAATATAATAATAACTTGTATAATCGTTATAAAGAAAATAGCTTTAGATTTATAACTTGATAATATAACGCTTTTGACTTGTTAATTAAAGAAGGACTTAATAATTATAATAGAAGTAATTAATATAAATAATATTGCAAAAATTAAAAATATATTAATAGAATAAAAATAAAAATATATAAATATCAAATAGTATATAGGAATATTATAAAACAATTATTATAATAAAAATATATAATAAAAGAATAATTAAAATTAAAATTAATATAAAGAATATTTAAATTATTTTAAAATAAAACAAAAATTAAATAAAAAATATTTATAAAAAGAAAAGGATTAAAAAAGAAATATATATAATAATATATAATATATAAATTATAAATATATTTATAAGAAAAT
>JAABUQ010005317.1_pt1 | contig 20691 bp, 17 predicted proteins | sample 5560001 | NCBI WGS metagenome assembly JAABUQ01 (sample SAMN10711888, study PRJNA513371) | rock metagenome | isolation source: Antarctica rocks | place: Antarctica: Victoria Land, Finger Mt nord | collected 2015-12-18
TTGCATGGGAACCTCCTCCGTGCATCTCTTATATCCCCAGACCGATCAGGGCGGAAGCGGCGGACCATTCCATTAGCTTTGCCGGAAGAACGGCGGCGATCTGGAGCAGATCAAGTTCCTGCTTGGGCATAGTTCGATTCAGACAACAGAACGGTACTTGGGATCTCAGCAGGACTTGGCGATCGCGGTGAACGACAATCTCGGATTGTGAGGCAATAACAACGGACCATTCGGGGACAGATCAACGAAACGAAATCCCCGTACGTTATGGCCGCAGGCCTTACTTTCCGGGGTCATCTCCATCGCAAATGGAGCCGCAGTTCCAGCCCGGACGCTGTAGCAGTCTAAAATCGAGGCTCTACTGTTTTTGCAAGCCTCAGTGCCCGTTCGTAGTAGGGCGTAGCTTCGTCGGGGTGACTACTCGCATCAAGAGCCTGGCCCAGCATCGCATTCCTGTTGCGGAGTCTGGTGCCAACGCCTCTGCCTGTTGTGCTTCTGAGAGTGCGGCGGGTAGATCTCTTGTTCGGAGGCTGCGGCGGCGATAACGCAGCGATTGTCTGAGACGGCTTTGAGGTGGGCGACTTTGCTTGGGTGCGCCTCATTATGAGGTGTTAGGCCTACCAGCCTGCCGGCTTGGTAATCGTCCGACCGGCGCCATCGGTCGGCCGGGCCGCGACTGGCTAAGCGCCATGTGCGAGGCCGGGCCTTCCGAGGTGATGTCGCGGTTGAACCTAGCGAGCTTCTGCAGCTGGATGCTCGACGCAGCCGGCCGCAATGGTTCACAGCAGTACCGTCTCGCAAGGATGTCGAGCGGAGCAAAGGGCACCAAATTGGCAATGTCGCGGGTCAGAGTCGACTGGTACTCCTTGACGCTCCTGCCAGTTAGCTTGGGTCTCGTGGTATCGATGAGCTTTCTGACCTGGTGGAGGGCAACACTCCTGGTGTTTGGGGCTTTTGTGGGCCGCAATTGCTTGCACGCCGGCTGCTACGCTTTGTCCGATCTGTATCGGCGCGAATTTTCCAAGTCTGACAACGCTCGCGTGCTAGCCAGCTCCATTTCAGGATCTAGAAGGAGCATGGTGGATTGACCCGTTGACCGCCACTTCTATGCTGGGCGTGATGTTCCTTGTCTTTCCCCTGTTCGGGCTTCCCTACCAAGCCCTCACTACGATGGGGCGCATGTTCGTCATGATTGAAGCTCTGAGACGGATGATGATGTCACCGGCTGTGAGAGCCCAGACTCGGCTAAGCTTCTGGATGAGCGTCAGCGTATACCTTTCGCCAGTCGCGCTCGAGCGTTGGTATCGATAGTACCTTGATACCCTCAGCTTTTCGCCGCAAATTTGCGATCGGCTTGTCCCAGTAAATCTCACTCACCATGACCTGTTCTCCCGAGGAACCGCTTTGCCCATCCATTACTGATCCTCAGCTTACGTGGACTATCGGGCGGTGTTTGGTGTCAGGGATGGCTCGGCGGATAACCTCATGCGTGACTGGGGCTGTGTCGCCTTCGCCTAGAAACACAAACTTGATCATGTTGAAGACAGGATTGCCTTCCTTCCACTTGAAGTATGCGTGCGGAACGTTGCCGGTCCGTTGCTCTAGCTCGATCAGAAGGGCCGCTATAGAGTTTGCGACGACGGGACTCTTAGCATAGAGGATCTTGTTCTTACCAACGCGGCGACCCTCGACGCAGAGAGTGTGTTCGAAATCGGAACCATCGGTGCGGGTGACCTCGAAGAAGTAGAGACTTTCGTCCTGGGTGAGGCCGTAACGCTCGCGAACAAAGCGATCGATCGCATCAAGTTGTTCTTCTCTTTCCGCAGAGTGTGGCCTCGCCCTGTGGGCGATGACCCGGATGACCTGATCTTCGTCTTCCCGCAGCAGGGTCATTGCTTCCTCGGAAAGCTCGATCTTCTTGATCCGGAGCTCGGTGGACCGAAGCGCACGCGAGAGAAGAGAGACGCCGATGATTGTGAAGATAAAGAAAGAGGAGATCTTTAGGCCCTCGGGTCGCTCGTAGATGTTCAAGCTGGTGGTGTAGAGAAAGATGGCCGTAATGAGGAGATAAACCCAGCGTAACCGCTTCTGCCACAACGAAATGGTGACGGCGACGGCAGCGGAAGTGATAAGGACGAGAACGCCTGTGGCGTAGGCGCCACCCTGAGCGTCCACGTCCGCATGAAAGAGAACCGTGACGAGAACCGCGACCGACATGAACACGAGTACCAGCGGCCGTGAGGCGAGCGCCCATTCCGGAGCCATGCCGAAGCGGGGCAGATAGCGCGGGATGAGGTTGAGGAGACCCGCCATCGCGGACGCTCCTGCGAAAGCAAGGATGAGAATGGTAGAGAGGTCGTATAGAGAGCCGAAACCATTCCCTAAGTATTGGTGTGCGAGGTAAGCCATAGCTCGACCGTTCGCCGCGCCCCCTTCCGCAAAGGCCTTCGCTGGAATGAGCAGCGTAGTTACAAAGCTGGTGGCCATGAGGAACATGCTCATGATTACCGCTGCGGTCGCCAGAAGTCGGCGGGTGTTGCGAATCCGGTTTTCCATGTCCTTTCCTTTGATGAGCGGCATCACAGCCACTCCCGTCTCAAAGCCTGAAAGCCCCAGGGCGAGCTTCGGAAAGAGAATGAGGCAGACGCCGAGCATTCGCAAAACACTCGGGTGCTGCACGAAGAGAGTGCTTTTCCACCTTGAAATTGCTTCCGGGTGATGAAAGATTGCGTTGATCGCGACACCGGTGATCACTGCGTTCAGGACCAGGTAGACCCCGACGAGGACTACGGCGATCCCGATTGCCTCCTTGAAGCCTTTCAGGAAGATGGCCCCGAGCCCCGCGAGAAGGAGAAGGGTGACTAGCATCTGACTGTGGAGCCAAATTGGGGCGTAAGGATTATGAACAAAGTGGGCCCCGGCGTCCGCGGCAGATAGCGTCATGGTGATGATGAAGTCCGTGGAGGCAAAGCCGAGCAGGACGAGAACGAATACCTTACCTCCCCACTGGGGAAAGAGCCGCTCGAGCATCGCGATCGAGCCCTGGCCGTTCGGGCTGGCTCCGGCGACGCGGCTATACAGAGGAAGAGCTGCGAAGAGCGTCACAAGGACAAGAACGAGAGTCGCAATAGGCGAGAGCAGACCGGCCGCAAGGAAGGCTATCCCTGGTTGATACCCTAGCGTTGAAAAGTAATCGACGCCGGTAAGGCACATAACACGCCACCAGACGTGTTCGTGATCTGGATGATCTTCAACCCCTTCGGGAAGGCGAAGGTCGGATAGTAACCAATCAGTAAAGTTAGAGCTTTGCACGGCACCTGCCTGGCGATGGGTGATGGATAGGGGGATGCTGAGAAACATCCCCCTATATCGTATACATAGTGGGTGAGAGTCGCGGAACTGAGTAGCTGCCGTTCTTGGATGTCAGAAACGACCACACGTAGCAGCCAGTCTCTTCAATGGAGACGGAGACGATCTCACTCACGCTTCGCGAAAGCACCCGGATCAGTAGGGCTGCTGGCTTCCACAGGGCGCTCTACTCGCTCTACCGCTTTGCGCAGGTTTACCTTTGCGGACTTGAGCACTAAGTACCCGAAATCAGTTTTCGGGCAAACTTCGCTGAGTTCGTCGTCCAACTTGTCAGCGTCTAAGCCCGCGCCACGGGTCTGGATAACTGCTTGCGCTCTTTGAAACCTCCGATACAGAAAGCGCACTGTAGCTCACCCCTGGATCCGATCAGTAGCCCGGTTCCTCCCGATGCCGTAGAGCCAGGATCACCACCTGCTCGCCATAGAAGTGATAAAGAGCTTATAAGCGCCCTGCCCGAACTCCACCACCCACTCCCGAAGCTCTGGCAGCATATCTTCGACAGGCCGGCCGATCTCGGGATGTTTTGCCAAGCGCCCTGACGCGGCCCGGATTCGACATACTCAAGGACGAATGCAGGCAAGCAATTCTGTAGCTTGAGGAATTATCTGTCGCAGATTTTTAGGATTATTTGTCGTACGAGGTGCACTTCAGGCATGTCCGATGACGAGGCTGTCCCGCGCTGCTTCGACGATCTCGAGCGCTCCCACTCCGGTCAAGCGGCTGCCGAGACATTTGCAGAGTGGAAGATGGATGCGGGTTGTGTGTCGGCCTTGCGGTTGCCAACTTCGGGGGTGTGGGTTTCGTGCAGGTACTCGGCTAGCAACGATATTTGGGTGATTTCCCGGCGCACAGGAGGATTGTCCCATGAAGGTCCACGTTTGCGGCATTGATATCGGCAAGACAGTGTTCCACCTGGTTGGCCTGAGCAAGGAAGGCCACATCGTCACGCACCCAAGATGGCCGAGGCGATCTAGCCCAACCTTTCCCCGGGGCGGGGGCATACCTGGCCTTCGCCTGCGATTTAGAGCAAGCGCGCCTCGATGACGGCTCCTTCCGAAGGGATGATCGTTCGCTCTGCATTTTCCCGCATTGGGAGGACCTGCCGCGTCAGCCGAGGACTCATCTTTGAGGTCTGCGCTTGTTCAGGCTGTAACGGGCGCTTCACGGTGTATACACGCGGCGTCCTTAATATTGCGCGATCCGGAGTAAATATGACTTCCACTTTTGACTGCTCTCGGTCGCTTACCGAGGGGAAGAATCGAATGAAGAAACTGCTGCGCTCTGTGTCGGCACTCGCGCTCCTGCTACCGCTTTCAGCCTTCGCGCAGTTTGAAACGGCGTCCGTCCTCGGTTATGTCCGCGATGCCTCCGGCGCCGTCGTGGCGAACGCCACGGTGACCCTGATCAACCAGGCAACAGGGGTTACGCAGACAGGGACGACCGACAACGCCGGCCGATTTGAGTTCGTCAGCGTCGCGCTCGGCAGCTACGAGGTCGCCAGCCAGGCCACGGGCTTCGACAAGGCACAGACGCCGCCCTTTCAAGTAACCACCAACGCCCGCCAGCGCGTGGACCTCAGCCTCAAGGCCGGTGCCGTCACCGATGCGGTCACCGTTTCGGCCGCAGCCACGCTGCTCGAGACCGAGACCAGTTCGCGAGGCACCGTCATCGGTGTTCGCGAGATTGAAAATCTGCCGTTGAACGGACGCTCTTACGCCGATTTGGCGCTGCTTGTGCCGGGCGTCCGCAAGTCCGTGCTGGAAAACCAAAGCAACACCAGCCGTGAGGCGTCCTTCAACATCAACGGCCAGCGCAGCGCCTTCAACAACTTCCTGCTCGATGGGCTCGACAACAATACCTACGGCACGTCGAATCAGGGCTTTGCGAATGAAAATATTCCGCCCTCGCCCGACGCTATCGGCGAGTTCTCGGTCGAAACAAACAACTACTCGGCCGAGTTCGGCCGCTCGTCCGGCGGCGTCATTAACGCCAGCATCCGGCGTGGCACCAATCAGTTCCACGGTCGCGCCTGGGACTATATCCGCAACACCAAGTTGAACGCGATCGGCCCGTTCAATCCGACGGGCGGCGTCAAGCCGGTGCTCATCCGCAACCAATTCGGCGGAACCTTCGGCGGCCCCATTCTTCGCGACAAAGCCTTCTTTTTCGCCGACTACGAGGGGCTGCGCCAGATCGATAAGACCTACACCATGGCCAGCATCCCCACTGCTTTGCAGCGCAGCGGCTCCGTTGGTTTCCCGGTCACCAACCCCCTCACGGGCAAGGTGTACGCGAATGGTGTGATCCCCGCCTCGGACTTCTCGCCGCTGGCGACGCTCGTATTCGCTGCCCTGCCCACGGAGAACGCGCCACCGGCTGCCGGACAAGCCGCGTCAAACAACTACGTCAGCCTTCCCCACGCGACCATCAACGACAAGAAGGGCGATGGTCGTCTGGATTATGTCGCGAACGCTCGCCTGGTGCTTTTCGCGCGCTACAGTCAGCATCGTGCGGACCTCTTCGTTCCCGGTAACATTCCGGGCGTCGCGGGCGGCAACAATAACGGCAATGTCTTGATCGAGAACAAGAACATCGCGATCGGCGCAACCTATAACGTTAGCCCTAGGGCGATTCTCGATGCGCGTTTCGGAATCGGCTACAACAAGGGCGGCAAGTCGCCGATCGGCGTGGGCCAGACCAGCCTGCTCACCCAGGCCGGCATCACCAACGGGATTCCAACCGATCCAACGATCGTCCGTCCGCTGAACGCACAGAGCCTCAACGGCTTTTCCCAGCTTGGCGACCAGGGGAGCAATCCGCAATTTCAGAACCCGACCGTGTACAACCCGAAGCTCAACTACACCCTGCTCCGCGGTATCAACAGCTTGAAGTTGGGATACGAGGTTCAGGCCGTTTCCACGCAGATCAACGACTTTAATCCTACCTTCGGTCAGGACACCTACAACGGCAGGTTCAGCGCTTCGGGAACGCCGATCGCCGGCGCGGCCGCGAATCAGGCGTATAGCGTGGCGGACTTCATCTTCGGTCTTCGCAGCAATTATCAGTTGAACAACTTCCGCGTCGTGGGTCTGCAGCAGCGTTTCAACTTCTTCTACGTGCAGGACGATATCAAAGCATCGCCGCGCCTGACCGTCAACGCCGGCCTGCGTTACGAGATTGCGACGCCGCAATATGTCGACGGCAACCACCTTGCAAACTTCGATCCCCGCGTGAACGCGCTCATTCAGGCCACCGATGGCGACTTTTACGATCGCGGTCTGGTCGACGTGAAGCTGAACAACCTCGCACCGCGGCTCGGCTTTGCCTACAGCGCCGACTCGAAGACCGTCCTGCGCGGCGGCTTCGGCATCACCTTCGAGCAGTTCAATCGTGAGGGCGGCGAAAACCTGCTGGCCTATAACGGTCCCTACATCGTGAATGCCAGCATCGATCAGCGTCCGAGCCTCGGTCTGTGCGTCAACGACGCGCAGAATCCACGCGGTTGCTTCCGTCCTACGCAGCAGGGTTATGGCGTCAACCTCGCGTCGCCAGCGGCGTTCAGCACGTTGATCGCGCAATCTCGCTACATCCCGCGCAGCAACCCGACTGGTTATGTCGAAAGCTATCACGTCGGATTCCAGCGCCAGCTTACCCAGAGCATGCTGCTGGATATCGCATACGTGGGCAGCCACGGCGTTCACCTGATGGTGCTGGGCGACTACAACCAGGCGGCTGTATGCACCGCAGCTACGACCGCCGCGTGCCCGACCTTGCAGGCTCGTCGCCCGGTCAGCAACTTTACGACCATTGAGGTTGCGTATGGAGCCGGCGGCTCGAACTATAACTCGATTCAGGCGAAGTTCGAAAACCGCTTCAGCCACGGTCTGTACTTCCTCAACTCCTTCACCTACAGCCGCGCCTTCGACATCGCATCAGGCCATCTCGAATCTACCAGCGGCGATAACTCGCGCGTCAACTTTGCCAACCCCAGCAGCGACTACGGTCCGTCCGGCTACGATCAGCCGCTGAACAATACCACCAGCATCGTCTGGGATCTGCCCATCTTCCGCTCCAGCCGCGGCCTGCTCAAGACCCTGGCGGGCGGATGGCAACTCACCGACATCACGACCATCACGAGCGGTCTGCCCGCAAACCTGAACTACAACGTGAACACCAATACGACGGTCACGGGACTCTACACCTATCGTCCGAACGTGGTCGGCAAGCTTTTGCTGGCGCCGGAGAATCGCGTCCGCTTCAACAATACTGCGGGTGGCCCCATCCGCTTTCTTGATCCCGCAGGCGTGGCTACGCCGACAGGCGTCAATCCCTTCGGCAACGCACAACGCAACTCCATCCGTGGCCCAGGCTTCTCGCAGACCGATTTTGGCTTGCACAAGGGCTTCCAGTTCCTGCGCGAGGGCACGATGCTGGATTTTCGCGCCGAGACTTTCAACATCTTCAACCAGTCGAACTTTGGCCCGCCCGATACCAACCGTAGCAACGGGTCGTATGGATTGATTGGCACGGCGTTCCCGGCCCGCCAGATTCAGTTCGCCCTGAAGCTAATCTATTAGGTAGCCGTAAGTCGACTTACGCGTTTGTGGAGCGTCAATGAATCGAAGGAACTTCAACGCACTCGCCGGCGGGTCGCTCGCTTCGCTGCTTACGAAAGAGCTGTGGGCAGAGCAGACCCGCACGGCGCGGCTTGGCGAGACCTTCTACATTGCGCTCGTCGCCGACACACATATCATCGACAGGTTCTATAAGCCGGGCAGCGAGAACGGCGTCGAAGACAACGAGAGCATCCTGCTGACCACTCCCCGCCTGATCGCCGCACGAGATCTCATCAACTCGCTCCAGCCGGCCATCGAGCAGGTGTTTGTCATCGGCGACTTCTTCCATAACTATCCCTCCACCGACTACGACTTTTACTTCAAGAACACGACCCGCCTGGATCATGCCAAGACTCTCGCAGACGGATTCAAGATGCCCGTCCACCTGGGCTTCGGCAACCACGATTACGATGTGCAGCGTGTGCCGCGCGAGATGAGTCACCGCCTGTTCGAGGCTAAGTTCAACGCAAAGCCTTACTCCAGCCTGGACTACAAGGGTTCCAAGTTCATCCACCTAAATAGTTTCCTGGGCAGCACGCAGGACCGAGCCGCCTCCGACTTCAATCCAAACCTGGGCTCGCTTGGCGAAGAGCAGTTGCAGTGGTTCGAAGCGGAGCTGCAGCAGGGCAAGCCGACCTTCGTCCTCATTCACTACCCGCTCCTCCAGGTCGTGGCCACCGAGCGAGGCGACTTCGGTCTCCACCCGCTGCTTCACAGATATCGCGAAAACATCCAGCTCGTCGTCTCCGGGCACCTTCACAAGTGGATCGACTTCGCCCACACCTATGGGCCGCAGCACTATGTCATGGCCTCTACCCGCTACGATCCCAACGCTTATATGCTTCTCGAGATCAACCCGCGGCAACACACCTGGCGCTTCGTCAACAGCGCCCTCGTCCAGTGGTCCACGCACTACAGCAAGCCCTACCGGACGGCGTAGCCGCAGGCGCTCTACCGGCAGTGTCAGGAGCCCGCATGCCGAACCGTCTCCCCCTATCCACGCTCCTGTTCGCGCTTTCGATGACAAAGCTGATCGCGCAGCAAAACACGCCCATCGCACCGCTCAAGCTTAACCAGATTCAGGTGATCGGCACACACAACAGCTATCACGCGGGGATTGCACCCAGCGAGACCAAGATCTGGCGAACGAAATACGCCGACGCTTACAAGGGCCTTGAGTATCAGCACCCGCCGCTCGCGCAGCAGTTCGACTCCGGCGTCCGTCAGATCGAGCTTGACGTTTACGCCGATACCGCTGGCGGCCGCTACGCACATCCCTCCGGCCCGGCAATGGTCGAGGCCGCCGGCCTGCCTGCCGACGACCCCTTTGACCCGGATGGTGTGATGCTCAAGCCTGGCTTCAAGGTCATGCATGTGCAGGATGTGGACTACCGGAGCAACTGCCAGCCTTTCATCGCCTGCCTGAAGCAGGTGCGCGCTTGGTCCGATGCACATCCCGGTCACATCCCACTTTTTGTCCTGGTCGAAACCAAGCAGGACTCTCCAAAGAACCTGAAGCTGACCGAGCCCGAGCGCTTCACCCCCGCCGTCTTCGATGCGCTCGATGCTGAGATCCTCTCTGTGTTTCCAGCCCGGCACCTGATCACTCCGGACGATGTGCGTGGCGACTTTCCGACACTAAACCAGGCCGTTCTGGCCGGTCACTGGCCTTCCCTCGCAGACTGCCGCAGCAAGGTCATCTTTCTGATGGACCAGCGACCCGTTGGCCCCGTCTACCTCCAGGGTCATCCATCGCTGCGTGGCCGCATTATCTTCACCAACTCCGAACCGGGACAGCCCGACGCCGCCTTCCTCGAACGCAACGGAGGGCCGGCGGAGGAGATCCGCACTCTCGTCCGTGAAGGCTACCTGGTCCGCGCACGCACTGACTCCGACACCAAAGAAGCGCGCAGCAACGATACGACCGTCCGCACGGCGATGCTTGGCAGCGGCGCTCAGATCCTCAGCACCGATTATCCTGAAGCGGAACCGGCCCGCTGGCCCGGCCACTACAGCGTCTCCCTGCCGGGGAAAGCGGTCGTACGCTGTGACCCAGCCAACAGCAGGCCTGACTGTCCTGCCTCGCTCCGAGAACCATAGCAGCCGGTAATCGTGTCGCAAGCCGCCGGGTCGCTCTTTGACTGCGGCTAACCTCGTGACCGGTTTCATCAAGAACGTCTCTCTTCTGGGCGCCGAGCATCCCGTTACGCCTGGCCTCCTCGACCAACTCACGGATGGCCGAGAGCCGGACGTTGACAGTCGACGCGGAGAGCCCGCCCATCGAGGCCTTCCATTCCTGGAGCAGCGCCCGGGTGAGCGGCCGGCCGGCCGAGAAGGCGAACAGATGATCGAGGGCCCGGCCGTAGCTGTGCCGGGTGCTGGGCGACGTCACCGCATCGAGCACCATTTGGCGAAGGATGGCCTGGACCGGGGTGAGCCCTGTGCTGGCGTCCTGCGGGTCGCGGACAGTGGCTGGCGGGAGCAGAAGTTCGGTCATCGGGAGCCTGCCTCAGGGGTGTACGCCACATACTGCGATCAGATCTGCGCCGAATACCACGACAAGCAACAGGCTATGTCTGTGATCTTTCCACTTTGGAAACTGGCAATTCCACGGCCCTGAGCGTTTTTGCCGTGCAGCAGTGTCCTCATTTTGAGTACGATTGTACTCAAATGAGTACATACGATACAGCGCTGAGCGATCTGCTCTTCGGACGGACGCGAGGTAGACTTCTCGCGACCCTATACGACAAGCCAGACACCACCTTCTTCGTTCGACAGTTCGCTCGGCACATCGACGCCAGTGCGGGAACTGTTCAACGTGAATTGGCCACGCTGAGCGCTGCTGGCTTAATTCTTAAGAGTGACCGCGAAAACCAAGTGTTCTATCGTGCCAACCCAAATCATTCGGTCTTTGCCGAGCTTCATTCCCTGTTAGCAAAGACCACCGGAGTGTTTCATATGCTCCGCGAGGCGCTCACACCTGTTGCCGAGAACATCGAGTTTGCCTTCGTTTATGGCTCCTTCGCTCGTGGTGAAGAGAATGCGGGAAGCGACATCGACCTCATGGTGATAGGCGAGATTACACTTGATGATCTGCTAGACCGGATCTCACCGTTAGAGCACAAACTCAATAGACCCATCAATCCAACCGTCTTCGCTGGGGAAGAACTCCGAGCCAAACTCCACATGGGCAATCATTTCCTTAAAGCCATCCAGAACGCTCCTCTAGCTTTTTTGATCGGGAACGAGAATGAGTTTAGAGAAATACGTTGAGAACGCTTGGCTCCGTCGCGAGCCAACAAGCCTCAAGAGATTGTCGATCAGCTAGGCATCGTAGCTCGCTCCATGAGTGACGCAGCAGTTAAGGCCATCTCCGACGATCTACGCTTCTACACGACCTTCAATGCGGTCCTTGCACTTGCCAACACCGCTCTGCGTGCAAGCGGATACCGCACCACCAGTCAGTCCGGGCACCATCCCCGCACGATCGAGACTCTCGAATACACCATTGGTGCCGACGGCAAACTGATGCGCAAGCTGCTTGCGTTTTCGAAAAAGAGGAACGTCGCCAGCTATGACTCGGCCGGCTCTATCTCCAATCAAGAGTTGGAGCAGATCCTCATCGTGGCCGAGGATCTCCGCCACACCGTCGAAGCGTGGCTGCAAACGGTTCATCCGGGACTCCTTGGACAGCCATGAGCCTGACTGCTTATCACGCCAAGCTTTTCGCGCACGAACTCACGAAGCGATCCGCGTCTGACTCTGTCGATAAGCTTGCCAGCGCGCTCTCTGACGCCCAGGTGACGCTCAACCCGCACCAGATCGAAGCCGCCCTCTTCGCTTTCCGCTCACCTCTTTCTAAAGGAGCGATCCTCGCGGATGAGGTGGGTCTCGGCAAGACCATCGAGGCTGGAATCTTGCTGCCCCAGCGTTGGGCCGAGCGCAGACGGCGCCTGCTCGTCATTTGCCCGGCGTATCTTCTAAACAGTGGAGTCAGGAGCTGGCCGACAAGTTCTTTCTGCCAACTGCGATTCTAGAGGCAAAGACCTTCAACGAGGCCGTCCGTGCCGGCAATCTGATTCCGCTGGAACAATCAAAGATCATCATCTGTTCCTTCCAGTTCGCCCGAGCGAAAGAGCCGTTACCTCCGTCAAGCCGGGTGGGATCTTGTTGTCATCGACGAGGCACGCCGACTGCGCAACGTCTACAAACCGGGAAACAAGATTGGCAAAGCGATTAAGGGCGCCCTCGCGAATCGACATAAGGTGCTTCTGACGGCCACTCCCCTGCAAAACTCTCTGGAGGAGCTGTACGGGTTGGTCAGTTTCGTAGACGAGTACACATTCGGCGACCTGAAGAGCTTCAAGACGCAGTTTGGAAAGTCGCGAGACGCGCGTCCGCTGTCCCAGGCAGACATAGATGTGATGATGGCGAACCCCGGGAAGACAATAAGCTCCGAGGGTTGGAAGCGAAGATCAAAGCCGCCACCGCCTGGTCTAGCAAGGAATATGCCGAGCTCAAGGAACGACTCAAGCCTATCTGCCAACGGACCCTCCGCCGCCAGGTCTTGCAGCATGTCTCCTATACGAACCGCCATGCTTTGGTGCAGGAGTTCGTTCCCTACGATGAGGAACAGCGTCTCTACGACTTGGTCTCCGAGTACCTGCAGCAGCCCACTCTTTACGCGCTGCCTTTCCAGCCAGCGTCAACTCATGACGCTCATTCTCAGAAAGCTGCTTGCCAGCTCTTCCCACGCAATCTCCGGCACACTCGCCGGTGTTGCCGCCAAGCTGGAGGCGGTAGAGCAGGATGCCATCACGGCAGAGCTTCCAGCCGGGTTGGCAGAGAACTTCGAGCTCCTTCCAGAACTGCAGGAGGAGTGGGGCGAGGATGATGATGACGGCTCGGATGATACCGGTGCTCTGAAGCAGCCGGTCCAGCTGACCCCTGAGCAGCGCGAGGAGAGGCGTCAGGAGACCGCCAAGCTACGCGAGTTCCACACTCTGGCCACTCAGATTCAACGCAACTCTAAGGCGACAAGCTCCTCACGGCCCTGAAAAAGGCTTCCCAAAGCAAAGGGTTATCTACACATTGATTCGACTGGTCATTTCTACAACCGGCACGCCGAGATCATCTCCCGAGACCAGGCATTAGAAACAGCCCGTCATGTTCCGGCGCTTAATCAGGGCAAGGCAGAAACGCCGGCAAAAGACCAGGCGATCGACCGAGGAAACGGTCTTAGCTCTTGATCAGAAGCAATCGCAGCAATATAGAATCGAGTTTTCCCGTGGAGGCCCGTCATGCGCTTTACACCAGCAACATTCGGCTATCTAGTCGCAGCCGCAGTCTACACCCTATGTTATTTCGTCGTTAAGGCCAACTTCACACCAGCCGACATTGACAAGGCCTTCCCGTTTTTTCAGAATGCACTTACCGTTATCTTGGCAAGCGGTCTGTATTGGGGATTCTCATGGTTCATCTGCGACTGGCATGGCGAAGAACTCGCGATCTTTGAGTAGGCCTGCATCTCTAAGGTTTTGCCGTTCGCTTCCCCTCTTCGAACATCTCGATGGTTTGCGGTTTGGGCCCTCTGGTCGAGAAGTCGAGAGCGATTTGCTCCGATGCGTCCGTGAAGCCCCACACTTGCTCATGCTCTCCAAGGAGCGGCACTCGCCCATACGCAGCTGGCCCCGAAACTCTCAGCATAAAAAGAAAGCTCCGAAGATCGCAGTTCATCCATTATCTCCAAGCAGGAGCCAGCGATCGACCAAGGGTATGGCTTGGGTCTATAGCGGCCGCGGCAAACGCTTTGATCGCAGTTCAGCATCTCGCGAAAGGTCAGTCGCGAACATGGCCGCCAAGACATTAACGGTGTCGTCTCTATTCGCGCGACAGCCACCTGCCGAGCCCTTCGTGAAGACTTGCGGAAGTCGATTGTGGACGGACGTCCTTAGCTTGCTGGCATGGCATGGCATGATTCGTTGCTTGCATAATTCATTACCTTTAGGAGCTTGTTGAAATAGGTTTTATTCTTCGGCTGTTTTGGTGTTCCGTCCGTCTTGTGTGTATGCGCGGAGACGAGCGGAGTCAGGATGAGTTGTTCAGCTGTGTTATTCGGTGCGTTCGGACCGACATCTGGTGGAGCAACTGGACTACAGTATGCTGTTCCGCTTGTTCGTCGGCCTCGGCACGGATGGCGCAGTGTGGAACCATGCGGTGTTGTCCAAGAATCGCGACCGGCTACTGAACTCCGACGTAGCGCAGCACTTCTTCGCCGAGGTGAACCGGCTGGCCAAGCGCTTCCTGTCCGACGAGCACTTCACCGTCGACGGCACGCTGATCCAGGCTTGGGCTTCGCACAAGAGCTATCTTCGGAAGGATGGTTCGGGCTCGGGCGATGGCGCCAACTTCCACGGCGAGAAGCGTTCCCACGAGACGCATCGCTCGACCACCGATCCGGAGGCCAAGCTCTACCGGAAGAGCTATGGCAAGGAGTCCAGGTTGGCCTATCTGGGCCACGCTCTGGTCGAGAACCGCAATGGCCTGATCGCGGCGGCGATTGCCACCACAGCGGATGGCAATGCCGAACGCGATGCTGCCTTGTTGATGCTTCAGGCGAAGCAGAAAGAGCGTTCCCGGCGCATCACCGTGGGCGCCGACAAGGCTTACGACACGCGCGACTTCATCACCGCGACCCGCACCCTGAACGTCACCGCGCATGTCGCCCAGAACGACAACGGGCGCCGCTCGAACCTCGACCGCAGAACCACCCGGCACGCCGGCTATGCCTGCAGCCTCAGCCATAGATGGCTGGTCAAGAAGGCCTTCGGTTGGCTCAAGCAGACCGGCGCAATCCGCCAGGTGAAGCTGCGTGGGTTGGCCAAGGTTGACTGGATCTTCGTCTTCAGCTGCGCCGCCCACAACCTGCTCCGGCTGCCAGCGCTGCTAACAAACCAGGGTAAGCCAGCACCTCAGCCGCAGTCCGCCTGAAAGCCGGGTTGAAACTTCAACTCAACCACCCAGCCGCCTAAAAGACCCCAGACAGGCCGCACAACCAGCCTCTCCACACAACACCAGGAGATAGGAATCATCGCCGCCGCAATCACGATGGCTATTTCAACAAGCTCCTAGAGTCCTCGATTACTCAACTGCTGCGTAGGCGACCATGGGACTAATGCGGGAGGCGCGGCGGGCAGGGCTGTAGCCAGCCAGCAGTGTTACGGCGGCGAGCAGGATGATCGCGTTGGCTGCGCTGTACATGCGAGCGCCCCCAGAAATCAACCACATAGTGCCGGAAAGCTCCGAGGCATTTGCCGTTCGTCGGTGTTGCTTGATACGAGAAGTATACGCGGACGAGTTGTCCCAGCCACTTTCTCCGTACCGGGATCGATTTGTGCATGCGCCGCCTCAACTCCTCTTTGATAGCTCGCAACCTTGCCCGCATCCGGTCCCGGCGCGTCTGCCGGTTGAGCGGGAGGCCTCCGCGTGACCGGCTGAGATGTGAGTAAGCTCAAGGAAGTTGAACGTACCCGGTTTACCCAGCCCACGGCTGGCTCGATCTTGGCCGCGAAGCGACCGAACTCGATCAGCCGTGTCTTTGCCGGGTGCAGCGATAACGCTTTGCACCGTAAGCGGCCGTCTGAACTCGCAGAGTTTCGTCTTCGCTTCCCTGCTTGATCGACCGTGGTTCCTGTGATTCTGCTGACTTTCTGGCAGCACTGGTGGGGCTGCGGACGTTCGTAGAACACAGCTTTGTCAACCAAGTTGTCATTTCTCAGGTTCTTTACCGCTTCTTAACGAAGACTGCGGATACTTCGCTTCATGCAAATTCTTATGAGAGCGGCCCTGGTTACCGGGACGATGCTCGTCTTCTCCTGTCTTCCAGGCACTGCACAGACCAGCACCTCCCGAATCAACGGAAGGGTAAGTGACTCCACGGGTGCTGTGCTCAATGGGGCCACGATCACGGTACGCAACCAGGCTACCAACGAGGAGCGTTCGGCCAAGACCAGCGACAACGGAACATTCACGATTGTGTCCCTGCCGCCGGCGATCTACACGGTCCGTGTCGCGCAGAGCGGCTTCGGGAGCAAACAGCTGGACGCGCTGACCCTACAGGTTGGTCAGGAGTACATCTGGAACCCGAGCCTCTCGGTTTCGTCTGCGGACTCCGTGGTGGATGTTACGGCGGAGTCGGTGACGCTGGATACTTCAAGTGCGCGCATTGGGGGCAACGTGTCTGCGCGCGAGGTGGCGCAACTACCCATCAACGGTCGTCAAATCTCGCAGCTATACCTGCTTACCCCCGGTGCGACCAACGCGGGCACGGGAACCTTTGACAATATCCGTTTCTCGGGCCGGGCGGTGGAGCAGAATATCCTGCGTCTGGACGGCATTGAAGCGACCTCGATCATCGACACATCCCCGGGCAATCTGAACGGGGAGTTGACGCGTCAACCTTCCGGCTGCAGCAGTCGCTGGAGGCGATCCAAGAGTTTCGGATCGACTCATCGAACTACCCGGCGGAGCTGGGCACCGGGACGGGCGGGCAGGTGAGCTTTATCACGAAGTCGGGAACCAACCGTCTTCACGGGTCAGTGTTTGAGTACGTCCGCAACGACTTTTTCGACGCCCGCAACACGTTCAACCGTCGCAACGTGGCGAACAACCCGACGAAGTTCCGGCTGAACCAGTTCGGCGGGTCGGTGGGCGGGCCAGTCATCAAAGACAAGCTCTTCGCCTTTGCGACATATGAGGGGCTTCGTCAGATTTACGCGACGCCGTACCGTGAGGCGACGCTGAGCAACTATGCGAAGTCGTTGATTCCAGCAAACAGCCCTGTGATCCCTCTGCTCGCCGCGTTTCCGGCGGATCCGAACCCACTCACTCCGGGAGTGCTCTCGCAGCTGGTGACGGTTGTGGGACCGAACAAGATCAACGAGGACTTCGGCGCGATCCGGTTGGACTATCACTTCAATGACCGCTTCAGCGCGTACGCCCGTTACAACCGTGACCAGGGCGTCTCGTCGCAGACGCAGAACGCGTCGCTGAGCCAGTTTGGGCAAGTGGAGGTGCCGCAGAACGGCGTGTTGGCGGTGAACCAAGTGTTGTCGAGCCGTGTCTTCAACGAGACGAAGTTCGGCTTCAACGGTGTCAAGATGCGTGTCCTGGGTATCCCTGGGCCGAGCCCGAACGTGGACCTGAGCCGGACGTCGGTTAACATTGCTGGTCTAACGTCTCCGACGGGCCTGATCCGTCTGTCGAGCTCGTTCAACGGCCGCGGTGCGCCTTACACGGGTCAAAGCTACTCGTACATCGACAATCTGTCGTTGGTCCGGGGGCGGCACACCATGAAGTTTGGCGTGGAGGTCCGGCCGATCTCGCTGTACAACAACCAGCTCGGCGGCACAACCTACACCTACAACTCAATCGCAAACTTCCAAAACAACAGGCCCGACCAGATCCAGTTTTTTGGAGACCTGAGCGACGTCAGCCCCTTTACCGGTCTCGGCGGCAACGCGCTGGTGAAGCAGAACTACTACATTGGCTTTGCGCAGGACGAGTGGAAGGTGACGCCGGCGCTGACACTAAGCTACGGCCTGCGGTACGAGTACTTTTCTCCTCTCCATGAGACCCGCAACAAGAACGTGTTCTTCGACATTCCCACGGCCAACATCATCCCGAAGTACACGGGAGACTGGTACAAGAGCTCGAAGAACAACTACGGCCCCCGGCTCGGCGTCATCTATGCCCCACCCTCACTGGAAGGTAAGACCGTTCTTCGCGCAGGCGGCGGCGTGTTCTTTGGCCCAGGACAGACGGAGGACCAGATTCAGCCGGAGGCGAACGATCGCGTGAGCCGCACCTTCGCCGCTTCCGCCGGAAAGGTCTATCCAATCAACCCGGTCACGGATGTGTATCAGGGATACGACATCAACAGCTCGACGCTGGGGTACCAGCCGCGCGCGTATGCGGCGCACTACAGCATTCCGGAGCGTGTGACGACGTACACGGTCTCGGTGCAGCAGGAGCTGCCTGGACAGCTGGATCTGCTGGTGGCCTATGTGGGCTCACAGGGCCGCAATCTGTTTCTCCGGTCGATCACGAACCTGATCACCGGAGTGACGCAGAACCCGACGACGGGTGCCGGCACGGCGGTGCGTCAGTTCGGCGGGCGTTTCGCGGAGATCGACTACAAGACCTCCGGCGGAACGGATCACTACAACTCGCTGCAGACGTCCCTGCAGCGCCGCTTCAGTACTGGTCTGTCGATGGGTGCGCAGTATACGTTCGCGAAGGAGCTGGGCACGTCGAGCGGATCGAACGAGGCGACGACGGCGCAGAACCCGTATGACTTCCGCACCGAGTTCGGCCGCGGAACGTTTGACATCCGCCATAGCCTGAACGTGACGACGTTGTACCAGCTGCCATTCGGCCACGGGAAGCGCTACTCGTTCTCTGGCCCGCTCGATCTGATCGCGGGCGGTTACCAGGTCGGCGGGATCGTGAACTTCCGTTCGGGTGTGCCGATCGATGTGCTAATTACACGGCCTGACCTTGCGTACGTCGGCAGGGCGGGCACCAGCATCGCCGGCAATGTTTACTCGTCGCCTGTGCTGCTGAACGGAACGGTGGCGACAACCGCAACGGTGAACACGCCGGGAGGCGGAAACACGCGCAATGTCCGGCGGCCGAATGTGGTTCCGGGCGTGAATCCGTATTTGAAGCAGAGATTTCAGTACTTGAATCCTGCCGCTTTCGCAACGCCGGCTCCGGGTACGTTCGGCAAGGGCGGCGAGATGGCCTCCAACCGCGCCGACGACCAGGAGATCAGCATGTTGTCTCTGCACCTGGTCCAACTATCGCTCGTATACGTCAACACGCTCATGATTCAGCAGGTGCTTGCCGAACCAGCTTGGCAAAGCCGTCTGAACGCCCACGATCTGAGGGGGCTCACGCCGCTGATCTACAGCCATGTCAATCCCTACGGCAGCTTCCGCCTTGACCTGAACTCTCGCCTACCGATTGACCCGCCACGCTTCGGACCGAAGTCCGTCGGTACCCAGCTCCTGTTCAGCTACGATCAGGGAACCGGATGACAGATTGCCCCCGGTGACAGCAATGTTGACACTGGTGGCGAAATCAGATTCTAGGGGTGGCGTTGAAGGTACGCGAGTCACTCTCAGGGTGAATTGACCGACAGAAGCATGCAATCTGCTGCCATGTCGCTTCAACCACAAGAAGAGTTCAGCATTCCCGATCAGACGCGGCGTGTCGCGCTGGCCGCGTTTCCGAAGGGTTGTGCATGTCTGCGCGTCGGTGACGTGCTGGGCTGCATATACCGGGACAAGCAGTTTGCCGCTATGTTTCCGCGGCGCGGGCAGCCGGCCGAAGCGCCCGGCCGGTTGGCGCTGGCCACCGTGCTGCAGTTTATGGAGGGCCTGTCTGACCGCCAAGCCGCGGATGCGGTTCGGGGCCGGATTGACTGGAAGTATGCGCTCGGTCTGGAACTGACCGACGCTGGCTTTGACCACACGGTGCTGAGCGAGTTTCGCACTCGCCTGGTTGAAGGCAAGCTGGAGCTGATCCTGCTTGACACCCTGCTGGAACACGCCCAGGTGCTCGGACTGCTGAAGCAGCGAGGAAAACAGCGTACCGACTCGACGCACGTGCTGGCCGCGGTACGCAGCATGAACCGGCTGGAGCGTGTCGGGGAAACGCTGCGCGCGACGCTGAACAGTCTTGCTGTCGCTGCCCCAGAGTGGCTGCGAGCGGTTGCCGATCCGGAGTGGTTCGGGCGTTACGGAAGCCGTATCGAAAACTTCAATCTGCCGAAGACTGAGGTGGCGCGTCAACAGTTGGCGACCGTCATCGGCTCGGATGGGAGAAGGCTTCTGCATACGGTTCGCGTCTCGGATGCGCGGGATCAACTCGCGAAGCTGGCCGCGGTCAGCCTGCTCGAACGGGTGTGGGACGAGCAGTTCGTCGATGGCGACGACGGCCAGCCACGATTCCGCACGATAAACGAGATGCCTCCCCCGGCAAGTCTGGTCACCTCTCCCTACGATCCAGAGGCGCGTTACAGCACCAAGCGCGGGAACTCGTGGGTCGGGTACAAGGTGCATTTTACGAAGAGCTGCGACCCCGAGACACCGCGGCTGATCACCAACGTCGAGACCACTCCGGCTACCACGCCGGACGACAACATGGTCGAGGTGGTGCACCGTTCGCTGGCGTGCCGCAATCTGCTGCCTTCCGCGCATCTCGTGGATAAAGGCTACACCGATGCCAAGGTGCTGGTATCCAGTCAACGCGAACATGGCGTGGAGATCATCGGTCCGGTAGCGCAGGATCCAAGCTGGCAGTCACGCGACGATGCGGGCTTCGACAAGAGTGCATTCGTAGTCGATTGGGAAGCCAAGGTCGTGACGTGTCCCGCAGGCAAACAGAGCATCTCCTGGCTGTCGAACACCTACCCGAAGAATGGAACTGTTTTCGAGGCGCGCTTCGCGCGGCGCGACTGCACGCCCTGCGCATCTCGGTCGCAATGCACACGAGCAAAACGGGAGCCGCGCATCCTCGGCCTGCAGACCCGCGAGTACCACGACACGCTTCAAACCATGCGAAGGCGGCAAACCACAGACGAGTTCCGCAAGGCGTATGCCGCCCGCGCGGGCATCGAGAGCACCCATGCGCAGGCGATCCG
>JAABUQ010005318.1_pt1 | contig 20688 bp, 20 predicted proteins | sample 5560001 | NCBI WGS metagenome assembly JAABUQ01 (sample SAMN10711888, study PRJNA513371) | rock metagenome | isolation source: Antarctica rocks | place: Antarctica: Victoria Land, Finger Mt nord | collected 2015-12-18
GGAGGCGCGCTATGCCCGCTAAGAAGGACCTTGCCGGCCTGCTCGGCACCACCGGCGATACCCCACTGCCCGAGATCAGGCGCGGCCAGGGGATGCGGCTGTCCACCGAGCACGAGCAGGACCACCCCCCGCGGCAAGACGACCGCACAAGCGCGGAAACGCAAGATCGCACAAGCGCGGAAACGCAGGATCGCATAAATGCGCAATCGCGCAAGGGCGCGCCCGAGGCGCGGGCGCGCATCAATCGCGGGTATGCGCTGCGCGAGGACCTGGTGAAGGAGCTCAAGCGCGTGGCCCTGGACGAGGATCGCAAGCTCTACGAGGTCATGGACGAGGCGCTGGAGCAATACCTGGCGCGGCGCCGCGCCCCCGTCGGCGATGAGCCGCTGTGAGCGGTGAGCGCGGAGGCTCCCCGCTATGTCACACGGCGCCCCCGTTCGCGCTGCTGTGCCACCTGCCACCTGCCACCCCACCGTGAACAACCGCTAGCCGCGGGCCAGCGGGTACGGTATAGTGGGCTGTTGAGGGTTGAGCACCCTCACAAGAGGACTACATGATCTAGCTAACGCGTGGCACGACCACGCGCCCCAGGCGTTCCGACGCACTGGAGCTCGACTATCTCGTATAACGCGCCGGCGCTGGTGTGACAGATTGGAAGCTCGACCACCAGAACCGTCTACAAAGTGTTGGCCGGGACCGACCGAGGAGCTGCAAACTCCTTGAACCGGTGTCCTGGCCGATAAGACCCTCTCTACCCTTTTGCACGGATCGAAGGAGTGCTTACATGGGTCAGCATAACAATGCCCGCGCCCGGTGTCAACCGGATACCCAGGCTAGCCAGGAACAAACGACACCCCCAGGAGCCGGAGCCCCGACCACGCTCGCCGCGCGCTACGGCGCGGCGCTCCTCACCGGCGGCCACACGGCCCTCCCCACGTTCGTCTACGTGTACTACGCGCGGCTGGGCGTGAGCGAGGCCGAGCTGGTCTTCATCACGCAGCTCTGCAGCTACTGGTGGAGCACGCGCGACCCGTTTCCCGGCGACGCAGCCATTGCCATGCGCATGGGCAAGACGGTGCGCTGCATCCAGGGCTACAGCCGGAGCCTGGTGGTCAAGGGGCTGCTGCACATACATGCTCAATACTCCCCACACGGCCGGCAGCAGAGCAACGCCTACGACCTGCGTCCGTTCTTCGCCGCCGTGGAAGGCCTCGCGCGTTTGGACGGCCTGCTCGACGATCCCACCCCTGCCGCCGCCGCAGCCCCGCGACCGCCGGCGTCCCCCACCACCGAGGCCTGCAAGGGGCGGCCCTGTGACGCTCACGGCCCCACACGGGGGAGCATGGAACAGGGGGGAGCGGAACGGGACCCGCCGGCTCACGATCGTGCGCGTGTAGTCCTCGATGGGGACGAAGGTGCGGCGCGACCAATGCCGGCGCACCCGCACGCGCCGCTTCTGACGCCGACCGCCTCCGCGCTGCTGTGTCCGCGTCTGGGTGCGCCGGCGTGCCCGCTCTGCCTCCCGTTCCCGCTTCTGCTCCTCCGCCCATGCGGCCTGCCGCCGCCGCTGCCAGCGCGCGAACCACTCCGCCTCGGCCGCCTCGGCCTGCTCCCACCAGGCGGTCCCCGGCTCCGTCTCCGTCTCCGTCTCCGCTGTCGCGGTGGCCGCTTCCGGGCGGGACGGCTCGGGACCGGCGTCCTTCCCCAGCGCCGTCAGCAGCTCCCAGCGCAGGCGTGCGTCGGCCACCCGGTGCTTGTTGAACAACAGGCGGGCCTTGGTCAGCGCGCTGTCCCGCTCGCCCGCGAACGTCGTCGACGCGGCCAGGGCCAGCAACTGCCGGATCTTCTCGACGACCGTCATCGCACCGTCCTACCCACTGAGAGATGTAACGCGAACGTGCGTCCCCGTCATGATACACGTTCGCGTTACACCGACATCGCTACACGCTGTCCGCGCGGCGGGGCGGCAAGGGGCTGGCATGACATACTATAATATGGCATGTCATGGCACGACGCCCGGTGCCGCTCAGCGGTCGGCACCGGGCGTCGTGTTGTATGACAACGGGAATTGTGATACAATCCTTATAGATACATCTCACGATGGTTTGCATGACAAGGTTCGGTCGTTATGTTGACATAATATGAGGAGGGAGAGGATCTATGGCCGACGATCAGATAGCGATTCAGCCGCCGCCGATGACGAGAGATGAGTTGTTGAACGGGGCCGGCCAGCTGCGGCTCGCGTTGGAGGATATCACGCGCGCCTACCGTGAGTTCGCGATCGCGACGACGAATGGATGGGACAGTAGACCACAGAAGGATGATCCGGTTTATACCCACGCGCGCGGCTTGCTCAAGCGGTGCCCCGATGAGATTGAGGATGTTGTGTAAAGGAGGACGGATGGCGACGGAGATCGTTCCCTACCGCAGCGGCGATAGCGTCGAGCGGGCCTCCGCCTGGGCGGACCTCTCCGACGACGAGCGACGTCGCCGCGCCATGGCGGCGGCGCAGGTTCATGACATCCCGGCGCTCTGCAACCTGGCCGAGGACTGGCTGACCCTCTACGGCAAGAAGGGTGCGACGGTCAGCCCGCTCACGCGCCGGCAGTACCGCGCCAATGCCACCGCGCTCATCGAGGCCTGGCGCGGAGAGAATCTGTTGCACCCGAGCCGCATGGCCGGCACGCGCTGGCTCCGGCAGATGGAGGCCCGCGGCTACAAGCCCAACACCATTCGCACCTACCTCGCCGCGGCGCGCGCGCTCTACGCCGCGCTGCGCGTCGCGGGCGCTACGACCGCCGACCCCTTCAAGGACCTGCACCCGGCCAGCGATCCCGTGCCGGCCTGGGAGAAGCGCGCGCCCTATACGGACACCGAGGTGGAGCGGCTGCTCCGGGCCGCCGAGGGCGACGAGAAGATCATGGTCCTCCTCGGAGCCCATGCCGGCCTGCGCGTCGCTGAAATGCTCTCTCTCACCTGGGAGGACGTCAGCCTGACGCGGGGGACGCTCACCGTCCGGAGCGGCAAGGGCGGCAAGAAGCGCACGATCACCCTGTCGGGCTCCCTCCGCGCCGCGCTTGCCGACGGGAAGGAGCGCGGCACGCGCGGGCGCGTGCTTCCCTGGACCTATCAGGTCGCCCTCTGGCGCGAGATGGAGCGCCTCTGTCAGCTCGCCGGCGTCGAGAATCGGGGTCTCCATGCCCTCCGCCACTCCTTTGGCACTCGCGCGTACCGCGACACCGACCTGCAGACGACGCAGCGTCTCCTGGGCCACAGCAGCATCGAGACAACCACCGTCTACGCCAGCAGCATCGAGACAACCACCGTCTACGCCAAGCACAATGAGGAGCGCGGCCGCGCCGCCCTCGCACAGTGGTAGCCCGCACCTCCGGGCCGGGCGACCGGGGTGCCGCAGGAAGCGGGTCATGCGAGGATGAGAATGCGGGGGCGGTGCTCTGATTATGTGCTGTCGGCTTGGGTGTCCACCGGCCATGGCCATGGTCCCGTCAGCAGGGGCTTGGCCCGCGCCGCGACGACGATGCGGCCGATGCGCTCCGTCTCCGTCCGCGCGCCCTCGCGCCCTCGCGCCCTCGCGCCCTCGCGCCGTCAACCGATAATAGGCGCGCCGCTCGTTGTCCAGGGCAGGGTCGGGCCGTTCGTCCGCCACCTCGATGAAGCCGTCGGCCAGCATCTGCCGGAGCGACCGGTAGAGGGTGGTTGGTCCCACGGTCGGTGCGTCCGCATCGGCCGCGATCGTGCGCAGGATCGCATAGCCGTGGCGGTCGCCGTCGCCGAGGGCGAGTAGGATGTGGTAGACCGCCGGGGTCATGGACGATGCGGCCGGCGCGGTCGGTCGTTTGGAGGCGATCGGTCGTTTGGAGGCCATGGACGATCCCTCAGATACCCATGATGGACATTAAAGTGCCACCATGGGTATAGTACCGCGACAGCGAGCGACCCGTCAAGCGGTTCCTGGCGTGGCCAGGCACATGCTATCGTTGACGAGTCCGGGGGCTGTCACGTTGGCTGCTCAACGTGACGCGGGGGGCGGGCAACGGATGCCCACCACCAGATCGCCTCATTGTGCCTGCCCCTTTCCCCCCTGGAGGAGGGGAGGCGTTGATCAACGCGCCCGCGCGGGAGGAAAAAGGGCCATACGACCGCGTCCATCGCTCACACATGAGGACCACGACGAGGATGGGGACCACGTAAGTATCGCCGTGGTTGATGCATAATTATTCTTGCACGGTGAATATATTCATGCCTCGCACGACCGCATATCATCCTCTGGCGTAGCGACGACGGGAGTAGTGGGCATACCTTGGAACGCGTGGTAGGAGCCCAAATCACGCGCGGACGACCTAAACGGCCACTACAGGCCTTTAGTTCATCCATCATCCATGCAAAAATACGCCTCGAACCGATACCTCTGGAGGGCGGCTGCCGTCCAGCTGGCGCGCGTGATAGCGGGGCCAATCGGCGCGCCACAGGGGTGATAAACGTGGCCCCACACGTCGCGACATGGCCCAGCTGCCGGTCCCTGTCGGTCTGCACTGCGGCATAATGATGCACGCTGCTGTTCAGCCTCGTGGTCGCTGACGCGTGTCCGATCCGTACCATTCGTTGTCAGCTGACGCGTGCCCACATCATGCACGGATGAACTAATCGGCCAGCCCAGAAGTACATCTTCTCCTCGCTGCATTCCTCCTGCGCCACGACCATGATTAGTTGCACATGAGCTTTTCCCAGGTGTCGTTGAACATGTTGAGCCTGCTCTTGGTGCTTCCCGGATGCTTGCGCGCCTCATCCTCATTGACCTCGAATCCCCATCCGGGAGCATCAGGAACAGTATAGTACCCCTCGCGACACTCGGGCTCTCCTATCGTCAGGTCTTTGCGCCACGGGACATCGAAGTCCGCGAAACTCTCCAGGATGAGGAAGTTCGGAATGTTCGCGCACAGATGGACGCTCGCCGCGAGCTTGCCCGGACCGTCGCAGTTGTGCGGAGCGACGCTCACATAGTGCGCCTCGGCCATGGCCGCGATCGTTTTCGTTTCCATGAACCCGCCTGAGTACACAAGGTCGGGCTGGATCACGTGCGCTGCCTGTCGCGCTAGCAGGTCCTCGAACCCGAAGCGCGCATACGTGTGCTCCCCCGTCGCCACGCGCGCGCCCATGGCGGATGCCGCCTGTGTCACCCATGCCTGGCTGCCGGTGTTGTGCGCGGGGATGGGTTCCTCGCACAGGAGGGGGTCGTACGCTTGAAGCGCCTTGATTGCTTCGATGGCCATGCCCACCGAGAAGCGACCGTGACATTCGATAAGGATGTCGACGTCGGGGCCGACGACATCGCGCACGGCCGACACGACGGCGCAGGCGCGGCGCAACTCCTTCTTATCCAGCTCACGGCCGCCGGCGCCAAACGGGTCCAGCTTCATGGCGCAGTAGCCTTTGGCCACGACCTGCTCCGCCTGCGCCTGCAGCAGCGCGAGGTCATCCACGCCACCGTACCAGCCATTCGCGTAGGCCTTCACGCGGTCGCGCACCTTGCCTCCCACGAGGTTGACGACCGGTTGATGACACACTTTGCCCACGATGTCCCAGAGCGCGGTCTCCAGTCCCGCCATCGCCGCATACATCACCGGGCCGACGTTGTGTTCTACCTGGTACAGCTTGAACCACAGATCCTGGATGCGGAAGGGGTCCATGTTCACGACGTAGCGCTCTCCGAACTCACGGATCAGTTGCTCGACGGCGAACTCTTTCCAGCCCAGCGTCGCCTCGCCCCAGCCGACGATCCCGTCGTTCGTAGTCAGCTTCACGAAGAGAAAATTGCGCCAGCGGCCATCGACGAGGACGGTGTCCACCCGCTCGATCCGTATCCCGGTCGTTTGCCCGTCTCGCGCGGCGCCGCGGTTGGCCTCATTGTGGTCTGCGCCGCTCCGCTTTGGGGACGTCTCCATGCAGGATGCTCCTTTTACCGATAAACAAGGTCAATGGGCGCTGTAGCCGCCGTCGATCGTCCAGATGGCGCCCGTGATTGTGGCGGCCGCCGGGGAGCACAACCAGCCGACGACGTTGGCGAGGTCGGTCGGCTTCGTCGCTACCTTGACCAGGAAATCGTTCCAGTACGCGTCAGGGTCCTCCCTGCGCGCAATCACGCTCCTGGCATTCTCTGTCTCTATGACACCCGGGCGTATGGCGTTGACGCGGATGCCCCGCGGAGCGAGTTCGACCGCCAGCGCTCGCGTCATCGCTTCGATCGCGCCTTTGGTCCCGGCATAGGCCGCGAGGTTCGTGTTGCCGCTAATCGCGTTCACGCTGGACACGTTCACGATACACGGGTCGGTTGGTCGGGAGTCTGAGCGCACGATCTCCCGCGCAAAAGCCTGGGACAGCAGAAATGGGGCGCGCTGGTTGATGGCGATTAAACGATCGAAGTCTGCCGGCGTCATAGCGGCCAATGGACAGTGATAGCTCCAGGCGGCGTTGTTGATCAGCGTGTCGCATCCGCCGAGCCGTCGCTCCGCCTCGTCGAGCACGACCTCGCCGCATGACTCGTTCGCCAGATCGTACACCATGCCCCAACAGCCGTCGGGTAGCGCCCGCGCGCGCGCCATCACGGACGGCGCGATGTCCACCAGCAGCACGCGGGCGCCATCCGCCGCGAAGGTCGACGCGATCGCCGCGCCTAACCCCTCAGCCGCCCCGGTCACGATCACTGTACGCATCGACCCTCACCTCAACCTTGTAGGGCCCAAGCCGGTGTAGATGAAGGGACGTTCCCTGGCCAGCACGACGACGGTCAAATCCAGGTGGTCGCGCGTGACGATGTCCACGACCTTATCAGGATAGCCGAGGTTCGTGGCGATGAGGTCGTAGTGCATCGGGATGAGCACATCGGCGCCGATGTCCACCGCGAGGTGCGCCGCTTCGCGATGGTCGAGATTGCCCACGAGGTTCCGTGCCTCGCGCGCGGCGTCACGCCCATTGATCGGCAGCAACGCGACATCGATCCGCAAGCCATTCAACCAGGTCTTCAAGGCGCCATAGGGGATGGTATCGCCCGCGTGGTAGACGCACACGCCACCCGCTCTCGTCTCCACCACGTAGCCCAGGTATCTGTATAACCCAGCGGAAAGTTCCTGGCCGAAGGTATAGGCGTCAGCCATCTCGACCCCATGCATAGCTGGGATCGGATGGACACTAAAACCATCCAGGGCGACCGGCTCACCGGGTTGCGCGCCGATCACGCGATCACGCGAGATTCCCGCTCCCACCGCTAACGCGACGATCGGTCGGGGCACGACCAAACGCGCGTGAGGTGAAGCCACCATAATCGCGCGTAGCGCAGCGACATCGAAGTGATCCAGGTGCTCGTGGGTGCAAAGCACGGCATCCACCCCGACCGCCTGATGCGCTGGAAAGGACGGAGGGGCAAGCCGATCGGGATGGGGCGAGAGGAATGGATCAAGGAGCACGATCTTCTCACCTCCAGCCTCCGCGCCACCGACGCGTAGGGCAAAGCTGGACTGACCAAGCCATAAGAGCGCTATCTGATTGCGCGCCAGTGCAAAGGCCCGTAGGCATGCCAGCGGGAACGCTACGTCCTCCATCTCTACCTCCATCGCAATCTCTCCTCGCGCGGACCGTGCTATACTCTCTATTATTGATAATCTAGCATCGTTAGTCAAGTATTTGCTGATATAGTGAGAAGATACATCCGCGCATGGCGCGGCTACTCACATCACTGGAGTTGCTATGGCTCGGCCTTGAGAGTCGGCCAATGAGCGAACGTGCGAAGGACGAATAGTGGTGGTCATTGCTCGTGTGCCCCTGTCCGATGAAATAGAGAATCGTCTGCGGGACCAGATCCTCACGGGCAAGCTGCAACCCGGACAGCGGCTGACGGAGCAGGGCGTGGCCAGGGAGATGGGCACGAGCCAGGGCCCGGTGCGGGAAGCATTCTCGGCGCTGGTGCGCGAAGGACTCTTGATTTCGCTACCCCACCGCGGGACGTTCGTATCGGCGGTGTCGGAGCAGGAAGCCCGCACGGCCTATCAGGTGCGAGGGCTGCTCGAGCCCTATGCCATGGAGCAGGCGTTATCTCATATCACGCCGCGGGACTTGCGGGACCTCGGCGCGATCATCGTACGCATGCGCGAGGCGGCGCAACGAGAGGATTTTCCGGCAGCGATGGCCGCCGACCTCGAGTTCCACGGCCGGCTCTACGAACTGGGTGGTGGAGCGGTGCTTGCCAAGATCTGGTCGATCGTCTCGGTCATGATCCTCAAATTCGCGCTGGTTGCCGCCCCTCAGTACTATCACGACCTGGACACGACGATCGCGGACCATGAGCGTATCCTGCGCCTCCTGGAAACAGGGGAGGTCGAGACGCTGCGCGATGAGACACTGACGCACTTGAACGACATTTGGACGCGTATCTCCTCGGCCTCGGACGATCTCTTCGACGAGTCCCCGAACGGCGCGCGCGGTCCTCGTCCGCGTGTCAAGCAGCGTCGCGCGGGGATGAGCCATATCGTGCGAACCCATGTGCGCTAGCCCGACACGCCATGGTCGCTGGCACGCGCGCGTTTGGAACACGCCATGCTCCTGGACACGTACGCCGTCGCGGCGTGCCGAGGTGACCTATGCCTCGCTATAAGCGCACGATCCTGGCTACCTGTTGCGTCCCCTGGACGGCGGACAACGACTTCGACGACGATCTGTTCCGGGGCAGTGTACGCCATCTGATGGACCGCGGCTTCCGTGATTTGTACGTGTTTGGCACGGCCGGCGAGGGCCACAACGTCGACGATGGGACCTTCAAGCGCATCGTCGCGACATTTACAGATGAGGTGCGCTCCGGGGGCGGGACTCCGATGATCGGCGTCATCAGTGCGTCGCTCCCCACCATGCTCGAGCGCATCGAGTACGCAGCCGGGCTCGGCTGCACCGTGGTCCAGTTCGCTCTCGCCAATTGGGGACGGTTGAACGATAAGGAGCTATCGTCCTTCTTTCGCGCCGTCTGCGGCCGCTACCCCCAGCTCCGCTTCATGCACTATAACCTGGCCCGCTCCGGTCGTCTTGTGCTGCCACGTGAGTATGCGCTGCTGGCCGAGGAGCACCCCAACCTCGTGGCGACGAAATACGGGGCCGGCGATCCCGAGATGGTCAATGGCCTCCTGCGCGTCGCCGGTGAGCTCCGCCACTTCTTCACCGAGTTGGGCTTTTTCTACGGCTCGGTCGTCGGAGAGTGCAGCCTGTTGTCATCCATCTCCTCGACCAATCCGGCAATGGCCAGGCGCTACTACGATGCGGGTGTGGCCGGGGATATGGGCACGCTCACCGACCTGTATCGCGATCTGGCCGGCATGATGGCGAGCCTGCGGGAGTCGGTGGGCAATGGGCCGCACCTCGATGCGGCCTACGACAAAATCCTCGCCAAAGTCAACGACCCGCGCTTTCCCTTGCGCGTGCTGCCCCCCTACGAAGGATCAACGGACGAGATGTATCTGCGCTACCGCGCGATCCTTCTAGCGCAATTTCCCCGCTGGATCGAGGCCGGGCCCGCTGTCCCCACAACCACACCGTAACTCCAGAGACACGTCCCCGGAGTCACGCGCCACCAACGGGCCACCGTCGGGCCAGAGGACGGGGTCGGCTCCTCACGCTACTCAAAGCGGAAGAGCGAACACCCCCCGTCGACCAGGAGGGTGGCGCCGGTCATGTATGACGCGTCAGCCGAACAGAGGAACGCCGTGGCGACGGCTACTTGCTCAGGGGTCTGCAACTGATCCAGGGGAATCACGCGCGCTGCGTGCCGCGCGAAGTCCGCGTTCGTCTCCAATCGCCGCCTTGTGGGTCCAGCGTTGACGATGCCAGGAGCGATGATGTTGACGCGGATACCGTGAGGCGCCAGTTCGCGCGCCATGCATTGTGCCAGCATCTTGATCCCACTCTTCGTCGCGCAGTAAGCGCTCATGCCCGGCCAGGGCACATCCTGGATCCAGGTGCCGGTAAAGATGATGACGCCGGGTCGCCGACGGGCGACCATGAGACGCGCGGCGGACTGCCCTAGGTTGAAGCACCCATGCAGGTTGACGTCGACGTGATGCCGCCAGTCCTCGACGGACACGTCGAGGAAGTCCGTCATGACCCCGATGCCTGCGTTGCCGATGGCGACATCGAGCGGATCGACCGCAGCAAGCGCCGCGCGGATAGCCTCGTGGTCACGGACATCCGCCTGCACGTAGGCAACGTCCGGTCCGGCATGGCGGACCGGATCGACCCATGGCGCTGCCTCAGCTGAACTCTTCGCATCGATGAGCGTGACCATTGCTCCGCGGCGCGCCAACTCGACGCCCATCGCGGCTCCAAGATCGCCGGCGCCGCCGGTGATGACGACGCCACGACCCATCATAGGTCGGTCCTCGTCACGACGCTCGATCGCAGCGTTCCCAGCATGTCGATCGAGATCTCGATGACATCGCCGTCGGTGAGATAGCGCGGCGGATGGAAGCCCAGCCCCACGCCGGACGGCGTGCCGGTCGCGATGATGTCGCCTGGTTCGAGGGTGATCGCGCGCGCGATGAAGGCGATCAGTTGCTCGGGACCAAAGATCATGTCCCCGCAGCTAGAATCCTGGCGCAGCTCTCCGTTGACGCGTGTCTGGAGACGCATAGACGCGTAGGGACCGGCCGCGTCGACGGTCACGACGCAGGGGCCTAACGGCGCGAAGGTGTCGAGGGACTTACCGTAGAACCATTGCGAGACGCCGTGCTGCAGGTCGCGGGCGCTGATGTCATTCATGATGGTAAAGCCCGCGACATAGTCCATGGCACGGCTTTCGGGGACGCGCGAGGCGCGCCGTCCGATGATGATGGCCAACTCCCCCTCGTAGTCGAGTTGTGTCGTGATCGACGGGTAGAGGATCTGGTCACCGTGCCCTATCAGCGCGTTGGCGCATTTCGCGAACAACAGCGGCTCGGCCGGAATCTCCGCGCCGCCTTCGGCCACGTGCGCCCGGTAGTTGTGCCCGACGCAGATGATCTTCGACGGCGCCAGAATCGGCGGGGCGAGCGTGAGCGCCTCGAGCGGCCGCGCGGGCAATGGTTGCCATGCCCGCGCTAGATGCTGCCCCGCGCGAGCCAACGCCGCGCGGACGGTATCGTCGGCGCGGAGAAGCGCGCCAACGTCCATGAGGCCGTGCAACGCAGGCTCGTCGGCCAGAGTTGCCGCCGCGTCAACGTCGACGAAACCGGTAGGCGTCTCGATATGCAGGCGATAGTCGTCGGCTACCCGTGCCGTCAGAAGCTTCATAGCGATGTCTCCAGAGCGGCCGTCGGATTGGTCTGGCTGTACGATACGAGGTGTTGATACTCTTCGAACGTGGCGTGCAGCCCGCGCTCCAGTGAGAACGCGGGGGTATACTCGTACTGCTGGCGGAATACCGTGTCGTCGAAATCCATCGGGATGTCCAGCAGGCCGTCGTCGACGCCGGGATTGACGTGGATCCGCGCCGTCGGAGCTAGCCTATGCAGCACGTCCGCCGCCTCGCGGAACGTGCGCAGGTCACCGCTCGTATTGAAAATGGAGGTGGACGATGGCGCCGCGCTGTCGAGGACGGTCAGCACCATCGCCGATACGTCCTCCACGTACTGCCAGTTGAGCGCCTGATCCCCGAAGGGGATCGTCACCGGGCGGCCAAGCACCACATCGCGGACGATGTGCGACGGGAAGCTCATGTAGCCGCGCAGGCGTCCTGCCCCATAGACGACGGTCAGCCGCAGGCCTATGCTGTCGATACCATCCGCGGTCCGATAGAGGGTTGCCATCGTCTCACACAGGGATTTACAACTGCCATACAAGGATAGGGGGCGATGGGCAGCATCGTTGGCGATAGGACCTCCTGGATAGGCGCTGGCTTGTCCGAAGACCGCGACCGAACTGGCCCAGACGATGCGCCGGACGCGACAGGAACGCGCCACCTCGAAGATCGTAGCCGTTCCCTCGCACACGTCCCGGATGCCGAGCGGCGGATTACGCGCCACGTCCTGCGTCAGCGGTGATGCGAGATGGACGATGCGGTCGACCGCGAACTGCTGACAGAGTCTCAAGAGAAGCCATCCGTCCGTAATGGCGCCCTGCGCCATGGTCAGGGCGCCATCTTGGGGTTCCTCGCGCAGCAACGATTGGACCGCGTTACCGCGGGTCGTCGCGTCATACACGAGCACCCGGTGGCCGGCGCGCAACAGGTCGCGGACCACGTATGAGCCAACAAAGCCGGACCCTCCGGTTACCAGTACAGTCACGCTCTCCTCCTCAATCGGTCGTCTTGACATCGGTCGCGGGTCGCATGCGTCAGCTGTCCGTCCTATCGCGCCATGCTGCGCTTCCACATGCGCGCGCGTCGTAGCCGGTCAATGCCGACGGCAAGGACAATAACCAAACCCACCACGATGTTCTGATAGGCGGGGTCGAGACTCAGCAGCACCAGGCCGTCCGTGATCGTGCTCAGCAGGAGAGCGCCCAGCGCGGTGCCCACAATCGTTCCGATGCCGCCAAAGAGGCTCGTCCCACCGATAATGACCGCGGCGATGACCTGCAATTCCGTCGTCGAGCCGACGCTTGGCTGCCCGGAGCCCAGCTGGCTGGCGAGGAGCATCCCCGAAAATGACGCGGAGAGGCCGCTCAAGACGTAGACGGCGATGCCCACGCGATTGACCTTGATCCCGGCTGCCCGCGCGGCGTCGCGGTTCCCTCCCGTGGCCCGCACATCGTACCCGAACTTCGTGTACTCGAGCACGACGTGCCCGATGACGCCGACCGCGATGGCGTACAGGACCAGATAGGGGACGCCGAACAGGTCGCCCTGCCCGATCTCGTTGAAGCTGTCGGGAAATGGGTACAATGGTACGCCGCCGGTCACCACCGTGATCGTCCCCTGGGCCACGTAGAGCATGCCGAGCGTCGTGATGAGCGGCGGTATGCCGAGGTACACGATAATCAGCCCATTCACGAGGCCGGCCGCGGCTCCGAACGCGATGCCGATGAGGATCGCCGGGATCACCGGGACGCCATGGACGAGCATCGAGGCGGTACCGATGGAGCCGACCGCCAACAACGACCCGACCGAGAGATCGAGACCGCCGGCGACGAACACGAAGGTCGACGCCACGCCGATGATGAAGATGTAGACGGCGGAGCGCAGAATTTCGATGATGTTGTTGTGCGATAGAAACAGGGAATTGGACAGAGTGATGATCGCCGAGAACAGGATCAGGGCCACGACCAGGCCGGCTTGCGGGTGCTGGAGCAGCCGATCACTGAGGCCGTTGATGACCGTTCGGACAGATCGTACCGGCTCTCGGGGCGCCTCCGCCGGCGGGGCATCCGGCTGAACCGTGGATGTCCCGTCGGTGGAGGCCGGCGCGTTGAGGGGCGGCGCCTGCGCCTCGTGCAACTCATCGCGCGCCATTAGTGCTGCTCCGTGTGACACACCATATTACACGCTCATAGCCAGTGAGCCCGTGATGAGGCTGACAACCTCGTGCCGATCAGTGCGGCTCGTGGTGAGAACACCGGCGCGACGGCCCAGGCGCATCACCTGGATGCGATCGGCCAGACGAAAGACGAGCTCCAGATCATGGCTGACGACGATGACGGCATGGCCTTGATCGCGCAGCTCGCCGATGATGCCTTCCACTTGCCGGGTCTCACGGACCCCGAGGGCGGCCGTCGGTTCATCCATGATGATGATCCTGCCGCCCTGGAGGACCGCCCGCGCGATGGCAACGCCCTGCCTCTGCCCACCAGAGAGCAGGCCAACCGTGGTGCGCACCGACGGCACGCGGATCTTGAGCGAGGCCAGGCGCTCGCCGGCCTCGCGGACCATCCGTTTGCGCTGCACGAACGGACCGCGCCGCGGCTCGCGCCCAAGGAAGACGTTCGCCGCCACGTCGAGACACTCGACGAGCGCAAGGTCCTGGAACACGGTCGCGATCCCAGCCTCCCGCGCGGCGCCCGGATCGCGGAAGGTCACCTCCCTCTGTGCGACAACCAGCGTCCCCTTATCCGGCCGGTGGATGCCGGATAGCACCTTCACCAGCGTCGACTTGCCGGCCCCGTTGTCGCCGACCAGCGCAAGTATCTCGCCTGGGTAGGCGACAAGCGACACGTCGCTGAGCGCTTGCAACGGCCCGAACGATTTCGAGATCGCCGAGGCTATCAGTAGTGGACTGGGCGAAGCTATCACCGGTCGGCGCCCCTGTTACCCGTTGCTAACAGATCGACGTTGGTAGGCGGCCGTCTTTAGGCGGCAGACTGGTGGGGATATTGTCCTTGGAGATGAACAGCGTCCCCGTGTCGATGCTGGTGGACGCCAGTTTCTTCCCTAGCTTGATGTCGATGGCGCACTTGGCCCCCAGCGGCGTGGCGTCAAAGAACTGCTGATAGGCGGTTTTCCAAATCCAGCCGTCCTGGATGGCCTGCTTGGTGGGAACCTGCAGGTCAATCGCCAGCACGGTCACCTCGCCCGGCTTCTTGCCGGCCTGCTTGAGGACGCTCTCGATGGCCCCTGGCGCCGCGCCCTCGACCGTCCAGATCACGTTGATGTCCGGATGCGCGGTGAACATCTCCGACATCTTGGTGGCGGCGACCGCGGCGTCGCTGTTGTCGTAGACCGCGGCGACAACCTTCATGTTGGGGCTCGATTGCAACGCGGCCTTGAAGGCCTGGATCTCCTCGACCTGATTCTGCGTCGTGCCATCCGTCTGCACGATCCCGATCCTGGCGCTGCCGCCCATCTTCTTGATGAGTTGCTTCGCGGCGTCGCTGCCCAGCTTCTGGTAGTTCGTCCCCAGGAAGACGTCGCGTGAGGAGGGGCTGCTATCCGCCGCGATGGTGACGACCACGATGCCGCTCTTCCTGGCCTTCTGGAGCACGGCGTCGAAGGCGCCCTTCGCGCAGGCGCAGGTCATGATGACGTCGGGGTTGGTCGCGATCGCGGCCTGCAGGTCGCTGACCATCGCCGGGATATCGAATGTGCTCGGGCCGACCACCGTGGCCTGGTAGCCGAGCGTGCCGGCCGCTTGCTGGAGGTACCGCCCTGAGCGCCCCCAGTCGGGGGTGTCCGGCAGCGGATTGACATAGACGATCCTGAACTTCTTCTGTGCCGCCATGGCGTGGCCGGCCGCCCTGTCTGTCAGCGACGGGCCGAGCGCCAGACAGAATAGGAGGAGGGTCCCTGTTGAGACCCGCGCCAGGCCGCTCCACCGCGATGCGCCAGTGTATTTCTGCCTCATTGCTACACACGTCATGACCTCACTCCTCTCGCAGACTCTTGGTCGTTCTGTAGAACCGGTACGGACGAGCCACGTGGTAGTTGCTATACTACACCAAATCTTATCAATAATCAAGTACCTATAATCGAGCAAGGTGTCTGCTCATGAAGGTCGCGGTAGATAAGGGTACATAAGAGAGCCCGGATGAGAGAGCTAACCCACATGGTCGCATGGCAGTCGGATCAAGCCTCTCTACTATTGCTGCTTGGCGGCGTAGGTCAACAGCATCTCAGAGGTGGCGGCGTGGGACAGGCATCTCCCGAGCAGTGTCTGATGTGCCAGTCCCGGCGCAGCGGCAGCCCCTACGCTAGCCGTATAGTTCGTCCGTGCAAGAATGCTCCTCGAACTGATGCCCCTGGAAGGCATCTGCCGGCTAACTGGCGCGCATGATATCGGGGCCAATCAGCACAGCACAGCGGCGATAGACGTGACCAAAAGCGTAGCGGCATGGACCAGACGTTGGCTCATGTCGGCCTACGCTGCCGCATAATGATGCACGTCGCCGCCATGCCCATCAGGTGCGAGCGCGCGTCACGTTCGTGCGATCCACTGCCAGCCGATGGGAGCCCCTATCACATCACGATCACATCACGCGCGCATGAACTACACGGTCAACACGGGGGTGCCTGACTGTCTCCTGCCTCCCGCGCCGCGACGAAGGCGTTCGGCCAGGGCGGCGTACCGCTGCCCCGCCCCCTCTGTCCGCACCGCCCGCGCGATGGCCCGCTTGCTCCCCACCAAGACCACGACCCGCTTCGCGCGGGTGACCGCCGTGTAGAGCAGGTTGCGCCGCAGCATCACCCACGCCGAGGTCGTGACAGGGACCACCACGCAGGGGTACTCGCTGCCCTGCGAGCGGTGGATCGAGACCGCGTAGGCATGCGTCAGCTCGTCCAGTTCCAGGAAGTCGTAGGCGATCTCCTCCGTCTCGTCCATGAAGACGCGCAGCTCCTGGTCCTCTAGTGAGAGGCCGGTGACGACGCCGACACTGCCGTTGAAGACCTCCTTGTCGTAGTTGTTGCGGAGCTGCGTCACCTTGTCGCCCACCCGGTACACGCGCCCGCCCACGCGCCGCTCCGGCTGCCCCGGCCGCGCCGGCGTCAGCGCCTCCTGCAGTTTCTCATTGAGGACGCCTGCGCCCGCCGGTCCCCGGTGCATCGGACAGAGCACCTGCACGTCGCGGCGCGGGTCCAGGCCGAACTTGCGCGGCAGGCGGTGGGCCACGATATCAACGACCAGATCGGCGACCTGCTCCGTGTCATCCTGGGGGAAGAGGAAGAAGTCGTCGAGGCCCTTGGTGACGGGCATCTGGCCGCCATTGATGCGGTGGGCGTTGGTCACGACGCCGCTCTGCTGGGCCTGCCGGAAGATGTGCGTGAGGCGTACGTGGGGGATGACGCCCGAGTCCAGCAGGTCGCGCAGCACCTCGCCCGCGCCGACGCTGGGCAGTTGGTCCACGTCCCCGACGAAGAGCAGGTGGGCGCCTGGCGCGACGGCCTTGACCAGCGTGTTCGCCAGGAGCACGTCGAGCATTGAGGCCTCATCCACGACGACGAGGTCGGCGTCGAGCGGGGTGTCGCGGTCGAAGGCGGCGTCGCCACCGGGACGGAGCTGGAGCAGGCGGTGCAGCGTGCTGGCCTCGACACCGGCTAGCTCGGACAGGCGCTTGGCCGCGCGGCCCGTCGGCGCCGCCAACACGATCTTCGCCCGCTTGGCCGTCGCCAGGGCGACGATGGAGCGCACGGTGAACGATTTGCCGCAGCCGGGACCGCCGGTGAGGACCGCGACGCGCTCAGTCAGGGCAAGGCGCACCGCCTGTTCCTGCTCCGGGGCCAAGGCGCTCCCGGCCACGCTCCGCAGCCAGCCCAGGGCCACCTCCCAGTCGACAGACTGGAAGGCGGGGAGGCGCTCGTTCGGGGCGCGCAGCAGGCGCAGCAGGCTGTGCGCGAGTGAGACCTCCGCACGGTGGAAGGGCACGAGGTAGACCGCGGACATCTCTCCCGTGCCCTCTGGGTGAGGCAACTCCTCCCTGACCACGCCTTCCTCGCGCGCGAGGTCGTCCAGGCAGGCCGCGGCCAGTGGCGCTTCCACGCCGAGGATCTCGGTGGCCTTGGCGACCAGCTCCGCCTCCGGCAGATAGCAATGCCCCTCCTCGCTCGCCTCGGACAACGTGAATTGGAGGCCCGCCTTGACCCGTTGCGGGCTGTCGTGCGGGATGCCCAGCGCCTGCGCGATCTTGTCCGCGGTCTTGAACCCGATGCCCCACACATCGCCGGCCAACCGGTACGGCTCGTTCTTAACGACGGAGATCGAGGCGTCCTTGTAGGTCTTGTAGATGCGCACGGCGATGCTCGTCGAGACGCCCACGCCCTGCAGGAAGAGCATGACTTCCTTGATGGCCTTCTGCTCCTCCCAGGCCCGCCCGATCATCGCGGTGCGCTTGGGGCCGAGGCCCGGCACCTCGATCAGACGCGCCGGGTCCTCCTCGATCACGCGCAGTGTGTCCAGGTCGAAGTGCGCGACGATGCGCTCGGCCATCTTCGGCCCAATGCCCTTGATGAGGCCACTGCCGAGATAGCGGCGGATACCCTGGATGGTCGCCGGCAGGACCGTGGTGTAGTCGCGGACCTCGAATTGCTTGCCGAACTGGGGATGCGCCTTCCAGAGACCGCGCATGCGCAGGCTCTCGCCCGGCTGCGCCCCGAGCAGGTTGCCCACGACCGTGGTCAGGTCGGCGCTCCCGCGCACGGCGACGCGGGCCACGGTGTAACCGTTCTCCTCGTTCGCGTACGTGATGCGTTCGAGGACGGCCTCCAGGGTGGCGAGCAGAGCGGGCGTGGGCGAGACCATAGCCGTAGAATAGCAGCCCCGCCGTGACGTCACCCAGGGCCACGTCTCGCAGCGGCGTGGCACGACCGGTGCGCGGTGTGCCGACAGCCGGCCATGATCCTCGACCGGCAGGGCGGGCTCGACGGTGGGCATCATCGGTCGAGTGGAACGCGCCCGTACGGTACGCTGGAGAGACGACGACCCGCCGAAGGATTGCTGTGCCATGCCGCTCAAAGCCCTGCTCGACGGCCGGCCCCTCCTCGCCCCCCTGCTGGGCGACCGGGACTGGGCCGAGCTGTATTTCCAGCGCCAGCGCCTCGTGCTGCCCTGTTGCCCCGACCGCGCCGTGCAGATGCGCGGGGGAGCCGGCACCACCCGCATCCAGCACTTCTCCCATGCGCCCGCGCCGACCTGCCAGTTCCGCGCCGAGACGATGGCGCATCTGCGGGCAAAGGTGGAGATCGCGCGCGCCTGCGCCGACGCGGGGTGGGCCGTGGACATCGAGCATGCGGAGGCAGACTGGCGCGCCGATGTCCTGGCCGACCGGGGCGGGCAGCGCGTCGCCTTCGAGGTGCAGTGGAGTCGGCAAACGCTGGCGGAAACGGAGACGCGGCAGGCCCGCTATCGGGCGGCAGGCGTGCGCGGCTGTTGGTTTTTCCGCTATCCTCCCCGCGAGGTGCGCCGGTCCGGCAGCGATACTGACCTCGAGGCGCGGCAAGACCTGCCCCTCTTCGGGCTCGCGACAGACCGCAGCCGCGACCTCTCCTGCGTGCAGGTCGGTGGCCACGCCTACCCGCTCGGGCAGGTCGTGGGCGCGCTCCTGGGCCGGCGCATCGCCTTCCGCTCCCACCGCACGTTCCTCGGCCGGCACGTCGTGGACATCGCGTTCCATGACCGGGCGTGCCCATCGTGTAGCGCGCTGTGTCGGGTGTATCGCGTCGGCGCGCGCGAGGATGTCGTTCCCCGCGCGCCCTGCGGCGGGCGCGTGTTGCTCTGGTCCGGGGCGCCCTACCATCCCGATGTGATCCACGCGGCCCGCCACCTGGACGAGGTCATCCCGCGGCGCGACGCGATCCCCCTGGCGCTGATCGAGCCGGTCGCCGGATTCCGGTGTTCGAGATGCAGGACGCGCCTCGCGCCGCCTCCTCTGCGTGGCGCCGATGCCCAGGCCGTCGCCATCGCGGCGGACGTGACCTTCGCGCGCCCTCTCTGCGATCCCTATTCCCACTGGTGCTATCCGCCGGATGGCACGTTCTGCGTTCCCATCGCGGCCGACGACGGTTGATGTGACCGATAGGCGCGCATGGGCGAAACGACCCGATCTCGAACCGTCGCGTATCACGCTGCCATTGCAACCGGCTATCGGTCACGCCCTTGCGCGTGCGATCATCCCCGGACGCCACTGTCCCTGGTCGCACAGCGGCCGACGGCGTGATCTTCTCTTCAGCCTTCCCCACTGCAGCGTGCCCGCACGCACTGGAACTGACAGCCGTGCTATCGTCAGGCGTGGACTCTGTAGACCGCCTCTTGCCGCTGGACGGCCGTTTGTTCGGTTGGTACAAGATTACATAGTTTTGCAAAGATATGCACAGACCTGCTATCGTTAGGCCTAGCGAGTGTAACGCGAGGTGGAGGACACGGATGGGGCAATCGACGGCTGAGCGTAAGACGCTCACGCTGCGGGAGGTCTGTGACGTCCTCCGGATCACGCGCCGCACGGCAATGGGCTTGATCGGTCGCGGCGAGTTAGCGGCCTTCAAGGTCGGTCAGGCGTGGCGGATCGATGCGCGCGACCTGGACGCCTTCATTGAGGGACAAAAGCAAGCCGCGCAGCAAGGCCGAGACGGGGAGGGCGTGAGATGAGCAAGGTGAGCGCGAAGATCCTGGCTGTGGGCGCGCAGAAGGGCGGCGTCGGGAAGACGACGACGGCCATCTATCTCGCCGCCCGCGCGGCGGAGCTGTTCGGCGGGACCGCGGACCGTCCGGTCGTTGGGCTCGTGGACCGGGATGAGAGCCAGAACCTGACGGCGCTGGCGCGCATGCGCCCCGAGATCCTGCCCCCTGGGGTCGTCCTGCTGCGCGGGACCGACCTCCCGCCGACCGATGCCGGCCTGGAGCTGGTCATCATCGACACGCCGCCCGGACTCTCCGCGATCGACTCCCTGCAGGAGGCGAACCTGGTGGTGATCCCCGTGCTCCCGGAGGAGCAGGGTGTCAACAACTTCGCCGTATACCTGCGGAACATCGACCGCTACCGCATCATGGCCAATCCGACGATGCGTCTGGTGGCCGCGCTGCCGACCCTGGTCGAGGCGCGCAGCGCGATGCACAAGGCCCTGTTGCCCGTCGTCGAGCGGGTGGCCCGCGAGCACCAGCCGCCGCTGTCCGTCCTCCCCGCGGTGCCGCGCCGCTCCCAGGTTAGAGACGTCGATCTGCGCGCGCCGTACTACGACGAGCCCGCGAAGGAGTTGTGGGACCATGCCGGCATCGCGCCCGTCGCGCTATAAGGGCCGCT
>JAABUQ010005319.1_pt1 | contig 20688 bp, 21 predicted proteins | sample 5560001 | NCBI WGS metagenome assembly JAABUQ01 (sample SAMN10711888, study PRJNA513371) | rock metagenome | isolation source: Antarctica rocks | place: Antarctica: Victoria Land, Finger Mt nord | collected 2015-12-18
GCGGACAGTACGCGGGCCGCGCTGTTGTCGTTGCGTTCGAGTTCGTTGCGCACGACCGTCATCTCCGAGCGCCGGTCGGCGTCCGAAATCAGGGCGTTACGCATCCGATCGGCTTCCAGTTCGATCGCGAGCGGCAAAAATTCGACCGGCACGGTCTCGAAGTAGTTCGTGCGGTCCAGCCACGTCGTTGCATTTTTGCTTGCGCCAATTTCGTTCATGATGTCCGCGAAGGCGCGGCCGGCCTTGCGATTGTTCGCGCGCGTGCCCTTGAAAAGCATGTGCTCGAGCAGGTGCGACGAGCCCGTGTAGCCGACCGCCTCATTGCGCGCGCCGACGTGATAGAGCACCATCAACGTCGCGACCGGCGCGGCGGCATACGGAATGATGACGACGTCCAAGCCGTTGTCCAAGCGGAATTCCCGCGGGACAGCGGGTAGGGTGGTACTCGTCATGTCCTACGCGTTCGCGGCGGCGTTGCCCGCGTTCCTCGCTTCGCTCGTCGAGTTCGTCGAAGCACTCACGATCGTGCTCGCCGTCGGCGTCACGCGCGGTTGGCCGTCGGCACTGTGGGGCAGCGCCGCGGCCGCGGCCGCGCTCGCGGCACTCGTCGCAATCTTCGGTCCGGCGCTTGCGCACGTGCCGCTTGCAGGATTGCAGCTTACGGTCGGCATTTTGCTGCTCTTCTTCGGCCTGCGGTGGTTACGCAAGGCACTGCTGCGGTATGCCGGGACGATCGCCTTGCACGACGAGAGCGCCATCTACGAACGCCGCCGCCGCGCCCTCTCTACCGCCGCACAACCGGCAACCGGCGTCGACGGCTTAGGCTTCGTGACCGCCTTTCAAGCAGTCGCGCTCGAAGGACTGGAAGTCGTTTTCATCGTGATCGCCGTGGGCGCGGGTTCGCGCGCCTATCTCGCAGCGAGCACAGGCGCCGTGCTGGCGGGGGTCGCCGTGGTCGCGGCGGGCGTAGCGCTGCGCGCACCGCTCTCGCGCATTCCGGAGAACGCGCTCAAACTTTGCGTCGGCATTCTGCTCTCCGGCTTCGGGACATTCTGGACGGGCGAAGGTTTGCGCATCGCGTGGCCGGGCGCCGAACTTTCACTCCTCTGGCTCGTCGGCGGCTTCGCAATCGCCGCTTCGCTCGCGTACCTGACGGCAACCCGTACGCGCCGCATACGCGCATCAACGTGAACGTGCTGCGCACGCTGGCCGCCGAACTCATCGGACTCTTCGTCGAAGACCGTTACTTCGCGCTGGCCGTGGGGCTTTGGCTTACGTTCGTCGCAGTCGTAATCCCCACGTCAATCGGTTCGGGGCTCACTCGCGGCCTAACGCTATTCGGCGGCCTAGCGCTTATCCTCATCATTAGCGTAGACTACGGCGCCCGCAAACCGTAACACCTTACGTTTTTCGAAATGTGGGCTGCAGCACCGGATCATTCCGTGGAGGCACGTTAGTCGCGTGCCTGCGTGGACATTTTTGCAAGCAGCACCGCGGCCTGGCTGCGGCTTGAGGCACCTAATGCCTTAAAGAGCGCCGCCACGTGCTTTTCAGCCGTCTTTTCACTGATGGTTAGGCGCTGGGCGATCTTCCGGTTCGTACAACCCTCAAGCAGCAATTCGCCAACTTGTCGTTCACGCTCGGAAAGCCGGACGCTGGGGGCGTGATCTGCGGCCGGGAATTCCACTGCGGGCGCGGCAAGCAATACGTAGTGGTTCCAATGTACGGCTGCGAATTCACGTTGCGCCTCTGCTGCTCGGGCAACCGCGAGCGTCTGCGATCCGAAGCGTCGTTCGTAGTGCGCGTCAACAAGCGCGGCAGAAGCGCGATGAACGTGCGATGCGGCTCCGGCGAAACCCGCAAAGAGTTCCCGTGCTCGAGCGGCGTCGCGTTGAGTCCCGAATTCGGCGGCGGCGATGCCGACGTCCCAAGCGGGGTATGCATGAACGATGCAGGCGAGAGCGCGCTCCAGAAGCGCGGTGGCTGCCGCGCCGGCACGCTCGCTAACGAGGTGTCGCGCATACCAGCCAATGAGCGGCCCGAAGATCGCCGGCTGACCCGTTTCGAGCGCTCGGTCGATGGTGGCCGAGGCGATCGTCTTGGTACGGCGCAATAGTAGCGAGACAAGCGCCGTGTAGGCCCACAAGGCGGGAACGTCCGCTTTCACCGTTCGCGCCGTTTCCAGCAGTGCGCCGGCACCATCCAGATCACCCTGGAGCCAACGCTCGAACGCGGCGTGGCTCGCGAAAATCGCCTCGTAGACCTGCAATCTCAGCTTTCGGCACAAGGCCAGCGCTTTATCGAAGTATTCCTCGGCAATTACAGCTTCGCCTAAGAACATCGCGTCCGTAGCGATGCCGCCGTAATGGGCGATGCGCGGCGCTCCATCAACGCTTTCGGCGGCTTGCGTGGAACCCGCTAGGTGTGAGAGCCAAGTCGCGGTGTCGCCAATAGCCGCGAACGAACCGCTCTTCGCGGCGTGATGGATTAAGTTTTCACCGCTTCCCTCCAGAGTAGCCTCCCGAACCTGAGCGAGCTGGGCGAGCGCCTCCTGCGGCTTACCGCAATTCGAAAGATAGAAGCCGACATTCGTGCGAATCCACGACTGGCGATTCTCCGACATAAGCGGCAATTCCAGAAGCGCTTCTCGAGCGACGGCGATTGCATCGTCACTTTTTCCCGAGTTGTACGAACTGCGCACCATGTGAAGGTAAACGTCCGCAGCATCATCCCACCGCCCCATTGACCGGTAGAGCCTGAGCCCTTTCCGATATGCCTCCTGCGCTCGGTGCGGTTCACCAGCTCGGAAATGGGCGTCGCCCGCGCTGCGAAGCGCTTCTGCGCGCTGGGCGCTTCGAGCCGATGCGAAATACGCCGCCTGTTCATAAAAACGCGCCGCATCCGTATACGCGTGCACCGAATAAGCGGAGGCTGCCGCCTGAAGATTGTACGTATACGCTTTAAGCGGCGCATGCGCTTTGGAGAAATGGTAGGCCAGGCGCGCGACATGCGAGGGATCGTCGCGTTCTATCAATGACTCGAAATAGTTAGCAGCGCGTTCGTGAAAGTTCAAGCGCTCCGATGCGAGCAGTCGGCCGGCGATGATATGGCGTGTTAGCGCGTGCCGAAAGCCAAAACCGCCGCTGTCTTCAACTAAGAGGCCAACGCGTTGCGCGGGCTCCAGCAAATGCACCACATCACGCGGTGACGTATCAAGCACCGCAGCCAGCACATCAAGCTCGGCCGCATCGCTAAAGATCGCGGAACAACTCAGTGCACGTACTTCGTCAGCGCCAAGAATCGTCAAACGCTGTTCAACCGCTGCGCGCAGCGATTGGGGGATGCTGCCGTCTCCCGTGCTACTGCAGAGCTCTTCGGCGAAAAACGGGTTGCCGGCCGCCAGCCCAACGATGGACTCTTCGCGGGAGGCGGACGCAGTGGGAAGATGGGTTCGCACGAGATCACGCATCGGTCCATCGCCAAGTCCCTGTAGGTCAATTCTCGCAGCCGTTTCGTTGCGCGCTATTTCAGCGAGCTTAGCATCGTGCGAATTGTCACCCCTAAACGTCGCCACGATCAAAAGCCTCGCATCATCGCCATCGTGCGCGCTGCATAATCAAGCAGTTCGATCGTACCGTCGTCCGCCCAGTGAATGTCTTCGAAGACGACGATAGTGTTCCGCTTGTCCGCGGCTTTTCTCAGCGAGTCGAGCACGGCGGCGAATAGCGCGCTCTTGGCGTGGCGATCATCGCTGGGGGAGCGCAGCAGGTCTGCCGTAGCTGTATCGAAGGAATCGAGTGCCTGCGCAATCGGCGCATACGGCGCACGCAGATATTCGACGCAGCGGCCCAGTGCAAAGGTGTATTTTCGGCGCGGACACTGTTCTGTGAATGCGGCGACAAGCCGGCTCTTACCGATACCGGCTTCACCGGCAAGAAGCACAAGCGATCCCCGCCGGCTTGCATATCGTCGGGCTTCTTCAAGCCGCCGCAGTTCAGCCTCACGGCCAAAGAGCCGCCCTGACGATAGTGCAGCGGCGATCATGCCGGAATTTTAGCGCCTAATGCTCAACGTCCTACGCGTCACGAAAAGTGGTAGCGAGGCGCAGACCTAAACGAAGCTGAACGGCGCTCGCGGCCCTTCCAAGTACGCCGTAATGCCGAGGGCTGCACCGACGGCGGCGCAGCGTTCGACGGCGTCGGCTAGCGGGGTAACGTCGCTCGGCGCAACGAGCAGCGCGGCGGCCCAGAGTTCGCCTCGGCGTTTTGGTTCCGGCACTCGACGTACGGCTTGCGCAAGCGCGCGACACGTTTCCCAGACGCGTTGCGCGTGTTGCGCGATCTCGGCGCCCGCGGCAATCGTCGGAATACGGTTGGATCGAGTCGCTCTGCCGGAAACGCGCAGCAGATAGGGTTCGCGCAACGGCATCGCGTGCGGGCCGACGTAGAGATGAACCGCGCACTCGCGCTTGTCGCCGAGCCGCGCTAGACCCCGCGTCCAGCGCGGGGCATGTTCGCGTACGTACCCGTCGAGCACGTCGGTGCCGGCAAGAACTGTGAGGGAACGCAGCGGTAAAACGTGACCGTGCGCGCTCGCGCGCTCGACCGCACGCTCGTGGATGCGCGCCTGCTGCGCTTGCCACGCGCCGTCGGCGCGGCGCCGCTCCAGTTCACTGGGCGCAAATTCGCCCGCGTCGACGTACGCAAGCAACAAGGCGAGACGTCCGAAGCGGACCGCAAAAACGCGGCGGCCTTCAATGACTAGCCGGCGACCGGCGAGCTCAGGACCGCACGCCGCCAGCAACGTGACGGCGCGCCCCGCCGGGTGAAGACTCGGCGCCGCCGATGTCGCGGAGACGACCGGCAAACGTTAGGCCTCGACGGGCTCGAACGACGCACCGTTGCCGATACGGCCGCTCGGTACGCGCGCCGCGGCTTCGGGACGATCGAGCAACGCAAGGTGCGTCATCAGAAGGCTGCGCAGCTCGCTGCGCGCTTTCTCCGCCGTCTCGAGCGCTCGCTGATGTTCGCGCCGCGCATCGTCGGTACGATCGCCGTAGGTCGCGATCTCTTTTTCGACTTGCACCCGCGCTTCCTGACGGATGAGATCGGCTTCTTTATGGGCGCTGGCCTTGACCTCATCGGCCGTACGCTGCGCGAGCAGCAGCGTGTTCTGCAGCGACTCTTCCATCGCTTTGAAGTGACTGATCCGTTCGCGCAGATCGACCGCTTCAGCCTCGAAGGCCGCGCGCTGCTGCGCTTCATCTTCGAGCGTTTCGATCAGCTCGTCGAGGAACTGGTCGACGTCGGTCGGATCGTAACCGTTCAGCTTCTTCTTGAACTGCTTGTGCTGGATGTCTACGATCGTGATTTTAGCCACGTCATCCTCGACCGACCATGAAATCGAAGGACGGATCGGCGCCGAGCGATTCGCGGATTCCGGCCGAATTGACCGGCGTGCCCGGCGGCACGACTAAGTACATCGCGTCGGCCAGCTTTTGAATTTTCCCGTCGAGCGTGTAGGCGACGCCGCTGGTGAAGTCGACCACCCGCTGCAACAGCCCGCGATCGACGCCCTGCAGATTGACGATCACGACCGCGCGCATGCGTAAGGCGTCGGCGATCTCGGTGACGTCGCCGAACGTGCGCGGCGCGAACAGGCTGACCTCACCGGCGGTGCTGCGGCGATTCTCCCGCGAGGAGAAGGCGACGACGTTGCGCTTGGGTTGCGGCGGCTCGTCCTCGTAGAACTCCTCGCCCTCGTCCTCGTGGATTGCGAAGATCGACCCGAGCTTGTGAAGGAAGTTTTTCTGGCCTTGACGTGGGTCCTCGATCTCTTCGTTCATGCGCGCGCTCCAAAAATGGCGGTCCCGATGCGCAGCATCGTGGTCCCGCAGCCGATCGCTTCTTCCCAGTCGCCGGACATCCCGATCGAGAGCGTCGATCCGCCGACGGTGCCGAGAGTTTTCGCTGCCAAAGCGAATGCGCGGGCGATCTCCGCGCGATCTTCGGTGTTGGGTCCAATCGCCATCACGCCGTCGACGTCGAGACCCTCGTCGTCACGCAAACGCGCCGCGAGTGCGGGTGCGTCGCCGGGAGCAATGCCGAAACGCTCGGTCGGCGACACGTTGATCTGAACGAGTGCTCGCACCGGCCTTCCCGCGCCGCGTGCGGCGCGCGCGATGGCGCGTCCCGCATCGTACCGGTCGATCGATTGCACGACGTCGAACGTTTCCACGATCGCTTTCGCTTTATTGGTCTGGACGTGACCGATGAAGTGTTTGCGCGCGCCGCCCAACCCGGCATATTTCTCGCGCGCTTCCTGCACATAGTTCTCGCCGACATCGGTGAGTCCGCCTGCGAGCGCCGCAACGACGCTCTCGCGCGGCTGTTTCTTGGTCACGCCGACCAAAACGATCGCCGCCGGATCGCGACCCGCGCGTCGCGCGACGGCGTCGATCGACGCCCGCATCGACGCGATCCGGCTCGCGAGCGAATTCGGCATATCGATGGTCTGCTTTCCGTCAAACCGCGAGGCTGTCCTTGGGCCGCCCGAACTTCGCGGCAGCGCGAGCAGCATCGGCATGGCGGTTGCGGCGCAGCGCAAACACGATCAGCCCCAAACCAATCGCGATCATCGGCAACGCGAGCAGTTGTCCACCGGTGAGCGGCCCCAGCTGGAGGTCGGTTTGGCGCCACATTTCGGCGAGCGAGCGCGTGATACCGTAACACGTGAACCACGTCCAGGCGACGACGCCGTCGGGCGGCCGGCGCCGGTACGCGACATAGACGATCGGCAGCACCGCAATATCGAGCATGGCCTCGAACACTTGCGACGGGTAGCGGTAGCCCGCAGCGCTCGGGAATTTGATGCACCATGGGTGGTCGGGAACGCAGACGTTGCCGACCAGCTCGTCGTTGATGAAATTGACGATGCGCGTCAGCGCTATCCCGATGGGCAGCAGCACGACGACCTCGTCGCCCAGCACGCCGAACGTCAACCACGGGTGTTTGCGAATGAACAGCGCGATCGCCACGATCACGCCGATGAGGCCGCCGAAGAAGCCCATCCCCCCGTTCCAGACCGCGACTACGTTGATGAGACTGCGCGGCATGTCGCCGAAGTAAAGGCTCGCGTCGTGTTTCGTGACGATGTCGGCGATCACGAAGAACGTCCGGCCCCCGACGAGCACGCCGATCAACGCATACACGAGAAAGTCTTGCACGCCTTCGAACGTCAACCCGAGGCGCCGGCGTCCGGCGGGACGCGCCATCCAGGCACCGACGGCGATGAAGCCGACCAGATACGAAAGCCCATACCAATGGATCGCAAGCGGTCCCAGGTGAACCGCGACCGGATCGATGTTCGGATAGGTAAACCAGTGCTGCACGGCGGTTTCCCCTTGCAGCACGCGCGACGCCCGCCCTGCTGGGTTCACGTCGCCCGGTCGTCGTAGAATGGGGCGTGCAACTCAACGTCGCGACGGCGTTTTTAGCGGGGCTCGTGTCGTTCGTGTCGCCCTGCGTCTTGCCGCTCGTGCCGTCGTACCTGTCATTTTTGACCGGCACGAGCTTGGAAGACCTCAAAGCCGAGACGGGCGGCCGTAGCAAGGCGCGTGTCATCGCACACGCCGCCGCCTTCATCGCAGGCTTTACGCTCGTCTTTGTCGCGATCGGGTTGTCGGCCAGCGCCATCGGCGGCATCTTCACCAACAACAAGCGCACGCTCGAGATTCTGGGCGGCATCGTCATCGTCGTGCTGGGCTTGCAGATGATGGGCGTGCTACGGCTGGGCCTGCTGGCGCGCGACACGCGCATCCATGCGGTGCCGCGCAAACAGTCGCTGTGGGTTTCGTTTCTCGTCGGGCTGGGCTTTGCCGCCGGCTGGTCGCCGTGCATCGGCCCGATCCTCTCGCTCATCATCTTGCAGGCGGCGCAAGAGAAACTGCTCCAGGCGACGTTTCTCTTGTTCGTCTACTCGATGGGCCTGGCCATCCCGTTCCTGATCGTGGCGGCCTTCATCACCCAGTCCCTGGGGGCGCTGGGCCGCCTCAAACGCTTCCTGCCCGTCATCGAAGCGACGTCGGGCGCGATCCTCGTCGCGACCGGGCTCGTCGTTGCAACCGACCAGTTCACGCGCATCACGGGCTTCTTCTACCAGTACGTCAAAGCACCGAGCCTGTGATCTTTTGGCTCGCCGCGGCGATTGCGCTTGCGCTCGACCAGTACACGAAGCACGTCGTCGTCGCCAACTTCGCGCCGGGCGAAAGCCGCATCGCAATCCCGCGGCTGCTGTACTGGACGTACGTGCAGAATCATGCGGGTGCATTCGGGCTGTTCGGAACGCAGCCGTGGTTTCTGGTCGGCATGGCACTTGCGGTCTTGGCCGTTTTCTGGTTTGCGTTTCGCGAACAGGCGGCGCGGTCGGTGCTCGTGCGCATCGCCTTCGGCGGTATCGTCGGCGGCGCGCTCGGCAACATCCTGGACCGCTTCCACTATGGCTACGTCGTCGACTTCGTCGACCTGCGCTGGTGGCCGGTCTTCAACGTGGCTGATTCGTGCATCACCGTCGGCGTCGCGCTGTTGCTCTTGGCGTCGCTGCAGCGCGACTCCGCAACGGCACAGGTGCACTCGCCCCGCTGAACGGGACGCGCCAGGAGGATCCGCCGCTGGTTCGGCATGTCGTCACCGCTGCCGAAGCCGGCGCACGCTGCGACGTTGCGATCGCGCGTTTGTCGGGCGCATCACGCGGCCGCGTCGCGCAAGCGATCCGAGACGGCACGGTGCAACTCAACGGCGCGCTTCCCAAACCGGCGATGCCGCTGTTTGCAGGTGACGTCCTCGAATTCACGATCGCGCAACGGCCGCCGCTCGACGCGCAGCCGGAAGCTATTGCACTCGCCATCGTCTATGAAGACGACGCGCTGCTGGTCGTCGACAAACCCGCCGGCATGGTGACACATCCTGCGCACGGCGCTCGCGAAGGCACGCTCGTCAACGCCTTGCTCGCACACGCTTGTTCGTTGCCGGGTGACCGCGTGCGCGCGGGCTTGGTGCACCGGCTCGACCGCGACACCTCCGGTCTGCTGGTCGTCGCTAAAACCGACGCGGCCTTGACCGCACTTGGAAAACAGATGATGGGCCGCATGATCGAACGCCGCTACGTCGGGCTCGTGGTCGGCGTTCCCGAACATCCACGCGGTACGATCGAGGGCGCGCTCGGGCGCGATCCGCGCAACCGGCTGCGGCACGCGCTGCGCCCCGACGGGAAACCGGCCGTGACGCATTATGCCGTGCGCGAAGCGTTTCGGACCGCAAGCGAGCTCGACTTCGTTTTGGAGACCGGTCGTACGCATCAGATTCGCGTGCACATGGCTGCCTTCGGGCACCCGCTGGTCAACGACCCGCTGTACGGTAGCGTCGATGCCACCCTTGACCTCCCAGGACAGGGGTTGCACGCGCGGCGGCTCGGCTTCCGGCATCCCGAAAGCGGCGCGGTCCTCGTCTTTGAAACCGAACCGCCGGACGATTATCGCCTAGCGCGTCAGGTCTTGCGCTCGGCTTGAACGAACCGCTGCCCGGCTTTCATCTGCGCGCTATGGACGGCGCGGCGCGGCGCGGCACGCTTACGCTCGCTCACGGCGCGGTCGAAACGCCGGCCTTCATGCCGGTCGGGACGGCGGCCACGGTCAAAGCGCTGACCCCCGATGACCTGCGCGCGTTCGATACCCGAATCGTCCTCGCAAACGTGTATCATCTCTGGCTGCGGCCCGGACGCGAGACGATCGAGGCGCTCGGTGGTTTGCACGCATTCATGGGCTGGGATCGCAACGTGCTGACCGATAGCGGCGGCTTCCAAGTGTTCTCACTCGAGACGCGGCGGCGTCTGTCGGAAGACGGCGTCCGCTTCCGCTCGCATCTCGATGGCAGCGAGCACGAGTTCACGCCCGAAGGGGTCGTGGCATTTCAGGAAGCGCTCGGCGTCGACGTCGCGATGGCGCTCGACGTTTGCGTCAAGCTGCCGGCAGAGCCGCAAGTCATCGCGCAAAGCGTAGGTTTGACGAGCGCTTGGGCGCGGCGTTGCGCGCAAGCGCGCCGGCGTCCGAACACGCAGCTCTTCGGCATCGTGCAGGGCGGCCTAGACGAGCGCGCCCGCGAGCAGAGCGCGCGCGAACTGGTCGCGCTCGAGCTGCCGGGTTACGCGATCGGCGGGTTGTCGGTCGGTGAAGAACGCGAACAACTGCACCGCACGGCACGCTTTACCGCGTCGCTCTTACCCCCCGAGAAACCGCGCTACCTGATGGGCGTCGGAACGGTGCCCGATCTGCTGCGCGCCGTTGACGGCGGCATCGACCTGTTCGATTGCGTCTATCCGACGCGCTGCGGACGCAATGGCCGGGCGTTGACCTTCGACGGTGATCTCAACATTCGCAATGCCACCTTCGCACGCGACGCGCGGCCGCTCGATGAGGGGTGCGGCTGCGCCGTGTGCGAGACGTACACCCGCGCCTACCTCTCGCACCTTTTCCGAGCCGACGAGATGCTCGGCCCGCGTCTGCTGTCGTATCACAACCTCGCGCTGTTTGCGAAACTAATGACTGGGATTCGTAAAGCAATTGAAAGCCGCCGTTGGGAATCGTATCGCGACGCGATGCTTCAGAGATCGTGATCGATCGACGCTCAGAGCTGGACGGCTGCGCTCAAGCCGTATGAGGACCGGTACAGGTGCTGGTACGAATATGTTCCGAGCGGCAAGCCATAATGTGCCATGACGTTGAAGCCCGAGAAGACACGCCCGACATCCAGAGTCGAGTCATATGTTGCATCGCTTCGATCTCCGGAGTAGCGGTGGTATTCTGGAACGAGGGCTGCATAGGTATCCGACCGCAACGCAAACAGCACTCTTGGGCTGAGCGTAAGCTCGTTGTAGCGAGCCGAATTTGCTGCAGCGTTGTAGCCAACTGCGTATTCTGCCAGCACGAGCAGGCTTGCGGCATCGTTCAGACGATACGCAAACTCATAGAGCGGTCCGATCTGCTGCTCGCGGCTACTGAATCGGAGCCCGCTCGGCGACTCGTACGCGACGCCAAACGTCTGCCGAAACCGCTGACTGCGGACCGGCAAAACGTAGTTGTACGAGAGGGTGAGGTCTCCCTTACCGCTGGTGCTCGCATGCGAAGGAAGAACATGTCGAACTTGGCTGAAGGGGAACGCGATTTTGAACTGCCCGAAACTGAGAGGCAACGTCGCCGTGAACGCCCGCGTATCGCCCGATACGCCGGGGTAAAAGTACGTGCTCTGATAGCTATAGCCGGCTTGTAGAATGGGCTGCGTGAGATCGAGACCGGAGTTTGGCGCTCCCTGTGCGCCCGAAACACATGCCAGCGTTCCGGCGAGCACCGAGCTTACCGTTCTAACCAAGGCTTTCGAGCTGACCATAACGTCCTTTCCCTCCGGCATCGCGTTACTCCAACTCTCTTCGAAGCCTTTTGGGATGCGCGAGCGCTTTATCGCTGCGGCGACGCGTTCGACGGTACCTCGGGTCCCTGAGATTGACCTTGGACGTCCTGCTGCCACGGTCGGGGCCTCGTCGACGCCTGCGCGAAACAATTTCGGCGCCGAGTGGTAGGCTGCGTCGTGCGACGCTTGGTCGGCCGGCGATTTTTTCGCGCTCTCTTCGTCGCGGTATGCCTGGGCGCTGTATGTGCTATCCCCGACCCGGCGCTTGCCATTGCGACCGCGAACGACACGTACCCGGCGCTCATCGTGTCATCGCCGCCGGCGCTCGCGCTCGACTTCACAACGGCGCCCTGGACCAGCGCGAAATCGATCGGCGGATTCGAGACGTTGACCACGCGCTCGCAGGCACGCTTCGCGACGAGCGCCCGCATTCTGTTCGACAGCTCGAACGTCTACGTCGCCATTCATTGCGAACAGCGCGGGACGCCCATCGTCACGACACAAACGACAAACAACGTCGGCTTCGGCCTGGACGACTTCGCCGGGATCGGGATCGACACGACCGGCAACGGGCAGTCGTATTATTTTGAAGTGACCCCGCGCGGCGTCCGCTACCAGCAAGCCGTCGAGTCGTCGCGCTACAACCCCTTCTGGACCGCGCTTGCGCAAACGAGAAACGGCGATTGGGACGCCCTGCTCGTGGTTCCCTTCGCCGTGCTGCGCACGCAGAATGCGTCCGTGCAACGCTGGCGCGTGAACATCGTGCGGCACATCGCCGCCCTCAACGAGAACGAGACGTGGGCGTACGATCCGCTGATGAGCGACGCCGGGGGTAACGGCTTTCCGCAATTCGGCGACGCTCGCTTCTGGCCGTACGTCGACGGGATCAAGGTGAGCGGCCGCACCATCCGGCCCAAACCGCGCGCCGAGCTGTATGCACTCGCCAGCGCCGGCGGCGATCGTAACATCTATCAGCAGGCGACGCAGCTGTTTGCTCCGCAGGGGACGCGCAACTTCGGGCTCGACGTCAACGTCCCGGTCACCGGGACCCTCGCGTTCGTCGGAGCGCTTGCGCCGGACTTCTCCAACGTTGAAGTCGATCAACAAACGATCTCGCCGCAAGAGTTTCGGCGCAATCTGACCGAGTACCGGCCCTTTTTTGCGCAAGGGGCAAACTACTTCGCGCCGATCGCACAAATCGGCGTCAACCAAGCACCCAACGCGATTTTTTATTCGCCGGGCATCGGACCGTTTACGCGCGGCGCGAAGCTGGAAGGGACGTACGGCAATCAGTCGATCGGTCTGCTCAACGTGGAGGGTGCCGGCTTCAATGACTCCGTGCTCGCGTTCAAGCATTCGCTGCCGGATCGCACGTTCGGCTACTCCTTCGATGCCGTCTCGGCACATCACCAAGACGGTAACTTGACGGCGTCTCCGTTTGCCGACAGTGACGTGACCTATGACGCAATGGTGAGCGGCCGCAACCTTCACAACGGGCTTGTGTACACCGCCGAATACGCCGCCGAAGACGGAACGAACATACCCGGAACCAATCCGCGGCTGGCCTACAAAAGCGAAGACTTCCTCGACGTTCACAAACAAAACTACGAGGTCTTCACCGAGTATCGCGACATCGGTCCCAAATGGAATCCGATCGACGGTTTCACCAACGTTGCCGACATCCGAGGGCCCGGCGCGTTCTTCGACTTTTCCGGTAACCCGCCCAAGAAAAGCCTGCTCAAACGCGCGGATTTTTTCGTGTTCGGTGACCGCCTCACCGATGGTTCCGGCGCCGTCCATCAAGCAGATTTTCAGATTAACGCGGACCTCGTCTTCAAGAACCTCCTGCACCTCAGCGGCGGCCCCTCGTTCAGCGCATTGCGCTTCTACGGGGGCGGCACGGCGCTCGTCGGCTACGACCTCGGCTACGCCGGCGGCCATGACCGTGCCGTTCAACGCGAACGGCTTCAGCGTCGGCTATAAGGACGGCACGCCGACGCCCTACGATTTCTCCCTGTCATGGGGCCCCTTCGAGACCTTCGATGCAGACGCAACCGTGAGGCCGACGTACCTTCGTCAGTATTCATTCACGACGGCGCGTCCGCTCGGGCAGAAACTGACGCTCGGCTTCGAATATGACGGCAGCCTTGAAGCGTTTCCCACGAGGGACCCCAACGTGCGCATGCACGACGGGCAACAGCTGCGGCGCATTTCGCTCGGCGAAGCACTGGGCGCGGAATCGAATCTCTCGGTTTCGCTGCGCTCGATCTCCGGGACGGGTGGCTTTGCGTTGCCCGGACTCAACCTCGCCGCCACTTATCACCGTCGCTTCCGAAACGACAGCGAGCTGTTCGTCAACTACGGGACCCCGGCGGCTCCGGCCACGCTGCAACGCATCATCGTGAAATACGTCCTCCGAGTAGGCAGCGGCGCCGGCACCTGATCGCTTGATAGCGCCGCGCGACCGCGTCCCTTTGGCGAGATGGCTGCCTACCGCGGCTGTCGTTCTGGTCGCGGCCATCGCAGCGTCACGACTGTTCGATCCTTTTTCGGGAGACCAAGCGCTCTTTCTCGTCGGCGCCAAATCGCTGCACGCCGGCGGCGTACTGTATCGTGATTACTGGGATATCAAACAACCGGGGATCTTTGCGTTTTTCTTGACCGCCGGCTCACTGTTCGGATTCAGCCAGATCGGCGCGCACGCTCTCGACGTACTGTGGCAGACGGCGTTCGCAGTCGCGCTCTTGTTCGGATTGCGCGGCGCGCTGAACGACCCGCGTTGGGCGGCCTTCGCGCCGCTCGCCGTTGTCGGCGCAACGTACGCCGGAAGTTCGGCCTGGCACTTGCTTCAAGTCGAAGAACTCGTCGGCTTTCCGATTTTCATCTGCGTTTGGACGGCGAGCCTAGCTGAGCGCGGGCGTTCGGTATCCGCTGGACTGGCACTTGTGTCCGGGCTTGCCGGCGGAGTCGTTTTGCTTTTCAAGCTCCTGTTGGCGCCCGTCGTCGTTGCAGTCGCGATCGCGATGACGTTGCGCGGGCGAGCTTCGGTTTCGGCGGCTCCGTTCATTCGCTTTTGGTCTATATGGCTACTCGGGGTCCTTCTTCCGCTCGCAGCCTACGCCGCATACGCCGTCAGTACCGGCTCTTTCAAAAGCAGCGTTGAAACGGCGTTCGCGGTTCCTCTTCAGATAGCGGCGTTCGCATCGCACGCGCCGCTCGCCAGACTCAACGACAGCGCGCTTCGTTTACTCCTCTACTTCCGCGGCATCATCGTGCTGGCGGTGATCGGCGCGGTGACGATGCGAGACCAGAGGATGCGACCCTGGCGCGCCGCCTGCCTTGCGTGGATCATTTCCGGTTTGGCGATCATCCTCGTGCAGACGCAGTCATGGTGGCAGTATCAGTTCCTTCTGCTCGTCCCACCGATCGGCATCCTGGCGACTTTCGGCGCAGCCTTTCTCGGAGAACGCGTGGCACGCGGACGACGCGCACGTCTCGTCGCACTGGCGGCGTGCGGCGTGGTAGCGTACATCGCAGCCCCGCTGCCCCAGGGCGTGATCGGCACGATGATGCGTGTTGCTCGGCAGCGCCCGTTCGTTTCATCTGCAGCGTTGGAGCGCTACCGCGTCGCGACGAGTACGGAGTACGCCGGCGCCGTTGCCGACGCGAGGATTCCCTTAGGCTTTGCCAGCGGTTCGGGGGCAATCTACGTTTTCGGCAATCCGCTCGTCTACGTCCTAGCGAACCGCCCGCAGGCAATAGCGATGACGAGTTGGACTTCCTACCGCGACCCGCCCTCCATCTGGGCGCGCCTCGACAACGAACTCTCCGCCGCCCGACCACGCTATATCTTCGTACTTCACGACCACAGCGGCGAAATCTCCAGTGCTCGCTCACCGAAAATCGCGGCGACTCTCGCGCACGACTACGTCGAGGCGGCGCAAACGACGGACGGCACATGGTATAGGAGACGGGCTCACAGCGTCAGATCGTAGGTCAGCGTAAGCGGCGCATGGTCGGAGAAACGTTCGTTACGTTCGATGGCGGCGCCGCGCACGAACGAGGACAAGTTCGGTGTGATCAGTTGCAGGTCGATGCGCCAGCCGAGATTGCGTTCGAAGGCGCCCGGCCAGTTCGACCACCAGGTGTAGCGGCGCGGCTCGCGGTCGACTTCACGGAACGCATCGATCCAGCCCACCTCGTGGATGACCGAGTCCAGCCACGCGCGCTCGTGCGGCAAGTGCCCCGTGACGTGCGAGTTGCGCACGGGGTCGAACGTGTCGATCTCCTTGTGTGCGACGTTGTAGTCTCCGCACACGATGTGCCGCCTCCCGTCGTGGCGCATTTCGGCGAGCGTTCCTAAGTAGCGTTCCAGGAAGCCGTCTTTGATTGCTTGGCGCGCTTCGCCGCTCGTTCCCGACGGCACGTACAACGACGAGATCGACAGATCGCCCCAGTCGAATCGAACGAAGCGTCCTTCGGCGTCGATGTCCGGCATACCGAGCCCACGCACGATGGCATCGGGCTCGACCTTCGCGTAGAGCGCGACTCCGCTATACCCTTTCTTCTGCGCGTCGACGAAGGCGTAGCGGCGGTACAGATCGAGATCGAGAGCCTCGGGCGGTAGTTGGTGCTCCTGCGCCTTGGTCTCTTGCAAGCACAGCACGTCGGGCGACGTGCGCCGCAACCACGTAAAAAAGCCTTTGCGCGCTGCGGCCCGGATGCCGTTGGCGTTGAAGGTCGTGACGCGCAACATCGCGCCGCGATTCGCCGCGGTTGCGTCGACTACTGCGCGCCATCAGGTCTGGCCCGGTTCCGTTACGCCGAACCATACCAGGTGGAAGTCGGGCGAAGCCCGGCAAAGTCTGGGAAAATGCCGGGGAACGTGATGGTCGCGCTGCCGCGCGAGACCGACGGAGGGACACTCCACATTGGGGACCGTGCGGTCAACCTCACGAACCTGAGCAAAGTCTTCTTCGCCGAAGAGCACCTCACCAAGCGCGATGTACTGCAGTACTATCTCGACGTCGCGCCGCTGCTGTTGCCGCATGTCAAGGATCGCGCGATGGTCATGAAGCGCTATCCGCATGGCGCCGCCGGCGAATTCTTCTTCATGAAGCGAACGCCGGCAGGCGCCCCGGCGTGGCTGCACACCTGCCGGATCGAACACGACTCGGGAAATGTCATCGACTTTCCCATCGTCGACGATACGGCGGCCTTGCTTTGGATCATCAACCTCGGCTGCATCGACCTCAATCAGTGGTACGCGCGCTGTGACGACGTGCAGCGGCCCGATTATCTGCACTTCGATCTCGATCCCGTGAAGGATGGCGCCGGCGGCGGCACGCCGTTCGACGTCGTGCGTGAAGCGGCACTCGTCGTCAAAGAGGCGCTTGATGATCTCCGCATGCCGGCGTACGCCAAGACGTCGGGTTCGAACGGCATCCACGTGTACGTTCCAATCGTACGCGGGCCGGTGCAACACGACGTGTGGCGGTTCGCCAAAGCGTTTGCCTTTGCCGCGGCAGCCAAGCGCCCCGACATTTTGACGGCTGAATACAAGATCGCGAAGCGTCCCAAGGGGCGCGTGCTCGTCGACTACAATCAAAACGCCTGGGGACGCACCCTGGCCTCGGTGTATTCCGTGCGGCCGACGCCGCGCGCGACGGTGTCGACGCCCGTGACCTGGGACGAGATCGCGGGCGGCATCTCGATCGGCGATTTTCGGCTCGACAACGTGCGTCAGCGCTTCGCAAGCACGGGCGACCTGTGGCGCCCGCTTCTCGTAGGCCGTACGAAACGCGTGGACCTGGCGCCGTACCTATGACGCTTCCGATTTCACTCGATCTCCTTCCGATGGAAGCCCGGCTCGTCGCCGAGATTCCGCGCGATGCCGGCTGGCAGTACGAACCGAAGTGGGACGGCTTTCGTTGCCTCGCGTTTCGTGAGCGTGATGACATCGCGTTGCAGTCGAAATCGGGAACGCCGCTGGCGCGCTACTTCCCGGAGATCGTCGAACGCTTACGCGCTCTCGCTGCGCAGCAATTCGTGGTCGACGGCGAACTCGTCGTGCCGCACGGCGACGCCCTCTCCTTCGACGATCTGCTGCAACGCATCCATCCGGCTGGATCACGCGTCGCGCGGCTGGCGGGCGAAACGCCTGCGACGTACCTGGTTTTCGATCTGCTCGCCGACGATGATGGCAAAGCATACATTGGACAACCGCTCGAGCAGCGACGCGCGCGGCTCGAGCGCTTCGCCGAGCGGTTTTTCGAAAGCAACGACCCACGATTGCGCCTCTCCCCCGCCACGCGCGAGCGGACAACGGTGGACGACTGGTTCGCCCGCGTCGGCGGAGCGCTCGACGGCATCGTGGCCAAACGGCTGGACGCACCGTACCGCGCCGGCGAATGTGACGCTGTCGTCAAAGTGAAGGCCATTCGCAGTGCGGACTGCGTCATCGGCGGATATCGCACGAGCGTGCGGGAGGGCATCGGTTCGCTGCTGCTGGGTCTCTACCACGAGGGGGGACGGCTCGATTACGTCGGGTTCACGTCAGGTTTTTCGGGCTCCGAAAAACGAGTGCTGCTCGACCAGTTGCGTCCTTTGCATGCGGCGACTTCGTTCGACGGGCGCACCCCCGGCGGCCCCAGTCGTTGGAACCGCGGTGCATCGAGCGCGTGGCAAGCGCTGCGGCCGGAACTCGTTCTCGAAGTGGCCTTCGATCAAGTCACGAACGACCGCTTTCGGCACGGCACGCGTCCCCTGCGCTGGCGGCCCGACAAAGCGGCGCGCACGTGCTCGCTCGATCAGATTCGCAGCACCGACCGCACCTTACGCCTTTTCGGATAAACTTATGCGTGCTGGAAGTTGCCGTACAACCGGCAGTACGTTCGATCTTTTCATGCGCTCATTTTTCCCAGAAAAGTTCGCCGCCAAAGCTGCTCCAATTCTCAGAATCGATATGCGGCAGGGACGAAGCAGTCTCGGGCCGCACCCCGGCGCGATGAAATTTCGCGGGCATGCCGTCGCAACGATTGTGTCCTGTTGCGGTCTAGCGACGAGCGGCTGCGGCGGCGGAGGGTCCGGGACGGCGATGCCCGGGCTGACGGTGGCCGGACCGGCGGCGGGACCGGCGCTGACACCCAGCGTTTCGCGGATCAAGCACGTCATCATCGTCGTGCAAGAGAATCGCAGCTTCGATAATTTGTTCGCCGGATATCCGGGCGCCGAGACGACGACGACCGGCACGCTACACGACGGCACGCGGGTTACGCTGCGGCCGGTTCCGCTCGAAGACGGACGCGACATCGGTCACTTTCACTATTCGTTCGAAGCCGCCTACAACGGCGGTAAGCTGGACGGCTTCGATCTCGAGCAAGGCTACGGTATCATCAACGGCGTGTATTCCGTCATTCCCGGCTCCGATCCGACGTTGCCCTATGCATACGTCACGGCCGCCGAGACGGCGCCATACCGGCAGCTTGCAGCGCGGTACACCTTGTCAGACCGCAATTTTGAGTCGAACAGCGGTCCGAGCTACCCTGCCCATCAGTATCTGATCGCCGGGCAATCCGCCGATGCCGATGAAGTGCCGACCGTCGCGCCGTGGGGTTGCGACGCGCCACCGGGAACCGTCGTCCCGCTACTCGCCCCCGACGGCAGCGACACGACCGGCGTTACGCCATGTTTCGACTATGCGACGCTGGCCGATCGCATGGACGCCGCAGGCGTGAGTTGGCGGTATTACACGCCGCCGCTGCGAGCACAGTCCGGCAGCACGTTTTCCGCCTTCGATGCGATCCGGCATATCCGCTACGGCAACGATTGGGCGACCGACGAAATCAACCCGGAAACACAAATACTAAGCGACCTGAGTAATGGGACGTTGCCGCAAGTCAGTTGGGTGATTCCAAGCTTTCCCAACTCCGACCATCCTCTGGCGCGAAGCAACACGGGACCGTCATGGGTCGCTTCAATCGTCAATGCGGTCGGTGCAAGCTCCTATTGGTCCTCGACGGCGATCTTCGTCGTGTGGGACGACTGGGGCGGTTGGTACGATCACGTCGCGCCGCCGCCGGTCGATCGCATGGGCTTGGGCTTCCGCGTGCCGTTGCTGGTGGTGTCGCCCTATGCGAAGCACGGTTACGTGTCGCACGTGCAGCACGAATTCGGCAGCATCTTGCGTTTCACCGAGGAAACCTTTGCGTTGCCGACGCTCGGCACGCGTGATGCAGTTTCCGACGATCTACGCGACTGTTTCGACTTCTCGCAGACGCCACCGCCGTTCGTAACGATCCAAGCACGATATCGCAAGACGTTCTTCCTACGTCAGGTCGAGACGGGAGAAGCCCCTGATCCGGCATAATCTCGCGGCGGCGGTCACGCTGACGGCGTTTGCCTCAGCCGCTGTCCCGGCCGCAGCTCAAGTGACATTCAGCATCGCCGCGGCACCCTTTGCGGGCGCGCATGGCAGCGTAGTCGGAGAAACGCGCGTGGGGGGCATACCGGTCGGTATCGTCGACTTCGATGCCCGCTCCCGCGGGATCGAACTGCACGTCGAAGGCATGCCCTATGCGCGCACGCGCCGCTACGGTGATCCGTTCGATCAGTCGCGCAGCACGGTCGAAACCGGAAATGCGACAATTCGGCTGTACACGACGCAGCGACTGGCGTTCGGCATCGGGTACGGTGTGATCGCTTCGACGACGGATCGCATTGCGCCGCCGGGCTCATTTACGTCATTCGCTGGCGGCGTGCGGCTCGAGTTGCACGAGGTCCTTGATGCGACGCCCACATCTCGTCTTGAGGTGACCGTCGGCGGTCTTCCGCAAGCGCACGGAACGTTGCACGTGTATCCCGGCATTCCGGGTGCGCTGGATCGCTACGATCCCGAAGTGGGTACGCAGATCGATGCCGAGATTCGCTACGTTGCCGGCTCACGCGGCCCAATATCGCTCGGCTACGGCGTGCGTTACGTGAACCAAACGATCAGCTATGCCCACACCACGGCGCCGGTCGATCGCAACGCCGGCATCCTCCCGTTCGTTCAGTTCAACGTGCGCTTGTAACCCCAATCTCGAGTTTCCAAGGTTCTCAAACGGCCGCTTTCGCCGTCGATTCCAACACGCTCGTCGTGTACTGCGCAGCGTGGAGCTTCGCCCGAATCTCGTCGACATCGGCGGGCGCACGCGTTTCGAAGGTGATGTCGAGTTCCGCATTTCTGGAC
>JAABUQ010005320.1_pt1 | contig 20687 bp, 23 predicted proteins | sample 5560001 | NCBI WGS metagenome assembly JAABUQ01 (sample SAMN10711888, study PRJNA513371) | rock metagenome | isolation source: Antarctica rocks | place: Antarctica: Victoria Land, Finger Mt nord | collected 2015-12-18
CCTCTTGGCAAGGGGAGGCGGAGCCGGGTGCTGATCTAACGAACAGTCTCACCGCGAAGCAGTCGCTAGGCGGTGGACTTAGGCCGCTCAGAGCATCACCGGCTCACTTCGTCATTATACAAGACCGTGCCACGCAATCCGAGTTTTTCACGGGGGACAGATGAAAGACCTAAAATCACCCTTCCAATTTAATTTCAGTACCCTAATTGCGGCGGCGAGGCGCAAGCTTAACAATCGGGTTGACGGTATCGAACTCGCGCTTCCGTTTCTAAATATCAGCGTGTGTCCTGATGATGTGGAACAACAAGTAGCGCGAGAAGTTGTAATCCGAATGGCAGATCGGCGCGTTTTGAATGCGTTCGAGTGCTGCGATAACTGTATTGATGATGCTTTGGCGTCGCTCCAAGAAATCCGTGATATACTTGTGGATAAGCAGGTTGAACTGTCCAAAGCAACGGATGGACCTTTGTATGTAGTTATCGAGTTCATGCTTGGGGCAATCAGACAATTTCTTACGTTCGAGCAAAGATTAAAAGATAAACCTAAGCAAGAACTATGGATGCCTACATCGTCAAGCTTTCATCGTCCGTATGACGAACGGGAGGCTTACTTTGCGGCATTGGAAATGCTTCGCGCTCATTTGTATCGCTGTTTGGTGCAAGTAGCTGCAATAGCTCAGGTCAAGATTTCTAAAATTGCACACAATATGCGCTATGATGAAGCATGGCAACTTGAGGCTTATCAAGCACCGCCAGCACTTGAGAATAAGCCTACTACCGGCACGGCCTAACAATGCGCTGCACCCGACGCCGTCGCCCGCGTTCACCTGTGCGTCCCGGCTGCCTTACTTGGGCTAGTCGCGGGTGAGCTATGCCGTTAGGCCGCTGGCTCGTGCCATACTCACGGGCATGAGCGAGCGGGTCAGGCGAGCCGACAAGCAGAGCAAGCAGCCGGACAAGTATTGGAGCGGGGCGCACACCAAGCGCCTGATGCGGGACCACCCGGCCTTCCTACTCTGAGGGAGGCCGGGCGTTGCTGTGTCAGGCGGCGGAGGTCAGGCTGCTCGGTGTTAAATCCTGGCGGGGTGGGGAAGACGAAGGTGAAGCCGGTGGCACACGCCGACTGACGCACTTCACCGGGCATAAAAAGCAAAGCATTATGGAGAACACGTCAAGCAAGCCGTGTGGGCTTCCCACTCCCGCCACAAGACACCCCTCTATGAACCGTCTCCCGCCAACAATCGTCGCCCTCGCAATGCTGACGCTGCTGCCCGCGCTCGGGTGGGGGCGCGGCAGCGACATTGCCCGTTATCAAGGCCGAAACCGCGTCCTGCTGGTCTTCGCGCCCAGCGCCGCCGACCCGCGCCTGCGGCGGCAAAACGCGCTGCTGGCCGGGGGAGGGGCGCGGATGGCGAACCGGGACCTGGTGCGGCGGAACGTCTTGGGCGGCGACAGGGGGAAGGCGGGGTTGTACGCGCGCTATGGCGTCAGGCCGGGACAGTTCCGCGCGCTGCTGATCGGCAAAGATGGGCACGTCGCCTTCGAGTCGTCTTCGCCGCTGGCCCTGGCAGAAATCACCGGGCGCATCGACGCCATGCCGATGCGGCGGGACGAGATGCGCCGCCGGGGGGAGCGATGAACCGCCTGAACCCAACACTGCTGCCCGCGCTCTCGGGCGTCGCCGTCCCGCACTACGACCGCGCCCTCGTCGCGCCCGGCATCGCCCACGTCGGCGTCGGCGGCTTCCACCGCGCCCACGAGGCCGTGTATCTGGACGATCTGATGGGGCGGGGGCTGACCGACTGGGCGATCACGGGCATCGGCCTGCGCCGCGCTGACGCCGCCATGCGCGACGCGCTGGCCCCGCAGGACGGATTGTACACGGTCGTTACGCGCGATCAAAGCGGGGACGAGGCCCGCGTCATCGGCTCGCTGACCCGCTTCCTGTTCGCGCCCGAACAGCCACAGGGGGTGCGTGACGTTCTGGTCTCGCCCCAAACGCGCATCGTCTCGATGACCATCACTGAGGGCGGCTATGTGGACGGCGGGGACGACCCGGAGAACGTGTTCGTGCTGCTGGCCGACGCGCTCGAAAGCCGGCGGCAGGCGGGCGTCGCGCCGTTCACCGTGCTCTCCTGCGACAACCTGCCGCATAACGGGGACGTGGCCCGCCGCGCCCTGCTCGCCGCCGCCGGGCGGCGCGGCCCGGACCTGTCCGCGTGGATTGAAGCCAATGTCGCCTGCCCGAACGGCATGGTTGATCGCATCACGCCGCAGACGACGGACGCCGACCGCCTGATGGTGCGGGAGAAGTTCGGCCTGGACGACGCCTGGCCGGTGGTCTGCGAGCCGTTCCGGCAGTGGATCATCGAGGACAAGTTCAGCGCCGGACGCCCGCCGCTCGAAGACGCCGGGGTGCAGATCGTCGCCGACGTCGCGCCCTACGAGCAGATGAAGCTGCGCCTGCTCAATGCCAGCCACTCGGCGATGGCGTACCTGGGCTTCCTGGCGGGCTTCGGGTATGTCCACGAGGTCATGGCCGACGAGCTGTTCGTCGGCTACATCCGCCGGCTCATGGACGACGAGGTGACGCCGCTGCTGGCCCCCGTGCCGGGCATCGATCTGGCCGACTACAAGGCGACGCTGCTGACGCGCTTCGCCAACCCGGCCATCGGCGACCAGGTGACGCGCATCTGCCTGGACGGGTCTTCCAAATTCCCCAAGTTCCTGCTGCCGTCGCTTCACGACGCCCTGGCTTCGGGGCAGCCGTCCCGCCTGCTGACCCTGGCCGTGGCGGGCTGGTTCCGCTACTTGAGCGGCGAAGACGAAGCGGGCCGGTCCTTCGTCGTTGACGATCCCCAGGCCGCGGATTTGCAAGCCAGGGCGCGTCAAGGCCGCGCCGACCCGCGCCCGCTGCTGGCGCGGACCGATCTGTTCGGCAGCCTGAGCCATTCGGCGCGCTTCGTCGCCCAACTCGGCTTTGACTTGGAACAACTCTACTCGCAGGGCGCGCGGGCGACGCTGACTCAGGCGCTGGGCTGACGGCTACGTGTTTGCCCGCGCGTACTGGACGTAGCGACCGGCCTCGTCGCGCAGGTAGATGGTATCCTCGGTGGGGCCGGGCGTGAACGCCAGTTTTTCCTTTTTGTCGGCGTACAGGGTGAGCTGGCTCTGAGTCAACTGCCAGACGAACGCCTCCTGCGGCTGCTTGCCTTCTGTGTTCCCACGGTAGCCCGTACCGTTCCCGTTGAAGACATAAAAGTCGGTTTTCTTGTTCTGCCAGCGCCCGATCAGGAGCTTGGCCTTGGGATCGGCTGCGTCGCCACCGCCGCTCATGCTGCCGTTGAGCACCATCGGGCTGCCGGGCGTGGCGGGGGCAGAAATGGCGGGCGGGGGTGCGGCTGGGGCGGAAGGAGTCGGTATTGCCTCCGAGTCCGAATCCAGCCCCCGCACGAAGAAGACGCCGCCCAGAACGAGGACAAGCAGGATCGGTAGGCCGATCAGCAGCGCCTTTGGGAAGCCGCCGCGCTGGGGGGAAGCGGCGGCCATGTATGGGGGCGGCGCATAAGCCGGGGGCGGCTGATAGGCGGGCGGCGGCTGATAGGCTGGAAGCGGGGGCGGTGCCTGGTCGGGGGGCGGGGCTTGGCCGGCCTCGACGTCGCTGGGCGTCTCCACATAGGGCACGAAGGCGGGTTCCGGCGGACGGACCTCTTCCACGCGGGTCGCTGCCGGGGCGGGGTAGGTCGCTGGGGCCACCACTTCGACCGAGGCTACGTGCGGCCCCTCGGATGGTGGGGCGGCGACCGCCGCCGTGCCTACGGGGATAATGGCGTCCTCGGGGACGGGGCCATCGAACTCCGCGCCGCACTCGCGGCAGGAGACGCTCCCTGCGGCCTGCGGCACGTGACAGTTGGGGCATTCGTAGATCATCGGGGCGGCTTCCTTTCCAGCGCGAGGCCGGGGTTATGTCCTGCGGCTCAAGGGCTTCCAGTCAAGGGCTGCTGGTCTGGCTCCAATATTGTTCGTTGTCGCGCAGCGAGATCAGCAACGCGGGGGAACAGGGCAGTTCCGCGTTGCTGTCCCCCAGGTTCCACATGTCCGCACCCTGGCACGTCTGGGTCGGGAGCAGCGAGCGGACGTGGCCGTCGGCCATCAGCCAGTTCCCCCGCCCCATGTGCCCGGCGTACAGTTCCGTGTTGACGCCCGGCTCGCTGAAGACGCACCCCACGCATCGAGGGTTGTTGACGGGGTCGTTGGGTGGATTCGGCAGGCTCCAGTCATCCCGAACGCTTTCGGCGACCAGAAAGATCTGCGCCGGGTTCTGGATCGCCCCCAGCGCCGCCGGTGTCACCAAGGGTACTGCCCCGCCATTCGTCATCAGCGACGTGTTGGCCCCGTAGGAGATGGGTGGAGGCGGAACCATCTCGTCGTCGTCCGCCGCAGGAACGGTGTTGAACGGGTTCGAGGGGCAGGCGTACAGGCGCACACTTTTGCCGTAGGCATAGGTGAGCTGCCTCCAGGTCCGCCCCCCCCCCGTGATGCCGGGCGGGAGGAGTTCGTCGCTGTCCTGCGTGTACTCGGTGATCGCGAGGCCGATCTGCTTCAGGTTGCTCAGGCAGGCCGTCCGGCGCGCGTTCTCGCGCACGCGCTGGAAGACCGGGAACAGCAGGGCCGCCAGGAGGGCGATAATGGCGATCACGACAAGCAGCTCGATCAGCGTAAATCCCCGCGCCCGTCGCTGGGCCGGGCCGGGCAGATGGCAGCACATGGGTGGATTCTCCGCAGAGACGCACTCCGGCTATTCGCCTCCAACGCCCGGTTTTCCTCCTGCGTCCGACGCCCCGGCCTCGACACGCAGGTAGAGACTCCGCCGCGTCTCGGGCGTCACCCGCGCCCGCTCCGCGAGGCAGTGGCCGGCGACCCAGACCAGCCCGTTTGCGTCTTCCGCCAGGGGGACTAGGCCGCGCCGGTCGCGCGGGACCTTGGCGTCCGTGAAGATGTCCTGGAGCTTCTTGTGCCGCCCGCCCATCCCCAGCGGGGCGATGCGGTCGCCGGGCCACCAGCCGCGCACCACGAGCGTATCGGCCTCCACCCGGTCTGCATCCAGGGCGGTGGCCCCGGCGATCTCGGCGAAGCTCGCGCGGACCGTCAAGGCGGCGTGGGGCAGGGCGGCGACGCCGGGGACAGGCAGAGGGACACAGAAGTCCACGTGCGCCGCCCCATCACCCGGCCGGGCAAGTGTCACGGTTGTTTCCGTCACCCGCACGAGGCACAAGGGGCGCGGCAGGGACAGGCCGAACGTGCGGCCCGCGGCGACAGCGGCGCTAACCTGTTCGAGGTGCGCGTAGCTGACGCCTTCGGTCGTGCCGCGCAGGCGCGCGACCGCCAGGCGCAAAACGTGCCGCTGTAGGGCCGGGTGCGCGTCCGCCAGAGCGGCCCGGTCCAGGACGATCTCGGCGGCACTCGCCGACAGCGTCAGGCGGCCCATCTCCCCGGCGGCCTGCTGTTCGAGGTAATCCGCGTCCCGCGCGGCGATTCCGGCCAGCCGCCAGAGCGCCTCGCTGACATCGGCGTTGTACTCGCGCGCCAGCCGTGGCAGCAGGTCCAGGCGGACCCGGTTGCGGAGCGAGGCATCGGGCGAGAGGTTCGACGGGTCGCGGCGCGGGGCCAGCCCGTGCGCGGCGCAGTACGCCTCGATGTCCGCGCGCGAGACGTCCAGCAGGGGCCGGACATACAAGCCGCGCCGGGCCGGGATGCCGCCCAGCCCGTGCGCCCCCGCCCCGCGCAGGACGTGGAGCAGGACCGTCTCGGCCTGATCGTCCCGGTTGTGCCCCGTGGCGATCTTGGACGCCCCGACCCGCGCCGCCGTTTCCTCCAAGAACTCCATCCGCGCTTCCCGCGCCGCCTGGGGCTTGCCGATCTTCCCTTGTGCCGCCCACGCCCCCACGTCCGCCCGCCCGACGTGACACGGGATGTCACGCCGCGCGCACCAGTCCGCCACCCAGGCTGCCTCGCCCGCCGCCTCATCTCCGCGCAGGCCGTGGTCGAGGTGGGCCGCTTCGAGCCGTGCGACGCCGTGCGCCGCGCCCTCGGTGTGCAGCGCGTGGAGCAGACTCAGTGAGTCCGGCCCGCCCGAGACCGCCGCCAGGACGACGTCGCCGGGCGCGAAGAGCGACCAGCGCAACGCCCCCGGTAGTGTTAGGTTGGGTACGGGGGTCATCTCACGCCGCCGGCTTTGCGCTCTCACAGACTGATGCCGCTCGATAGTTGCGGGCCGAGTCACCACGGGCCGAAGCACCACGGGTTGAAACCCATGGCTGAATAGACTTCGGCTGATTGTCCCTCCGGGACAGAGGAAAGGTCAGTGATGCCATCCAGTTTATCCCATGTCCCGACGGGACAACCGGCGCTTTGCGCCCTTCACCCCAATAAAGCCTCAGCCACGGATTTGAATCCGTGGCCTCTGCTTCAGCCTGTGAATAGGCAACCCGCTTACCGCCCGTGCCTTCGCCGCCAGCACCCACTAAGAAGCCAACCGCTCGTCGATCAGGCGGTTGATGATGTCGGGGCGGGCCTGGCCCTTCATGGCCTTCATCACCTGGCCCGTCAAAAAGCCCTTGGTTTTCTCGTTGCCGGCCTTGATCTTGGCGATGATGTCGGGGTGGGCGGCCATGACGCGATCCACCTCGGCGGCGATGGCCGTGTCGTCGGAGACGGCGGCCAGGCCCTGGGCGTCCACGATCTGCCGGGCCGTCTGTCCGGTCTCGAACATCTGGTCCAGGACGGTCTTGGCGATGTTGTTGGTGATCTTGCCGCCGTCGCGCAGGAGCAAGAGATCGCGCAGATTTCGGGGGGTGATGGGGCTGTCGCCGATCTCCCGTCCCGAGGCGTTCAACAGCCGGGCCAGGTCGCCCGTCACGTAGTTGGCGACGGCTTTGGCGTCGGCCCCCTGAGCAGCGGCCTCGAAGTAGTCGGCCAGCGGGCGCGCGGCGGTGAGAATAGCCGCGTCGTAGGGCCGCAGCCCGTACTGGCTGACGAACCGCGCGAGCTTGGCGTCGGGCAGCTCCGGCAGGGCGGCACGGGCGGCCTCGACATCGGCGTCGTCGAAGTGCAGGGGTACGAGGTCCGGCTCGGGGAAGTAGCGGTACTCCTGCTCTTCCTCCTTGAAGCGCATGTGGTACGTCTCGCCGCGCAGGTCGTTCCAGCCCAGCGTCTCCTGCCGGACGGCCTGGCCGCCGTTCAGCAGGGCGCTCTGGCGCACCAGCTCGTACCCGATGCCCTTGAAGACCGACTTGAACGAGTTCAGGTTCTTGATCTCGGTCTTGACGCCGACCCCGTCCGTGCCGACGGGTCGAATGCTCAGGTTCGGCTCGGCGCGCAGATGCCCCTCCTCCATCTTGCCGTCGGAGACGCCGAGATACACCAAGATCGAGCGCAGCTTTTCGAGGTAGGCGCGGGCTTCGTCGGCGGAGAACAGGTCCGGCGGGAACTCGGTGACGATCTCCATCAGCGGGACGCCGCTACGGTTGTAGTCCACCTCGCTCTCGCTGCCGCTCACGTGGGTCAGCTTGCCCGTGTCTTCTTCCAAGTGAACACGCCGGATGTGGACGCGCTTGCTGCTGCCGTCTTCCAGCGTGATGTCTAGGTAGCCCGATTTGCCGATGGGGTTCTCGTACTGCGAGATCTGATAGCCTTTGGGCAGGTCAGGGTAGAAGTAATTCTTGCGCGCGAACAGGCAGTCCCGCGAGACCTCGCAGTTCAGCGCCAGGGCCGTCCGCAAGACGAGGAGGACGGCCTGCCGGTTCATGACGGGCAATGAGCCGGGCAGGCCCAGGCACACGGGGCAGGTCCGCGTGTTGGGTGCCCCGGCAAAGGCATTGGCGCAGCCGCAGAACATCTTGCTCTCGGTCAAAAGCTCGGCATGGCACTCCATGCCGATCACGGGTTCATAGGTGGTCATAATCTGTCACTTGTCTCGGTCTGCGGTTTCTTGGGCAGCGACGGAGCGGTTGTGGCTATCGGTGTCCGCCAGCATCTGCACGACATAGGGCCGAGCATCAATCTCCGGGTGACGCCGGAGCGCCAAAAAAGCGCGCCGCCGTACATAGGAGTCTTCATCCGCTAGGCCGGCCACTAGAGCGCCTAACGTTTGTGCGTCAAGAACGGGCACATCGCCGAGTACGTCGTAAGCCTGCCATCGGGTGTTACGCTCGGCACTGCCGGCCAGTCGCCGGACCATCTCCCGGACGTGACCATCTCGCAGATGGTCACGCGCCCAGTCCGCACAGTCCTCATCTTCTTCCGAGATCGCCCAGCAGCGGTCCAGCAGGAACAAAGCGTGTTTGCTCTGCTTTGCCCTGGTCATCACCTGCTCGGCTTGTCGGATCAACTCCGGACACTGGGGGAAATAGCCTTGCCAGCCGTCCTCAAGCCGCCCAGTCGTGGCCGCCCAGAGATCAAACTGCTCCAGCCGTTCTTCGAGCTGTCGCTGCGCCTCATGGCCTGGCTGGGACGATGTGCGCCACTCCTGCATTATCATAGTGGATCACTCCGCGCGTGGTCGGTGTCTTCGCCCCGGTCGCGGGGTCAACATGAACGCCGATCAAAGTTCCAAAATCGACCAACTCCCTTTGTGCGCTCCTGACTCCCGTGCCGCCGAACTGGTCTAAAAGGGCTTGTGGGTCAGGATGCGTCCACTCGCTCTTGCCGGGCTGAAAGTTGTTGTGCCCTGGGACGTGTTTGCCCTGCTTGCCGAGCCGGATCTTCGGCCCTGCGCTGGACGACTGGGTCATGCGTCTATTTTACCTGCTCCGCCGACATTAATCTAAATGCATCATGCTTCGATAGACCCGCAGCGGTCCTGTAACCCTGTTGCCTGGCTGAAACGCCCCGCCGGTCGTATCGAAGGGCACGTCGATCATCACTTCGGACCCAAAGTAGTAGCGTCCACGATCACTGCCGAACGCGCCCCCGTCCGACTGCGGGAAGACCTTTTCTATCTCCGCCCGCGTCGTGCCGGGGCTGATCGCCTTGGCGAGGCCCGTTGCCAGCGCAAGGCGCTCCTCGTGTGTCGGGATGGTCTCCCGCAGGGAGTTTTGTTCGGACAGGAGGGTGACGTGGAAGAAGGCGTACATCTTGGCCTCGTCCGCCCGCGCCGGGGGCTGACCGCTCACGATCTTGTTCAGCCAGTGTCGGGTATCCACGGCAGGGACGACCGGCTGCGGCAGGGATGCGTCTCCGGTGCCGCTTGAAAGCAGGCCGCTCACCTGGCCCGGCTTCAGACCGGGCAAGCCGCCGAAGCCGCAAGGATAATAAGGATAATACTGTACGCGGTAGGCGGCCAGCGTCGTCCACTTGGCGGCTGAACCTGCCTCGCTCGCCTGTAGAAAAACAAGATATTCCCCTGGCTCGCCGAAGCGCGTGGGGTAGCCCGCGAAGCCGGCATGGTCCGCTTTGATGAAGGGGTATTGATTATATCCAAAGTTGCGAACCAGGATGCCCTTGATCGGATCAACGGCAGACAGTAGGATTTCCTGCTTCCACTCAGAACGCGGGTCACCTTCCCAAGCATCCGCTTGAACGAAACCTATGAAATCCGCCTAATGGATTAGTTGGGGTATTGAAACTGGGGCATGCGCCTGGAAGGTAACTTGCGCCTGGGCAGTTGTTAACGTGCGGGCGAGAACAGACAGGATAGCGACCAACGTATTCATCTTAATTCTCCTTTGACTTATGACGCCGGTTGATGTCCCGCGCGCCACTGGCTTTTGCGGATGGCGAGGCGCAGCAGCAGGACGCCGGCGTAGGTGCCGATGATCAGGCAGATCACGCTCGCCTCGGGGCCGAACGGGCCGCCGGTCAGCAGGAACGGGCCGGAGAAGTGGTCCAGGAACAGCGTGTTCGGGTCGTCACCCCACGCTCCGGTGTTCGGAGCACCGTAGACCGAACTCTCGAAGAAGTTCCAGCCCCAGTGCAGGCCAATGGGCAGCCACAGCCGCCGCGTCAGCAGGAACGCCGCCGTGAACAGCAGGCCGGTCTCGCAGCCGACGAAGGCCGGACCTACGAGCCATTGGGCCGTGCTCATGCCCTCGACGGGGCTGCCCAGATGGGCCAGGCCGAAGAAGACCGTGGAGGCGGCCAGGGCGATGCCCGTCCCCCAGCGCCGCTCCAGCGTCTGGAAGACGTAGCCGCGCACGGCGACCTCCTGAAAAATGGCGATGAACAAGAACAGCGCCAGCGGTACGAGGGGCCGGAAATGCGGGTTGGTGCCCGCCACGTGGTAGACCCCGACCGCCCGCATCATGCCGACCACGGCGGAGAACACGCCCCCGCCGATCAGCAGCCCGATGCCCGTCTCCGAAAAGACCCCGCGCGCCGTCAGCCCCGCCGATTCGAGCGATCGCCGGTCTATGCGCCGCACCATGAAGACGAACGCCAGCAGCGTTGCGAGGGCCGCGCCCGCGTAGACGACCGTAGGCGCTACCTCACTCCGCGGGTCGATGTGGACGTGCGCCGCCCGCAGCGCCGCCGACAGCCCCAGCCCGAAAACAACCAGCAGGGCCGCCGCCAGTCCGAAGAACGCAAGTATCCGGGCGACGGGTGACTCCCCAAGGCCCCTCCCGAGCGGCCCAGACGGGTCTGGGGCGGACGTGATTGCGGCGGGTCTGTCGGCCATAGGATCGTTCTAGCGCGCATAGGGCTGCTCGACGGCCAGCCCCGCGATGTTCCGATAGTGCTTGACGTTAAACGTGCAAAGCGTCGCGCCCAGGCCAAGAGCGGTCGCCGCGATCAGCACATCCAGAAGGCCGAGGCTGTGTGAGAGGTGGGCGCGTAAGCCACCCAGGGGTCAGCAGCGTCAGCGCGTAGTCGCACGTGTCCACGCCCTCATGTGTCGCCCGCGGTCTCGGCGGCAGGCTCTTCCGGCGGGTGTTTGCCGTCAGCCGCGAGGACTCGGCGCAGGTTGACGACACCGGGCCGATTCATCTGCAAGGCGCTGACCGTTGCCCGGCCGGTAGACGTCAGGCCGATGGCGCGCGTGAAGCCCTCGTTCCAGCCGAAGTGGTCGCCCCACCGCTCCCGGCGTGGGTGGAACAGGGCGACGACCCGCCCGTTGATCGGGTCTGGGGCGCTGCGCTTCGTGAACTTGTGGCCGTTGCAGCCCATGCAGGAGAGGGCCAGATTTTCCGGGTCGTCCGTGCCGCCGCTGGCGCGCGGGATGATGTGTTCCACGGCGAACGGGTCCGGCGAATACTCTTGCGGGCAGCGGCAGTATTCGCAGTGGTTCCGCGCCCGACGGATGACGCCTTCGCGTACCGCTGCCACAACCCTCGCCTCAGGCATGGGCGCGCGGCTCGATGCCCAATGACCGCATGAGGGCGTCCAGCGTCGTGTGCCTCAGACGCGCCAGCGCGATCAGGTGCCCGATGCGCTCTGCGTTGTCCGCCTCCACGACATCAATGAGCTGGAGAAGTTCCGCGTACTCGTCGTCCGTGATCGTCTCCGCCTCGCGCCTGCGAGTCAGCGCCGAGTACCGCTGCCACGTCTCCGGCGGCAGGCCGGCGTTGATCCGTTCTAGCAGTTCCGCCTCGCGCGCCGGCAAATGCGGCGCGGCGGGTGTGGCGCGCTGCTGGCCCTCTTGGAAGAGCCGCGCTTTGGCATACCCCTCCGCGTCCATGTTCCGGCGGCGGGCTTCCGATTCCAACTGCCGCTCTTGTTCCAGCGTAAGTTCCAGGGTGAGTGTCATTAGCTTTGCCTGTGATTAGTTCCCGTAGCCTATTTCTGTTGTGTCTTCCGCAAGGGTGGCTCACGAAATCTTAGATGCTGATCAGGCATCGGATTCAGGGCCATATCCTGTGGGTTCAGGTTCTATGTCGCAATATCTCCTGAACTTCTCTTGAGCCTTTATAAACCACTCGCCATAATCCCTCTTGTAATATTTTGCAATGTGAGTGTAGTGGTGGTATATGTCTCTGATGTCATCGGCCCAATGCATACCAACTCTCACGTTGTTTTTGATAACACACCTCGGGTGTATTTTGCCCGATGTGACCTGATCGTAGACAGCAGTCGGGAGGATTCGGCTATTGCCAATCGTTTCCTCTGTGAGGGTCTTGTAAAGCGCGTCGGCAGTGGCTCAGCGCCGACAGTTGTTCAGTTTCAGAAGGCGCGAAGAATACACTCGTCGGCTCTCAAAAGGGAGTGTTTCTACCGCCGCCTAATTCGGTATTCCAGAGTTGGAGTGGCAAAAACTGTCGGCACTGAGCCACTACCATTGTTTTAATTGTGCTAAATCTGTCATATCTGTATTGTACCAGCACTCGGGGTTGTCCCTAACACAGTCGCATAGATGCCATTATGGGGAATGATTCCTGAAAGGGCAGGCACGATAGAGCAGGGGCAGGCACGGGGGCCTGCCCCTACGTCCTGTTTCCCCATTATTTGCCGTCCTGCGGGGCGGCTTTAGGGTTCAATCGGTGCTGTGTCCTTGCTGGTGCCCTTTATAGGCTGCTTTCGCTAGGCGTTGTAAGACGGTTTCCGTCTCCGCGTCTACGTCTATCTCCTCCCCCGCCGCCAGGCGTTGCAACACAATTTCCAATTCCGCAGATACCTCGCCGAGCCGCACGGCCTTGACATAGTTTTCATTGAAAAATAGGGGCTGATGGGACAGCGCGCGCGATAATGTCTGTCCTTCCTGCACCTCTTGATTGATCTTCTCAATGGCTTCGCAGAATGATGGGTTAGATTGCTGGTTTCCCAAAGCCAGCAAGCTTCGCACCAGGGATTGGCCTTCCTTCACCAGTTGCGCGAAACCGCGTGTGAAGACCACAACTTCGGTCGCTGTGGCATCGTTAAACATGCTGCTCATCATAAACCTCCGGTTTTCATCAATCTCTACAGCGTGAAAGTGCAGGTGAGCATCAATCGCGCCGAGGACAACATCAAAAATCATGGATACAGTCACTGGCGATTGCTCTAATAGGGCGGCGAACTCCGCCTCATAGCGCTGCCGCCAGGGGGAAGGATAGAAACACAGCAACCCTGTAAGTTTCATCCGTGATTGACCCCCAAGCGCCCAATCCCTACTCGGGCAAAGCGTTCCAATCCCAAAAGCTGTTCGCGCAGGACCGCTTCCCCCGTAGCCGTTAGACGGTATGGGCGGCGGCGTTCCTGGGCGGGCAACGCCTCAATCCATCCGCGCTGTTCCAGCCGGGTCAACGCGCCATAAAGAGTTCCCGGCCCTAGCCGTATGCCTGAAAAGGACTCAATGTCCTCAATCATGGCGTATCCATGTGTCGCGCCATCGGCAAGACTGGTCAGGATCAGAAGCGCGGGATCAGAAAAATGACCAAACCTCGTCATACCCACAACAGTATTTCCCTCCTATTACGCCTGCTGTTATATCGCTAAACGTAATAATATCACACTTTCGCAGGTTTGTCAAGCATCTGCGTGGTTTCGCGGGGGCAGGTCTCACGGCACTTTTATATCTGATCAGGTCACAGCCGCGCCCGGCGGGTGTGCCAGTCGGTGGCCTGCTCGTAGGCGTGGGCGGCGCGCAGAAGCGTCTCCTCGCCGAAGGCGGGGGCCATGAGCTGGAGGCCGATGGGCAGGTTCACCCCATCGGTGGGAACGAAGCCACAGGGCAGGGAAACGGCGGGGATGCCGGCCATGTTGGCGGGGATGGTCAGGACGTCATTGAGCTTCATCGCCAGCGGGTCGGAGACTTCGCCGATCTTGAAGGCCGCCGTGGGCGCAGTCGGGGCGATGATGAGGTCGTAATTCTCGAACGCCCGGTCGAAGTCGCGCTTGATCAGCGTGCGGACCTGCTGGGCCTTGAGGTAGAACGCATCATAGTAGCCCGCCGACAGCGCATACGTGCCGATCATGATGCGCTGCTTGACCTCAGCCCCGAAGCCTTCCTCGCGGGAGCGCTCAAACAGGTCGATGTGGCTCGTCGCGCGGGCCGTGCGGTGGCCGAAGCGGACGCCGTCGAAGCGGGCCAGATTGGACGACGCCTCGGCGGGGGCGAGGATGTAGTAGGTGGGCAGGGCGTACTCGGAGTGGGGCAGGCTGACTTCTTCTGCGACCGCGCCCAGGCCCACCAGGACGTCGATGGCCGCCCGGACGGACGCGGCGACGGCGGGTTCGACCCCCTGCGCGAAGTATTCACTGGGGACGCCCAGGCGCAAGCCTCGGATGTCGCCCGTCAAAGCCGCGGCGTAGTCGGGCACGGCGAGGTCAACGCTGGTGCTGTCCATCGGGTCGTGGCCGCTCAGGGCACCAAGTAGCAGGGCGGCGTCACGCACGTCGCGGGTGATCGGCCCGATCTGGTCCAGCGACGATGCGAAGGCGATCAGGCCGTAGCGGCTGACGCGGCCATAGGTCGGCTTTAGCCCGACGACGCCGCAAAAGGCGGCGGGCTGCCGTATCGAACCGCCCGTGTCCGATCCCAACGCCCAGACTGCCTCGCCTGCGGCCACCGCCGCCGTCGAGCCGCCCGATGACCCGCCCGGCACCCGCGCCAGGTCCCACGGGTTGCGCGACGGCCCGAACGCCGAGTTCTCCGTGCTGGACCCCATCGCGAACTCGTCCAGGTTGGCCTTGCCGACGAACACGCTCCCTGCGGCTTGGAGGCGATCCACCACCGTGGCGCTGTAGGGCGGCTTGAAGCCTTGGAGGATCTTGGACGAGCAGGTCGTCTCGACGCCCAGCGTACACAAATTATCTTTCAGGGCGAGCGGGATGCCAGCCAGCGGCGACAGCGCCTCGCCACGGGCGCGGGCCGCGTCCACGGCGTCGGCCTGGGCCAGGGCGGCGTCCGCGGTTACGGTGACATACGCCTTGACGCGGTCCTCGACCGCGCCGAGGCGTGCCAAAACGGACTGGGTGACTTCGCGGGCCGAGACCTCACGGGCGGCGAGCTTTTCCGACAGCGCGTGGGCAGTGAGTTCAAACAGTTCCATCAAGCCTACTCCATGATCTGCGGCACGAGGAAGCAGCCGTCGCGCGTCTCGGGGGCGTTCGCCGTCGCCGCCGCGCGCGGCAGGGACGGGCGCACCTGGTCGTCGCGCAGGACGTTCTGCAAGGGAAGGGAGTGGGAGGTCGGCGGGACGCCCTCGGTGTCGAGTTCCAGCAGGCGGGCGAACTGGCCCAGGATGCCGTTCAGCTCCCCGGTCAGCCGCTTTTGCTCGTCCTCGGACAGCTCCAAGCGCGCCAGAAAGGCGACGCGCGAGACCTCATCGCGGGTTAAATCCGGTGTTGATTGTTCAGCCATGCCCCAGTGGTTCGGGGCGGGGCAGCCTTTTTCCTGCACGGACGCTCACGCGCCGGGTGCGCGGCCCATCACGACGAACAGCGGGTCGGAGCGGCGCTTGTCGGGGCTGAGGTCGTGCGTCTCAACATCGACGAAGCCGCCGCGCTCGAAGTAGAGCTTGGTCAGGGCGACGTGCTGGGCGTCGTCCGCGCCGAGCCAGAGCTGCGTGGCCTTGGTAGGGAAGCAGCGGTTCGAGAACGAGACGACGAACGCGCCGTGGGGGCGCAGGACGCGGCGGACCTCGGCAAAGACCTCCGCAGGGTGCAGGAGATACTGGACGCTGACCGTGCAAAGTGCGGCGTCGAACGCCGCGTCGGGGTAGGGGAGCGTAGGGTCGTCGTTGAGGCTGTGGACGACGTGGTCGGTGAGCTGAACGTTCGCGGCCATCTCCGCCTCGTTCATGCCCAGGCCAGCCACGCGGCGGCAGCGGGCGCGGACGCCGGGCGGCAGGTGCGTGAGATAAGCCGACATCAAATCCAGCACCTCTGCACCCTCGCAGATGATCCCCCGGAAGAACTCGCCCAGGGCCTGGATGGCCGCGTCGTCGATATGGGCGACCAAGCGGGGCGACTGGTAGAACGCGAAATCGGAGGACTCGTCCTGTCGCCGGAAGTACTCCTCGGGGATGGATTCTAATCGCATCGGTCGGTTTGCAGGCATTCTATCAGGAACGCGGCCACGCGCTGGTGTCCGTCGTCGTTGAGGTGGGCATCGTCTGCGGACAGAACATCGAAAGAGCGCGCGTCGATGCCGGCGTGGATGGCGGCATCGGCCAGCATCAGCTTGTAGCGCTCGGCCAGCCGCCGGATCGTCTTGTTGTAGTCTTCCAGGACAAGCCCCTGGGCATTCGGCGTCCCGGCGTCCCGGCGATACAGCAAGGTCAGCAGCAATATCTGTGTATCGGGCAGGTTCTCGATCAGCCCGCGCAAAGCCGTGTCGAAATCCCAGAAGAACGTCCCCTGCCGGAACTCGGCGGGGTCGCCCAGCGGCATCCCCGCGGCGAAATCGTTGGCCCCGAACTGGATCACGACCCAGTCCGGGTGCGCCTGAAGGACATCCGGGATGCGCCCGATGCCGCTCTCCTCGTCCACGATCAGACCCGTGTCATCGTCGCGCCCGGTCATGGTCGTGCCGCCGACGCCCAGATTGATTTCCTCCCAGCCCAGCGCCCTCGAGACGACGGACGTGAAGCGTTGATTCGGCGAGGATGCGCCGTCACCCGCGATGGTGGACGCTCCGAAAAAGACGGCCTTAGTCATAGAAGGTTATCCCCGCCCCCGTCCCACTTCAACCGGACGCCAGCGCCTGGATCATCTCCACCCGGTTGCCGAACGGGTCCCGGAACTCGAACCGGGCGTAGCCGGGGATGGGGACGCCTTCGGACGCCTCGATGCCCTCCGTCGCCAGCCCCGCCCGCCAGGCTTCTAAATCGTCCACGAGGTAGGCGAGGTGCGCCTTCGTCGCCGCGCGCTCCACGCCTTCTTCGGTCCCGACGTGGACCTGCTGGCTGCCGACTTGGAGCCAGAACCCGCCCCGCCCGGCAAGTGACGCCGGCTTTGCCGCCTCGGGCAGATGTAAAACGCCGCAGTAGAACCGCCGCGCCTCCTCCTCCGCCCCTTGAGGAACCGTGATCTGCGCGTGGTGCAGCCCGAGGATCATGCGTTCAAATTCCCTCCATAATGCCACTTCAGCCCGCCCGGCAGCGGCCCGGCGGCATATTCTAGGTGAACGACGCGCCGGTGGCGCGGGGAGAGCGAGGCCGACGACGCATGGAGCAGCAAGGGGCGCATCAGCAGCGCGCCGCCGCTCGGGGCGGGGCAGGTGACGGCGGGCACCCGCTCGCGCCACTGCCCGATCCCTTCCGGCGACAGCCTCCCCTCCCGGTGCGAGCCGGGCAAGACCCGCAGCGGCCCGTTCGCCTCGTCGCAGTCGTCCAGGTGCAGGCGGACGGTCAGCATCTGCTCTAAAATAGCTGGCGGCGGCTGGACATGGGCCACGCCGGCTTTCTCGGACCACGGGCCGAAACCGGGAACATCTTCGCGCTCGCGGACGGCGACCGACAAGTCCTGGTGCCAGGCCACGTTCCAGTTCGCATCAGGCGTCTTGTCGAACAGGATGCCGCGCACGGCGAACGACTCAGGCCCCAGGACGGGGGCGACCAGCGCCCGCATCTGCGGCGAGGCCGCGAGGGCGGCGACAGCCGGGACGATCTCTAAGAGGTTGCGGATAGCATAGACGCCTTCGCGCCGCCGTGCGCTCGGAGCGTTGGCGGCATCGCCAAGGGCCGAGATCAGCGCGGTGACCGTGCCGGCATCCACGGTGTCCGGCACGACGGCAAAGCCGTTACTTTCGACGAGGCTGTGAGCGTTCATCATCAGCGATAGATGTCCCTGCGGTTGCCGACCCGAACGACGGTGACAAGCAATTGGCTGTCGTTTATCGTGTAGATGATGCGAAAATCGCCCACACGGATGCGCCAACCCGTGCGATCGGTCAGTTTGATGCATCCAGGAGGTCGAGGATCGGCGGCGAGATCAGCGATGGCATCGCGCACACGCCCGTAATCACCAGGCCGCAGATCTTCCAGTTCCTTCTGCGCCCGCCGTAGGAACACCACGGCATAAGTCATTTGCGCCTCTGTTCGATCTCCGCGATGGCCTGGTCGAAAGGGATGACCTCATCCCCCGAAGCGATGGCGGCATCGAACGCCTTGATGTCTTCTAATTCCTCTAGCCTATCGATTATCTGCTGGTACTCCTCCATGCCCAGGAAAACGCCAATGCGGTTGCCCTCATGGTCCGTGACATATCGCTCCTGCAAAGCCGCCATGTCGCTGTGCCCCTTTCTAAACTCCTAACCCAATGATACCCGCTGGTACTCGCTCTCGCAGGGGATGCCGTCGGTCAGCAGCAGGGTCTTGGCGTCCAGGTCCATGATGACCGAGGTGACCGTCGTGTAGTGGTTCTCGGGCGGCTCCAGGCCGACGGCGGCGTGGCGGCAGATGCCGTAGGGGTAGCGCAGGTGGTCGCGCAGGCCGGCCTGGAGGTCGTCCGTGGTGATGGACTGATGTGCGCCCAGCAGCTCGCCCAGGCGGGACTGACGGCCCAGCGAGAAAGCCCGCTTGGGGTTCGGCGGCTCCGAAACGCCGATCTCGTGGGGAGCGGTGAAGCTGTTGGCGTGGGTCAGGCAGCCACCGTCGCAGCCCAGCAGGCGCAGCTTGTCCGGCGCGGCCTCGATGTCCACGACGCGGTCGGGCGTCTGGGCGATCAGGAAGTTCGTGGAGCAGGCGCGGGCCTCATTGGTCACGACGTGCACTGCCGAGTCGAAGTCGCGGGCGCGGAGTATCTCGTAGCAGCGGACATGAAAAGGCCGGGCCAGCGTTGCCCAGTCGTCGTCGGTCGAGGTCATGCCGTTGATCGCCAGGCCCACGCCCGCGTTGCTCAGGCCGATCTTGCCTCCGACGATGCCCGCCTCGGTGAATGACAGCGTCTCGAAGCTGTCCGGATCGGTCGTGCAGACGACCGCGCCCTGCACCTGGGGTATCCAGTCCCAGTTCTGGCCGATCAATAAATGCCCGCCGGCCGCCCGCTCGGGCAGGACGGCGAAGGCCGTGCAGCCGTCCACGTCTTCCGCCAGCGCGTTCTTGCCGAACTGGTAGTACAGAATCTCGTAGCGCACTTGCAGGGCCGCGATCTCATCGGGGCCGAATCCCGACCCCTCGGCGACGCCCTGCATCCCCGCGAAGTAGTCCGGGTTCTGGTCCGCGATGGCCGCTCGGTAGCGCCGCGCCCGTTCCAAAACGTCCGCGCGCGACAGGTGCGTCTCGCGCTCGAACCGCTCGAAGTAGATGCCCAAGTTATGGGCGATGCGGCCCTGGAGCTGCCGCCCGTGCTGCAAGCCCTGCTCGTAAGCCGTTCCCGAAAGATGTACGACGGGGAGGGTCATTGGTCTTCCTCTTTGATATGCTTGACCATGTCCAGCCACGCAGGCCGGCGGACGAAGCCCAGGCGGGTGTTGATGCCCAGCATCCCCCGGTTGTTCTGCTCGTTCCAGGTCTTGATGCGCGGGCGATCCTGCGCCTGCGCCCAGGCGATGGCGCGCAGCTTGAGGGCAAGGGCCAGGCCGCGCCGCCGGTGGCCGGCCAGAACGCCGGTGAGTCCCGTGCTCAGGTCGTCTCCGCCGCCCTCGGCGAAAAGCATCGTCACGCCGACGTACTCGTCCCCGCGCGTGGCGATGAAGTACGCCTCAGGCAGCAGGCGCGGGCTTTCCCGCAGGCGGCGCAGCCAGACGTCCTTGGCGACGCGCGTGTGCGGCTCGGGGGCGGGGACGTCGGCGTTCAGTTCCTGGGCGAGTTCGTACAGCTTCGGCCAATGGCCGGGCGCGTCTTCCATCTCGCGCAGCGTTCGGAGTGCATATCCCTGCGCCTCGGCCCGACTCACGGCGTTGGCCCACGGGGCCGGGTCGAACGCGGCGACGTCCAGCCACGACTCGAACGCGCGCATCCCCTCGGCGAAGCCGCGCTCCGACAAAAAGCGCAGCGGGCGTGGCTCGTTCTCGCGCACCTCGGCCCTGAGGGAGAGCGGGTCGAGCGGACCGAGCGCGTCCATGATCTGCCCGTACAGCGCCCTCCCGATACCTTGCCCCTGATACTCTGGGCGCACCCGGATGCCGATGTGGAAGCGCTGCGGGTGGTACATCCCGGCGTTCTGGCTGTACAGCCCGAAGCCTACCGCCACGCCCTCCCGCTCCGCTACCCAGCGGGCGAACCGGCACCGGGGGTCGCGGTGCGTGTCCCAGAACTCGATCTCTTGGGCCGTGGCCGGGCTGTCCGGCTGGGCCGCCGTGCTGATGTCGGCGAGGGCGGGGTAGTCTGCGGGCGTGTAAGGCCGGATGTGCATGGTGCCCCCGCTGTTCGCCGCGCGGGTGCGGGTTTCCTGCCCGCCGCCGTTTGCCCTCACGCGCCGCTCCTGGGTATAACGTGCCGTCAGGAGACACGACAATGCCCCGATTTTCTTTTTCAAAACCTGCGCTCCAGGCTGCCACGGGTCACGCGGGGGGCGCGCTGCGCTTTTGGAACCTATTCAAGACGCTGAGCGTCCAGGCAATCAGCGATGAGGCCGGGCGGCCCTTCCACCTGGCGCTGATCGGCACCGAGGACCAGGCAGCCCTGTTGCGGACGCGGCTGGCGCGCGAATCGCCCGTCCCGCGCGACCTCGGACCCGAAGGGCCGCCCGACGTGCGGGCCTTCGCCGGCGGGTACGCGACGCCTGGGGACGCCCCGCCGGGCAGCCTGACGCTGGACGCGGACGCGCTGACGGCGGACGAAGGCGCTTTGGCCGCCATGCTGGCGCGGCTCGTCGGCGAGCGGCCCGACC
>JAABUQ010005321.1_pt1 | contig 20686 bp, 17 predicted proteins | sample 5560001 | NCBI WGS metagenome assembly JAABUQ01 (sample SAMN10711888, study PRJNA513371) | rock metagenome | isolation source: Antarctica rocks | place: Antarctica: Victoria Land, Finger Mt nord | collected 2015-12-18
GACCAAGATCTCGAGCCCCTAACCACAATCCAACAATGGACGCCCCTCCTCCCCCCGCCCACAACCGCCCAGCTGCTCATCTCAGAATTCTTCCCCAAATGGCATCAGACCCTCCACCTCTGGCTAACTAGCAACCCCAACTACGACGAGATCCGGCAATGGTTCCTCTGGTGGAAGGAGCAGCTCCCTGCGCACCCCCTCCTCGACGCCGAATGGACCAAGGGTCTCGAAACCATTTCTCTAGCGCTCGATCTCGGGCCCGAGCGGATCGGGGAATTACCTCCTCCTCCACCAACCACCATGACTTCTTCCCTCCTAAACGGGACCACATCCGCACCCGCAAGACCCGAGATATCGACTCCGCAACCAGCGCATGAAACCACCTTCCGCGACGTCGTCGAGGACTGGTGCGCAGCCAACAACCTGCTCTTCCTGCCCCTGCGCGAAGCCGACCCCACGAGCGGGCAGCCGTTGTTCCGCATCACGGGATCGGCGAGTGGGAGGGGCGGGGTGGTTGTGTTTTTGAGGGGTGATGTGGTGTGGGCGAGGGGAGGGGCGAAGGCGAGGGCGGGAGGTGATGGTGCTAAGGGAGGGGATGGCAAGAAAGAGGGATTCAAACCTGTGGAATTAGGCGAGGGGTTGCTGGGGAGGGCGGAGGGGCGGGGGTGAAGTTGGGTGCGCGCTGATGACAGAGAGGGGGGGGTGGATTGATAGGCAAGGTCTGAACAGCGACGGCTTGAGCCAAGGGACGAGTATAACCGTGTTTTGGTAACAGCTACTCCAATACCCCGATACCTCAATCTAGAAACCCTCATTCCCTTTTTAAAGGAGCAGCTTTCTTACTCGCGGATGTCGCGAAAATGCGCTTTAAATATCGAATGATCGATGCTTCTATGCTATGCACGGCACAGGAGAGCTGACGAAAAGCCTATTTGGAGTTGGTATGGATGGAGGGAGCGCAGGAGAATTGTCGAGGGGCCTATTTGCAGTTGGTGTGGATGGAGGGAAAGAGCACTACTGCTATTCGAGAAGACTGATTTCACAATTGAGAACTTGGACAGGGAGGATGGAATAGCACCTAGTTCAGGCCATCATTATGATAGTCTCCACACCTATACTTTACAGTACGTTCTAGACAAGCCACCCCTTTCATAACACGCTACTCCCACACACCCCCAACACAACCCACCGTCTCAGCTCCTCCTCCCCCCAAACACCTTCCCGCTCGCACTCCTCCCAACCCCACCTCCACCACCACCCACAGTCCCCGGCCTCGCAATCCTACTCTCTCCCGCTCCGGCCTTAGCCTCACCATCCAGCTGCTGTCGCTGCTGCTCCTGCTGCTGCAGCAGAATGGCTTGGCTAGAAGTGCTATTCGAGCGCCGAAACAGGGTCTTCAGCCTGCTCGACGTCGTCTTCGGGATCTTAGACTCTGCTTGTGGAGACTCCGCCGCGACGTCGTGGGATGGGCGGACGGGTCGGTTCTGTGCTTGAAGGTCCGATGGCGACGGAGCGGCACCCTTGCTGATCCACTGTTTCGGTGATAGCGGCGCCTGCGTCGTGATTCCCCGAACTGGCTCCGGCCGAGTTGGCGTCGTGGCAATGGAGCTCCGCCTGTGCTCGGCCTTGGGCGAAGGGTACGACAGCGCTCTGGAGGCGTAGGCGTCGCCAGGGTTCGTGGCTAATGGTGGGCGAGAGGGGGCGTCGCCCAGCATACGCTTGGCTTTCGAGGAATTACCGCTCCCCATGAAGGGGAAAGAGTCGAATGCGTCGAGGGGGATGGCGGTGCTGTCGGCTTCGCTGCGCTGGGCGCGGAGGGAGTGGTGCTCGTCGTCGGAGCTGGAGATGTCGTTTTCGAAGTCGAGGCCTAGAGAGTCTTTGGTGCGCGAGCGTTGATGAGAGCTGGTAGGATGGAGGCTTCTCGAGGGCCGAGATATGTCTTTGACGGATTTCTCGGTGATGATGCTGGGTGTGGAGGAGTTTGCTTTTTGGGCTGTGCTCATGGTGTCTGGGGTTGGAGGTAGGATTTCAGGGCCCACGAAGATGGGTTTTGTCAGTGCAGGCAAAGTTGGGATTCCTTCAATCGCATTGGGCTGTGGCTTATGGAGTACTTCTCCAATGGAAGAATATTGGTCAGGAAAGGCTGGCTTGGGCGACGAGCGTCTAGCTTTTGGAGACCGGTGGCGACCATTGCGATGATGCAGAGGGCTACCTTCGTCCCCAGAAACCGCCTCGTCGAGCCACTTCGACAGATGTTCGCTTCGACTGTGTGATGAGCTTCTGCGCTTAGTTTTAGTGCTTTGCTCGACGCGGCTTAAGAATGACAATTCTGACCTGTGTTCCGACTCGTTACTCGAAGCCTGACGAGCAGCGCTCTTGGTTGCCTTATCGCGTGCTCTTTTGATAGAAGCGTCAGAGAGTCCTCTCGTGAAAGCAGGGTTTATTCTCTCGGCTCCCTTATACTCCATGGGCGTCCTGGTACGAGGAATATTCAGGTCTGGTAAAGGTGGTACAGGCGGTAATGGGTCGAATGGCGCTCTCGACGATTTCCCGTAAACACTCATAAAGCTGCTTTCGCTGAGCATGCTCAACCTTGGCGAATTGAGCGTGTAGCTGTCCGGATCTAAGTCTCTCTGCGGAGAACCTGCTCGGTTCAGCGACATGTAACTTGTGTTGGTCTCCGTTGTGTAAAGGCTACGAAGAGCGCTTGTGCTGGGTTTATCTTCACGGAGAAAGGACGGAGCTCGCCTGGCTGATTTTGACGGTTCCGGAAGAGATAGGTCGGGATATTCTTGCAGCAGCCCTTGATGTGGTGGTGGCGACAAGTGCTCTTCGCGGACTTTATGGGGTGGAGGTGTGCTGGGGGAGGTTCTCCGAGGGTAAGGCTGCGGAGGCGAGGATGGTAAATACACAAGATTGCTAGCATCACGGGTTGGTGTGACATTTGTGTGCTCTGTCAATTCAATCGACTCGACCTTGGCTTCGAGCTGGCATATTAATTCGACAGCCTCCTGGACTGCAACATCACGTAGTTCTAACTCTTTCACAAGGTCTTCGTTGATCGACTGCAGCTCTGCATTATCTCCCTCCAGTTCATGCATCTTAGCCAGTTCTGTTTCTAGTACTTCGTTGCGCTGCCGTCTATGGAAGAGCTCAAGCTTGAGGTCGAAATTTTGCTTGTTGAGTTTGGAGATGTACTGCGGGAAATCATTAGTATACGCATCGCGGGCGGAACCAGAATGATGACTTACCTGCTCCATCTCGCGCATGCCCATGCCTTTGGGTGCAGAGGTATCCCTCCCACCAAAGGCGCTGGTGCGTCTGGCATGCGCATGATCCCCATTGTCCCGAGGAGGTGGCAGTATAGGTGAGCTCTGTACATCTCGATCATCGAAAGCATCGCTTAGGGTGCTGACTCTTCGATGGTGGGTATCGGATGCTATCCCAAGCCGTCGGTTCTCCGCCTTCTTCTCGCGCAGCAGATCTTGAAGTAACGAGGAGGCGGGGTTTGGGCTTCGCGGGTGATCGTCTGGGTCCTGTGGAGAGGTCATCTCAGTTGGAGGTGAGCGAGAAACACGCGCGGGTCTTCCGGGCTGAGCCATGGTGAATATTTGATTGATGTTTGAGTACAAGGAGTGGTACCAAGAGGGTAGAGAAGTGTTGATGAAGCAAAGTGATGATCAATGTCAAGCACAATTGGCTCAGGGGATTGAGCACATATTTGCAAGCCGAAGGAAGTACGGAGTGAAGTAGACTCCGTGGAGAAAGTACAATGGGCAGGCGCGACAGTTCAGACTGACGATTGAGATCGGATCGGGGTCCTTTGTTGCGTACTTCGAACCAACAATGACCATAGTGCTCCCAGGCTTTGACGGAAGATGAGATGAAAGAGTCTCCTCTTCCTTTCTTCCGTCAAGCTCTCAGTGTCATTAGGAAAGGGGATGTGACGGTCTGATACTCCGTCCCTCTAGATGTGATGACCCGAAAACCCACCCATCCCCCGCCTCCTTTCGTCATCTCCCTTCTCCAACTGCCCCTGATCCCGGACCCGATCTGCTTCGCTGGGTGATGGATCTAGAGAACGGACTGCAATTCGCTATCACTTCTTTGGTCACGGCGCTAAGACGGGTCCACCTCATCGGGCCGTTGGAATCCGCCCCGCAGCACATTGGCACCAAGGATCCTGCATCCCTAGCCTGAAATCTAACCACCCCTGCCAAGACTGACACATATGGCTTGCGAGTAGTGTATCAGTTTCAGTGTTGTTGAATTCAATCAAAGTATACACATAGGCTGGCAGATAAATCATTCTCCAATAAGTAATCTTTGATTTTGTTCCTTAAAAGCTCATTGATTTTGTGCTAGTAACTTCGCTATCAAATCGTGTGGAGAAGAAGTAATACCATATGATTGCGCCTCTAGCCAGGGGCATCAAGAGCCGGTATCAAGTACAATCGCACCGCAACCTCCATCCTTTCCCATAGCTGTTCGCTGTAAATATGCAATAGAAACCCGCTTGCCAACACCAGATGAAGAAAACCACAAGTAGTGATAGATCTCAGAGCTTGGCACCATCATCACCCTTCGAGCCAGATGGCTCACCTTGGCCGGATGGCCCTTCGACGCCATTTGGTCCAGGGGGTGGTGGTAGGCCGCCAAAGCCAGGAGGGAGCGTTATCTCCGGCAGCTTAATTGGCATTGGAGGTGATGATTTCAATTTTTGCAGCTTCTCGCCCTTGAGCACCCTTTGGACCTCGTCCAGGCTCAGGACCTCGTAGTCTACCAGGCTCTTGGCAATGATGTCGAGCTCTTTTCGTCGCTCTTTGAGAACTTTGGTAGCACGCTGATGGCTTTCGTCAAGTAGCTTACGCACTTCGTGCTCAATCTGCTGCTTAGTTTCCGATGACAGACTTCCATAGTATGAGGCGAGATCTGCCTGGCCCAAGGTTTCCGACATGCCGCATCGCGTGATCATATCATACGCAACGCTGGTAGCGCTTTGCAGATCCTGCGGAAAGATCAGCAGATTCTGAGAGTGAGCAGAACTGGGAGTACAAACCGATTCACAGCCGCTGGTGACTTGGTCCGCTCCGTAGACAATCTCTTCGGCTACTTTGCCACCCATGGACACATCGATTCGGGCAAGCATCTCCATCTTCGACATGGACACTTTGTCCATCTCCGGCATCAAATGAGTAATGCCAAGAGCCCGGCCTCGAGGCATGATGGTCACTTTATAAAGCGGGCTCGCCCCTTTCGTGAACAAAGCCATCAGCGCATGGCCGCCCTCGTGATAGGCTGTCATGATCTTATCCTTTTCTTGTATTACTGCACTTTTTCGCTCGGCACCCATCATGATCTTGTCTTTCGCCCAGTCGAGATCGACCATAGTCACCTTCTTCGAGTGATTCCGACTCGCACGGACCGCGGCTTGATTAACAAGGTTCTCCAATTCGGCGCCGGAAAAGCCAACAGTACCACGGGCGATGATGGTCTCATCAACGTCTGTAGCGATTTGAACGTTCTTCATATGATGTTTGAGAATCTCCACGCGTCCTCGAACATCAGGCAGTGGAACAACGACAGTCCGGTCGAAGCGGCCAGGTCTGGTCAGGGCTTTGTCAAGAGATTTGGGGAAATTAGTGGCGGCGAGGATAATGACGCCAGTTTCTTGGGAAAATCCGTCCATTTCGGTGAGCAATTGGTTCAATGATTGCTTGACATAAGCAGGATCGCGTTCGCTTCGCTTCGACCCTATCGCATCCAATTCATCGATGAAGATGATCGCTGGAGCCTTGCTTCGCGCATTGCTGAACAATTCTCGCACCCGCTTTGCGCCTACACCAACATAGACCTCGTCGAACTCGGCTCCAGACATGAAAAAGAACGGGACACCTGCTTCGCCGGCGACTGCACGAGCTAGAAGAGTTTTCCCAGTTCCTGGAGGCCCCTCCAAAAGTACCCCTTTAGGCAGTCTCCCACCCAGTGTTGTGAAACGTTCGGGGTTCTTCAAGAACTCGACCAGCTCTTGTAACTCTTCCTTGGCCTCGTCGCATCCGTGTACATCCGTAAAGCGTACGGTCTGCTGCTGTGGTTGAGCTTCGTTGTTCCCGGTACCGCCAACTTTCCTTAGGACGCCACTGGTCTCGACAGCAATAGTGACAATGACCAAGGAAAAGTATGTCACGAGCCCGAAATACAGTATGAACTTAGCCCATTTGAATATCGTACCACTAAGCGACTCTTCCACTACAACGTAGAGCGGACTTTCCTTGGCTCCGGAACCGTTGGCGCCACCCTTGGCCTGAGACAGAGCAATGTTTCCGCCGTGTGATTGAGCGGCTACCGCTTGTCCAATGGCTTGCAGTTGCGAGTTACTCATCCCGTTTGGACCTTGTGTCTGTAACCCAGATTGGACTGCGGCACTGCCACCCACTCTTTCGAGTGCACGGTGGTAGGTTGACTCGCATGACGAATTGTTCGCATACCGCCCAGTCTGATATCGCTCAACCACGATTGCTGGCATGTCCGCTCGTAGCAAAGCCGAGTAGAAGGCATTCTGAGCAGTAGCGCTTGTCGGATTGTTGTTCGCTGTCTGCTCCATATGAGCGAGAAGATTCTGAGACGAGGCATTTCCAGCCAGATTTCGCCGTTGGACCGTATTGTACATGTTTGGGGGTAGAAGTCTTCCATGCCTTGTGAAATCATTCAACGGTCGGCAGAAGGAGGAGTAGGGACGAAGGGAGCGAGGGGCGCCTGGAGTAGGCTGATAAATAGGGTTGGCACGCCAGATTTGCCTCGATGAAGGTAAGGTTGGTAGAGATAGTATCAATCCCGCATTGTATTGTAAATTCCGCAAGGAAGCGACAGGCACCGAGGCCAGACATTCTGGAAGATCATGGTGTAATGGTGCCTCCTAAGCACCGTCAGCATACCTCGCAGTTCGGTTACTATCATTGAATGTACCTTGGCTGCAGAGTTCGAGGTTGTTGTGAAGGACCGCCGGTCTGAAGTTCGATGTGCAGGCTGTACCGGGGTTCCTGAGCGCCATGCTGTCTGCCAAGGAGCGCTCAGGGTAGATTTCATCGACGGCCAGAGTTCGGAGGTTATGGAGAAGATGTTCTAGGAAAGAAGGCATCAGTCGAGTTTAGGTGGATGAGTGGCGATGTACGTACCGTCAAAGGAGCCTGGAAGGCCATGTTGGCTTTGGATACTGGAACGCAGTGTGGAAGGGGCGGAAAGGACGATTAACAAATGCTAGGTATGCGCAAGAGATCTCATGGTGTTCGTGACCAGTTAAGTGCAGTGGGACACTGCGTCTGGCCTCGAAACGCTTTCTTTACCTCAGGCTGGAGTGTCCGGGAAGGCATCATTTTCCACCGTGTCCAGGGCGTCTAGCGTCAGGCTAGCGTTGAAATCACGTGGAGAACGATACTTAGGTTTACTTGACCTTACTTCGTCTCCACACTCTATCATGCAAGCCTTCGTTATCTTATGTTTAGACTATTCAGTTGCAACATACGTATCCGTCACTACAGCATAGTACGTCATTTTGGGTACAGAGTCATGCCAGAGCCTGTATGAATCGATGTGGCGCCACCTTGAAGTTGCTCAATACTGGAAGCATGCAATTAACCACTTACAATCGTTGCATGATCTCGATCAGGCGTCGTGAAGTTCGAATGTAGAGACCTTTATTACCTTAACAATGGGATTCGTCCAGGGATGGGGACAAGACTGTTCCTCCTCTCCGCCCACGAGCCTTATGATTTCTGGTGTCACACCAGAGTCACGGAGACCAAACTTACCAAGCAGACAGCCAACACGCTCTAGGATTAGTGAGATGTATTGATTCTTATTGGTCTGAGTAGACTGTCTCTATTCGCGTCCGAAAACGAATTCAGCATCTCAAGAAGATATCTATAATGCTCCTCCTTACCAGATCCGGTGTATTCATGAAATCGAGCAAGATGGAGGTGGATGCAGATATGATCTCGCATGAGAACAACAGATCAGGCCGATCCTGCCTCGACGCACGAATGGTCAATAGTAATAATGTAGGGTCAGAGCTTCATCTGCTGAAATAGAATTGTGAAACAATCCAACGTTTACTCGCTATCACGTTGGTCATCTCGACCAGTGAAGGCCCACGGCTAGACCGGCATTTCTTCTCTTTGACTTGGTGGTGCATGGTCCTTAGCATGCCTTGAGGGAAATCCCAAAGTCATTACTCTCGGTGAGGAATAGCTGAGTACTATTGTCTCCTCAACACGCATCAAGTGAGTGCCGAAGCTTCCTTGCGGCAATTTCAGCCATCACTCTTGACCCCGAGTGTTGACATGTGATCCAGAGCTATTACCCTTGAGCCAAGTACTTGCCCACTACAACCTCCTGTTCCACATCTCATCTTAGATACTCACCACCGAGATCGCAAGCATGGCATCAAACGAGAGAAGGCTGCCAGCCAATCCTATGCGTCAAGAACACGGATCTCTACAGATCAAAGACGCATCCATCTTTTCAATCATGCAATTACCGGTCGAGCTACGGCAGAAGATATGGAAATCAGTCATGGTCTTTGACGGGCCCATACCTGTGGAACCCCACGGCCGCATCCTATCAGCTCCCAGTCATCTACGCTCTGGGAGACAAGTCAAGATTCACATCATCGAGCAGGAGCTGCAAAGGCTCAGCTCCCAATTCGCTCTCGCATCGACTTGCCGTCAGGTCTACCTTGAAGTCGCCCCCATCTACTACGGTATGAACACCTTCACCGTTCCATCAAAGTACTTGGTCCGGTTCTTGAACGCCATAGGTGCCGAAAACATAAGGTCCCTCACCTCGGTTCAGTGGGTTCTTTCGAAGCTTCTGATCCACTGGCAACCTACACTCTCACTGCATCTCGACGAAAAAAGGCTTCCGTTCCTACGTTCGCTTCGTGATTCTCTAAAATTACTCCCTGGGAAACGGACGTGCGCACCATTATATTCTCCAGACGTCAAAGAGATACTCAAGTGCCATCCATGGCTTGATTTAAACCTTCCTGAGCACCAAGGATGGTATTGTCACCCCTGCGCGTTGGACATGCGAGTTTATATGAACCACCTATCCGGTGCGTCCATTTGATACAGCCTACAGTCGCCCGAACATGGCTAACGCCACTTATTCAGGGGCATTGCATTATCTCCTTGAGCACAAAATGGCCACGCCCGCCTGCTAGCTTTTGGGACATGGGTCCTCATCGCTGCTCTTACTGCAACCATCATTTCACTCCCCATAATCATAGCAGCGTGGACGTGCTGGATTTAGACCTTCCCACTGCTCTCGCAGCAACCGCCCTGCTACTTTGCCAAGATTTTAGCACGTAGGACATACTTTATCTCGTTCAATGCGGCAACATACCCGCAGCAGATACAAACAGCATTCATAAGCCTTCTCAACTCACCAACAACCGCCTTCTGAAGCTTAGAGTCATATGTCTGCAGCAGGCCACGAGTCACAGTAGCAATATACACATCATCAAAGATAGCACATATAAACAACCCAAAGTTCGCCGCCTACCCCTATGCACATACCCAACAAAGTGAAGCAGCTACTCGGCAACCCATGTATCTCATCTCTCAACCCCAATCATTGTTTTTTTAGCAAGGCCACCAGGCAGTGGTGTGCCACGAGATCACAGCCGCAACATACACATCATCAAAGATAGCACACATAACCAATCCAAAACTTGCCGCCCTGTCCCTACGCACAAACCCACACAATGAAGCAGCTACTGTTCAACCCATGTATCTCATCTCTCAACCCTTATTTCATATTTCCCAGCAAGGCCACCACCAATTATTATACCACGAGATCACAGCCGCAATATAGACCGCATCAAAAACAGCACACCTCAAAACTCCAGAATTTACCACCTACCCCTATGCACAAACCCACAAAGTGAAGCAGCAACTAAACAACCCGTGCACCCTACCCCCCAACCCCCATCCCATATGTTTCAGCAAGGCCACCTGGTATTGTGCAACGAGATCACAGCCGCAACATAGACATCATCAAAGGTAGCAAGCACATATAAACAATCCAGAGATTTGCCGCCCTGTCCCTATGCACAAAGCTACGAGACGAGGTAGCTAGCTACGAGGCAACCCCATGTATCTGCTCTCTCTCTTGCCCTATCCACAAGCCCCCCTCTCCTTCTTCTCCCTTCTCCCTCGCCTTACTCTCCCTTCTCCCACCCTCCTGGTTTCGTACTCCGCATCGTCATTTGCACATACGACTTTTGATTATCCGAGACCCACCGCGCGAACCCGACCCTGAGACGCCAAGCAACATATGCGCGAACTTCCAGCGCGCGAAGACAGAGATAAACGGTGGGGGGGATATAGAGCTTTTAGGAAGAGCGTGATTGAAGAGTCAATAGGAAAGAAATGCGTTAGTCAGTTAGCCGCCCATGAGGTCGTTAGATTCGTTATAAGGAAAATTGCGCGTTGTCGACGTAGATAATGGCTGCGCTGGGGACATTCATTGGCTCTCTGAGGCGACGGCGATGATTATATAGAAAGCAGCAAAAAGTGACTGCCAATTTTCAAGCAAGCAGGAAGAGATCGTTGCGAGCGCGAGCAGAGGAAAGACTTAAAGACGGTTACTGGGCAGCTCATAGCCGGGCCATGTCTCTTCCGGCTTGATATTCGTATACCATTCCGGAACCGGCGTCCCATAAGCTGGGTAACTGGTGATGGGCATCTGATACGACAAATCTTCGATGAGGCCGGCATGTGCGTCCTGGTACTGATGTTGCTGCACTGCACACGAGACTGGGCTGGTGTAAGCGCGGAGCTGATCTTGGGCGGCGGGAGCACCAAGGCTGTAATGACTTTGGTGGGCCGACAAGGGCTCTGCTCCAGTGGGAAAATGCCCAACGGAGGGAGTGCCAGCGTTAGAGTGCGGAGAGGTTGACATGGCGTCGTCGAGGTTGATGTCGTGGACGCGAGGCTGGGGGTAGGTGTTGTAGCGCGGCTGCGGGACATACATAGGTTGCTGGCGGATGTCGCTCGAGACGGGAGAGAAGTGTGCGTAGCTGCTGGGGCTAGACATAGCAACAGGAGATCGATAAGTTTCGATGCTTGTATCGTTCGAGTACTGATGGTCCATTGGGACGCTGCGATACTCTTGCGGCATTGAGGTTCTTAGCGGTGGAGGCTTTCGGCTTATACCGTTGGGCGTTCGCACGTATTGATATGAAGCGACAGGGTCTGCTATGGATCGATCCCCTGCTGGGCTGCTCGATGAAGATCGCTCAAGCTTGATGGACTCCAATGACGATTCAAGACGGCGCGCTAGTCTGCCGTTCTGGTGCGGAGGGTATCGTGTTTGCTGCACAGTCTCTGCTGGCAGCGGCCAATGATTACCGAAACAGCTGGTAGGCCTGCTCCCTGCCTGCGATGCCGCGAATCTGGGATCGTGTGGCGAATCCTCGGGCTCCGAGTCCCAGTCCTCTTCGGCGGAGTCCTCGGCGATATCGTCATTCATCGAGCTGCCTTCAACTGGGTGCTTCTTAGCATGCTTCGTGAGTGTCGTCTTCCTACAGAACCTACACCATATAAGCAAGGCATTATGGAAATAAACGACGCAGTCACTTACTCCTTCCGACAGTCAGGGACATCACAGACGTAGTTCCTCTCGCCGCTGTGAATCCGGCGATGCCTTGCCAGACTCGATGACTATCAAGGTGTTAGCACTTACAGAAGCTTAAGGAAAGGCAAGGTACATCTGAGAATTTCTTGCCACAACCCTCATGTTTGCAGCGGTGCGGCTTCTCGCCGGTATGGGTACGATTGTGAACGGTCAATGCGCTTCGTTGAATGAACGTCTTGGAGCAGCCAGCGTATGTGCAATAGTATGGTCGCTCGTTGGTATGTATTCGAAAGTGACGTTGGAGGTCGGATTTGCGATTGAAGCTCTAATGACGCACGATTAATGTTCCGTCCCCACACGTTGGCGGAGAGGAAGGGTGTACGAGGACGGCAACGATACCTTAGGACAATCCTCCCACGAGCATTCGAAGGGACGGGTTGATTGTAAGCCAGCAGAAGCTTCACGTTCTGAAACTGTTCCTTTCGCCATGGAGAGAGGCAGTGCAGCGTGGGTGGAGTGTGTGGTGGTCCGCGACACGGGGCGTGTTGGGGTAATGCTTTTGCTCTTTGCCTGCTTACTGAGCAAGTGATTGGCGAGGGAGGGGCCTATGACAGGTGGATGGAGACTGTCGATGGAGACGGATGGCGTTGTGCAGATGCAGTGGCCGAGTCTTGCTTCAAGATATACCAATCGATGCTGATAACCTCAAACGTACGGGGCAGTAAGGGTGCTAGCGAAAGGGAGGGAGGAACCCTTAGGTCTGTGTCGTTATTCGCTCTCTTTTGTGGGTTTTAGCCACAGCGTTTGGCACGGAGGCTTCTGCAGATGAACCCTGTCGATTATGCCTGCTTCCTGTATGCGCACGCGACAATTTGGCGAAAAGGCTCCCTGTCCTCAGAATCCAGGTGTGACAGCGGGGCGGGTCTCATTGGCCGCAGCGAGCTCGGAGGTTTCCCCAGAAAACCAGAGGTGCGGTGGAAGCGGCAGTTGGTGTGCAGATGAGTCGTGGGCCACAGAAGAGGAGATAGAGTGTAAGACAGGAGTACGACGAGGTTGGAGGGCCAGATTCGCTCCTTCTCGGGGCTGGCTTCTAGTTGCTGACGGCGGTCTGGATGGCAACGCTTGTTGGAAGAAAGTTGGTGCCCTTTCGGCCCGTATCTCTTCCGTATTTCTCCGTCTCGAGGTCTCGACAAGGAATGGGGATGTTGCTCGAGGATGAGAACGGAGCTGGCCCCGGCAGAATCAAGGTCAAGCAGTTCTTGGAAGTTGCGATGTTGTCGCTCAAGTGTGCTGAAAGACGTGTGTGTTTCCTCCTACTGGAAGGTAGCCCTACTGGAAAGGTAGGTTCACCGTTGGCTTGATGGCGCCTGCGAGGCCAGGCCTGATATATCTTGCTGTATGGCACTCTGACCACTGACATTGCCATCGCTTTGGTCTGGCATCTTCTCTAGCACGACTCATTTTACACTGCAGACGCTCATGCTTTCCAAAGCACTTGAGAATAAGGGCGACGCTAAACAGAGCCTACCATGGGGTCGTACATACATGCGACCAGCCAGCGTGACGCTTCGGGCTCGTTCCGAAGGACACGCTGGGTCAAAGCTCTCGTTATCGTACAGTTTACCTACAGCCGTTAAAGTGTGGTAGCCTGATCGGTTGCTGTTACGAATGTGTGGTATACCGGTATCAGAATGCTCTCTTTATTGGCATGCTACAAGTCAATATGTAGGATTCATTTCTGCTCGCTCAAAGTGTCAGGTCCTTGGCGTATCGCCATTTCGGCAGAGGCTTTTCCTGTTTTCAGTGCTTTTTTCTACGCGTCCGTCCATGACCGATTACAATCGCTACGGCAAGGAAGCGCGGCCAACCTGCATTCGCCGAGCCAGGAAGTTCGCGGAAGCGGTCCGCAAGAACGAGTTCAACGGCTCCCGTATTGAATATGTGGCGCAAGGCTCGAGCCTCGAGATGCTTAACGGCTCTCACGTCTTGCTCGACCATTCGTCCGTCTTTGAGGCAAACCGGTCTGGAGTATTCCTCATCTCAGGCATGCGAGATGACCGATTGTACCTTTTACCAAGTAATTGGCATAGTGCAGATCGGAATCAATATCATTGCCGACATTCGAGAACGCATGCCGACGTCAGATGGAACAGCACACTCAATCAATTTGAACTGGCGGTTCGAGAGCTAGTACGTATAGAGTGACAGCTATCAAACTCGCATACGAGGCTAGAACGAGAGGCTGGAGTCGATTCAAAAATACTCCATAGCTCCAATGTCTCCGCCATGGTAGCATAGAAAACGGCAGGTCACTGATAGGTCGGCAAGAAAGCTGAAGAGCCAATCAGTCTCAAGTCGCCCGAATTTGTCTGGCACGCTGAAGTGCTCAACCACCAGAAAGTCGGCAGTTGATTCGCTCGAGTGCAGACTTCTCGGAGGGCGTATGGCAGTAGCCACTGAGTGAGAGTAAATCTCGTCGCATCGTGGTAATATGAAACAAGATGGTGGCCTTGCCATGATTAATCTTTACTTCTGGTTTGACGGCGAATGCAATCATCTTCGCTCTATCTAGAACTGATGCTAGGACGCTGCGCGATCAAATTTTTCATTTTCCCACAAGTTCGGCAAGTTCTGAACATCATCCGTCTATCGAGGCCAAAAAGTCCTAGCAACTAAAGATAATCACTCCAAGCAATCCGAAGAGCTTCACATGTCTTCTCGCCACCTACCTCATAGATAACGAAGTGAACCAGATGTCTATCCGGAAGGACAATATCAAAAATCGAAAAGCAAAGCGGCACAGTTTCTCCCCAACGATAAAAGTTCCCCGTCTACACATCGAGACCGATGCCAGCGATGAGGGCCTTAATCCATGAAGGAAATGGCCTTGTTATTGTTGTCATTGCATAGAGGTACGAAGAACAATTGCAGTGGCAGACATAGCTTGCTTCCGCATCGAAACAGGGGCTGTGCCACAAGAGCCAGTGGAGAGAACAGCGTCGGTAGTCGGTACGTCTGCCAGAACGAAGTCTCTTCCGGTGCGAAGGCAGCATAGAGACCTATCAAAGTCCGCTCAATGCATCGCTACACTTCATACGGCAAGCACGAGCATATAAACGGGCATTGTATGGAGAGCATCCCTTTGCGCTGTCGTCGCTCTTCTTGGACTTTTCATTCTTTCTTCGGCGCAATTCTTCACAGATGCCGCTGTTGTGAAACACGATGAAGGAAGGGCCGATTCAGGCTACCGGGTATCACTCATCTGATCTCATCGCAAATCCCATCGCATGTGCTTTACGACCAGAATGGAAGTACGAGTCGATCCAATCAAGAGAATACGTGCAGTTCGTCTCCCATTTTCTGGGCTCTCCTTCATCTCAGTTAGGTCTGGTCTGAAGCCACTGAACAAGCGCACAAATCACAGCGGTTCGCTTGCGGGGACGGCTCAAGCCGTTGAACAGCCGACAGTGGCCCCCTGCTCTGTGCATTGCCATCTGAAAGGGTGAACGCTGCACGCAGTAGTGACTAGTGACAGTACTCCGTAAAGGTCCTTCTCTATCTGGCTTGCATGACGCTGCATCTCCTGCAAGGGTTCAATACCCATCGAACAGCAATTGATATTCCGACTTCCGTTTTGCCGGCATTGGACTGCATGGTGCCTGCATCAATGGGTCGACGCTTATAGATACAACCTCCTGATGATCCAAGCGTTGGTGGCGTCTTCCTGGCCCCCCTGGCTAACGGTTACGGATCTGGACTTATGTTGGCACACAAGCTCGTGAATACGAATCATTTTGAATGCACGTTCTCTCACCGATACTTGATTGAACAGGAAACGCTTCACGTGCAGCCAAAACCACCTGCGCCTGACACGAAATCAACGCGTGTCATTCTCAGCCAAGCACCCATGCATGATTCCGACCTCGCCTACAAACTTTCTATGTTAAAGCATCTGTCCGCTCAGCGTCAGCGTGCATATGCAAAGAATCAGCGGTTCGCTCTACATCCTGAGCATGAGATCCCCTTGGTATCAACATGCCTGTCTTGATTTTCGAAGCTGACCAACAGCCCTACGGAGCGTACAATTATGGATGTCGAGCCGGGATAAAGAAGGGGCAAGTGCATTCTCTTCACACGGTCCCAAAGTTCATGTGGCTGGTGGCGCCTCAGCGCTATGATGGCTCCCTGCAGAGTTGCCCCTCCAGGCCTAGATGACTTCAATTCTTCCGCACAGCTCTGGATGCATCTGCTGAACGCCATCCTTTCAGCCGAGTCCCTTTAGGAAGCCGCGAAATTTTGTACCCGCAGCTCCGACAGCTGTACGACGGCACTGACAGCTGTACGGTCGCACTGACAGCTGTATGGTGGCACCAGTAGTGACGCTTGAACACAACAACGGCCAGTCGGCCACTGAATTTGACGTTCAAAGGACCTCTTGGCGCGACGCTACCAAAAGTAGTCGAGTGCCGCAACCACCACCAGGGTCCAGGGTTCCTGGATCTATAGTACCAGAACCCTGTCCGGATCTTCTTCTGGTGTCCGACTTTAGAAGTTAGAATGCTGTTAGTCCACCGTCCGTTGCCGATCATGGAGTGCGGCATCAACACTGCAAGCTGTCTTTGACATGCCTTGCATACTGCAATACACGTCAGGTGTCGCTTGTGAGGCCCACCACAGTGATGCATTGTCCGAGCACAGGATCTGCGAATTCTTGCTCTTTCGGAAGACAACTCTGACGTCGACAGTCCACAGAATGGATGGATACGAAGGACTGAGCTATTTTCAAGGCGCCCACGCTCTATCCTCGCATAGCTATGAAACCCACGGCCGCAAGTAAAGCTTTCTCAGCTAATGGACGATTATGAGCTATGACTCCCTGCAGGTGGACTATCACCAACAAAGAGCTCGCCGGCAGAGCTAGTCCTCCATAAATTTTGGACGGAAAAAGTAGCACGCTCTCTATGTATCGTTGCCCTTTCCAACAGAGTCGTATTCGGTTCGAGACCACAGAGAGCTACCCAAACATTATTTTAGCGTTCTCATAGAATGATTACGTTTACCGCGGCGTCTCATGTCTCAATAATTCATCGCTCGGGAAGTATCCTTTGGCACGACAGACAATTGGGAGGCACCAAATATCAGATTGCACGGAGGTTCTGTCGCCATGAGGCTAATCAGAGCGCACCGTCGGATATAGCAGCTTCAACATTCATTGTAAAGTATACACGCTTCAAACATGAGTCGAAACGTAGCCATACCCTATGGATGATACTAACACGATGAATGGCGATTCTATGCGCCTTGACAATAAGCCACAATTTCATCACGACTCGTAAACAATTCGCTGTTTCCTTCAAGGTCAATTGGGAGACTTTAGGGCTTATTCTAGGGTTCAGTCCTGAATACATCGAAGCTCCCACATTCCTCATCATACCTTGAAATCACCTACTGACTGACCTTCCGGTTGCTTTCTTATGCTGAGATGCCACCTACTCCGTGCGCCCTTTGTCGTAACTCTCGCGCCCTCATCCTTCGCCCCAGGAACCACCAAAAGCTTTGCAAGAACTGTTTCATCACCCTCTTCGAGACCGAGATCCATAATACCATCTCCGCTTCCTCTCTTTTTCACCCCGGCGAGCGCATAGCAATCGGTGCTTCTGGAGGCAAAGACTCTACTGTGCTTGCCTCGGTGCTAAAAACGCTCAACGAACGTTATAACTACGGCCTGGACCTCGTGCTTCTATCGATAGATGAAGGTATCAAAGGATATCGAGATGACAGTCTTGAAACTGTGAAGCGGAATGCCGTTCAATATAATATGCCGTTGGAGATAGTAGGCTACGACGATCTCTACGGCTGGACGATGGACCAAGTCGTGTCGCAAGTTGGACGTAAGGGCAATTGCACATATTGCGGCGTCTTCCGGCGGCAAGCACTCGATCGAGGAGCGGCTCGTCTAGGCATCAAGCATGTAGTGACCGGCCATAATGCTGACGACGTTGCCGAGACAGTTCTGATGAACCTGCTACGTGGAGACTTACCTAGATTGGCGAGGGCGACCAATATAGTCACTGAGAGCGCGGCGAGCGATACCAAGAGGAGCAAACCACTGAAGTATGCATACGAGAAGGAAATAGTGCTCTACGCGCACCACAAAGGGCTGGACTACTTCAGCACCGAGTGTATCTACAGTCCGGAGGCATTCAGGGGGAGTGCGAGGCAGCTCGTCAAGAATCTGGAAAGAGTGAGGCCGAGTGCAATACTAGACATTGTGAAGAGTGGAGAGGACATGGCCAAATTAGTGCCATCAGAGGTTAGTGGCGGGATAGGAGCGGGGACAAAAGACGTTCTGGTTGTGGATGGGGAGGCGGAGGTGGAGGGTGAGGGGGGATGTGCGAGTGCGAACGGAAGGAGCAGTGGTGGGGAGATGGCGGCTATGGAGGAGAAGCTGAGAGGAGATGAGGAGGCGAGAGAGCGAGAAATGAACGTCACTTCCAAGAGCCAGAGTAACAGAAATAGGACAGTGCCCGTCAAATCGAGAAGGAAGGTACCAAAGCAGCAGATGGGAAAGTGTACCAGGTGCGGGTATCTCTCAAGTCAGGCAATCTGCAAGGCGTGCATGTTGCTCGAAGGACTAAACAAGAATCGGCCGAAGACTGAGATTGTGGTGTCTGTCGAAGAAGAGGATAACGGTCCCACGTTGACCAGGCGGGTGGAGGGTTTGAAAGTTGGTCCAGATAAACAGTCTTGAGGTAAGCTTTTAACCGATCGGAAAACGCAAAAACCGAAGTCTAACAAGACATTAGTATCTATGTCCGCTTTCTCGGGACATTGAGATTGTCTTACTGAATCCCTCATTGACGTGGGGTACGAGTAAGACCAAGAGAGACCCAGATATGCCTCCTACGGAACACTAGCGTAAATGTAGTATTCCTTGGCGTTCAGATATTTGGCCCAGGGCAGCCAGCTACCAGCGCGTTTAGCATCTTCAGGACTTCGCACACACCTCATACGATTCCTCTCATCGCTCCCCCATCCTCTTTCTCCTTCACATCTCAACAACCAAGGATCTGCTAGCTCACCCAAACCTTAGCAGACATGCCACGGATACAGAAAAAGCGACACATACAGAAACCCCCGCGGACAAACAGATGGCCACGCACGTATGGGATGCCACGGACTTTACTCGATCTTCCGGCTGAAATAATTCTTCACATACTTGAAGCCGCCCATGATTCGAACGACCTCTTCTCGCTCATTCTTACAGCTCCTATTTTCGCCTCGATCTGGAAGCTTTATGCAGCTTCAGTCTCCACCAAGGTGCTCGCTCACACCATTGAATGCTACCCCTCAGCAAGACAGCTAGACCTTGACGTTTACCCTTTGACCCAACAGCCTGGCTTGGCATCACACGTTAACGTCGCCAGTGGCTTCTACGAAACTGTGCAATCACATAGACGGATACTGGAAGTAGATCGATGCGTTGACGCGTTTTATACACTTTTTCTAAAAGATTGCACTCGTCGCGACGATATCTGGGGACCTTATTATTTCGAGGCAAATATTGAGGAACGTCAAAGGTTCAAAAACGCGTTTTACTATGTATGGCGCCTCGTCAAGACATCAACCTACGGCCCCAAGAAAGCAGGTTACTGCCCAATCTCCTTGCCTCCAAATCTCAGCAATCCGGAGTTATCCGACACGCTTGCAACCGTCGAAATCATGAGCTGGATGTATCATCACGGCTGCAGCAATGCCCGCCTCAACAAATTGTTCTCGCGAGCCCACAAGATCTACGGCCCAACCGACAGGGTCCAATGTGCGCAGTCCCAGCGCTGGATCATGTGTTGCCACGCGCTCTGGGAAGTAGACGCACACCGTCTATTGAGACAGAAATGTTGGGATGCCTTAGAAATGACGCGAGCGGAGCCTGTATCTTTGTGGTGGCTCTGGGAGAGACCACGGCAGTTTTTGACAGAAGCAAACGGAGTGCTGAGGACTTATTCTTCCCTACTATTCTGACCAGCGGCTGCTATGCATCCAACCTATCCATTGGTCTGGTCATCTCATGAGGACAGTCATACATGCTGTTCGGGTGCGAGACGTATCAGGCCGCTCCGATATGACGGTCTTCGGCAACATCACCAGCGCAATCAATTTTTCTATCTTTACAACCGATGAGATTCTTCTCTAAAGATATCATGCGAAAGCTACCAAGTCTATGCATCCTTTTCCCATATCTGTTACGAAACAACCCTGCCTAGACGCTAGAAAGCTATGGGCTAAGTAATGGGTATGGGTTAAGTAATGGGAATGAATACAATCTCTTAGGGCGCAATACTCGAATCTCGCATGTTACGGCGCTTTCAATAGAATAATGCACACCTCGACAAACAAATCGAGAGGGTTTATCCGCTGATCTTACTCCACCACTCTCGTCACAAATAATACTTCAAGGCAGTCGAGCTTGCGGTCCAATCCCACTCGACAACAGACATCAAGCCAGATCTAGACAATCAACAACCAATTCATCTCCTTTCTCCAACCATCCGCATACCACGTCTACTGGCTTCACATCACCTTGAACTTCTCTGATTTGCCTGTGGGATGAGCGCAATTCAAGTCTTGAAGAGTTATTCCATCGGAACCACCATTAACCAAAGCGACCAACCCGACGAACACACCCTCCCTATCTCCAACAACCCAACTCAACACCCTCCTCCAGGTATTAATCTCACCCATCCTTCACGCATCCAAGCCCCATCAAGCAGTCCACAGCCCGCAAACCCCCCCCCCCCCCCCAAATCCGCGTCCTCGCTTAAGATACCGCAACCCTTCTCCTTTCCCCGTTATAACTCCAAATCTTTGACAGCTAGGTAATTCAGTATCATGAATACTCCCCCTCAATCACAAAACCATCAACCACCAACCACCAACCACCAACCACCAACCACCAACCACCACCCCACACCCTTACACCCATCCAACCCTTGATCCCCTCGTCCATCCATCTCACCAGCTTCCCCCCCCCCCATCCCTCTCACCATCC
>JAABUQ010005322.1_pt1 | contig 20682 bp, 18 predicted proteins | sample 5560001 | NCBI WGS metagenome assembly JAABUQ01 (sample SAMN10711888, study PRJNA513371) | rock metagenome | isolation source: Antarctica rocks | place: Antarctica: Victoria Land, Finger Mt nord | collected 2015-12-18
GTGGGGGCTCGCCGGGTGCTTCGGTGTCAAGCTGGAGCCCCCCTCCCCCCCTTTGGGGGTACTCCCCCCCTGAACGGGGGGAGATAAAAGCCTCCCGCTCCGGCGTCGGGTGGAACCGCGTGGTGTCGACCGCGCCCGGCACCAGGGTGAAGCGCTCGCGGGGGACGTGCAGGCGCTCCACGACCTCCTCGACGAAGCTCATCCCCCCGATCAGGCAGGCGCCCGCGTGTTCGATCACCCGCACCATGGCCAGCCGGTGGGTCTCGCAGCAGGAGCCGACCCAGTGCCCATCGCCGCCCTGGATCGACACCAGGTTGGGCACGCCCAGCCTGCGCGAGGCGAGCAGGGCCGCCCAGCCGTTGGGATAGCCGTACTGGGCGTGGATGATGTCGAACGGCGCCCGCGCGTGCTCGGCGGCCACGGTGTCGACCATGACGGCGATGTCCCGCTCGAAGTCGCCGCCCGCCTGTTCGCCCGACCCTTGCTCGCCAAGCGCCTCCAGCCCGATCACCCGCACGCCGGGGACCTCGGGCGGAGGGCCGCCGCCGTACACCGTGGCGTGGCCGCCGCCGTAGAACTGGCTGACCATGGTCACGTCGCAGCCGGCGGCGACCAGCTCGCGCAGCAGATTGGCGGCGTAGATGCTCATGCCGCTGATCGCCGGAAAAAACCGCCGCGAGATGAAGCAGACTCTCATGTTTTACTCCCGCTCTCCCGCGAAAGCGGGGGAGCTGTCGCGGAGCGACTGAGGGGGAGGTTTAGGTTGGCCCTAGGGTTAGCGGCTGACACGCCCCCTCCGTCTCGGCTTCGCCGAGCCACCTCCCCCGCTGTGCGGGAGAGGGGAAGACAACCCACGTCGTTCACGTCTGAGTCTCCCGGCACGACCGCAGCCAGGCGATCGACTCGGGGATGGCGCGGTCGGCGCGGGGGCTTTCACGGCTGAGCTCGACGCAAACCAGCTTGTCGAAGCCGATCGCGTCCAGCGCGTCCAGCACCGACGGCATGTCCATGTCGCCGGTCCCGAACGGCAGGTGCAGGTGCTCGCCTCGCCGCATGTCCTCCACCGCCACCGTGCCGAGCCGCCCGGCGTAGCGCCGCACGGCCTCGGCGGGGTCGACGTCCCCGGTGACCAGGCAGTGGCCGGTGTCGAGCGCCAGGGCCAGGCCGGGCACGCCCAGCGCCTCCCACGCCGCGGCGGTCTCGATCAGCATGCCGGGCTCGGGCTCGAAGGCGGCGACCACCCCGGCGGCTTGCGCGTAGGCGAGCACCGCGTGCAGGCCGTCGAGCAGCCGGCCGCGCGCCTCGCCCCGGTCCACGCCCGGCCGGGGCACGCCCGCCCAAAACGACACCGCCTCGCTGCCGAGGATGGCGGCGACGTCGATGGCGCGTTGCAAAAAGGCAAGGCGCCGCGCGCGCCCCTCCGGCTCGGGGCTGACGAAGGTCGGCTCGTGCTTGGCCGATGGGTCGAGCAGGAAGCGCGCCCCGGTCTCGACCACCGAGCCGAAGCCGAGGTCGTCCAGGCGGCGGCGCAGGGCGCGCGCCTGCGCCTGCCAGTCGGGCGCGAACGGGTCCAGGTGCTGGTGGTCCAGCGTCAGCGCCACGCCCGCATAGCCCGACCGCGCCATCAGCTCGAGCGCTTCGTCCAGTCGATGGTGGGCGCAGCCGTTGGTGTTGTAGGCGTAGCGGAGCGCGCTCACGCCGCGGCCTCCACTTGTCCCAGCCGGTACGCCACGTGGTGAGCTTCGGGCTCGCGGTACAGGGGGTAGAGGGCGCCGACCGCGGCGTCCACCGCGGCGACGTCCAGCCGCGGCGCCCGCCCGCCGGTCCAGGGGCGCAGCCGCTCGGCGGCCTCGGGCGACAGGCGCACGGGCTTGAGGGTCTCGCTAACAGGGCCGAAGCGGATCAGCGGGCTGTCGGCCTCGATCAGCTTGCGGGTGTTGCGCTCGCCGATACGGTGATAGCTCATGGTCTCCACCTCGAGCCCCGGCACGATCACCTTCACCACCGCGCAGCTCCCGTCGGCGGGAGAGCAGTCGACGTAGAGCACGTCCAGCCCCTCGGCCTCCAGCTTGCCGCGGGCCAGGGCGCCGCGGGCGCGGGCGTCGGCGCAAGGCGTGCGGGGCAGCGTGGCGAAGGGCTTGTGCGCGCGCACGGCGTAGACCGGCGCCAGCACGGCGCGCAGCTCGGCGGGGCTCATCCGCGCCCAGGCGGTCATCTCGCGCAGCGCCCGGCTCTCCTCGCCTTCCAGGCTCGGCAGGGCTTGGCGCAAAAAGGCTTCGATATAGCCCGACGGGGCGACGCGGCGGGCCAGCGCCATCGGCCCGTGGCCGTAGGCCTTGCGCGCCCGGGCCGAGCAGAACTCCAGCACCGCCTTGCGCAGCGCCCGGTCGCGGTCGGGGTCGCACGCCTCGCCGCACGCCGACAGCATGATCGGCGCGGCGGGGTCGAAACCTTCACGGTCGAAGCCGACGACGTAGACGTTGGCCAGACCGAACTCGTCGGTTGCGAACTTGGGCAGGACGGTGATCCCCAGCGCGTCCAGCCGGGCGATCAGGGCCAGGGTCTCGCGCAGGTCGTCGGAGGCGTCCTCCGGGGCGGCGGAGGGCAGGTCGAGCAGGACGCCGGCGTCCAGGGCGCGGAAGCGCAGGCCGTTGCCGTCCCGCTGCAAACACTCGTACAGGCCGTGGCCGATGGCCCAGTCCAGGTCAGGCCCGGCGCCCAGGCCGTTGGTGATCAGGGTGGTGAAGGGCTTGTAGCCGTCGGGCAGCTCAAAGTAGTCCAGCGCGCCCACGTCCATGGGGACCCACACCGGCTCGCCGGTCGCCGCTCGCGCCGCGGCGATCCAGGCCAGCGGCGTGTCGCGACCCACGTGGCTGCCGGCGGGCAGGCCCAGCGTCAGCGGGTCGGCGACGTGGCGGGCGCCCAGCGCGCGCACCAGGTCGGCATAGCTGCCCATGCGCTTGTCCACCCCCTGCAGGCGCAGGGTGGGGGCGATCATCTCGGCGATCTCGGCCACCGCCCCTGTCAGGGCCTCGCCGTCGGTCGAGCCGTAGCCGTAGCCGCTGGGCATGGCGCCGGGGAGCAAGGCCGCATCGTCGAGGAACAGGGCCGCCTTCCACGCGGGCACGCCGGTGCGGTCGATCGGCGTCATCGAAAACGCAGCGTAGCGGCCGCGGGGCAGGGCGCCCTGGTACATCCGCACCGGCTGCGGCGCGTCGGCGGGCAGGCCCCAGCCGTCGTTTGAGATCATGCGGCCTCCCCGTTCGCCGACATGGGGACGGGGTGGCGGCGCACGCGCGGGGGCTGGGCGATCCAGGCGTCCAGCGCCGCCAGGCACAGGTCGCGGCCCACGTCGGGCGCGTGCTCGAAGGAGGTCAGCACGGCGTCGAACGCCAGTGGTGCGATCACCTCGCGGTAGCGGCGCAGCTCGCGCGGAGTCAGCGGGATGTCCTTGTGGAAGGCCTTGTGCGCCGACAGGGCGACCGCGCGCCCGTCGGCGTCCTGATCGACCTTGAACATGTCGCCGCAGAACAGCCTGCGGCCGCCCGCGTCGTGCAGGGCCGCCTGGCCCGCATAGTGGCCGCCGACGGGGTGCAGGGTCAGGCCCGGCCCGATCTCGGTCGCCTCGTCATAAGGCCAGGTCACGTCGAACGCCTTGGTCAGGGCGAGGTCGCCGGTGTGGATCGCCAGCTGCGGGGCGAACGCCTCCTGCAGTTGCCACAGCGCGCCGTAGCCGTGGGCGTGGCTGGCCGCCAGCACCGCAATCCCGCCCAGCCGTCCGATCTCGTCCAGCATGGCGTCGGTGTAGAACGGCGCGGCCTCGAAGGCGACATTGCCCTCCGGCCGCAGCAGCAGCCAGCCCGTGCCGTTCAGCCCCAGCGGCGGGTCGGTGTTGAACGCCACCAGGTCGGGGGCGAGCCGCGTCCAGCGCCCGGTCGAGCGCTCGGCCACCTCGCGGGCTGGCAGGAAGCGCCAGCCGTCCTCGGGCAGGGCGTTGCGCGGATCGGTGCAGACGGGGCAGTCGGGGGGTGCGGCGAACCAGCGCTGCCAAAACCCGCAGTTGGCGCAGGCGTACAGGCTCAGCGCCACGACGCGGCCTCCGCACGCAGCGGGGCGGCGTCGAAGCGGTAGGCGGCGTCCAGCAGGCGCATGGTGTGCAGGTCGCGCTCGACGGAGAAGTCGTGCGCCTCGCCGCGCACCGCCGCCGCAAAGGCGCGGGCCTGCGCCTCGAACGGCGAGGCCGCGGCGTCGAAGGGCAGGGGCGTCGGCGCTCCGCTCGCGCCGTCGATCAGGGTCAGACGTCCGCCGGGGGTCTGGCCCATGGTGTCCTCCGCCACGATCATCCCCTCCGCGCCGGTCAGCTCCAGCCGGCGGCGGGGCAGGGCGTCGGGCATGTTGTAGGCGATGTGCAGGCTCGCCAGCACCCCCGATCCCGTGCGCCCGACCAGCACGCCGCCGTCGTCGACGCCGTAGTCCTGCACTCGCCGCTGGGTCAGGGCCGCCACCGTTTCGACCGGCTCGCCCAGCAGGAACTGGACTAGGTCCAGCCCGTGCGGGGCCAGGTCCATCACCGCTCCGCCCCCGGCCGCGGCGGGGTCTATGCGCCAGTTGTCGTGTCCGGCCCCGGTCGACTTGGGGAGGGGCGACCAGGCGGCGGGCAGCCAGCAGGCATAGACGATCCGCACCGCCGTCACCGCACCGATCCGCCCTGCCTCCACCGCCTCGCGTACCGCCGCGTGGGCGGGATGGCGGCGCTGGTCGAAGGCGGTGCCGTACAGCACGCCGGTGCGGCGGGCGGCGTCGGCCATCGCCTGCGCGTCGGCCAGGGTCGCGGCCATCGGCTTCTCGCACAGCACGGGTACGCCCGCGGCCAGGCACGCCTCGACCGGCGCGCGGTGGGCGGCGTTGGGCGTGGCGACGTACACCGCGTCCAGCGGCTCGCGCAGGAACGCGGCCATGTCGGCGTGGGCGGTCGCGCCCAGCGCCTCGGCGGCGGCCCGCGCGGCGGGGTCGCGGTCGCAGACGGCCGCCAGCCTGTGCCCGGCGGCGGCGATCCCCGGCGCCATATAGTCCCGCGCCACCCAGCCGAACCCGACGATCCCCCAGCGGAACGTCAAGTTGCTGCTCCGCCTGTGTCCGCCCCTGTCCGTCGCCCTCGGACTTGATCCAAGGGCCTGTGGGCCGTGAGCGCGCACACGGACGGGGGTCCTCGGGTCAAGCCCGAGGACGACGGTGGAGTGGGTACGCGCATCAGCCTCACCACCGCTCACCACCGCTCTGGCAGGTCGACCAGCTCGCGCGAGCGGGCCAGGGCGGCGAAATCCGGCCCCATGACTGAGCGCTTGGGGGCGGTGCTTCGCGCCGGATAAGTGGCGCGGGGGGCGTACTCGGCGCGATAGCGGTCGCTTGGCCACGCGATCTCGCCGTCCGGCCCGTACAGCGGGTTGCGCACCAGCGGCGCGTCGGGCGGCGGCAGAGCCAAGCCGCCGCCGACGGGCCGGGGCGGGCCGCCGCCCTCGACCAGCGAGAACGCCTCCACCCCGCCCAGTTCCGCCCACGGCCGGGGCCGGGGCGCACGGGCCTCGGCCAGCGCGCGGGTCAGCTCGGCGTCGTCGTAGGCGGTCGCGTCGGGGAAGAGGGTGGCCAGCTCGGCGGCGGAGACGGCGGCGCCGGCGGACAGGTTGGGCCAGTCGCGGTTATGCACGTGCGGGATCGCCATTCGCCCGCCCGCCTCGACCAGCCCGCGCAGCCGCGCCGCGATCTCCCCCTTGGGTTCGAGGAAATAGAAGGCGTCGGCGCAGAGGGTGAGGTCGAAGCCGCGCCCCTCCACCGGCCAGGGCGCGGCGGCGTCGAAGCAGACCAGCTCGGCTTGCGAGGCGACCCAATGCCGAGCCAGCCAGAGTTTGGCGAACACCACGTCGGCACCCAGGCACGCGGTCCCGCGCCGAGTCAGCTCGCGCAGATAGTGGCCCGCGCCGCACGCCAGCTCGAAGGCCCTCGCGGGCGCGCCGCCGCTCGTCTTGATCAGCGCGAGGCCCGCCAGGAAGGTCGGGTCGCTCCAGCGATGGGCGAAGTAGTCGCCGACTCGCCCGAGGCCGAGCTGGTCCATCGCCTGGCGGAAGCTGAGCGACCCGGCGTCGCGGACCAGCGCCCGCAACCGCTCGGGCTCGGCGGGCGGGCCGGTCCACCAGTCGTCCTGATCGGCCAGCAGGGCGACCAGCGCGCCCCCGCGGTCGCCCGCGTCGAGCCGATCCAGCACGGCCGCGACCAGCGCCTCCCGCCCGGTACGCAGGTACGGGATGGCGTCCACGACGGGCCACCGTCCGCGGGCCTCGTCCACCAAGCTGTGCGGCGTGTCGGGGCGGAGGGGGAGGCGGGTGACGGGGGAGTAAAGGGGCCGCCCCTCCCCGCTCATCCCCGCGAAGGCGGGGACCCATGCTTGGGTTTGTCCGGTCGGGGCAGCCGGTGGCGGTGGATCCCCGCCTTCGCGGGGATGAGCGGAGGAGCTGAGATCGAAGCTCACGGCAGGCCCATCTCGGCCAGCACGCGGTCGTGGAAGGGCTTGACCGGGCCGTCGTGGACCAGCTCCAGCTCGTCCAGCACCGTGGCCATGCCGATCGAGGCGGGGCGCAGGTGCTGGGCGATCTGCAGCACGCGGTCGATCACGTCGGCGGCGTGGAAGGCGCGGCCCTCGGGCGTGTCGGCGTCCGCCAGCAACGCCCGCGCCGCCATCACCCTCGCCCGCAGGTCGGGCGCCAGCTCGGCGGCGGCCAGTTCCGTGGCGCGATCGATCACGGGCTGCAGGTGCGCGCCCAGCAGCACCTCGCCGGTGAAGCCGCTGTCGGGCATGGCCGCGCTGTGCAGGTGGTGCGCCAGGCCGGCCAGGAACACGGTGGCGCGGTCGGCGCCGTAGGCGGGGCTGAGCAGCACGCCGTAGACCGCCACGATTACCGAGTGCTCGGCATGGTTTTCGGGCGGCTCCAGCACGATGCGCGGCTTGCCGGGGCAGGTGGCGCCCGCCCGCGGCTGCCGCTCCAGCAGGTCGACGAAGGGCGGCGCGCCTGCCTCCGTCCGCGGCGCGGGATCGAGCGAAGCCCGCAACGCCGCCGCCAGCGCAGGGTCGAGCGCCTCGGCCTCGTCGAACGCGCGCCGCAGCACCGCCAGCGCCTCGTTCGCCGTCAGGCCGAGCTGCATCAGCTTCGGCCCGTCCAGGTCCCCCAACCGGGCGGCGGCCACCGCGGCGGCGACGGTGCGGTCGCAGACCTCGGCCGCCGGCTCGCCCGCGGCCAGCGCGGCCCACGCCTGCCGAAACAGCCGCATGGCGATGGAGCCCTCGCGGTCGGCGGAGCGCAGGCGCTTCAGGTCGCCGATCTCGCCCAGCAGAGGCCGCAGAGCGGCGGGCGCCCTCGCGGCCTTTTCGAGCGCAGGGGCGGCGGCGAACAGGCGGGGGTCGGCGTCCATCGCCTCAGCCCTGGCCGGCGATCCAGTCCATCAGCACGCGCTCCTGCACGTGGAAGGCGTGCTCGGGCCGCGCGCCGTCGCGGGTCTGCGGCGCCTTGAAGAAGAAGCCCAGCTGCTCCTGCACGCCGCCTTCGCCCCGATGCTGGGCCAGGCCGAGCAGGCGCGCGATCTCGACGGCGAGAGGCGCGGCCAGTATCGAATCCTTGCAGAGGAAGTTGATCTTGATCTGCATTTTCTGGCCGAGGAAGCCGGAGACGTCGATGTTGTCCCACGCCTCCTTGTCGTCGCCGCGCGGACGATAATAGCGGATGTCGACGATATGGTCCTCGACCGGATAGCCCAGCATGTCGTCGAGCACGCTCTTCTTGGTGCCGAGCTTGGACTTCAGCGAGTCGGGATCGTCCAGCGCCAGCCCGTCGCGGTTGCCGAGGATGTTGGTCGAGAACCACCCGTCGACGTGCAGGGCCCGTGCGCGCAACGCCGGGGCGATGACGGTCTTCATCATGGTCTGGCCGGTCTTGCCGTCCTTGCCGGCGATGGCGACGCCGCGGCGGCGGGCCAGCTCGGCGATGGGCGGAGCGTCGGCAGCGACGCTGGGCGTAAAGTTGGCGTAGGGCGCGCCCGAGGCTACCGCGGCGTAGGCGTACAGTATGGCCGGGCTGATCTGTTCGTCGCCCGCGTCCAGCGCCCGCTCGAAAGCGTCCACTGACTCAAACGCCGCCGCGCCTAGGTCGGGCGAGCGTTCGGTCGAGGCCAGGTTGACCACCACCACTTGGTCGACCGCCTTCTCCGCCTTGAATTTCACAAGGTCGGCGGAGATGCGCTCCACCGCCTCCCGGTGACTCAGCGTCATTTTGTTCTGGCCGTCGACGTTCTTGCAGTAGCGGCTGGAGCCCACCGCGGCCCAGGGCTTGATCCGTCTCAGGGTTTCGGCGTCGGCGGCGAAGCTGCGGCCTTCGAGCACGCCGTGGCCTTCGGCGGCGGCGGCGAGGTCGTCGCCGTTGACGTCCCAGCCGCCGAACTCGATGTCCTTATAGCCCGGCAGCCCCGACACCTGCACCCGCGCCAGCGGCAGGCCGTCCAGGCTGTTGGAGCCCGCCTTGATCCGCTCGATCCCCGCCACCGCGGTGGTCGCCACCGCCCCGCCCAGGCCCACGAAGGCGACGCCCAGCCGCCGGGACGGAACACGACCCGATTCCACGCTCATCCCAATCTCCCGATGCGAGGCGGCGAGCGCGGTTGTGCGCGGCTCGTATTTTCACCAGTGTCGTGCAACGGACCTTCCCCGGCTTTGTTCCTGTGACTCGGGTCGTATCGGCCGGATACGGAGCAAGCGGGCGCATGAAGGATGGCGAGTCTCAGCACGCGCAGGGCCTTCGCGGCCTACGCGTGCTGGTCACCGGCGGGGCGGGTTATGTCGGTGCGCAGGTGGTGTTGGCGGCGCTGGACGCGGGGCTGGAGGTCGCGGTGCTGGACGACCTGTCCACCGGCTTCCGCAGCGCCGTGCCCGCGGCGGCGGTCTTCCACCAGGGATCCGTGGCGGATGCCGAACTGGTGGCGTCGATCCTGCGCGAACACGGGACGCAGGCGGTGCTGCATTTCGCCGCCCGCACGGTGGTGTCGGACTCGGTGGCCGATCCGCTCGGCTACTATCTCGCCAACACCGCGACCTCGTGCGCCTTGTTCGGCGCCTGCGCCGAGGCGGGTGTGCGCAAGCTGGTGATGTCGTCCACCGCCGCGGTGTACGGGCCGAGCGAGGCGGCGTGCGTGGACGAGACCGCGCCGGTGGTCCCGGCCTCGCCCTACGGCTGGTCCAAGGCGATGGCCGAGCGGATGCTGCAGGACGCCGCCGCTGCGGGGACGCTGGACGCGGTGATCCTGCGCTATTTCAACGTCGCCGGCGCCGATTCCACGGGGCGGGCGGGGCAGTCGACCACGGCGGCGACCCACCTGGTCAAGGCGGCGTGCCAGGCGGCGCTGGGCTTGCGGCCGCGGCTGGAGCTGTTCGGGACCGACTGGCCGACCCGCGACGGCACGGGCCTGCGCGACTACATCGACGTTTGCGACCTGGCCCAGGCGCATCTGGCGGCGCTGGCCCACGTCATGGGCGCACGCGGGGCGCACGTGTTCAACATCGGGACCGGGCGGGGCTATACGGTGCGTGAGGTGGTCGAGGCGGTCGAGGCCGCGGCGGGGCGACCCCTGCGCCTGGTCGAGCGACCGCGGCGGCCGGGCGACGTGGCCGCCCTGGTGGCCGACCCGGCCCGGGCCAACGCGCAGCTGGGCTGGCGCGCGCAGCGAGGCTTGGCCGACATGGCGGCCACCGCCCTGGCCTGGGAGCGGCGGCTGATCGAGCGGGCGCGCTCGGCGGCCTGAGCCTGTGGCCTTAGTGCTTGCGCTTGAGCGGCTGATTGAGGTCCGCGTAGGGCTTGCCGTCGCTGGACAGCAGGACGGCCAGCGGCCGGGTGCCCTTGAACTCCGCCAGGATCGCCATGGCCATCACCGTCAGCGGGGTGGACAGGAAGGCGCCGGTGACGCCCCACACCGCACCCCAGAAGGCCAGCGCCAGCAGCACCACGATGGGATCGACGTCCAGGCTCTTGCCCTGCATCCTCGGCTGGACGACGTGGCTGACCGCGAAGTGGACGCACTCCAGCCCGACCAACAGGATCACGCCGCGCCAGATTCCGTCGAACTCCACCAGCCCGAACACGGCGGGGAACAGCACCCCGATCGCCGCGCCGATGGCCGGGATGTAGTTGGCCAGGAAAATAATGAGGCACCAGAACGGGATATGCGACAGCCCCGTCGCCGCCATCAGCGCCGCCGATGCTGCGGTGATGATTACGCCGACCACGGTCTGGGTCCACATATAGCTCTCGACGCCGTGGCGGATGCGGTCGAACACCCGCGCCGACTCCGACCAGCTGCCCTCCGCGGGGAACAGCTCGCGCGCTTTGGATGCGAACCCCTGCCGCGAGGCGATCAGGAAGCCGAGATAAATCAGCACGAACACCGCCGCCTCGCCGATATGGCTCAGCACCCCGGCCAACGCGCCGACGAAGCGGCCGGGGTTCAGCTGCTGGATGACGGTGGCGACGGTGGGGGTCACCTTCAGCCCGAGCTTTTGCGCGCCCATGTCGAGCAGGTTGTTGATGCGCGCAGTGTACTGGGCCCCTCGCCCGGCGAAGTCGGTCGCGTTGTCGGCCGTGGTCCAGATGGTCAGCGCGAACACGCCCACGATCAGCAGAATGGCGACGGGCAGGGCGGCCTTGGCGGGGAAGCCCGGCACACGCTTCTTCAGCGCCCTTGCTATGCCGTCGACCATGATGAGCAGAAACAAGGCCAGCACGAACGGCTCAAGTATGTGGCGCAGCGCCCATAGGGCGAAGCCGGTCAGTATCGTGGCGACGATCACCGCGCAGACCTTCAGCGTCGTGATCTGACCGGCCAGCCCGTCGCGCCTAAGTCCGCCGTCGTCGATGACCATGGCCTCGCCCCCGCTCGCACAGCCCGCACGCGCGAGCGGAAGCACGCCTTGCGGACGCGCCGTGCACCGGAATGCGCGAGGCCCGCTCCCGTTCACGGCGCGCTTCGGTCACCTGCACACCGGCCGCGCGCAGTGAGCCTTCCGAGCCCTGCTCTCCGGCGTGGCGCCGACGTCGCCCCGGTTATGACGGGAGAGTCGGCTGCAGGGGTCAGTGCTCTTCTGCGGCGTCGAGGTAGATCTCCTTCTGGTAGTCCTTGTTCGCGGTGGCGAGCTGGATGATGTCCTTGTTGAAGATGGCCATGTCGGGTTCCCGGTGAATGCGTTCGGGCCGCGGGGGGCGGCCGTGACGGTGCGCAAACTCCCGAGCGGCCCGGTGGTTCGCGGGCGGGGGCCGCCGGAGTCCAGGGCGCCGCTCAGCGTTCGATCATCTCGCGGATTTTGGCGGCGAGCGTGTCCAGGGCGAACGGCTTGGTCAGCATTTCCATGCCCGGGCCGAGAAAGCCTCCCCGAACGGCGGCGTTCTGAGCGTAGCCGGTGATGAACAGCACGCGCAGATCGGGCCGCGCCTGCCTCGCGATGTCGGCCAGCTGGCGGCCGTTCATGTTGGGCAGGCCGACATCGGTCACCAGCAGGTCGATGCGCCGCTCCGACTGCAGGATCGGGATGGCCGCCCGGGCGTCCGCGGCCTCGATGCAGTCGTAGCCGAGCTCGTCCAGCACCTCGGTGACCAGCAGGCGCACGCCCGGCTCGTCCTCGACCACCAGCACCGTCTCGCCCCGGCCGCGCGGCGCTTCGGCAGCGGCCTGCTCGCCTTCCTGCGCGGCCGCGACGGGCGCGCGGGGCAGATACAGCTTGACCGTGGTCCCTTGTCCGACCTCGCTGTAAATGCGGACGTGACCGTTGGACTGCTTGGCGAAGCCGTAGATCATCGACAAGCCCAGGCCCGTGCCCTGGCCGATCGGCTTGGTGGTGAAGAACGGATCGAACGCCTTGTCCACCACCTCCGGCGCCATGCCGGTCCCGGTGTCGGAGACCGAGATCGCCACGTATTCGCCTGCCGCCACGTCGTCTTGGGCGCGGGCGTAGGCCTCGTCCAGCCGGGCGTCGGCGGTCTCGATGGTCAGTCGTCCGCCGCTCGGCATGGCGTCGCGGGCGTTGATGGCGAGGTTCAGCAGGGCGCTTTCAAGCTGGTTGGCGTCGGCCAGCGCGGACCACAACCCCGCGTGCAGCACCGTCGCCAGTTCGACATCCTCGCCCAGGGTGCGATGCAGCAGGTCCTCCATGCCGGCCACCAGGGCGTTGACGTCGGCGGGCTTGGCGTCCAGCGACTGGCGCCGGGCGAAGGCCAGCAGCCGGTGGGTCAGGGCCGCGGCGCGCTGGGCGGCGGTGGTCGCCGCGTCGATGAAACGATCCACATCGCCTCCTCGTCCCGACGCCAGCCTGCGCCGGACGATGTCCATCGAGCCGATGATGCCGGTCAGCAGGTTGTTGAAGTCGTGGGCGATGCCGCCGGTCAGCTGACCCAGCGCCTCCATCTTCTGCGACTGGCGCAGCGCCTCCTGCGCCTGGGCCAGCGCCTCGGCCTGCTCCCGCTCTGCGGTGATGTGGCGGGCGGTGGCGTAGATCCGGCCGGCCTCCGGGCTCGCCACCCACGACAGCCAGCGCCAGCCGCCGTCCTTGTGCCGATAGCGGTTGACATAGGTGGGCAGCTGCTCCCGCGCCGCCTGCTCCAGCGCCCCGTTGCTGGCTGGATGGTCGTCGGGGTGGATGAAGTCGAAGGCGTCGCGGCCCACCATCTCCTCGCGCGTCCAGCCGAGAACGCTGGTGGCGGCAGGATTGACGGACTGGATGACGCCCGCGGTGTCGATGATGAAGATCAGGTCCTGGCTGATGCGCCAGACGCGGTCGCGCTCGGTGGTGCGATGCGCCACCTGCAGCTCCAGGTCGTCGTTCATCTCGCGCAGGGCCTGTTCCGCCCGCCGCCGCTCGGTGACGTCGAGGAAGGTGCAGATCGCGCCCCGGTGCACCCCGTCCTGCACGATCGGGATGGCCCAGTACTCGACGGGCAGCCGGCTTCCGTCGATGCGGAAAAACACCTCGCCCTCGATGTGCGCCGGCATGCCGTCCCGCGCGCAGAGGTAGATCGGGCAGTCTTCGGCCGGATAGGGCGAGCCGTCGGGATGGGAGTGGTGCACCACGTCGTGCAGACGCCGGCCGAGCACCTCGGTCTCGCTGGCGAACCCCAACATCCGCACGAACGCGCGATTGCAGAACAGGGTCGTCCCGGTGGGGTCGACCGCGTACAGCCCCTCGGCGGTGGACTCGAGCAGCAGGCGGACATAGGCCTCGCTTTCGCGCTGGGCGGCCTGGGCCTGTGCGCGCTGCACGGCGTCCCAGGTCCGCGCCGCCACCTCTTCGATCAGCGCCACCTCGTCGCTCGACCAGGCGCGGCGGGTGCGGGCGGTGACGTACAGGAAGGCTTTGAAGCGCCCCTCGCGGATCAGCGGGGCCGACACCAGCGCGCCCGTCTGCAGTCGGGTCGCCAAGGCCGGGTTCAAGACGGGGCTGAGGGCGACATCGTTGTGGACGACGGTCAGCCCCCGCCGGTTGCGGTCGAGGGTGTCCGCGCTCAAGGAGGCCAGCGGCAGCGACCCGGTCAGCGGTTCGACGCCCTCTGTGAAGGCGGCGTCGAACACCACCGTCGCCTCGTCCGCTTGAATGTGGCCGTAGCCGACGCGGCTGGCGCGCAGGTGCTCGCCCAGGCGGCGGACCGCACTGGCCATGATGGCGCGCGGATCGTCCAGCCCTTGCAGCTGCTCGGCCAGGGCCATGCCGAAGGCGCGCCCACGGCTCGCCGCCACCGCCTCGGTGGTCTCGGTGCAGCAGCAGAACAGGCCGGCCACAGCGCCGTCGTCTCCGCGCACCGGCGTGTAGCAGAAGGCGAAATGCGCCTCCTGCAGTCCGTTCCCGCGCTGGATTTGCAGCTCGATGTCTTTCATCTGCACCGAACGGCCGGCGAAGACCTCTTCGACCAAAGGCGTCAGTTCGGCTTCGATCTCGGACCAGACCGAGAAGAACGGACGGCCCAGCGCCTCGGGATGCTTGCGGCCGAGCAGCACGGCGTAGGCGTCGTTGTAGAACAGCGCGCGCTCCGGCCCCCAGGCCACGAACATCGGCTGGTTGGCCGACAGCATGACGCCCACCAGCGTCTTAAGCGCCAGCGGCCACTGCGTCGGCGCGCCGAGCAGGCCCGCAGCGCCCTCCAGAGAGCGCAGGCGCTCGCCCATTTCGCCGCCGCCGGACAGGAAAGTGTTGCGCATTCGACGCTCATTCGCTCCGCAAGCCGCGGCGGACAAGCCGCCGCATGCAGACGCAAGTTTAACTTCCGCGCGACTAAACGCGGGCGGGGCCGCTGTGGGGCCGCCGTCGGGAGCGCGCCCGTGACCGTCGCCCATGCTCCCGGCCCGCGAGTCTCGGCGGATACGCCGGCCAAGGCTTGGCTGCGCGCGCTGGAGCGCACCGGAGCGCTGGCCGCGGCGCCCACCCTGACCCTGCCCGCCCGCATCGCTGCTCTTGCCGAGGAGCGGGGGGCCGCCCCCGCCGTGCTCGCCGAGGGCGAGGCCCTGAGCTTTGCGGAACTCGGCGCGCGCATGGACGGCTACGGCCGCTGGGCGGCGCAGCAGGGCCTGCGGCCGGGCGAGGTGGTCGGCCTGCTGATGCCCAACCGGCCGGAGTTCATGGCCGCCTGGCTCGGCCTGACCCGGGTCGGCGTGGTGGTCGCCCTGCTGAACAGCCACCTGCGCGGGTCGTCGCTGGCGCACTGCGTCCGCGTGGCGGCGCCGCGGGCGGTGATCGTCGACGCGCGCCTGGCCGAGCTGTCCGACACCGTGCGGCAGGCCTGCCCCGATGCCCGAATCCAGCTCGTGGGCGACGGCGGGCCGCTCGACGTTACGGTGGCCGAGCACGGCGCGGCGGTCGCGACGGCGCCCGTCATCCTGTCGGACCCCGCCCTGCTCATCTACACGTCGGGCACTACGGGCCTGCCCAAGGCGGCGCGGGTCAGCCACCACCGCGCACTGCGCTGGAGCGCCTGGTTCGCCGGCCTGTGGGACGCGGGCCCGGACGACCGGCTGTACGACCCCCTGCCGCTGTATCACTCCATCGGCGGGGTGGCGGCGGCAGGCGCGGCGTTGCTGAGCGGCGGCTCGGTGGTTGTGCGCGACAGGTTCTCGGCCTCGCAGTTCTGGCCGGACGTGGTGCGCTGGGACTGCACCCTGTTCCAATACATCGGCGAGCTGTGCCGCTATCTCGTCAACGCGCCGGTCCATCCCGACGAGGCGCGCCACCGGCTGCGGCTGGCGTGCGGCAACGGCCTGCGCCCCGACATCTGGGAGGCGTTCCAGGCCCGCTTCGAGATCCCGCGGGTGCTGGAGTTCTACGCCTCGACCGAGGGCAATTTCAGCCTGTTCAATATCGAGGGGCGGGTCGGCTCGATCGGGCGTACGCCGGGCTTCCTCAAGCACCGCTCGCCGGTCGTGCTGGCGCGGTTCGACGAGGCGACGGGGGAGCCGGCGCGGGGGGCGGACGGGCTCTGCATCGCCTGCGCGCCGGGCGAGGTCGGCGAGGCGCTGGGCGCCGTCGCCCGCGACCGGCCCGAGAGCGGCTTCGAGGGCTATACCGACCCCGCCGCCACCGAGCGCAAGATGGTCCGCGGCGCCTTTCAGCCCGGCGACGCCTGGGTCCGCACCGGCGACCTGATGCGCCAGGACGGCCAGGGATTCTTTTACTTCGTCGACCGGGTGGGCGACACCTTTCGGTGGAAGGGCGAGAACGTGGCCACCACCGAGGTCGCCGAGGCGCTGGCGAGCGCTCCCGGCGTGCGCGAGGCGGTGGTCTACGGCGTCGCCGTCCCAGGCGCCGATGGACGGGCCGGCATGGCGGCCCTGACGGTCGAACCCGGCTGGTCGCCGGAGGGCCTGGCGCAGTGGCTCGCGACGCGGCTGCCCGCCTACGCCCGGCCGGTGTTCCTGCGCGCGGTCGGCGAAGTCGCCGCCACCGAGACCTTCAAACCCCGGAAGGCCGAGCTGGTCGCCGAGAGCTTCGACCCCGGCCGCGTCGCCGACCCGCTGTGGCTGCTTCAGCCCGACGGCTACACGCCGCTGCACGCCGCCCTGCACGCCAGGCTCGTTGAGGGCGACGTTCGGGTGTGAGGGCGGCGACAAACCGTCCGACCCGTCCGGGCGCAGGCCGGCGGGTGATCGTTCGTCGCAACGGCTACGTGTCGCGACGCTTCAAGGGACGGCGAGCGCCGTGGCGCACTCGCAAGATCAAGACCCGCTCGGCTTCGACGCGGTAGCGGAGGACGTAGGGCCGGACCGTGACCAACTCGCGGTCGCGCCCATCGGCTCGGTATCGGTCGGGGTAGCTGGCCAGCGACTCGGCGGCCGACCTGAGTTTGAGGGTGAGCCGTTGAGCGGCGAGCGGATTGATGGCTTCGAGGTAGCGACCGATCGCGTCAAGTTCGCGGGCGGCGCGGGCCGTCCAAAATATCGGGCGGGTGTTCTCGGGTGTGGTCATCGGCTTCGTTCCGGCGGTACGCGCGGCCGAAAGCCTCTGGTCACGACACGGCGCCTGCTAGTCTCCGATCTCGGGCGCTGGAAGCCTGTCAGGGGTCCCCCAAGACGCAAGCCATGCGGAGATCGCTTCGTGGCGGATCAATCGGCCGGCCCGCACGTCGGCCTCGGCCTCGGCGTCAGCCGCTGCTTCCGCCTCGGTGTCGGTCTCGTCGAATGGGACGGGTTCACGGGACAGCATATCCCCGCCTAGCACGCCGCCGCGTAGACAGGGAGGTCTGCTGAGGAAGCCTCGGGCCAAGCCGCTCGATCCGATCCGTCGAGAGCAGTGCGGCGGTCGCCTTGCGGTACTATGCCAAGTAGCAGTGTTCACTCCAACATTCTCCGCACCTCCCGCCCGATTCGCTCCAGCGCGTCGGCGGCGTAGGGGATGCTGCGGGGCAGGGCGTGGAAGAAGTGCATCATGCCGGGGTGGGTAGTCGCCTGGGCTGCCCCGCCGGCCTCGCGCAAGGCGGCGGCGTAGGCCAGGCCCTCGTCCCGGAACGGGTCGTACTCCGCCACATGCACGAGCGTCGGCGGCAGGCCCGCCAGCGAGGGCGCGCGCACGGGCGACACGCGCGGATCGGCGGGGTCGGCGCCGGGCGGCAGGGTCCAGGCCAGGTCCTGCGCGATCGCCGCGGCGTCGACGAACCAGCCACGGGCGAAGGCGCGCCGGGATGCGCTCTCTCCGGCGATGTCCAGGATAGGACAGATCAGCAGCAGCAGCGCCACGCACGGGCCGCCCTCATCGCGCGCCCGGGCCGCGCAGGCGGCGGCCAGGGTCGCCCCCGCCGAGTCTCCCGCCAACACGAGCCGGGCGGGGTCGGCCCCCAGCGAGCCCGCGTTCTCAGCCGCACAGGCCAGGGCGGCCCAGGCGTCATCCCAGGCGGCGGGGAAGGGGTGCTCGGGGGCCAGCCGGTAGCCGAGCGCCAGCACCACCGCTCCGGCCGCGGCGCACAGCCTGCGGCAGACCGCGTCGTGGGTGTCGAGGTCGCCCGCGGTCCACCCGCCCCCGTGCAGGAACACGATCAGCGGCCGCGGCCCCGGCTCGCTCGGCGTGTAGGCGCGGCAGGGGATCGGGCCCGCCGGACCGGGCAGGTCGAGCGCCTCGACCGTCGCCACGGGCGGCGTGGGCGCGCGCTGCAGCCGCACCAGCCCGGCCAGCGCCTCGCGCCGGGCATGCGGCGAACAGCTGCAGGAAACGCTCCGCCGCCGGGTCGAGCGGCACGGGCTCAGGCCGGGCGGAGCGAGCGGACCAGCGCCTCGATGGCGTTCGCCGAGCGGAAATTGGCGGGGGTCATGCGCGCGGCCGGCACCTGCAGGTCGAACCGCTCTTCGACCTCGAGCATCAGGTTGACCATGTCCAGCGAGGTGAAGCCCGCGGCGCGCAGGTCGGCTTCCGAGCCTACCGGCGTGCGGCCGAACTGCAAGACGATCTCGGCCACGCCCGCGCCGACGTGGTCGATCACCAGCGTGGAAGCCTGCATCTCGGTCCGGTCCGTCACGTTGCGAGTCCTGGCCCCGCTTGTGGCCCCGCTTATGCAATGATCGTGTAAAGAGTTGTTGAACCGCCCCGCAATGAGAAAGCCGCCCCTCAAGCGTCTCCCGTCGCCGAGGCGAGCGTCGGTACAGTGCCGCTTAAGAGTTCGATGCTAAGCCCCACGACCTGCATCTAGAGGCGCCCGACATGACCATCCTCGCTTTCGGCGCCGCCCGAAGGTCCGATCCGCCGCCGGTCGAGCCGCTCGCCCAGCGCGTGGCCCGGGTCGCCGCGGTCGCCGCCGCCCACGCCGTCGGGGTCGATAGCGACGGGCGCTTTCCGGCCGAGGCGGTCGCGGCGCTGAAGGCCGAGCGCCTGCTGGGCGTCATGGTTCCCCCCGAGCTGGGCGGCGAGGGCGCCACCGCCACCGCCACCGCCACCGCCGAGCTGTGCTACGCGCTGGGCCGGGCCTGCTCCTCCACCGCGATGATCTTCGCCATGCATCAGGTCAAGGTGGCCTGCGTGGTGCGCCACGGTCGGGGACAGCCCTGGCAGGACGGCGTGCTGGCGAGGCTGGCAGACGAACAGATGCTGTGGGCCAGCTCCACCACCGAGGGCGCGGGCGGCGGCGACGTGCGCTCGAGCGAGGCGGCGGTGCAGCGGCTGAACGGCCGCATCGTGCTGGACCGGGACGCCTCGGTGATCTCCTACGGCGCGCAGGCCGACGCCATCGTCACCACCGCCCGCCGCGCCGCCGATTCCGCCGCCTCCGACCAGGTGCTGGTGGTGGTGCTGCGCGAGGACTGCGTGCTGGAGCAGACCGGCGGCTGGGACACGCTGGGCATGCGCGGCACCTGCAGCGTCGGCTTTCGCCTGCACGCCACGGGCCTTGAAGACCAGGTGCTGGCCGAGCCCTACGAGGCGATCCACACCCGGACCATGGTCCCCGCCGCCCACCTGTTCTGGACCGCCGTATGGGCGGGCATCGCCGCCGAGGCGGTGGAGCGGGCCCGACGCCATGTCCGCCGCGGCGCCCGCAAGAGCCCGCAGCCCTCGCCCAGCGCCGTCCATTTCACGCGGGCCGCCGGCCGGCTGCGCCAGCTGCGGGCCCTGGTCTCACACTGGTGCGCCCGGTTCGAGGCCGCGGCGGACGACCCCGACGCCCTGACGTCGGTGGAGTTCCAGACCGGCGTGCATATGCTGAAGGTCGACGGGTCGGAGCTGGCGGTCGCCGTCGTCCTGGACGCCATGCGCGCCTGCGGCTTGTCGGGCTATCGCAACGACGGCGAGGCCAGCGTCGCACGCCAGCTGCGCGACGTGATGTCGGCGCCGTTCATGATCGGCAACGACCGCATACTGGCCGGCTTCGGCCCTTCGGCCATGCTGACCGAAACCCCCTTCACCCTGCGCGACTGAGGACACGATGGCGCTCGCCCTGAAACCCGTCCACGACCCTGTCGCCGACTTTCTTCCCGAGTCTCGGGCCGAGCGGCTGGACGCCCTCTCCGAGGTGCTGTTCCGGCCGATGGGCGCGGACGGCGTCTACGCTCGCACCGGCCTGTACGAAGGCGTGGTCGAGGCCCTGGCCGCCCTGATCGGCCGCCACCGCCCGGCGCAGGCGGAGGTGTTCCGCTTCCCCCCGGTGATGAGCCGGGCCATGCTGGAGACCTCCGGTTATCTCAAGAGCTTCCCCAACCTGCTGGGCTGCGTCAGCTGCCTGCACGGGACCGAGCGGGAGATCCGGGGCGCGGTCAACCGCTTCGTCGAGGGCGGGGCCTGGACCGACTCGCTGGCAGCCGCCGACCTCGTGCTGGCGCCCGCGGCCTGCTACCCGGTCTACCCGATCGCGGCCCGGCGCGGCGTGGTGCCCGGCGAGGGCTATGTGTTCGACGTGGCCTGCGACTGCTTCCGGCGGGAGCCGTCGCGCGACATCGACCGGCTGCAGTCCTTCCGCATGCGCGAGTATGTGCGGGTGGGCACGCCCGAGCAGATCTCCGACTTCCGTTCCGCCTGGATCGAGCGCGCCACCGGCCTCGCCGACCGCCTGGGCCTGTTCTACCGGGTGGACATAGCCCACGACCCCTTCTTCGGACGCGGCGGCCAGTTGATGGCCGTCAGCCAGCGCGAGCAGGCGCTGAAGTTCGAGCTGCTGGTGCCGATCCTGGGCGAGGACCGCCCGACCGCCTGCATGAGCTTCAACTACCACCAGGACCATTTCGGCCGCACCTGGGGCCTGGCCGGCCGTGACGGCGCCCTGTCGCACACCGGCTGCGTGGCCTTCGGCATGGACCGCCTCGCCGTCGCCCTGTTCGCCACCCACGGCGAACACCCCGACCGCTGGCCCGCGGAAGTCCGCGACGCGCTGGGGGTGTAATCTCCCCCGTGCGCAGCATGGGGGAGTACCGGCGGAGCCGGGGAGGGGGTCGCTCGCCGGAGGCGAGCGGAACGGCGGGCGGCGGGGACGCGGCTTCCGCGCTGCCGCGCGGCCCCTCCGGCGCATCCGCGCCACCTCCCCATCGCTCCGCGACAGGGAGGATCAAGGTCTCCCCGTGCGCAGCATGGGGGAGTACCGGCGGAGCCGGGGAGGGGGCCGCTCGCCGGAGGCGGGCGGGACGGCCGGCGGCGGGGACGCGGCTTCC